>Ga0213876_10000417_pt1 | contig 35536 bp, 31 predicted proteins | sample BarmaccomBMRX_R9_FD_160113 | JGI IMG/M metagenome (GOLD analysis project Ga0213876, IMG submission 160113) | Root-associated microbial communities from Barbacenia macrantha in rupestrian grasslands, the National Park of Serra do Cipo, Brazil - RX_R9 | ecosystem: Host-associated > Plants > Roots... | reverse complement strand
ATGGTGCGGATGCCGAAGAGGTACGCGACCAGCACGAACGCGCCCAAAGAGGCGAGGATGAGGCTCTCCTTGAAGATGAGCCCGAGGTATCGGTAGCGGTAGATGTGATACGCGAGCAGCGCCGTCGGCAGCAGCGAGCCGAGGTTCGCGACCGTCTGCAAATAGAGCCCGAGCCTCGTCCCCCGCCCCACCCCGAAAGCGTAGACGGCGAGGATGAGCGCCGCGATGCCGAGGAAGGACGCGGCCAGCGTGTTCAGAAGTCTACGCTCGGACTGCGACTTCGACAGGCGCGCGATGAGGAAGTCTGTGCCCGCGACCAGGCAGAGCACGTACGCCGCCCACAGCGCGAACGGCACCAGCAGGTGCGACAGGCGCACGAACATCGGCGCGTACGCGCCCGTCCAGAGCTTCGGCGCCGCGTAGACGAGGAAGACCGCCGGCAAGTAAGAGAGGTAGACGCGCGCCCTCTCACTCCAGGTCAGGCCACGGCCTCGGGCGTCGGCCCACAGGTGAAGGTGGAGGTGAAGCAGCAGCGAGTAGGTCAGCGTCACGCTCGAAACGGCGAGCGTGTCGGCCGTCCGCAAGAGGGGCGTCCAACGATCCTGCGAGAGCCCCAGCATCGTGTGGAGCACGACCAGCAGACTCGACGCGTGCCACACGCCGAGCGAGACGGCCAGCACCAACAGAACCTTCTCCAAACGGTTCAGCACGCGCCGGCCCCGCCCCAACAGCGCCGCGATCCAGAAGTGCAGCGCCGCCGCCGTGCTGTACCCGATGAGCTGTAAGATTTCGAGCAGGGCCATCGGTAAAAAGGTTTTGGGTGTTAGGCGTTGGGTGTTGGGTTAAAGCATCTCGCCTTTACCCAACACCCAACGCCTAACACCCAAAACCCTTCCTTCACTGCTGTCCGTTCGCAGAGACCGCGTCGGCGGCCGCCGGGGTGAGCGTGATCTCGACGCGGCGGTTGCGGAGGCGGCCGGCGGGGGTCGTGTTGGCCGCGACGGGGACGGAGCCCCCGAGTCCGTTGGCCTGTATGCGCGCGCCGTCCACGCCCGAAGAGACGAGGCGGCCGGCGAGCGCTTCGGCCCTGTCCTGCGTGAGCTTCTGCAAGTCGGCGGTGTCGCCCTTCGCGTCAACGTGCGCCTCGATGCGGATGCGCAGGTCGGGGTTGTTGGCGAGGAGCGCGGCGAGCGGATCGACGGTCGTCGCCACGGCCTTCGGCGTCAGCTCGGCCGCGCGCGCGCCGGCCCACAGGGTGTCCGGCAGGACGAGGACGACGCCCTGCGCCGTCTCCTTCACCGTCCCGAAGCGTGCGAGCGAAGACTTCAGACTCGCGAGCGCTTCCATCTGCTGCGCCGCGCGGTGCTCCGCGTCGGCCCGTGCCTGCTCGGCGGCGCGCTCGCCCTCCATGCGCGCGAGCTTGAGCTTCGCGGCGTCGCCCTCCGTGCGCACTTGTGCCAACTCGTCGCGCAGCCGCGCGTTCTCGTTGCGCAGCTCTCGGAGCTGCTGGTTGGCGTTGGCGGCGTCGCGCTCGGCCAGCTCGCGGGCCGACTCTTCTTTGCGCAGGGAGTCGCGCAGCTCCTGGACGGTGCGCCCGGCCTCGGCGGCCGTCTCTTCGGCGTCGCTGATGGCGCGGTCGCTCGCGGCCTTCTCCTCGCGCCGCTTGCGTGCGGCCGCGCGCAGCTCGGCCGTCTCCTCGGCCTTCACGCCGAGGCTGATGGCGCGGCGCGCGAGCACGTCCACGTCCGACTCCGACTGGTTGAGGCGCCAGGCGTTCTCCGCCTGGTCGAGCATCGCCTGCGCCTCGCGCAGCTCCTGGTCGGCGTCGCGCTCGGCGCCCGCGTAGCGCGCGAGGTTGACGGACTGGCGCGCGCCGAGCAGCGAGACGGGCGTGCGCAAAAGGTCTCGGTCGGCGAGGTCGGGCACGCGCGCGTCGCGGAAGTAGTCCGAAGTGTTGCCGATGTACTGCACGGGGATGGTCGAGACCTGCGCGTCGCCGGGGTCGCGCGGCGGGAGGTTCTCCAGCACGACCATGCGCGAGGGCGCGCTGACGAGGTAGTGCGGCTCGGCCGTGACGATGAGTGCGAAGGTTTCGAGCGGCGTCGTCACGTCGATCTTCGTGTTGATGAACTGGCTGCCGCTGCGCTTCAGCTCGCCGAGGTTGTCGGCGTGCCCCTCGGGCGAGATGGCCCACAGGACGTAGGTCGTGTAGATGCCGCCGACCTCGTAGGCGCGGGGCAGGTTGTCCACGCTCAGCTCGACGCGCGTGTTGCGCCGCCCCGTGCGCCGCACCTTGGCCGAGCCCGTCAGGCGCGGCAGGCGCGTCGTCCCGCGGAACTTCAAGTTGACGGTCTGTTCGAGCGGGTAGGTGACGGCCACGGTCTCGCGCCGGCTGTCGGCCTGCGCCAGAACAGCGGGCGCGCACAACAGGAGCGCGAACAGCAGCGCCGCCGCCACGCGGAAAGGAGAGCCGTTGAATCTCATAAAAACTTACTCCTTCTCTTCGTGTGAAGTGGGCGCGCCCCGGGGAGCCGAAAGCTGCGGCGCGGAGAACAAAGTCTACAGGATGATTGATGCTCCCGGCCGCCCGCACAGTTGCAGGAAAACAGTAGGCAATAGGCAGATGGCAGTAGGCAGTTCGCTCTGCGTCCCGGAAGTTGAAAGATTAATCAGTGAGTTTCGAATTTAAGGTCTTCAACAGCCTACTGCCATCTGCCTACTGCCTACTGCTCATTCATCCGCGCGCCGCCCGTCTTTCGTGGACGAGCTGCACGACGCCGACGGCGACGGCGCAGAGCAGGAAGATGTGTACGAACCCTTCCTTGCCCAGCACGAATTTTCCCACGAGCCACGCGGCGAAGAGCGATGCGGCGAGCAGACGGACGTACAAGTTAAACCGAACCCCTTCGCCTGTATTTAACTTCGGCCTTCACTTCGCGGCGGTCTTCACCGAGCCCTTCGGCAGCTCGACCGCGCGCAGGCCCGTGCCCGCCGGGTCGCCGCCGACGAGCCAGCCGCCGCCGCCGAGCGCGGGCGTGACCACGAGCGAGCGCGTGCGCCCGCCGGCACTCTGATTGACGGCCTTCCCGCTCTCCTCGACGCGCATCACGAGCGAGCCGTCGCGCCCCGAGAACGCGAGCGCGAAAGTATTCCCCGCGCCGGGCACGATCACGTCGAGCACGCCGTCGCCGTTCACGTCGGCGAAGGCGGCGGAGGCGGCCGCCCCGGCACCCTCCGCGAACCAGCGGACGGTGCCGTCGTCCGTGCTCACCAGCGCGACGCGTCCCCTCTTCGTCACCATCACGATCTCCGCGCTGCCGTCGCCGTCCACGTCGGCCGACGCGAGCGTGCCGCGCACCGAGTCGTCCTCGGCGCGGATGGCGCCGAGCACCTTCAGGTCGGGCACGCTCAAGGCCCACAGCGCGCTGTTGCCGCCGACGGCCATGAAGGACATCTCGCCGCGGTGCGTGACGAGCGGCGCGGTCGTCACGTCCTCGTCGATCTTCGCCTCGGCGACGACCTGCCCGTCCGCGCCGCGAAACTCGACGCGCCCCTGCTTCATCCCGAGCACGACGCCGCGCTTGCCGCCGGCCTCGAACGCGTAAGGCGGCCCGGCGACTTCGCCCGAGAGCTTCTGGCTGGCCTGCACGCGCCCCGAGAGCGGGTTGATGACGTAGAACATCTCCGGCCCTTCGGTGACGACGACCAGCTCCTGCTTGCCGTCGCCGTCGAGGTCGGCCGCGACGCCCGAGACGGCCGTCCCTTCGAGGCTCGCGCGCCACGTCTCGCGCCCCGTGTCGCCGAGCAGCGCGCGCACGCCGCCCTGCGTCGCCACGATGACGTACGTGCCGCGCAAGGGGTCGCCGACGACGAGCGGCTCGAAGCTGACGGCCGTCGGGCTCGCAGTCTGAGCGCCGGCCGCGGCGTTGTAGCGCGAAGTCCAGAGCGAGATGCCGCTCGCGCCGTCAACGGCGAAGACGCGGCCGTCCGCGCCGAGTCCGACGAAGTCCACGACGCCGCCCGGGCGCAGGTTGGCCGGGGCCACCTTCGCCACCTCGCCCGTCGCCACGCGCCAGCCCGTCGCGTCGGCCGGCAGCACGACGCTGCCCTCTGCGACCTTCGCCTCGTTGCCGAGCGTGACGCGCTCGGGCTGCGAGTAGGTGATGCTCGTCTCGGCGGCGGCCGGCGCGACGCGCCAGAAGTAGTTGCCGGGCGGGAGTTCTTTGACGACGTACTGCCGACCCTCGACCGCCTGGTCGAAGACGATGTCCTCGAACTTCTCGTCGGTCGCGAGTTGCAGACGGTAGCGGTTGACGCCGGGCTTGCCCTGCCAGCGGACGAGAATGGACGGCGGCAACTGTGTCGCCACCGGCTTCTGCGCCGAGTCGGGGGTCGGCGTCGCGTTCGGCAGGAGCTTCGCGCCGGGCTTCACCTTGCCGCCCGACTTCTTCTGCCGCGCGTGGACGGCGCCGCCCCCGTCCACGGCGAAGATCAGGGAGGCGAGCGCGAGCGCGCTGAAGAACAGACGGCGGGGCTTCTTCGTTCGGTGGGTCATGGGGCCTCGTTCAGTTTGTAACCGACGCCGCGCACGGTCAGGACGTACTGCGGGTTCTTGGGGTCGGGTTCGATCTTGCGGCGCAGGCGATTGATGTGCGGGTCTACGTTGCGCTGGTAGCCTTCGTACTCCGTGCTCCAGACCTCGTCGAGCAGGTCGTTGCGCGACCAGGCGCGGCCGGGCTCGCTCGCCAGCCGTTCGAGGATGTGGAACTCCAAAGGCGTGAGTTCGACGCGGCTGCCCGAGACCGTGACCTCGTGCCGGCGCTTGTCGATGACCAGCTCGCCCACCTCGATGCGGTCTTTGCGCTCGTCCTCGGGCTTGGCCGACCACTTGCCCGCGCGCCGCAGAAGGGCCTCGACCCGGACTTCAAGCTCGCGCGGGCTGAAGGGCTTCGCCAGGTAGTCGTCGGCGCCGGCTTGGAAGCCCGCGACCTTGTCGTCCACGGCGTCGTGCGCCGTGAGGAACATCGCGGGCGTCTCGATGCCGCGGTCGCGCACGCGCCGGAGGAGTTCGAGCCCGCTCATGCCGGGCATCGACACGTCGAAGATGAAGCAGTCGAAGCGGCCCGAAACGGCGTGTTCGAGCGCCTCCTCGGCGCTCTCCTTCTCCTCGACCTCGAAGCCGAGGCGCCGGAAATATTCGGCGAGCAGCATCCGCATGCTCAGGTCGTCATCGACAATCAGAATCCGTAAGCTCACACGTCCACCTGGAGAGTTGTCTGGGTAGAGCTTGGCGCAGCCACATCCCGCGTGCCCGGATTATAGCGCAAGAAGCCCGAAATGGCGCGCCCCTCGCCCGTTGGTGTTCCTTGACGCCCCGCGCCCCGCGTCCGTATAGTTTTGTCTGACCGAGAGGCGGCACGCATCTTCCCCTCCAACTTAGCAGGCGACAAGCTGGCGACTGTTTCATGCGCGACCTACGGCGACTCTTATTCTACCTCAAGCCGCACTGGGGCAAGTTCGCGCTCGCGACGGTCGCGATGCTCTTCGTCGGGCTGTTGCAGAGCGCCATCGGTGCGCTCATCGTCCCCATCTTCGACCAGGCCCTGCGCCAGAGCGGCGAGTCAGGCCAGCGCACGCCGACCCTCTTCGGCCTCCAACACGTCATCCCCGACTCGGGCTTCGAGGCGTGGCGCACCATCGCCGTCCTCCTCATCGCCTTCACGGTCGCCAAAGGCGTCGCCGAATACTTCTCGACCTACCTGATGGCGCGCGTCGGGCAGGAGTCTGTTTTAAAACTCCGCACGGACATGTACGCGCACCTCCACGCGCAGTCGGCCGACTTCTTCGAGCGCCACCGGACGAACTACCTCGTCTCGCGCCTGGTCGGCTCGGCCGCGGCCATCGAGTCGGCCGTCTCGAACACGCTGCGCGACATGCTGCGCGAGGGATTTACGCTCGCCTGTTTCCTGACGGCTTCGTTCTACTACTCGTGGCGGCTGACGCTCGGCTCGCTCGCCATCGCGCCGCTCGTCGGCTTCCTGACGGCGCGCTTCGGCCGCGCCCTGCGCAACCTCGCGCGCGAGTCGTACGAGGGCGGGCAGCAGCTCGTGGACACGGCGCAGGAGGCGCTCTCCAACCAGACGATTGTGAAGGCTTACGTCGCCGAGGAGCGCGAGCGCGGCCGCTTCGAGCGCGTCGCGCGCCAGATCATGCGCGCCAACCTCCGCACGGCGAAGATTCAGGGCATCGCCCCCAACATCATCGAGCTGATCGGCATCCTCGCCGTCGCCGCCCTCCTCTTCTTCGCTCAAAGAGAAATCCTCTCTGGCCGGATGAACGCGGCGCTCTTCATCACCTTCCTCTTCTTCCTCTTCTCGTCTTACGACCCGATGCGCAAGCTCTCGCGCCTGCACAACGGCATGGAGCAGGCGCTCGCCGCCGCCCGCCACGTCCTGGAGGTGATGGACGAGCGCGCCGAGATGCCAGAGAAGCCGAACGCGGTCGCGCTCCGCCCGCTTCAGGAAGAGATTGAATTCAAGAACGTCATCTTCCGCTACGGCAACGAGGAGCGGCTCGTGCTGCGCGACATCTCTCTGCGCATCCCCGCGGGGCGCATGGTCGCGCTCGTCGGCGAGTCGGGCGGCGGCAAGTCCACGCTCACCAAACTCGTCCCGCGCTTCCACGACCCCGTCGAGGGCGCGGTCGTCTGGGACGGGACTGATCTGCGCGACGCCTCGCTCGCCTCCCTGCGCCGGAACACGGCGCTCGTCACGCAGGAGACCGTGCTCTTCAACGACACGGTGCGCTACAACATCTCCTACAGCCGCCCCGACGCGACCGCCGCGGAGATCGAAGCGGCCGCGCGGGCCGCGCACGCGCACGAGTTCATCAAGGAGCTGCCGCACGGCTACGAAACGGTCGTCGGCGAGCGCGGCATCTTCCTCTCGGGCGGGCAGCGCCAGCGCCTCGCCATCGCGCGCGCCGTGCTCGCCGACGCCTCCGTGCTCGTGCTCGACGAGGCGACCTCGGCGCTCGACGCCGAATCCGAACGGCTCGTGCAAAAAGCGCTCGCCAACCTTACGCAGGGGCGCACGACCGTCGTCATCGCGCACAGACTTTCGACCGTCCGCCGCGCCGACCTCATCGTCGTCATCGAGCGCGGCCGCATCGTCGAGACCGGCCGCCACGCCGAGCTGCTCGCGCACGGCGGCGCGTACCGCAGGCTCTACGAACTGCAATTCGCAGACGAGGAGGAGGAGGAACTGCTCGTAAACCGCGAACTGTAAGCCGTGACAAGTGAAGCGCGCTTCCTTCCTGTCACCGTTTACAGTTTACGGTTTACGGTTCACGAGTCTTATGAAATCCATGACCGGGTTCGGGCGGGGCACGGCGCAGGGCGAGGGATACGGCGTCGCCGTGGACTTGAAGACCGTCAACAACCGCTTCCTCGACGTGCACATCCGCGCGAGCGCGGAGCTGTCGCAGCTCGAGGCGACGGTGCGCAAGCGCGTGGGCGAGCGCCTGTCGCGCGGCCGCGTGGACGTGAACATCTCGGTCGAGCGGACGAGCGAGGTCAGCTACGAGGTCAACCGCCCGCTCATCGCCGGCTTCATCCAGGCGATGCGCGAGATGCAGAAGGAGTTCGGCCTCTCGGGCGAGCCCGACATCAACGTCCTCGCGCGCCTCCCCGGCGCGATGCAGGCGGCGCGGACGGGCGTCTCCGAGGAGGCCCTGAAAGGGGTCGAGCAGGCGCTCGCGCAGGCGCTCGACGAGTTGGAAGCGATGCGCGAGCGCGAGGGCGCGGCGCTCGCCGCCGAGATGGCCTCGCGCCTCGACGAGATTGAGAGGCACCTCCCCGTCATCGAATCGCTCTCCGGCGAGCAGGTCGATAACTACCGCGCCCGCGTCAACAAGCGCATCTCCGAACTCCTCGCCCGCGACGGGCTTGAGATCGTCGAGTTGGATCAGGGTCGCCTTTCTCAAGAGGTCGCCTACCTCGCCGACCGCAGCGACATCACGGAGGAGACGGCGCGCCTGCGCAGCCACGTCGCGCAGTTCCGCGCGGCGCTCTCCGAAACGACCGACACCGGCAAGCGGCTCGACTTCCTCCTGCAAGAGTTCAACCGCGAGGCCAACACCGTCCTCTCCAAATCGACCGACCTCGCCATCAAAGACTCGGCGCTCGCCATCAAGGCCGCGGTCGAAAAACTTCGCGAGCAGGTGCAGAACGTTGAGTGAAGCCCCCGGGAAGACCGGCGAGAGCGCCGACGACGTAAACGACTGCTACCAGGGCATCCTCTTCGTCATCAGCTCGCCCTCGGGCGGCGGCAAGGGCACGCTCATCAAGCGGCTGCGCGAGGCGGTGCCCGGCGTCGGCTACTCCGTCTCCTGGACGACGCGCGCGCCGCGCCCCGGCGAGGTGGACGGCGTCAACTACCGCTTCGTCTCCGAAGTAGAGTTCGCGGCGATGATCCGGGCGCAGGGCTTTGTCGAGTGGGCCGTCGTCCACGGCCACCACTACGGCACGACGCGCGCGGCGGTCGCGGAGGCGCTCGCGGCGGGGCTCGACATCATTTTGGAAATCGACGTGCAGGGCGCGCGCGCCGTCCGCACGACGATGGAGTCGGTCGTCTCGATCTTCATCCTCCCGCCTTCGTTCGAAGTCCTGCGCGAGCGCCTGACGCTGCGAATGACGGAGCGGCCCGAGGAGTTGGAGCTGAGACTCGCGAACGCGCGCGGCGAGGTGGCCGAGTACAGGCACTTCGACTACCTCATCCTGAACGACGAGGTGGAGCGCGCCGCGGCTCAACTTTCTTCAGTCGTCTGGGCCGAGCGCGCGCGGCGCGAGCGGCAGGAGTGGGTGGCGCGCCGCGTGCTCAAGACTTTCGGGGCGCCCGCCGCGCGTTGAATAAATGGCGCGGAAAAGTTATAAAAGAGTGTTCATCTAAACGCTGGATTTATAAGGAGGCCGGCCAGAGAGAACGAGAGCCGGCCGGGGAGAGACATGGCGAAACCCGCAGACGCGACGACGAAGACCGAAGAGCAGGACGAGCAGGAGCAGCAGGAGAGCCCGACCCTCGACTCGAAGTACCGCCTCATCCTGGTCGCGGCCCAGCGCAGCAAGCAGTTGCAGAAGGGCGCCCGCCCGCGCGTCGAGATGGACGCGCAGAGGCACAAGCCGACCCGCATCGCCCTCGAAGAGGTGCAGCGCGGCGTCGTCAACTTCTCCATCATCGACAAAGAGTAGGCGCGAACCTCACGCCTGAAGTTTAGAGGCGTGCCCGCAAGGTCGTCACCGTTGACGGCCACGCGGGCACGCCTCTTCGTGTCTAAACCGGCAGGCAGTAGGCAGATGGCAGTAGGCGGTTGAAGAACTTTGCCTTAACTGCCTACTGCCAACTGCCTACTGCCTGCTGACTCTCACATCCCCTTGTAATCCGGCCCGCCGCCGCCCTCGGGCGTGACCCAGTTGATGATCTGGTAGGGATCCATGATGTCGCACGTCTTGCAGTGGACGCAGTTGGAAAAATTAATCTGTAGCTTCCGCTTGCCGCCGCCGTCCTCGACCATCTCGTAGACGGCCGCCGGGCAGAAGCGCTGGCACGGGTTGCCGTACTCCTCGGCGCAGCGCGTCGAGCAGATTTCCGTGTCGAGCACGTGCAGGTGTGCGGGCTGGTCTTCGTCGTGCGAGACGGCCGCGTGGTAGACGTCCGTCACCTTGTTGAAGGTGAGCTTGCCGTCGAACTTGACCTTGCCGTAGCGCTGCGTGATGTCGTCGCCGCGGTAGCCGTACTCCTTCAACTGCTTCATCGCCTCGTGCCCCGGCTCGGAACTCGCGCGGTCGAAGAGCCCCCAGGAGCGCCCGCCCGTGATGAACTGCAAGCCGGCGTTCGCGAGCCCCAGCCAGCGGCCGTGTTTGAAGGCCGCGTGGAAGTTGCGCACGCGCCGCAGCTCCCGCGTGATCCAGCTCTCGCGGATGAACTGCCGGTAGCGCTTGAGCTGCTGCTTCGAATAGTCCTCTTTGAGCAGCGCCTCGAAGATGGCCTGCGCGGCGAGCATGCCGCTCTTGATGGCGGTGTGGATGCCCTTGAGGCGCTGCGCGTTGAGGAAGCCGGCCGAGTCGCCGACGAGCAGGAAGCCGTCGCCGTGGAACTGCGGGATGGCGTAGAAGCCGCCGGCCGCGATGGTCTTCGCGCCGTAGCGGATCATCCGCCCGCCTTCGAGGAGCTTGGCGAGGAACGGGTGCTCCTTGAACCTCTGGAACTCGGCGTGCGGGTCGAGCAGGGGGTCTTGGTAATCCAAACCCGTCACGTAGCCGATGTTGATGATGCGGTTCTGCATCCCGTAGACCCAACCGCCGCCGTACGTGTTCGCGTCCGAAGGGTAGCCGAGCGTGTGCGTCACGCGCCCCGCCGGGTAGCGGTCGTCCGGCAACTCCCAAAGCTCCTTGACGCCGATGCTGTAGACCTGCGGCTCGCGCCCGTCATTTAACCCGAGGCGCTGCGTCAACTGCTTCGTCAAAGACCCGCGCGGCCCCTCGCCGAGCACCGTCACCTTCGCGAGGATGTCCACGCCCGGCTCGAAGTTGGCCTTGCGCTTCCCCTCTTTATCAATCCCCTTGTCGCCCGTGCGTACGCCGACGACGCGGTCGGCCTCGTCGTAGAGCATCTCGGCGCCGGGGAATTCGGGGAAGATGTTGACGCCCGCCTCCTCGCACTTCTCGCCGAGCCAGGCGGTCAACTTATTCAAAGAGACGATGTAGTAGCCGTGGTTCTTCAAAGGCGGCGGCGTGACGGGCGACTTGATGGCGCGCGTCTTCGTGAGGTACATGAAGTAGTCCTCTTTGACCGGCGACTCGACCGGCGCGCCCTGTTCAAGGAAGTCGGGGATCAGCTCCTTCAGCGCCTTCGGATCCATCACCGCGCCCGAGAGGATGTGCGCGCCGACCGACGCGCCCTTCTCGATGACGGCGATCTGAATCTCGCCGAGGGCGCGCCCCTTCCGCGTCCCCTTCCCCACCGCCTCGTTGTGCTCGCTCACCAGTTTTGAGAGGTGCAGCGCCCCGCTCAAACTCGCCGGCCCCGCCCCGACGAACAGCACGTACATCTAGATGCTCTCACGCTCCATCACACGCGCCCCCGAAGTTTTGCCTTACTGAATGAATCACCATTCAGTTTATCGGCCCGGCGCGAAAATAGCAAAACCGCCGCCGCCTTTGCTGTTTAAGGGTGCCGGGCACATAATCCCCGAAAACAATTTCAGAACGAGGGGATGAGGCCGATGGCCGAGCACAAGCACACGAACCGCCTCGCAGGGGAGTCGAGCCCGTACCTGTTGCAGCACGCGCACAACCCGGTGGACTGGTTCCCCTGGGGCGAAGAGGCTCTGGAAAAATCGAAGCGCGAGGACAAGCCGATCCTCCTGAGCATAGGCTATTCCGCCTGCCACTGGTGTCACGTCATGGAGCGCGAGTCGTTCGAGAACGAGGAGATCGCGCGGCAGATGAACGAGCAGTTCGTCAACATCAAGGTTGACCGCGAGGAGCGCCCCGACCTCGACCAGATTTACATGAATGCCGTCCAGATGATGACGCGCCACGGCGGCTGGCCGCTCACCGTCTTCCTCACGCCCGACCTCGTCCCCTTCTACGGCGGCACGTACTTCCCGCCCGTTGACCGTCAACAGATGCCCGGCTTCCCGCGCATCCTCGCCGCCGTCTCCGAAGCCTACCGCACGCGCCCCGAGGAGGTGCGCCAGTCCGCCTGGGAGATTCTTTCCGAGCTGCGGCGCATGGGCGTGGCGCAGGAGTCCGGCGAGGTCATCAACGCGCAGCTCCTCGACAACGCGTACCGCGGGCTCGCGCGCTCTTTCGACCCGCGCTTCGGCGGCTTCGGCGGCGCGCCGAAGTTCCCTTCGTCGATGAACCTCGACTTTCTGTTCAGGACTTTTAAGCGCACGGGTGACGCGCGCGCGCTTGAGATGGCGACGCACAGTTGCCGCATGATGGCCGAGGGCGGGATGTACGACCAGCTCGGCGGGGGCTTTCACCGCTACTCGACCGACGCGCGCTGGCTCGTCCCGCACTTCGAGAAGATGCTTTACGACAACGCGCTCCTCACGCGGCTTTACATACATGCCTATCAGGCAACGGGCGAGCAGTTCTTCCGCCGCGTCGCGGAGGAGACGCTCGGGTACGTGAAGCGCGAGATGCTGGACGAGTCGGGCGCCTTCTATTCGACGCAGGACGCGGACTCCGAAGGCGTCGAGGGCAAGTTCTTCGTCTGGGACAGGGAGGAGGTCGAGAGCCTGCTCGGCCCCTTGGACGCGCGGCTCTTCTGCGCCTACTACGACGTGACCGAGGGCGGCAACTTCGAGGAGCGCAACATCCTCCACGTCGAGCGGCCCGCCGCGGAGGTCGCCCGCGAGCAGAACGTGACGGTCGAAAAATTGACCGAGGCCGTCGAGCGCGGGCGCGGAATCCTCTTCACCGAAAGGGAGCGACGGATTAAGCCCGGGCGCGACGAGAAGGTCATCGCCGCCTGGAACGGCCTGATGCTCGAAGCCTTCGCGGAGGCCGCGGCCGTGCTCGGGCGTGACGATTACCAAGAGGTTGCCGAGCGCAACGCGCAGTTCATCCTCGACACGCTCGTCAAAGACGGCCTGCTCCTGCACGTCTCCAAGGGCGGGCGCGCGAAGCACGTCGGCTTCCTCGACGACTACGCGTTCGTCGTCTCCGGCCTCGTCACGCTCTACGAGACGACGGGGCGCCTGCGCTGGCTCGAAGCGGCCGTGACGCTGACCGACAAGATGGTCGAAGAGTTCTGGGACGAGGAGGGCGGCGGCTTCTTCTACAACGGCCGGAGCGGCGAGAAGCTGATCGTGCGGAGCAAGGACTACTTCGACAACGCGACGCCTTCGGGCAACTCCGTCGCCGCCGAGGCGTTGCTGCGGCTTTCCGTGATAACCGGTAATGAAGACTACCGGCGCAAGGCCGTCAACGTCCTGCGCCTCGTCCGCGACGCCGTCGAGCGCTACCCCTCGGCCTTCGGCTACGCCCTCGGCGCCATCGACTTCTACCTCTCGACGCCCAAAGAGATCGTCGTCGTCGGCGAAGCCGCACAGGCCCGCCCGCTCCTGCGCGAAGTCTGGACTCGCTACCTGCCCAACAAGGTCGTCGTCCTTTCGTCAAACGTCGAAGAGAACGCGGCCCGACTCGTCCCGCTCCTCCGGGAGAGGGCGGCGCAGGGCGGGCGCGCGACCGCGTACGTCTGCGAGAATTACGCGTGCCTCCAACCCGTCAACACGCCCGTGGAGCTTGCCGCCCGACTCGAAGGCAACGCGGGGCGTGCCGCCGAAGGTTAGGATTAAGCTTATGACGAAACCGATTCGCATCCTTTTGCAAACCACTATCCCCGCCAACGTGGACGACTGGCACGTCGGCCGTTTCTCCCTGCTTGGCGAGCACCTGCGCGGGCTCCGCGACGCCGAAGGGCGCCCGCTCTGCGAGGTCACGGCGCGCGACCGCGTGACGAACGCGGACGGCGACGACGAGTTGTTGAGCCGGCTCGACACCACCGACTTCGACGAACTGTGGCTCTTCGCCGTGGACGTGGGCGACGGACTGACCGCGGCCGACTGCCAGGGCATCACGCGCTTCCGACAGCGCGGCGGCGGCATCCTCTCCACGCGCGACCACCAGGATTTGGGCTCCTCGCTCTGCACGCTCGGCGGCATCGGCCGCGCGCACTTCTTCCACAGCAAACATCAAGACCCGGACGAGTCGAGGCGCGCGCGCGACGACCAGCAGACGAAGAGCATCGACTGGCCCAACTACCATTCGGGCAGCAACGGCGATTACCAGTCGGTTGCGGCCACCGAGCCTTTGCACGAACTCCTGCGTAACCCGTCTTCACCTTCGGGCCGCGTCGAATACTTCCCCGCGCACCCGCACGAGGGCGGGGTCGGCGTGCCGGAAGGCGAGAGCCACGCGCGCGTGATTGCCACGGGTGTGAGCGGCGTGACGAACCGCCCCTTCAACCTCGTCGTCGCCTTCGAGTCCGTGCAAGACCGGCACGGCAACACGCTCGGGCGGGCCGTCGCCGAGTCGAGCTTTCATCATTTCGTGGATTACAACTGGGACACTTCGGCGGGCTGCCCGAGCTTCGTTGAGGAGCCGCCCGGCGACCAACTTCGGAGAGAGCCCGAGAAGTTAGAGGACGTGAAGACTTACGTGCGCAACCTCGCGCTGTGGCTCGCCCCTTCGGCCGTCAGTTCGTAAGCTCAGCCGCACGAATCGCGGAGGGCGCGGAGCATCTCTTCGCCGAACTTCTTGATCTTCGACTCGCCGAGGCCATAGATGTCGGCGAGGGCTTCGAGCGTCTCGGGGCGCGCGCGGGCGAGGTGTTCGAGCGTGCGGTCGGGGCAGATCATGTAGGCCGGCACGCGCTGCGTGTTCGCGAGCCCGAGCCGCCAACTCTTCAGGGCCTTCACCAGGCGTTTCTCCTCGGGCGTGAGAATGAGTTCCGGCCCGGCCGGCTTCCGCTTCTTCTTCGGCTCCGCGCCGGGCTCTCTCGGCTCCGACGGCGCGACCTCCGACACGCGCAACGCCAGTTCCAGACGCCCCTCCTCGGCCAGCATCCGGCTCAACTCCCCGTAGACGAGCAGCGCCATCCGCGCGTCGAGCGCCGCGTACTCGATCTGCGCGCGCGTGAGCGGCCGCCGCCGCCAGTTCGACTTCTGCAAAGTCTTGTCGATGGGAAGGCCGAACAGGTGCTCGCACAGGGAGGCGAGACTGTGCGAGCCGAGCGTCAGGGCCATGCGCGACATCCGCAGCGTGTCAATGAGCCCTTCGGCGCGGACGCCCGCGCCGCGCAAGACCCCCTCGTCGAAGCGCGCGTTGTGCGCGACCATCTTCGTCGCCGGCGATTCGAGCAGCGGCTTGAGCGGTTCGACGCCGGTGGCAAGCACGTCCGCTACGAGCACGTCACCCTCGGGCGGCGCCAACTGCACGAGCGCCAACTGCTGCCCTTTGGACTTCACGTCCCAGCAAGTCTCCGTGTCCAGGCCGATGAGCCCCTCGCCGCCCAACGCCTCGGCCGCCTCGCGGAGCTGCGCCGGGTCGTCCAAGTAACGCCAGGTAATCCGGCCCGACTGCTCGATCCAGCTCAAAACCCCTCCCCCCGCCCCGTTCCCCCGGCCGGGACTGCGTCCGCCGCCCCCTGCGGAAGTTGCACTCATTCAACAAGATAAGTCGCCCGGCGTGCAAGTTTTATCTTGACTTCACTCTCCCGAAAGCGCTACTTTAAGTGTGGCTAACATCGTTGGCCGTCACCCCGTGGCCGCTCTCGCCGGACGGTTAAAAATCCCGCAATCATCGCCCGAAAATGGCTTCGACAAAACAGTTTTCTGCCGCCCCGCTCTTCTGCCTACTCGTCGCGGCGGCGCTGCTCGCCTCTCTGCTCGGGCTGCTGCTGAACGCCCCGGCCGGCCTCCCGGCCCGCGAAGTGCCGGCGCTCGCCGCCGGCTCGCTCGCGCTAATACTCTTACTGTATCTGCCCCTCCGCCACAAGGGCGTCGTCGAAAAAGCTCGGCGCGAGGTCGAGGAGCGTCTGAGTCTGGCGGAGTCCGCGGCCGAGCTGAACCTGCGCGCCGTCGAGTCTCTCGCCATCGCCATCGACGCCAAGGCGCAGACGACGCACGGGCACGTCCGTCGCACGCAGACCTACGCGCTCGGCCTGGGTCGGCTTTTGAACGTGGGCGCCAAGGAGTTGGAGGCGCTGAAGGCGGGCGCGCTGCTGCACGACGTGGGGAACCTCGCGGTGCCCGAGTACATTTTGAACAAGCCGGGCCGGCTCTCGCCTGCCGAGTTCGAGAAGATGAAGGTGCACGCGACCGTCGGCGGCGACATCGTGAGCCGCGTCGGCTTCCCTTACCCGGTCGAGGACGTGGTCAGGTTCCACCACGAGCGCTGGGACGGGACGGGCTACCCGGCAGGGCTGAAGGGCGAGCGCATCCCGCTCGTGGCGCGCGTCATCGCGGCCGTTGACTTCTACGACTCGACGCGCTGCGACCGCCCCTACCGCGCCGGGATGACGCGCGAGCAGTCGCTGGCGCTGCTCAGAAGCAAGGCCGGCAAGTCCTTCGACCCCGTCGTCGTCGAGATGTTCGTCAAGCACGTTGACGAGTTCGACGCACACATCTCGCCCGCGGATTTGAGCGAGCAGGTCTGGTCGCAAGCTGCGGAGGTCGCGGAGGCGTCGCCGACGGCCGCGCCGGACGGGCACACCTCCGGCGAATGGTCGGACGGCTTCCGCTCCATCGCGCGCGCGCAGCGCGAGGTCGCGGCCTTGCACGAGCTGACGCAGGTCATCGGCGCCTCGCTCAACCTGCAAGACACGGTGGCGCTCGTCGCCGCGCGGCTGCGCGAGATCGTCCCCTTCGACGCCTGCGTCATCTACGCGCTCGACGACAGGACGGGGCGCACCGAGCCCGTCTACGCCGCGGGCGAGTGGTCTGAGTTCTTCTCCGCGCGGGGCGTCGCGGCCGGCGAAGGCATCACGGGCTGGGTCGTCGCCAACGCGCGCGGGATGTGCAGGACGCCGCCCGAGCTTGAGCTGGCCGGCGCGCCCGCGGAGGTCGCTTCGCAGGTGCGCGACTGCGTCTCCGCGCCGCTCGTGCGCGAGGACGGGGCCTTCGGCGCCGTCACGCTCTTCTCGAAGAAGGCGGGCGCGTACACGGCCGAGCACCTGCGCCTGCTCGACTCGGTCTGCCTGCACACGTCGGGCGCACTCAACAACGCGCTCGCGCACGAGCGCACGCGCGAGAGCGCTCTGACCGACCAGTTGACGGGCCTGCCGAACGCGCGCGCTCTCCACCTCATGCTCGAACACCGCCTGGCCGAGTGCCGGCGCTACGAGGGCGAGGTCGTCTCTGTGCTGAGCATCGACGTGGACGACTTCCACCTCGTCAACGAGCAGTTCGGCCACGGCGTCGGCGACCGCCTGCTGGCCTCCGTCTCCGCGGTCGTCAAGGGCCAGTTGCGCCAGATGGACATGCTCGCGCGCTTCTCGGGCGACGAGTTCCTGGCCGTCCTGCCGGGCGCCGACGGCCGCGTCGCCGCGCTGGTCGCCGAGCGTGTCCGCCACGCCGTCGAAGCTGAAGTCTTCAACGTCAAGACCGGCCGCAACGTCCAGGTGCGCGTCAGCGCCGGCGTGGGCTCCTACCCGGCCGGCGGCGAGACCGCCGACGAACTCCTCCAGGCCGCCACGCTCGACATGCGCCGCGACAAACAGGCGCGCAAGAATCCCGCGACTTCATCCGCCGCGGTCGTCTCCATCGACGCATACCGCTGACGCGGAAGGCAAAAGGCAAAAGGCAAAAGTGAAAGACGAGGGCCACGCCGAGCAGGCCGCCGTCTTCATTTTTGCCTTTTGCCTTTTGCCTTTTGCCTTCCCAACCCCCTTTTTGCCGCGGGCGTGAAAGTCGCGTATAATCCGTTCCCGTCACAACTGAACACCGACAGTCGCGGAAGTAGGCGGCGCAGAAGCACCCCGGGCGCCTCTGTGTCGGCGGCAGCGCCCGCACACGCGCGCGAGAATTCACACTATGAGCGAGCTTAAAGTGACACCGATGAGACCCAGGACACAGTCGGAAGGCGCCTCGGCCGGGGCCGGCGTCGCCGAGGAGCGCGACGAGCGCGACCGCATCGACCCGGCCGAACTCCAGGATGAGCACGAGCAGCGGCACCAGGAGCAGCTCAAGCACATCGAGCATGTCGATAACGAGACGCTGCTCAAGATGCTCTACCAGATGGTTCTCATCCGCCGCTTCGAGGAGAAGTCGGCCGAGAGTTACACGCTCGGCAAGATCGGCGGCTTCTGCCACCTCTACATCGGCCAGGAGGCCGTCGCCGTCGGCACGCTCTCGGCGCTGCGGCCCGACGACTACGTCCTCACGAGCTACCGCGACCACGGCCACGCGCTCGTGATGGGCACCTCGCCCGACGAGGTGATGGCCGAGCTGTACGGCAAGATCGGCGGCTGCTCGAAGGGCAAGGGCGGCTCGATGCACCTCTTCGACGCCGACAAGCACTTCCTCGGCGGCCACGGCATCGTCGGCGGGCAGATTCCCCTGGCGACCGGCGTCGCCTACGCCACCAAGTACCGCGGGACGGATCAGGCGACGCTCGTCTTCTTCGGCGAGGCGGCGGTCAACCAGGGCGCGTTCCATGAGTCCCTGAACATGGCGCAGCTCTGGAAGCTCCCCTGCGTCTACATCTGCGAGAACAACCAGTACGGGATGGGCACCTCCTTGAAGCGCGCGATGTCGATCAGCGACGTGTCGCAGAAGGCGGTCGCCTACGGCATGGCCGCGGAGTTCGTGGACGGCATGGACGTGCTCGCCGTGCGCGCGGCGACCGAGCGTGCGCTGGAGCGCGCGCGCAAAGAGTACCTCCCGTCGCTCTTAGAGATTCGCACGTACCGCTTCATGGGCCACTCGATGTCCGACCCCGGCCACTACCGCACGCGCGCCGAGATCGAGCGCTACCAGGAGCGCGACCCCATCAAGGTCTTCGGCGACAACCTGCGCGAGAAGGGGCTGCTCGACGACGCGGGGCTCAAGGAGATCGAAGGCCGCGTCCGCGCGGAGGTCGAGCACGCCGTCAAGTTCGCCGACGAGAGCCCCGAGCCCCCGCCCGAGGAGCTGTTCACGGACATCTACGCCAACCCGATTAAGAAATGATGAGCGATGAGTGATGAGTGATGAATGAAAGGCACCGTGTTTCTTATTCATCGTTCATCACTCATCATTCATCATTTCACCTGAAACCGGAGGTTTCATTGTGGCAGTGATAACGATGCGCGAGGCGCTGAACCAGGCGATGCGCGAGGAGATGCGCCGCGACGAGGGCGTCTTCCTGATGGGCGAGGAGGTCGCGGCCTACCAGGGCGCTTACAAAGTCTCGAAGGGGCTGCTCGAAGAGTTCGGCGACAAGCGCGTCGTCGATTCCCCCATCACGGAGCTGGGCTTCGCGGGCCTCGGCGTGGGCGCGGCGATGGTCGGCCTGCGCCCCATCATCGAGTTTATGACCTTCAACTTCTCGATCCTCGCCACCGACCAGATCATCAACTCGGCCGCGAAGATGCGCTACATGTCGGGCGGGCAGTTCAAGATTCCCATCGTCTTCCGCGGCCCGAACGGCTCGGCCTTCCAGGTCTCTTCGCAGCACTCGCAGGCTTTGGAGAGCTGGTACGCGCACTTCCCCGGCCTGAAAGTGGTGATGCCCTCGACGCCCGCCGACGCCAAGGGACTTTTGAAGAGCGCCATCCGCGACAACGACCCCGTCATCTTCCTCGAACAGGAGCGCATGTACGGCAACAAGGGCGAGGTGCCCGACGAAGAGGACTTTCTTGTCCCGCTCGGCGTCGCCGACGTGAAGCGCGAGGGGACGGACTGCACCGTCGTCGCGCGCTCGATGACCGTGCCTCTGGCATTGAAAGCCGCGGAGGAGTTGGAGAAGCAGGGCGTCTCGGTCGAGGTCATCGACCCGCGCACCATCCGGCCGCTCGACATCGAGACCATCGTCAACTCGGTGAAGAAGACGAACCGCGTCGTCATCGCCGAGGAGTCGCACGCCTTCTGCGGCGTCGGCGCGGAGTTGAGCGCGCAGATCATGGAGCACGCCTTCGACTACCTCGACGCGCCCGTCAAGCGCCTCTCCGGCGCCGACGCCCCCATGCCCTACGCCAAGAACCTCGAACGGCTCGCGCTCCCCGACGTGGAGCGCATCGTCAAGGCCGTCCGCGAGGTCTCGTACCTGGACTGACAGTTTTCAGTTTTCAGTTTTTAGCTTTCAGCTCAGACACGTGGCTGAATTCTGCCGACTGAAAACTGAAAACTGAAAACTGAAAACTAAGGGGTTCCAATGGCTACGCAGGTCGTGATGCCGAAGTTGTCGCCGACGATGGAGGAGGGGCAGCTCTCGCGCTGGCTGAAGAAGGAAGGCGACAAGGTCAGTGTCGGCGAGGGGCTGGCCGAGATCGACACCGACAAGGCGACGATGGAGGCGCAGGCGCTCGCCACGGGCGTGCTGCGCAAGATTCTCGTGCCGGAGGGCGAGACCGTCCCGCTCGGCGCCATCATCGCCATCATCGGCGAGCCGGACGAGGACATCTCCGGCCTCGTCACCGAAGCCTCTAAGGGCGCGGCGCAGGCCGAGAAGAAAGAGCCCGTCGAGGAGAGGCAGGAGAGTCAACCCGCCAAGAGCGACGCGCCTTCCGACTATCAGCCGGGACAGTGGATGGGCGACACCGCATCCGCCGAACAGCCGACTAAAGAAGCACCACAGGCGCAGCCGCAAGCGAGCGCGGGCGGCAACGGCCAGCGCGGCGACGGCCGGCTCATTGTCTCGCCCATCGCCGCGCGCATGGCGGCCGACGCCGGCATCAACCTCCACAACTTGACGGGCAGCGGCCCCGGCGGCCGCATCGTCAAGCGCGACATCGAGGCCGCCATGAAGGCCGGCTCCGCGGCGCAGCCGCAGACTCAGTCCGCCGCACAGCCGCAGGAAGAGCAGGCGCGTCCGGCCCCGGTGCAACAGCCCGCCGTCCAACCCGCCGGCGGCGCCGCACCCTACCGCGAGGAGAACGTTTCGACGATGCGCGCGACCATCGCGCGCCGGCTCGTCACCTCGCTCGGCCCCATCCCGCACATCTTCCTCACGACCGAGATCGAGATGGACAGGACGGCCGAGATGCGTAAGCAGTTGAACGCGCTCGACCCCGAGAACAAGGTCAGCATCAACGACTTCGTCATCAAGGTCGCGGCCCACGCGCTCATGCGGCACCCGGCCGTCAACGCCTCCTTCCAGGAGAAGACCATCCGCTACTACGAGCGCGCCGACGTGGGCGTCGCCGTGGCGCTTGAGAACGGCCTCATCACGCCGGTCGTGCGCGCGGCGAATACAAAGTCGGTCGGGCAGATCAGCCGCGAAGTCAAAGAACTCGCCGAACGCGCGCGCAACCGCAAGCTGGCGCCCGAGGAGTACACCGGCGCGACCTTCTCCGTGAGCAACCTCGGCATGTTCGGCATCAGCGAGTTCACGGCGCTCATCAACCCGCCCGAGGCGTGCATCCTCGCCGTCGGCGCGATGACGCCCACGCCCGTCGTCCGCGACGGCGAGGTCGTGGTGCGCCAGTTGATGAAGGTCACGCTCTCCTGCGACCACCGCATCGTGGACGGCGCGACCGGCGCGCAGTTCCTCCAGACGCTCAAGAAGATTCTCGAAAACCCGCTCTACCTGATCGCTTAGAACCGACAAGGGGACACGATGAGCACGAACCAACCCGAAGAGGCGCCCGCGAACGTCACCACCGACGCGGAGAGCCAGGAGTACGGCGCGCAGCACGGGCAGACGCCCGAGGGCCAGAACACCGGCTCCTCCTCGCCCGATGCCCAGGCCGACCCCTCCAACACCGGCGCGGGCGAGCCCGGCGAAGGCACCGGCGCGAAGGGCGGCGAATATAGCTGATTGCGCGGTGGGAAGCAGACGGGGAGAAGGGGTGACTGGGTGACTGGGGGAAGAGGCCGCGTCATCAAACGTCCCCCAGTCACCCAGTCACCCCTTCTCCCCGTCTCTTCTTACGGGCCGCACGTCGCGCTCCTCGCGGTGCAGGTCATCTTCGGGACGTGGCCGGTCTTGGGGAAGATCGCGCTGCGGGCCGTGCCGAGCACGGGGCTCGTTGCGATCCGCGTCGGGGGCGCGGCCGTCTCCTTCCTGCTCCTGCTGGGCCTGCGCGGGCGGCTCGTCAGGCCCGGGCGCCGCGACCGCGCGCGGCTCGCGCTCTACAGCCTCCTCGGCGTAGTCCTCAACCAGTTCCTCTATCTCAAAGGTCTCTCGCTCTCGACGGCCGTCAACGCCGCTCTGCTCAACGCGACCATCCCCGTCTTCACGCTCCTCGTCGGCGCGCTGCTAGGTCGAGACAGGTTGACGTTACGCGTCACCACGGGGACGCTCATCGCCGCGGCGGGGGTCGTCTACCTGATCGACCCTCTGCGCGCGAGCCTCGGCGGCGACACGATGAAGGGCAATCTGCTTCTCGTCGCCAACACCTGCTGCTACGGCGCGTACATTGCCCTCTCTCAAGACGTGTTCCGGCGCTACGGCGCGCTCACGGCGATGACGTGGCTCTTCGCCATCGGCTCCCTGGCCGCCGTCCCCTTCGGCGGCTACCAACTCGCGCAGACAGACTTCTCCTCGGTCGGCCTCCTCGTCTGGCTCGTGCTCGTCTACACGGTGCTCGTGCAGACGGTCGGCGCCTACTACCTCAACGCGTGGGCGCTCGAACGTGTCTCGCCGAGCACGGTGGCCGTCTACATCTACCTCCAGCCGCTCTTCGCCTTCGTCGTGGCCCCGCTCCTGCTCGGCGCGGGCGAGCGGCCGGGCCTGCGACACGCCGTCGCGACGCTCCTCATCTTCGCGGGCGTCGCCGTGGTCACTTTAAGGCGGAATCGGTTTGAGGAAGAGGTCTCCGAGCACCCTGACGCGCTCGCACACTGATTTGCTACAATCCGGCGCGGAAACAAACTATGCAGGAAGTGAGTTCACAGGCCGCAGGCGTGCACGCCTCCGAGGCGAAGCTCAAAGCTTCGGTCGCGCGCCTCTCCGTCGCGGCGGCCGCGTTCCTCATCGCTTTGAAGACGCTGACGGGCGTGCTCACGGGGTCGATGAGCGTCTGGGCTTCGCTGCTCGACTCGACGATGGACATCTTCGCGTCGGCGATTAACTACTACGCCGTGCGCGCCGCCTCCGTCCCGCCCGACGAAGATCACCGCTACGGCCACGGCAAGGCCGAATCACTCGCCGGCCTCTTCCAATCCTTCGTCATCTGCGCCTCGGGGCTCGTACTGCTCTGGGAAGCCGTCCGCCGCATCGTCACGCCGCACCCGACGGCCTCCGAGTGGCTCGGCGTCGGCACGATGGCCGTCGCCTGCGTCGTCAGTGTCGCGCTCGTCGCGCGCCTGCGCCGCGTCGCGCGCCAGACGGACTCGCCCGCGCTCACCGCGGACGCGGTTCATTACGCGACGGACGTGTACACGAACGGCGCGGCGCTCTTCGCGCTGCTGCTCGTGGCGCTGACGGGCTGGACGCTCGCCGACCCGCTCATCTCGATGCTGATTTCGGGCTTCATCCTCTGGTCGGCGGTGGACGTGGCGCGCGAGGCGGTCAACGTGTTGATGGACAGGCGGCTCCCGCGCGCCATCGACGCGCAGGTGGCCGCGGTCGTCGAACGTTTTCGCGGAGACGGAGTCCTCGGCTTTCACGATCTGCGCACGCGCCGCTCCGGCTCGCACAAGTTCATCGACCTCCACCTCGAAGTCGAGGCCGACCAGACGCTCCAACAGGCGCACGACCTGACCGAACGCGTCATCAACGCCATCGAAAAAGAGATTCCGCGCTCCCGCGTGCAAATTCATACCGACCCGGCGGAGTGAATGATGAGTGATGAGTGATGAGTGATGAATATTTCAACGTTGAAATATTCATCACTCATCACTCATCACTCATCATTCACTTATTCTTCATTTCCCTAAGCCGTTTTCTTCGCGCCCGTCCCCTTCTCTTTCTCCCCCTCAGCCATCCGGCGCAGCTCGAAGAGTTTCATGAGGGCTTCGACGGGGGCGAGCGTGTCCACATCTGTCGCGAGGAGTTCTTCGACGATGCGCGCGCCCTTTCCCCAGGCCGTGCCGTCGAAGTGTTCGGCCGCTTCGGTAATTAGATTTTCGTCTTCGGTGTTGCCGGACTCGTATTCGCGGAGTAATTCTTCGGCGCGGCGGACGACGGGCGCGGGCAGGCCCGCCAACTTGGCGGCGTAGACGCCGTAGCTGCCTTCGGCGACGCCGGGTGCGACGCGGTAGAGGAAGACCAGCTCGCCGCCGCGCTCTGCGATCTCGACGTGCAGGTTGCGCAGGCGCGGCAGCGTCTCCGAGAGCGCCGTCAGCTCGTGGTAGTGCGTGGCGAAGAGAGTCTTCGAGCGCAGGCGCGGGTGGTTGTGGACGTATTCGAGGACGGCGCGCGCTACGGCCAGTCCGTCGTAGGTCGAAGTCCCTCGCCCCAGCTCGTCGAGGAGTACGAGCGAGCGCGGCGTGGCGTGGTGGAGGATGTGCGCCGTCTCCGTCATCTCGGTCATGAAGGTAGACTCGCCGCTCCCTATCCGGTCGTAGAGCCCGATGCGCGTGTAGACGCGGTCGGTCAGTCCCACGGTCGCCGCCGCGGCCGGGACGAAGCTCCCCGCCTGCGCCATGATGACGACGAGTGCCGCCTGACGCAAAAAGGTGGACTTGCCCGACATGTTCGGCCCCGTGATGAGCGCTATCTCCGGCGCGCCGCCGCCCCCGAGTTCCAGATCGTTGGCGACGAATGTCCCCTCCTCGACCAGTCTTTCCAGAACCGGGTGGCGGCCTCCTTGAATTCTGAGAATTGCTTTGTCAACGACCGTCGGCCGTACATAATTCCAGCGCGCCGCGCTCTGCGCGAGCGACGCGACGGCGTCGAGGTGCGCGAGCGTCGAGGCCGCCGACAGAATCTCTTCCCGCGCGCGGCCTATCTCTGCGCAGACCTGCCGGAAGATGCCCGCTTCAAGCTCCGTGATGCGCTCCTGCGCGTTGAGGACTAACGATTCGTGCTCCTTGAGTTCCAGCGTGACGAAGCGCTCCGACGCCGCGAGCGTCTGCTTTCGCGTGTAGCCCGCGGGCACGAGGTGCAGGTTCGGCTTCGTGACCTCGATGAAGTAGCCGAAGACCTTGTTGTAGCCGACGCGAAGACTTTTGATTCCCGTGCGCGCTCGCTCGCGCTGCTCCATCTCCGCGAGGAAGGTTTTGCCGTTCCTGAGCAGCGAGCGTAGAGAGTCGAGTTCTTCCGAGAAGCCTTCGCGGATGACGCCCGCGTTCTCGCCGCGCCGCGGCAGGTCGTCGTTGACGGCCGAGCGTATGCGCCCGAGGACTCCCTCGCACGTCGGGAGCGTCGAGAGTGCCGAGCCGAATCTTGCCGCGTCGCGTTGGAGTAATGCGCGAACGCGCGGCACCGCTTCGAGGCTCTGTCTCAACGCCAACACTTCCGAAGGAGTCGCCAGCCCCGCGCGCGCGCGTCCCGAGAGTCTCTCCAGGTCGTGGACGTTCTCCAACGCGGCCGTCAGCTCCGCGCGTTCTTTGTCGTGCGCGACGAACCAGCCGACGTGCTCTTGTCTTCTGGCTATTTCCGCGAGGTCTAAGAGCGGTTGCCGGAGCCAGCGGCGCAGCAGCCGCCCGCCCATCGCCGTCCGCGTCTCGTCCAGGGTCGAGAGCAGAGACGGCGCGCCGCCCGTGTTCTCGAACACCTCAAGGCTGCGGACGGCCTGCGCGTCCAAAACCATGTAGGACTCCGGGTTGTAGCTCGTCAGCCGCGTTAACTGTTCGGCCACGCCCGCCTGCGTCTCGGACAGGTAGGAGATGACGGCGGCCGCGGCCGTCGCGGCGAGCGGCCAGCGCGACAGGCCGAAGGGCGCGAGCGACCGCGAATGAAAATGTCTTTGCAGAACGTTGCGCGCGCGCCCCGGGTCAAAATTTTCGTCCGGGCGCTGTGTGATAAAGCCCGGCAGCCCTGCAATCTGTCCCGCCAAGCCTCTGGCGACGAGAACTTCCGCGGGCGCGATGCGCTGTAGCTCCGCGAGCGCGGCCTCCGCATCCAACTCTGTCGCCTGGAAGTCTCCCGTCGTCACGTCGGCGTAGGCGACGCCGGCCCGGCGCCCGTCCGTGACGAACGCGGCCAGATAGTTATTGACTTTGCTCTGAAGCAGACCGGTTTCGAGCACCGTGCCGGGCGTGACGACGCGCACCACGTCGCGCTCGATGAGTCCGCGCCCGGCCGCCTCGCCCCGGACGGGCGTCGCCGTCAACTGCTCGCAGATGGCGACGCGGTGGCCGCGCGCGATGAGTGTGGCGAGGTGTCTTTCGAGGCTGTGGTGCGGCACGCCCGCGAGCGGCACGCGCAGGCCGCGCCCCATCGGCTTCGAGGTGAGGACGATGTCCAATTCGCGCGCGAGCATGCGCGCGTCGTCGTCGAAGGCTTCGTAGAAGTCGCCGATGCGGAAGAGGAGGATTGCGTCGGCATGGCGGCGCTTGATGTCGAGGTATTGTCTGCGGAGCGGCGTGGCCGTGTTCATCGGTCGAAGAGTGCGGCGAGGATGTCTCCGACCGAGGTGAGCGAGCGGTGGAGGCGCTTCAACTGCTCGAAGCTGAGGATGGTCGTCACGCGGCCGATCTCGTGGAAGGGGCCTGTGCGCGCGAGGCTCAGTTGGCGTTCGGCGCGGTTCGTGTCGCGCTCGCTGTCTACCACAAGGAACGGGCGCGTGCGCTGTGCGTCGTAGGCGCGTTTCAACTTGGCGAGCGCGGCGTCCACGTTCCCTTTGCGCTGCACCTCAAAGACGTGACTGATGCGCGGGCTGTCCTCGGCCACGCGCCAGATAACGTCGTAGTAGTCGAACTCGGCCTCGGCGTGGTATCCCAGAACGCGCGCGATCTCGACCAGCATCATCTGCACTTCGACGTGCGAGAGTCCTTCGGCCGTCTCGACGGCGGGCGGCGCGTCGAAGGTGAACTGTATCTCCTCCTCCGCGACCCTTCTTCTTCCCCTCTCCGTCAGGCGCCAACGCCCGCGGTCGCGCTCTATCTCTCGCCTCTCGTCCAAGTCCCTTGCGGCCGCCTGCACGAGTCTCCGCCACTGCCTTCGGTGTCCGTTCGAGACGGCGAGCACCTCTTCCGGGCCGAGCTGCGGGAAGTACGCGACGAGCCTGTCGTAGAGAAAACGCACGTGCTCCGCGCCGCCCGTGGCGGCCAACTCCTGGAGGAGCGGCAGTTCGATGCGTTCCACGCTCGGGTACGACATTAGAAAGGCTCGGGAGTGTTCGGAAGACAGGAAGGGCAGTTCCCGTCATAAAGGCGACTCGCTACGCGGCAAAGTTACAGGAGAAACGTGCGAACAATCAAGTAAGCAGAAGACAAACGGCGGCCGCCAGGTCGGCGGCGCAGTAGACAAAGACAAAGCGGAAGGCCGTCAGGAGGAGATTGACCTCCTGACAGCCTTCCGCTTTCTACTTAAGACTGCCCCGGCTCAGGCCGCGACCGGCTCGGCGTTGAGGCCGAAGCTCTCGCGGATTTCGTCTGCGTCGAGCGTGTCGCGTTCGAGCAGGCCGGCGACGAGGTGCGCGATCTCTGCGCGGCGGGAATCGACGACTTCAAGGGCGCGCTTGAGCTGCGCGTCTACGATGTCGTTCGTCGAGTGCTCGATGCGGTCGAGGAGCTTCTGGCTGTGCGGGTCTTCGGGCTTGCCGAGGTGAATGGGGCCGAGCGGGCTCATGCCGAACTCCGCGACCATGCGGCGCGCGATCTCGACGGCGCGCTCGATGTCGTTCGAAGCGCCCGCCGTCATCGTGTCGAGCAGAAGTATCTCCGCCGCGCGCCCGCCGAGGAGCATCGCGATCTGGTCTTCGAGGTATTCGCGCGTCCGCATCAGGCGGTCGCGCTCGGGCAGTGCCTGCGTCACGCCCAGCGCCCTTCCGCGCGGGAGAATCGAGACCTTGTGAATCGGGTCGCCGTTCTTCACCGCCAGGCCGACGGCCACGTGGCCCGCTTCGTGGACGGCCGTCGCGTACCGCTCATCCTCGTCCATCATGAAGCCCTTGCGCTCGACGCCCATCAGAATCTTGTCGCGCGCGTACTCGACGTGCGGGCGGCCGACGGCTTCAGAACCGTCGCGCGTCGCCGCGATGGCCGCCTCGTTGAGAAGGTTCGCCAAATCCGCGCCCGAGAAGCCCGGCGTGCCTCGCGCAATCCAGCCGAGGTCGAGCCCGTCTTCGAGTTTCAGCTTCCGCGCGTGGACGCGCAGTATCTGCTCGCGGCCGCGCATGTCCGCGAGGTTGACCGTGATCTCCCGGTCGAAGCGTCCCGGTCGCGTGAGCGCCGAATCGAGGATGTCGGGGCGGTTGGTCGAGGCGATGACGACGACGCCGCTCAACTGCTCGAACCCGTCCATCTCGACGAGGAGTTGGTTGAGGGTCTGATCCTGGTCGGCCGATGCCGAATCGCCGCCGCGGCCTCTCTTGCGACCCAGGGCGTCTATCTCGTCGATGAAGATGACGCAGGGCGCGAGCTTGCGCGCTCTTGCGAACAGGCGCCTGACTCTCGCCGCGCCTAAGCCGGCGAACTTCTCTTGGAAGCTTGAGCCCGAAACGGAGAGGAACGGGACTTCCGCCTCGCACGCCGCGGCCCGCGCGAGCAGGGTCTTGCCCGTGCCCGGGGGGCCGGAAAGAAGTATGCCGCGCGGCGGTCTTCCGCCGAGGCGGCCGAACTTGCCGGGGTCGCGCAGGAAATCTATGGTCTCGGCCAGCTCTGAGCGCGCCTCGTCCACGCCGGCCACGTCCTGGAAGGTGACGGGTTCGGCGGGGCCTGCCTCGCTCGCGCTCGACTCGCTCTGCACGCCCATGCTGGCGTAGACCCGCCAGCCGATGAGGGCGAAGATGAGGAGCGCCGCGGCGGGCAGCGTGTAGTTGAGGACGGTGACCAGAATGCCGGGCTGCTGCGTCTCGAACTCGACGGGGACTCTCGACTTCTCGAAGGCCGCGACGACCTCGTGCTGCGCGACGGCGTTCGTCACGACGGCGCGGACGACGGAGCCGTCCGCCTGCGTCAAAGTGACGACCTCGCCGCCGACGCTCACCTTCTGCGCCGCGCCGGACTCCGACAGCTCTCGGAGTTGGCTGAAGGAGATGTCGCGCACGGCCGTCTGCGCGCGGCTCGCGCTCAGGGCCAAGACGGCGACGACCGCGATGAGGATGATGCCGGCGCCTGAAACAACGAGCGTGACTCTTTTCTTCTTCGTCGGGGGAACGGAACGGGAAAAAGGCATAAAGACCTCGAAAAAAATAAAGAGGGAGTCGGGGGTTTTGTTGACTCCTTCGGGTTGAGCGATTGTTAAGCTTTAGAAACCGCCTCAGGAGGGCCGTCGGGGGCCGCCGGACAGGTTCAAGCGGTGACAAGCGGAGGCGTCCGCCGAACCTGGCGGACGCTAGCTTACACTCTAGCAGTCAAAAGCTTTTCAAGTCCAGTGAAAATCATTTGAACCGTCTTCGTCCGCGCGAGGCTTCAGTTTCAAACGGCGGCCGGAGCCACTTAATCTTCCGATGAAAAGGTTTAGCCTCCGGTTGCCGCACCGTCGCGCTTTTCTGTGTAAGTTTTACAGCGCGCCCGGTATCCAAACACGGGAAAGCACGGCCTCACGCCGCGATTCCATACATGATTTTAACCTGACGGCGACCTCTACCCGAGTTTTCGTTTGAAAGAACCGGATTATCAACGATTCCTATCAGCGTATAAGTATGTTCGTCGCTGGCACGGACGTTGCTCGACTGGGGGCACAGGCGGGTTCTGCTGAATCGTTAAAGAACATCAACCGACAAACGAAGGAGAAGTCGAATATGCTGTGGACAATTCTGGTGATTCTTCTCGTGCTGTGGCTCCTGGGGCTCGTGAGCGGGTACACCGTCGGCGGGTTCATTCACCTGCTCCTCGTCCTCGCGCTCGTGATCTTCGTCATCAACCTGCTGACGGGACGCCGGACGGTCTAACAGAAAGCCGTAAACCGTAAACCGTGAACCGTGACAAGAGGAAGGCTCTTCCTTCTTGTCACGGTTCACGGTTTACGGTTTACGGCTTTAGCTTATCTCTTTCCCACACGAGCGGCAGTGCGTGCGGCGCTTCGCGTTGAGGGTGCCGCAAGAGCCGCAGCGGTTGTACATCGTCCGCGCGAACCAGTTGGTGATGACGGCGCTGACGAAGAGGATGCCGACCAGGACGAGGATGCTCAGGAGCGTGTCTTTCAACCCTTGTGTCTCTCCAAAAGCTCGCCCTGGTAACGCCGGCCGCGCTCGTAGCCGTGCCGGAAGGCCGACTCCTCGCACTCCGCGCCGTAGCACTCGTGGAGTCGCTCGGCGTCCTCGTCGTACGCGCGGCCGCGCGCGCGCGGGTGGAGCGACGCCTCGAAGCCCTTGCGGAAGACCGGCTCGTCCGCGCCGAAGTCGCCGCCGTCCACGGTGTACTCCGCCTCCTCCGCGTCGCGCAGTCCGACCCACCAGGCATCGCGCGCCGCGTCCACGCTCTCCGCCCCCGCCTCTTTGAACAGGTCGCGCGCGATCCCCTTACTCACGTCGTCGTCGGCCACGACCAGCACGACCGAACGCCCCCGCCGCAGCGCGTCCTCGTAGACGAAAAGCTCGTCGTGCGGCAGCCCCTCGGCCATCGAGTCTTCGAGCGCGCCGCCCGCGGCCATCCCCGTGGCCGCGCCGCCCGCGCCGAGCAGCGCCGCGCCGATCAGACCCGCCGCGAGCACCGGCCCCACGCCCGGGACGAGCAGACTCGCCGCCGCCGCGCCCAGTTGGAGCCCGCCCGCGACCCCCAGGGCGCCGCCGACGACCCCGCCCACGGCCTTGCCCATGCCCTCCTGCTCGGTCTCGGTCGTCGGCACCTCGTCCAACTGCTGCCCGGAGGTGCCCGGCGTCAGGATGCTGACCCGGTCTTCGGCAATCCCGGCCGTGCGTAAAGCCTCGACGGCGTTCTCGGCCTCCGCCGACGAGTTGAAGATTCCAGCGACAGTGCTCATGCCTTCTAAACCTTCGGGCGCGAGTGCGCGAAGGCCACGCGCCCCGGCCGCCTTCCCCGGCCGACCTGTCCGAACCCGTTTAGACTGATGTTAAAGACTGAAAGCTTTGTGCGTCGATTCTAACACGGAAAGCGAGCCTCGAAATTAATTCAGTTGAGCCGGTAAATTTGTCATGTTAAAGTGTGACTGCCTTCCCGAATGTTTCCGTCCGGAGCCTTGAAGCATGATCGGAATCGTCGAAAAGCACTGGCCGATGTCCGTGGGCGACGGCAAGGCGACGCGCAAGAAGAAGCCGCGCATCCTCGCCATCACGACCGACTGCTGCACGGGCTGCGCGGGCTCGCCCGCCTGCATCGAGTACTGCCCCATCGAGGCGTGCATGTTCTGGGTGCCCGACGACGACCACACGCCCTTCGGCCGCATCGAAGTCGATCCGTACCTCTGCATCGGCTGCCAGAAGTGCATCAGCAAAGGCCCGGACGGCGCCTTCCTCGACGGCTGCCCGTGGGACGCCATCGAGATGGTGCCGACCGAGGACTGGGAGGCGATGCACGGCGTCAACCTCCCCGACGCCCCTCCGCCGCCCCCTTCGAGTTGAGAAGATTCCGACCGGCTTCAACGATTCTGTGAAGAGCGGCGCCTGATGGCTTCGGCCGTCTGCGCCGCTTTCGCTTTCACCCCTTCGGACATGCCTTCCGCCCCGCGCGCGTAGCGCTCGACTTCGGGCAGCTCTTCCCGGTCGCCAAGGAAGTAGAGCCCGGTGAGCGCGTCCGTCACCTGCTCCTCGTCGGGCGCGAGCGTGAAAAGCTCAGCGCCGGCAGCGAACTTCTCGCCGTCTTTGAACGCCGCGCGCTCGACCGTGCCCGGCAGCGGCGCGCGCACCTCCTTGGTCTCGCCCGAGGCGTTCGTGAACCTGAGCAGCAGCGAGTCGCGCTTGACGTGCGAGCCGGCGGTGAGGGCCGTCAAAGTTGTGCCGGCCTCCGTCACGCTCACGTCGTAAGGGCGGAGCATGGCGAGCAGTTCGGGGCGGCAGTTCGGGTCGCCGAAGCGCACGAGGGCGAGCGCGGCGTTGCGGCGCACTACCGGCTCGGGGTCTTCGACGAGTTTGAGGAGGGCGGCGTGAAACTCCTCCGAGCGGTGCTCGATGCCCATCGCCCAAGCCGCCGTCATGCGCACGTCCGGCGAAGGGCTCGCGGCGAGCGCGGCGACCTGCGCGTTCCAGCGGCCCGCGCCCGCGTCGCCCTTTTCGATGCGCTCCGCCACCTGCGACAGCGCGTGCTGCGCGTGGCGCGGGTTCCCTTCGCTCAGATACTTCCCGATCTCTTCGTCGCTCAGAGACCTCCCGAACCAAGTCCAGTACCACGTCAGGAAGGGCACGACCACGAAGAGGACGGCCACCACCGCGAGCGGCCACGGCGTGCGCCGGCGCCCCTCGGCCGGCGCGTCCGGGCTCCCCGGCAAGCCGCCATTCCCTTCGGTGTTCGGTCGCACGTCGCTCATCGAATCAACGGGGGCGGTAAAGGTGGTATAGCATGAGGTAGACGACGACGCCCGTGATGGAGACGTAGACCCAGAGCGGGTACGTCCAGCGCGCGAGGCGCCGGTGGCGCGCGAAGTCGCCGGCCAGCGCGCGGCGGAGCGTGACGACGACGAGCGGCACGATGGCCGCCGCGAGGACGACGTGCGTGATGAGGATGACGAAGTAGACGGGGCGGACGAGCCCCTGCCCCGCGAACCTGACCGAGCCGTACTGCGCGTGGTAGACGACGTAGGAGACGAGGAAGAGGCTGGAGACGACGAGCGCCGAGAGCATCAGGCGCCGGTGATTCTGCACGTTCCCGCGTCTGATCTGGTAGAACGCCGCGACGAGCAGCACGAAGCTCGTGAAGTTGAGCGCGGCGTTTAAATGCGGAAGTACCGAGTCGTTCATGACCTACGAGAACGCCTCGGTGACGGCCGCGGTGTTCTCGTAGAGTTGGAAGTTCGTCACCTTGCCGTCGGCGAAAGTGAAGACGAGCGCCCACTCGTTGTCGAACGCCTTGCCCGTCCCGCGCACGCGGCCGCGCTCGCGACCGAGGGCGACCACGCGGTCGCCCTCGGCGATAAAGGCGCCCGGCTCGAAGCTCTCGAACTCGACGTTCGTGCCGAGCTGCACGAAGAACTCGGTGGCGCCGCCGTGCCCGCGCCTCTCGCCGAGATATGGGACGGCCGAGGGGCCGGGCGCCTTCCACTCCACGTCCTCCGCGAGGTGCGTGAGGACGCCGGGGATGTCGCCGCGCCCGAAGGCTTCGAAAATCGACTGGACTGTCCTCTTGTTCTCTTCTGCGCTCATCCTTCGACCTTCTTTTTCGGGGGGTGCGCCTTCGGGGCCGGCGCCTTCTTCTCGCTCAACTCCTCGTAGCCGCAGCGCTCGCACTGCCACGCGGGGAAGACCCCGCCCGGGTCGGTCGCGTTCTGGTAGACCGCGCGGTCGGACGGGATGATCTTGCCGCCGCACGCCGGGCACACGCGGCCGCGTATCGTCTGCCGCTCCACGTCAACGGCGGGGACTAGTTCGTCTGCCATAAGCTCGCTCACTTCGTTCGCGCGTGAACCGTAAACCGTGAACCGTGACAAGAAGAAAACAGCCTGATCTCTTGTCACGGTTTACGGTTCACGATTTTCTTCGTCACCCTTCTTCGCCTTCCTGTAGACGACGGCGAAGATGGTGCAGAAGATGGAGACGGGCGGGATGAGCAGGACGACGATGGCGTAGTTCATCGTGCGCGCCGTCTGGTCGTTCTGCAAAGCCGAGCGGCAGAGCGGGCACTGCGCGAGCGCCGTCTCGGGCCACGCGGCGGCCAGCGCCGCGAGCAGGAGCGCCGCGGCGAAGACGGGAATGATGCTGCCCTTCGTCTTCGACATCTTCTTAACCTTTCTAATGCTCGGGCGCCTGCGCCCCCTCGGCCGCGGCCGGGACGGCCTCGGTCTTAGTCGTGCGGAGACTGCCCGCGCGGAAGCTGTCGGGGAAGACGATGAAGAGCAGGCAGATGCAGACGGTGACCGTCGGGACGAGCGTCAGCACGAGGCTCATGCGCTCGAACTTCAGGTGCATGAAGTAGGCCACGATCATCGCCGCCTTGATGAGCGAGAGCCCGATCAGGATCGTCAGCATGATGTGAAGCGGCACTTGTTTGTAGGCCAGGAAGACCTCGACGACCGTCAGCCCGAGCAGGGCGAGGAGCACGTTCAAAAACATCCTCGTGCCGCCCTCGAAGTGGACGTGTTCGTGCGCGCGGGCCGGCGGTACTTCGTCGCCCACGTAGAAGGGGCGGACGCCGCGCGAGTGCATCGCGAGCGCCGGGACGGCGACGAACGTCAGCGCCAGCAGCAGGCAGACGGCCGTGAAGAAGAGGCTGTCTATCGTCAGGAACTTCCCCGCCTCGACGGCGTTGAGTCCCGCCAGCACGAGGAAGCCCGCGGCCAGAATCATGCAGACGCCCATCAGCAGCAGGTCTGACTTCTTGAACACTTCTCGGATGTTTTCGCTCGCCATCGCCGCCCTCCACTCTTTAATGTCCGGCTCCGGGGGTGAAATCGACCGACATCAGGTAGATGAGCGGGAAGACGAACATCCAGACGAGGTCTACGAAGTGCCAGTAGAGCCCGCTGATCTCCACGTCCTCGTGGCGCGTCTTCTTGATGCGCAGGGCGACGACGCCGAGGTAGCAGACGCCTGTGAAGACGTGGAACATGTGCAGCCCGGTGATGGCGAAGAAGCTCGCGCCGAAGAGCGGCGGCGCCTGCGGCCACTTCTTGGCCCAGTCGCCGGCAAGCCGGAACGGGCGCAGCCCCTCGCCGATGAGGTGGCCCCACTCGATGGAGTGGAGGACGAGGAAGACGAGCCCGCCGAGCATCGTCGCGCCGATCCAGCGCCGCGCCGCGCGCAACTTGTTATGCGCCGACGCGCGCACCGCCATCACCATCGTGAACGAAGACGCGAGCAGGAAGAGCGTCATCGTCGTCGAGAAGATGATCGACGGGTAGAAGGGGAACGGCGTCGGCCACGCGTCGCTCGACACGCGCGCGTAGGAGTATGCGATGAGCATCGCCGAGAACGTCATCGCGTCCGAGACGATGAAGAGCCACATCCCGAGCTTGCGGTGGCCGACGCGGTACGGTAAGGCCCCCCCGTCCCACTCGGTCGCCGGCAGCCTTCCGACATGCGCTTCAGTGCTCAAAGCCTCACCTCCAGAAGAAGAGTAGCAGGAAGAGAAAGACCCACAGAACGTCCATGAAGTGCCAGTAGATGCCGACCACCTCGGTCAGCGCGCGCCGCTTCAAATCCGCCTCCGGCCCGTCGGCGCGGCGGACGTACCAGTGCAGGTAGCCGAGCGCGAGGATGCCGCCCGAGAGGTGTATGCCGTGCAGCCCCGTCAGCACGTAGAAGAAGGAGCTGTGCGGGTTCGACGCCAGGTAGAGGCCCGCCGCCACGAGCTGTTTCCACGCGAGCACCTGCGACGCCAGAAAGCCTAAGCCCAAGAGCAGCGTCACCGTCAGCCACAGACGATACCCCCGCTCCTCCTCGTGCCTCAGCGCCGCCTTCGCGCGGATGAAGGTCAGGCTGCTCAGCACGATGAGCCCCGTGCTCAGGTAGACGAAGGTCGGTATCTGCCCGCCGCGCCAGTCCACCGAGCTGTGCATCCCCGAGCGGACGATGAGGGCGCTGGCGAGCGCCGTAAACATCATCAGGATCGAGGCGATGCCGACGAGCACGCCCAGCCGGTAGCGTTCGGCCGAGAAGCGGCGCGGCTCTTCGCCCCCGCCGCCGCCCGGGCCGCCCCCGCCGGGGCCGCCACCGTTGCCGCC
>Ga0213876_10000416_pt1 | contig 35557 bp, 24 predicted proteins | sample BarmaccomBMRX_R9_FD_160113 | JGI IMG/M metagenome (GOLD analysis project Ga0213876, IMG submission 160113) | Root-associated microbial communities from Barbacenia macrantha in rupestrian grasslands, the National Park of Serra do Cipo, Brazil - RX_R9 | ecosystem: Host-associated > Plants > Roots... | reverse complement strand
GCAGGACGTGCCGGTCGTCGCGCTCACGGCCTTCGACACCGACGGCTTCCGCCAGGCGGCCTTCGACGCGGGCTTCAACGGCTACCTGACCAAGCCCATCGACTTCGACCGCCTGCGCAACCTCATCGTCAAGCTGCTCGCGCGCGACAAGGGGAACACCACGCGGCTCTGAGCGTGTACCCCGCGCGTGTACGCCGTCAGTCCCCCTGCCCGCCCGCCGCGCGCCTGCGCTCGCATCCGACTCCGAGACGCGACCCGCGCCGGCCTTCTTTTTAAAAGGAGAGTGAGAATGAACAGAAGGAACTACCTTTTGACCGTCGCGCTGTCACTCGCCGCCGGCCTCGCCGGGCACGCGCTCTACGGCCCGCTCGCCGCCCCAACCGCGGCGCGCGCCGAGCCGCGGCGCGACGCGCAGTACGAATACTGCGCGGTCGTGAAGTCGCAGGCCATCGCGACGCCCCGCCTCTTCTACTGGATCATCTACTTTAAGGAGGAAGGGGCGGCGAAGACCGAGACGGTCGAAGCCTCGCTCAGCGGCAACTCCCAGGCGAAGGCCATCGCGAAGCTCGGCGAGGACGGCTGGGAGATGGTCGGCGAAGGCCCGCTCGACGTGCGCCCCGACCCGCGCCCCAACGCCCCCGGCACCACCACCACCGCCATCTTCTTCAAGCGGCGCAAGGACTGAAAGCCGTGAACCGTAAACCGTGACAAGAAGGAATTGACTTCCTCCTGTCACGGTTTATGGTTTACGGTTCACGCCTGACGACTACTTCTTGCCGCCGCCCTGCTCGTCGGCCGCCTTGAGTTCCTTCTGGGCGGCCTCGGCCTTCTCGTCAATCTGTTCGACGCCGCCCTTGACGGCGCCGATCAGCGCCCCCACCCCCGCGCCGACGAGGATGTCGCCCGCGACCTCTTTGGCCTGGTTGAGAATCGAGCGCCCGCCGCCCTTCTTCGAGCCACCCTTCTTGGCTCCGCCTTTCCTGGCTCCGCCCTTCGACGCGCCGGCGCCCTTCCTGGCTCCGCCTTTCTTGGCTCCGCTCTTCTTGGCTCCGCCCTTCTTGGCTCCGCCCTTGGACGCACCGCCCTTCGCGCCGCCTTTCTTAGCGCCGCCGCCTTTGGCCCCGCCCTTCTTCGAGCCGCCGGCCTTCTTCGCGCCGCCTCCGCCGCTCGACTTCTTACCGGCCGACTTCTTGGCGCCGCCCTTCTTTGAGGTCTTCTCGTCGTCCTTCTTTGACGACTTCTTCGAGGACTTCCTGGAAGCCATTCCCTTTTCTCCTTCTTCGCTTGATCTTTGTACCGCTCCGACATCTTGTAGCAAATGACGTCGCCGCTGTCATCAACTTTTCTCTCCCGCCCGACTCAAAAATCCGCGCGCGTGTGGGGCCGCGTAATTTAACGCGTGGTCGAGAAACTTGTTGACGCGCCGCGCCGCGGCGTCAAGAATGTGGCACCGACGGGCGACGGCCTTCCCTTCAAAGGCTTTGCGCGACACATTCCTTTCATCAAGTGGGGCGGCGTGAGCGATAGAGAGTTCCACTACCGCTGGGAGTACGACCTGCGAGCGAGCCCGCAGGCGCTCTGGCCGCTCGTCTCCGACACGAACCGCTTCAACCGCGACGCCGGCCTGCCCGACGTTTCCACGCAGGGCTCGTCCGGGGTTAAAGGCACGGCCGGCCGCCGCCGTCTGCGCCTGAAGAAGCTCGGCGTCGGCGTCGAATGGGAGGAGGAGCCTTTCGAGTGGGTGCGCCCCTTCCGCTTCGGCGTGGTGCGCCGCTACCGCTCGGGGCCGGTCGCGGAGATGCGCGTCGCGGCCGAACTCAACGAGCGCGAGGGCGGCGGCACGCGCCTCGTCTACGACGTGCGCGTCCGGCCGCGCGGCGCGCTCGGCCGCGCCGTCATCCCTTACCAGATCGGCCGCGTCAGCGCGCGCAAGTTCGCGGAGGTCTTCCGCCGCTACGACCGGCTTGCCCTCGCCGAAGAGGCGCGGGGCGTGGTTGAGAACCGCGCGGTCGGACTCGGCGCGAGCGCGCGCGCACTGCTCGCCACGCTGCGCGACAAGCTCGTCAACGAAGGCGCGGACGCGCGCCTCGCCGCGCGCCTCTGCGAGACGGTCGCGTCCGGCGACGAGCTGGCGCTCGCGCGCGTGCGCCCTTACGCGCTCGCCGACGCGTGGGGCGTGCCGCGGCGCGAGGCGCTTGAGCTGTGCCTGCGTGCGACGCGCGCCGGGCTGCTCGACCTGCGGTGGGAGCTGCTCTGCCCCGTCTGCCGCGGCGCGGGGCAGTCGGCCGAGTCTCTGCGCGACGTGCGCGCCGACCAGCACTGCGACTCCTGCCAGATAAACTTCACCGTCGCCTTCGACCGCTCGGTCGAGGTCGTCTTCCGCCCCAGCCCCTCCGTCCGCCGCGTCGAGTCGCGCGATTTCTGCGTCGGCGGCCCGCAGGTCACGCCGCACGTCGTCGTCCAGCAGCTCGTCCCCGCGGGCGAGACGCGCACCGTCTCGCCCCTCCTCGAAGAGGGCCGCCACCGCCTCCGCGCCGGCGCGGACGAAGACGCGCGCGCGCTCCTCGTCAACGCCTCCGGCTCGGGAGAGTTGACGCTCCGCGCGGTCGAAGATGTCGAAGAGGAGTTGACGGTCTCGACGCGCCCCGTCATCAGACTTCAAAACAACACGGACGGCGAGCGCCTCTTCCGCATCGAGCGCGAGGCGTGGGGCGGGCAGGCGGCGACCGCGGCCGAGGTCACGGCGCTCCAACTCTTCCGCGACCTCTTCGCGGCGGAGGCCCTGCGCCCCGGCGACCAGATCAACGTCGGCCAGATGACCATTCTCTTCACAGACCTGCGCAACTCGACGCGCCTCTACCGCGAGATCGGCGACGCCGTGGCCTTCGGCGCCGTGATGAGCCACTTCGACGTGCTGCGCGAAGAGATCGCGCGCGAGGGCGGCTCCATCGTGAAGACCCTGGGCGACGCCATCATGGCCGTCTTCCCCCGGCCCGCGCCCGCGCTGCGCGCCATCATCAACGCGCAGTCGGCGCTCGCCGCGCCGCCCGAGGGCGTGCGCCCGCTCACGGTCAAGGCCGGGCTGCACGCCGGCCCCTGCATCGCCGTCACGCTCAACGAACGGCTCGACTACTTCGGCTCGAACGTCAACATCGCCGCGCGCCTCGAACCGCTCTCGACCGGCGAGGACTGCGTCATCACCGCGGACGTGCGGCGTGACCCCGAAGTCCTGGAGCTGCTCGCAGACCCCTTGAGCGGCCTCGCCGCCGAGCCCTCCGAAGCCATGCTCAAGGGCTTCGACAACGAATGCTTCGAACTCTGGCGCGTGAAGAGGGCGGAAGCCCGACCGTAAGGGAGGACGTTCAGTCCCTCTCAATTATCAGGAGGTTATATGACGACCTCGACGACCACCGCCCCACAAGTTACCGCCGCGCGCCCGCGCCGCCGCGGCAGGCGTTGGATTAAGTACGGCGCGGTTCTCATCATTGCCTTACTCATCTGGGCGGGCTTCGACCTCTACGCGCCGCGGCGCACTTCGCTGCGCGACTTTGACCCGGACGAGGTGGCGCGGCTTGAGACGGCGATGTGGCGCTCCTACTATTCGCGCCAGCGCGTCAAGCTCTTCCGCGAGATGACGGAACTGCTGCGCACGCAATACCGGCTCCCGCTCCTGCGCTCGAACGCCGTCGCCTACCGCGCCGCCAAGGCCGCCTTCGTCTTCAAGGACGGGCACTCACGCGCGGACTACGAGCGCGCGCTGCCCGACCTCGTCAGCTTCTACCAGTCCATCCGCGCCGTCTCCGACACGGACTTCGACGTGGAGCGCGCCGCGCGCCTCGAACTCGAATGGTGGATCGTCCACCGCGAGCGGCGCGCGCACGCGCCCGGCGACCTCGACCGCGCGCTCGCAGACCTCCAGGCCGAACTATTCCGCGTCCCCGCCGACCGCCTCGCCGAGCACGCGCGCCTGCGCGCCGAGGCGATGACCATCCGCGACGACAAGGCCGACGCGGGCGGCGTCAACGAAGAGGACTGGCGCAGGATAGATGAACTGCTCCACCAGTCCTGGCGCTCGCTCCACGCCGCGGTCAACCCCTGAGGGCGGCTAAATTTTTTCTATTCGGATTCGGCGCTCCTGGTATATAAATGCGCGCCATGTTGGCTTCGGCGGGAATGGACGGGATTGAGGGCGCCGTTTATCTGGCACTCATTGTGTGTGTGTTCTGCCTGGCGGGCGCGCTGCTGGCGGGGCCGCTGGCGGTCGTCGGCACGCTCGTCGGCGGCAGGATGCGCGGGGTCGGGTTCGTGTCAGCGCTGACGGCGCTCTTCGTCGGGGCGGTCGGCTTGCTGCTCGCCGCGGCCGCGTACTTTTTCCTCGGCGCGATGTTCGAGGGCGTTATCGCGGCGATGCTCCTGCTGCCCCCGCTGGCGTCTCTGACTCTGGGCGGGGTCGCCCTCTGGCTCCGCCGCAGGCGCCGGGCCGAACCAACCGACTGACCCTTCGCCGGCGAGGGCTCGCATGTACCCTTACTACATCCTGGCGAAGTGGGCGCTTATCTTTGCCTTCTTCGTCGTGGCGCCGGCCTACGCAGCCCTGCTCGCGCTGGTCAACGTCGCGTACCGCCTCAAGTCGGGCCGCTTCTTCCGCTGGGTGAGCTGGCGGACGTTCGCGCCCTTCCTCTTGCTCTTACTCGCGTGCGCGGGCTTCATCTTCTACACCTTCACGCGCCCGGGCGCTTTCGTCATCACACACTGAAGCTCTTCACTATAGCGGCGGCCGGCGCGGCGGTGGCGGCGGGTAGCCCCCGGGCGGTGGCGGCGGCGGGCCGCCATATGGTGGGGGGCCGCCGGGCGGCGGGTAGCCTTGCGGTGGCTGGCCGCCGGGCGGCGGGCCGGCCTGCTGCCTGCGACGCGCATCCTCGGCGCGCCGCGCCGCCTCGTCGGACTCGGCAGATGCGTCGTCCGAGGGCGTCGGGGTCGGGTTGACGACGATGACGATGGGGCTCGTGTTCTGAGTCGGCGCGGCCTTCTTCGATTCGTCGGCGGCGCCGGACGCGGCACCCGCGCCGGAAGCGTTCTGCGATTCGGAAGCGTCCGTCGTTTTCGCGGGGGCTTGAGTCGGCGCGGCCGCCGCGCTCGCGGGGGCGACGGGACTCGCGGCCTTCGAGCGCTCGGGCTCCGCGACCTCGTTCGACTCGTCGTCCGGCGTCGCCGAGGCGGCGGCCGGGGCAGGCTTAACTTCCGGGGCGCTCGCGCTCAAGAGCGGGTAGGCGACCGCGGCGCAGATGGCGACGACGGCGGCGGCGACGAGCAGCTTCGCCGTCGCGCCGAACGAACGCCGCTCCGGCTCCGCGTCGAAGTGCGTCGGGAGGTTGGTCGTGTAAGAAGGAGATGCGCCGGCCCGCGCGGCGTTGAGTGTTGTTTCGCCGAAGTAGTAGGACTGGCCCGCCGCCTTCGTCAGCGAATCGACGACGGTCGCCTCGACGTTCGAGTTCTGGTCGCGGGTCAGGGCGGGGGCCAAGGGCGCCGTCTGCGCGCCGGCGGCGGCCGCCTGCCGCAGCAGCTCGCGCATCTCTGCGGCCGACTTCGGGCGGAGCGCGGCCTTCTGCGCCAACGCGCGCCGGACGACGCGGCTGACCGCGACGGGGATGTGCGTTTGCACGACGTGCGCGGGGCGCAGGGGGTCTGCCTCGTTGTTGACGACGGCCGCGGCGCGCGTCAGCGCGTCAACCGGCGCCTCGCCCGTCAGAAGGTGGTAGAGGGTCGCGCCCAGTGAATAGATGTCGCTGGAAGGGTCTGTGCCCGTCCCCTGCACCTGTTCGAGCGGCGCGTAGTGCGGCGAGTAGCCGAGGATGCTGCACGTGGCGGTCGCGGTCGCGCGCGTCGGAGTCCCCTTCGCCAGCCCGAAGTCGAGCAGAACCATCCGGCCCTGCTTCGTCCGCTTGATGTTCTGCGGCTTGATGTCGCGGTGGACGACCGGCGGCTCCTGCGCGTGCAGGTATTCGAGCGCGTCGAGCAGCTCGTCGGCCCAGGCCAAGACCTCGGCGACGGGGAACCAGCCGACGCGCGCCTTCAAAAGCTCGCCGAGGTCGTTGCCCTCGACGTACTCCATGACGAGAAACTGCCCCTCCTCCTCCACGAAGTGGTCGCTGACGCGCGGCAGCGCGGGGTGCTTGAGGTGGTTGAGCAGGACGGCCTCGCGCTCGAAGGCTTTGCGCATCGAAGGGTCGTCGAAGAAGAAGGTCTGCTTGACGGCGACCGTGCTGTTAAAGCGCTCGTCGGTGGCGACGTAGACGGCTCCCATGCCGCCGCGCCCGATCTGTCGGGTCACGCGGTAGCGGTTCTGGAGCAGGGTGCCGGGTTCGATCATGATGCGGGTTCGGGACTCCTTCCGGGGCGGCGGGCCAACTCTTTTGGACGGGACGTGAGAGGTCGGATTTAACGACGGCGCGGGGCCGCGTGAACGTGCGGCCCGCGTCTTCCACCTTAGCGGATTGCTCGCCGCTTAATCAACACTTATTTTCGCCGCTCAGCCCGCGCGCTCGTTGATCCAGACGGGCCTGGCGTTGCAGCCGGAGCCGTCGCTGCGCCAGCGCGGGCACGACCAGAAGAAGCTGCCGGCGGAGGTGGGGCCGCGCTTGAGCATCGGCGTCTTGCAGAGGAGGCAGGGCGGGCCGGCTTCGGGCTCGGGGCGGGGCTCTTCGAGCGCGCCCTTGTCGTCGAACCAGCGCGCGCCGCGGCAGTCCGGGTAGCGCACGCAGGAGAGGAAGGCGCGCTTGCCCTTCTCCTTCGGCAGGCGCAGGCGCATCGCGCCGCCGCAGGTCTGGCAGGGAGTTTGTAAGAGCGCCTTGCGCTGCTTCGCGTTCTTCGGCGCGTCGCTCAGATAGCCGCACGCCTCGCGCCCTGCCGAGCACGCGAGGAACTTTCCCGCCGCGCCCTCGCGCTCGACCAAAAATCCTTCGCGCCCTTCCCTCTTGCACTTCGGGCAGTCGAGCGCGCCTTCGGGCCGCGGGAGTTGCCGCGCTTGTGCGGAGCCTTGCGAAGGGCGTTCGACCTCCGAGCCCGCGATCTGCGCGACCAGCTCCGAGACCATCCCGCGCACCTCGACCATGAAGGCGTCCAGCTCGTACTCGCGCCGCGCCATGCGCGAAAGCTTCTGCTCCCAGCGCCCCGTCAGCTCGGCCGACTTCAAAAGCGGCGACGGCAACATCTTGATGAGGGCCGCGCCCTTCGCCGTCGCGACGAGCGACTTCTTCTCGCGCGTGACGTACTCGCGTTTTAAAAGCGTCTCGATGATGGAGGCGCGCGTGGCGGGAGTCCCTAAGCCCGCCTCCTTCATCGCCAGACGCAGCTCCTCGTCTTCAACTTTCTTCCCCGCCGTCTCCATCGCGCCCAGCAACGCCGACTCCGAGTAGCGCGGCGGCGCCTTCGTCTGCTTCGCCAGCGCCTCCGCGTTCAAGACCTCGGCCGGGTCTTTCGCCTTGAGGGCGGGAAGCTCCGCCGCCTCCTCTTCCTCCTCCTCGCCCGCCTTCTTCGCGCCCTCCTCGTTCGACCTCCCGCCGCGCCCCGGCGGCTCCACCTCGCGCCAGCCTGCCTTCAAGACCACCGTGCCGCGCGTGATGAAGCGCTCGCCTTCGGCTTCGGTAACGACGGTCGTACGCTCAAGCTCCGCGTCCGGGTAGAACGCGGCGAGGAAGCGGCGCGCGACCAGATCGTAAATCCGTTTCTCGTCGGGCGAGAGCGAGTCGCCCTTTATCTTCTGCTTCGTGGGGATGACGGCGTGGTGATCCGTGACCTTCTTGTCGTCCACGTGCCGGCTCGTCAATTTCGGCTTGCCGCCCGCGAGAATCTTCTCGATGAAGGGGACGTAAGGGCCGACCGAGGCGGCGCGGACGTGCGCCTCGATCTCCTCGGCCACGGCCTTCGAGAGGTGGCGCGAGGAGGTGCGCGGGTAGGTGAGAAATTTCTTCTCGTAGAGCGACTGCGCCAGCTCCAAAGTCTTCGCCGCCGTGAAGGCGTAGCGGACGTTGGCGGCGCGCTGCAAGGAGGTCAGGTCGTGCAGCAGCGGCGGCTTCTCGCGCGCGGCCTTCTTCTCGACCGACTGCACCGCGCCCTGCTTCCCCTGAACCTTTCGGACGACCGCTTCGGCGTCATCCTTCTTATCAAAACGACTGCCGTCCTTGCCGAACCAGCGACCGCGGTACTCGCCGCCGGGCGCGCGGAAGTCTGCGACGACCTCGAAGTAGTCCGTAGGCACGAACTCCGAAATCTCTCGGTCGCGCTCGACAATCAGGGCAAGCGTCGGCGTCTGGACGCGGCCGAGCGAGAAGACGCCCTCATGCCCCGCGCGGCGCGCGCGCACCGTCTGCGCGCGCGTCGCGTTGATGCCGACGAGCCAGTCTGCGCGCTGGCGCGCGTGCGCCGACTCGCGCAGCCCCTTGTACTCTTCGGCCGGCTTCAGGTTCCGAAAACCCTCCTGAATCGCCTCGCGCGTGAGCGACGAAATCCAAAGGCGCTCGACCGGCTTGCGGCAGCCCGCGAGCGTGTAGACGAGGTCGAAGATCAGCTCGCCCTCGCGCCCCGCGTCGGCCGCGTTGACGACCGACACCACGTCCTCGCGCCCGAGCAGCGCGCGGATAACGTTGAACTGTTCGAGCGTTCTTTCGGAAGGGTGGTACTTGAACTCTCCGGGCAGGATGGGCAAATCTTCTACGCGCCAGCGCTCGAACCGCGGGTCGTAAGCCTGCGGGTCGTCCAGCTCGACGAGGTGCCCGACGCACCACGTCACGATCTCCGACTCGCCCGAGATGAAGCCCTCGCCTCGCCGCGCCGCCCCCAAGGCCGCGGCCACGTCCCGCCCCATCGAAGGCTTCTCGGTGACGATGAGTCGCATGCCTACTGGTTCGTGTAGTCCTGGCTGTTCGTGCGGTAGACCTGCAAGTCCTTCTCGCCGTTGATGAGCCAGCGGCCGCCGGCCTTGACGAGGGTGACCTGCTGGCGCACGGAGCCCGTGGAGTTCTTGTCGGGCGAGTCGAACTCCCAGGTCTTGTCGAAGGTGGCCGTGGCGCGCAGGCCCGTCGGGTCGGGCGTGACCTCGACGTTGTCGAGCTTCACGTCGATCCGGTCGTAGCGTTGGAAGGCGTTGCCGCGGTCGGTGCGCACCTGCGCGGCGCCGACGTTCTGCTTCTTATAATAAGTCTCCAGCGTATCGGCGTAGCGGCTCATGTGCTTGTCGAGGTCGCGGTCGCGGGTCGAGTCGGCCCACTCCTTGAGCGCGTCCTGGACATCCCTCCTGACGCGTTCGGGGTCGCCGCGCGGCGGCTGGCCGTCGTTCTCCTCGAACGCCTTGAGGAGGTCTGCGTTGGCCTTGTCGTTCGTCGTGAGCTGATCGTCGTCGTAGTCGCCGCTCGGCTTGTACCAGGCGCGCGACTGGAAGTAGGCGCGGAGGTCGTTGTCCTTGAAGGTACGGCCGTGGCGCGCGGGCACGGTGTTGCGCAGTATGCGCAACTGCTCGGCCGTCATCCCCGCGAGGTCGGAAGCAGAGAGCAGCGAGCCGCCGACCACCTTGACCTCGGCGAGCTGCATCGCGTCCGGGAGCGGCGTGGGCGTCGGGCTCGCGAAGGAGTTCGCGTTCGTGTTGGCGCGCACGGGCGTCGGGGTCGGCCGCACGTTGACGTTGACAGTCGTGCCGCCGCCGCGGTTCAGGTAGAGCAGCACGCCCACCGCCGCCAGCCCGGCGAGGCCCACGAAGAGCACGACGAGCAGGCCGGCCAAGTACCCTTTGCGCGAGCGGCGCGGCGGCGCGGGCATCGGCGGCGGGGCGGCTTGCGCGTGCGGCCGCGGCGGGTAAGGGGTCGGCCGCGGCGCGGGGAGCGGGGCCGACGGCCGCGTTTGAGAACGGGCGGGGTCGTGCACGACCGTCACCTCGTCCGGCGCCGACGAATCCGGCGTCGTGCCTGACGCGCGCCCGCTCGGCCGCGGCGGGCTCGAAGGCGTGACGGGCACGGGGTGCGCGGTCGCGGGGAAGAAGGGCTCCTGCGCCGTGGTCGTGCCGGCGGCCGCGGCGGTCGTCCCGGTCGCGGGGGTCGAGAGCGCCGTCTGTATCTCGCGCGCGAACTCGGAGGCGTCGCGCGGGCGCGCGTCCGGGTCTTTCGAGAGTGCGCGCAGGACTGCGGCCCGCAGCGCGGGCGTGACGGGCAAATCTTCGGGCAGCGGCGGCGGCGGCTCGGCGACGTGCTTGAAGATGAGGCTCGTGATGTTCGAGGCGGTGAAGGGCGGCGTGCCCGAGAGCATCTCGTAGAGCATCGCGCCCAGAGAGTACACGTCGGCGCGGGAGTCGAGCGGCTCGCCCTTGCACTGCTCGGGCGACATGTAGAAGAGCGTGCCGACCATCATGCCGGCCTCGGTGAGCGTCGAGCCCTCGGCGGCGAGGTCGCGCAGCTTGGCGATGCCGAAGTCCACGACCTTGACGCTCTCGGCGGGGTGGTCTTCGTCGGCCGGCGTGACGATGATGTTGTCGGGCTTGATGTCGCGGTGGACGATGCCGCGCCGGTGTGCGGCGCCGACGCCCGCGCACACGTCGCGCATCAGCGCGACGGCGCGCGCCGGGGCGAGGCGGCCCTCGCGCCGGAGGATGTCGCGCAAAGATTCGCCGCGCACCAGCTCCATGACGATGTAGGCGAAGCCGCCGGGGCCGCGCGCCTCGCCGTAGTCGTGGATGGTGACGACGTTCGGGTGGTGGAGCTGGGCGGCGGCGCGCGCCTCGCGCCGGAAGCGCTCGACCAGCTTCTCGTCGCCCGTGAGGCGCGAGTGCAAGACCTTGATGGCGACCTCGTCGCCGATGTGGACGCGGCGCGCGCGGTAGACGGCGCCCATCCCGCCCGAGCCGAGCGGCGCGACGATCTCGTACTTCCCGTCGAGCACGCGCCCCACGAGCGAGTCGCCCGCCTCGAACGAGTCGTCCGCCGCCGCGCCCCCGTCGGACTCGACCGTGGAGAGAGACGCGGACGGCCCCTCGCCCTCCGCGGCGACGGTGCGCGCCCCGCAGCGCGTGCAGAACTGCGCCCCCTCGCGCAAAGGCTCGTGACAGTTCGGACAGTTCATAAAGCTAATGATGAGTGATGAATGATGAATTGAAAGCGGGCTGCCTTTAATTCATCATTCATCACTCATCATTCATCATTTCAGTTTTCTTGTCCCGTCACGCGGGACTCAGAGTGCCTTATCAACCCTCGACGGCGTCGAGCACGCTCGTCGCCTTCTTCTCGTAGGCCGCGATGGCGGCCGCGTTCTGGCGCTCGACCTCGGTGAGCGCGGCGTCGGTGTACTTCGGGTTGGGCTTGTACCAGTCGAAGCTCTTGAAGTAGCCCTGGAGCCAGCGATCCTTGAAGACCTTGCCGTGGCGCGCGTAAATCTCGTTGCGGAGCTTGCGCGCGTCTTCGAGGAACATGCCTTCCAGCAGCGCGTTCGTGACCGGCGTCGTGCTCAGAGACTCCTTGACCTTGCGCTCGTAGGCGACGATGGTCTCGATGTTCTTCTTGTCCGTCTCGGACAGCTCCGGCTCCTTGTTGTCCTCGCGCGCCTCGTACCAGGGCTGGCTCCAGAAGTACTGCGCGAGCCACTCGGTCTTGAACTGCCGGCCGTGGCGCGCGTAGACCTCGTTGCGCAGCAGGCGCAGCTCGTTGAGGCTCAGGCCCTTGAGCATCTCCTCGGTGACGAGCCGGTTCTCGAAGTGCTCCATGTCGCCGGGCGAGATGGCGGCGTGGCGCTGCTTGCGCTGCGCGGCTTCGATGGCGGTGAGGTTCTTGCGCTCGGTCGCCGTGAGCTGGCGCGCGTCGTAGCTGGGGTCGGCCTTGTACCAGTAGCGGTCTTCGAAGTAGCTCTTGAGCCACGGGTCGTCGTCGAACGGCTTGCCGCGGACGGCCTCGACCTCGGCGCGCAGCACCTGCCACTCGGCCGAGGAGTGCGTGCCGAGCTTCTCCTCGGTCATCTCCTTCGCCTGCCACCAGCGCAGGTCGCCCGGCTCGATCTGGTCGTGCTGCTCGGCCTCCAGCTCGCGGATGAGGTCGAGGTTCTCGCGCTCGGTCTCGTTGAGCAGCGAATTGGTGAAGCCGGGGTTCGGCTTGTACCACGCCTGATCCTTCAGGTAGCCCTGGATGTCGCGGTCTTTGAAGATGCGGCCGTGGCGCCCGAAGACGACGCCGCGCAGGAGCTTGAGGCTCCCGAGGTCTACGTCCTTGAGCTGTTCGCGGGTCGCCTTCTGCTTCGCGTAGTCGATGGCTTCGAGCTTTTTGAAGGCGTCGTCCTGCGCGGGGCAGAGGGCCGCCGCGAGCAGGACGAGGGCGGCCGCGGCCGCCGCCCTTCTTAATTTGTCTGGCAGTTTCTTCATAAGGGGGAACGCTCCTTCCAGCGCGTCCTGTCTGTTTAAAGTTAACGGGGGTTACTTGTCCTTCGCGGGGGCGACGAAGCGCGCGACGCCGTCGGCAATCGACTCGGCCATGCGCCTCTGCCCCTCCTCGGTCTTGATGAACTCGGCGTCGTCCGCGTTCGAGAGGACGACCATCTCAATCGTTACGACGGGCACTTCCGAAAAGATCGAGCCCGTCAGGGCGCCGCCCTGGTCGTGCCCGACCTTCGTCTGGTTGTCGGTGCGCACGCCGTTGTCGTTGAGCGCGCCCTGCAAGCCTTCGGCGAGCCCGGCGTGGACGGCCTCGGCCGCGCGGCGGCTCCCTTCTATAACGCCGGGGCCGGGGCCGGTCGTTCCGTCTTTGGCCTTGCCCTGCCGGTCTGGGTAGTAGATGGCGAAGCCGCGCTCGGTGCTCGCGTCGCAGTGGAGGCGGATCATCAAGGCGGCGCGCGCGCGGTTGGCGACGAGCGCGCGCTCCTTGTTCTTGACCAGCTCCCCCTCCGAAGACTTCGTCATGACGACTTCGTAGCCGCGCGCCTCAAGCGCCTCGCGCAGCTTCGAGGCGACGGCCCAATCGACGTGCGTCTCGCTCGTCCCGTTCTGGACGTTCTGGCCGCTGGCGACCTCGGACGGATGGCCGGGGTCGATGCAGACGACGGTGCGGCCCGAGTCCGGGACGTCCGTCTTAACGTCTGCCTTCGTCGGCTCGGCCGTCTTCGAGACCTTGGACGCGGGCTTGGGTGGGGCGGATGTCCTTCGACCCTTCCCCCGCCTGACCTGCGCCGCGGCGGCGCCGAGGATGAGTGCGAACAGAAGGGCGAGCGTGGCGAGGAGTCTCATCTGGGTTAAAACCGACGGGCGCTGTTCACGGGCGTGATTTGATGATAAAAAAGCGTTCGAGTTAAAGCGCCCCGTGTCGCCTCGGCCGGCGGCCGCCGGCGGCGCCCGGGCATTATTCGACTCGGCCGGACGCGTTGTCAAACCACACCCCCTTTGGGTGGCGGCACGAGCGCCGCCCCGACCGCGCATGACCGCGAGAACCCTCGACCGACTCTCCATCCGACGACGCCCGCGCGGGCTGCCGCTGATGCGGCAGTGGTGGGGCAAGCTCCTCTTCATGCACTGGCCGGTGGCGGTCAGCGCGCTCCGGCCGCTCGTCCCGCCGCAGCTCTCCATCGACACCTACGGCGGGCAGGCGTGGGTCGGCGTGGTGCCGTTCCGGATGTGGGGCGTGCGCGCCTCTTTCGCGCCGCCCGTGCCGGGCCTCAACGACTTCCTTGAGCTGAACGTGCGCACCTACGTCCACCACCAGGGCGTGCCCGGCGTCTGGTTCCACTCGCTCGACATCGACAGCGCCGTCGCCACCTGGGGCGCGCGCCGCTTCTTCTACCTGCCCTACCACCAGGCCGAGATGAGCCTGCGCCAGCAGGGTGACGCCATCGACTACTCCTCCGCGCGCACGCAAAGGGACGCGCCGCCCGCCGCCTTCCGCGGCCGTTGGACAATCGGCGAGAGCCTGCCGGCCTCCGAGCCCGACTCGCTCGAATTCTTCCTCACGGAGCGCTACTGCCTCTACTCGGTCAACGACGAACAGCTCTACCGCTGCCGCATCCACCACGCGCCCTGGCCCCTGCGCGCGGCCGAGGTCGGCGACTTCGACTCCTCCATGCTCGAAGCGCTCGGCGTCGCCACGCCCCCCGTCGCGCCCCTCCTCCACTACGCCGAAGAGCTGAAGGTGGACATCTGGCCGCTCCTCCGCGTCGGGCAAACCACCCGCGACCACGTCTTCGAGCCCGCCGGCGCGTCCGAGCTTGTTGGATGAAATTCAGCGTGCCGCGCGGGCGGGCAGTTCGGCTAGCCGGCCGACCTTGTCGGAGTTCAGCTCGGTGAACCAGAGGTTGCCGTCCGGCCCCAGGATGATGCGGTGCATCACCGTGTCGCTCGTCTCGACGGGGTAGGAGGTGAAGTCCTTCGCCGAGAGGCCGCCGGGCCGGGCCTTGAGGATGGCCTTGTCGATTCTGACGATGTTGTCGGGCGCCGTCGGGTCGGGGTTGTTGTGGTCTACGTACTGCTGCACCCAGAGGTTGCCCTCGTGGTCGAAGGCCAGCCCGGCGAGGATGACGTTCGCGTGCGACTTCGGCACGGCGAACTCGGTGATGCTGCAGTCGCGCTCGACGCGCCCCACGCGGTTGCCGGCCTCCTCCGTGAACCACATGCGTCCGTCGGGCCCCGGCACGACGGCGATGGGGCGGCTGTTGGGGGTCGGGATGGCGAACTCCGTCACCTCGCCGTACGGCGTGACGCGCGCGATCTTGTTGCCGACCAGCTCCGTCACCCACATGTTGCCGTCCGGCCCCTTCTTGATGTAGATGGGCACGCTGCCGACCGTCGGGAGCGCGTAGGTCTGCACCTTCCCGTCGGGCGTGATGCGCCCCACGGTGCCCGTCCCCTTCCCCGTGAACCAGACGGTCTTGCCGTCCGGGCCGATGCCCAAACCGTGCGGGTGCGTGTTGATCTTGTCCGGGCAGGAGCTACAGTCGAGGCGCACGTCGTAGTCTTCGAGAATCTGCCCGTCCTCGTTCAGCTTCACGATGCGACCGTGGAACTCAAGCGTCAGCCAGATGTTCCCCGCCGCGTCGAACTCGATGCCGTGGGGACCGCTGCCCTGCGGCATCCGGAACAGGCGCGTCCGGCCGTCGCGGGTGACGCGCACGAGCGTGTCGTAGTTCTGCCCCGTGACCCAGAGGTCGCCGCGGCGGCGCTCGTCGAAGGTGATTTCGTGCGTCGAGCCCATCGGCGCGCCCCCGTCGCGCGCGACGTGGCAGTCGCCCTGCGCTGAAGGCTGTGCCTCGCCCGCGTATTTGATGGGGAACTCCTCGATGCTCGGCGGCGGCCCCGCCTGCGCGTAGCAGGCGGCCGCGAGGGCGATGGCGAGGGCCGGCGCGGCGAGCGCGGCCTTGGCTCCGAAGGCGTGCGGTGAAGTCTTCATCATTATCTCCCGAGGTCTGCGGCCGGTCTCTACTTGAGCGGGTCGCGTGTGCGCGGCGGCGGAGTCTTTAACTCTTCGGGGTCGAGGACGGTGCGGAGGCGGCCGTCTATCAGGTAGAGGCGCTGCGTCTCCGCGAGGTTGAAGGGGCGCGCGCCGCGGCGGCCGAAGACGGAGAGCTGGTTGCCGCTCTCGTCGGCGGCGCGGTCGCGGTCGAGCCCTTTGGAGAGGGCGAGCGCCGGGCCTTTCGTCTTGAAGGTCGCAATCAGACGCGGCTCGGGCGCGGGGCTGAAGCCGCCGTAGGTCGCCATCGTCTCGGGCGAGGTGAGTTGGAGGATGCGCAGGCCGTTCTTGCCGTCGGCGACGTAGGCGAAGAGGCTCGCGTTCGTCATCGCCACCTTCACCTGGTGCACGTCGTTGAGTTGGCCTTCGGCGTCGAACTTCTTGTAGAGGCGCGGCGCCTCCGGGCGCGTCACGTCCACGATGGCGACGCCCTCGGGGCCGTTCGCCACGTAGGCGTAGGTGCGCGCGACGTACACGTCGCGCGCGTGCAGCAGCGGGACGGTCGCGCCGCTGACGACCTCGCCGCGCGGGAGCGACTTGCACGGCGCCGCGACGGGGCCGCGGCAAGGGTCGGGCGGCGTGAGCGTGAGGTCGATGACCTTCAGCCCCTCGTCGTCCACGACGAAGCCGTAGCGGAACTGGACGGCGACGGCGTGCGGCTGCCGGAGTGCGGGCGCGCCGATGGCCTTGACGACGCGCGGCTCCAGTGGGTTGTCGATGTCGATGATGACGAGGCCGCTCGCGGTCGTCACGTAGGCGAACGTGCCGGCGATGGTGATGCTGTTTGCGTCGGTCAGTATGCCGCCGGGGTTGAAGTGGTCTTCCTGCTTTCCGTCAACGGTCAGCGTCGCGCGCTTCAGGTAGTTGTTGAGCGGGTCGCCGTCCAGCAGCGTCGCGGCGTTGACGAGGATCAGGCCCTCGTAGCGGTCAACCACGTAGAGGTACGCGTACAGGGGATGTATCGGCTGCTCCTCGTTGGCGAGCGGCGCCGGCTTCCCTTCCCGCTCTTTCAGAGGAAGCTGCTGCCACGCGTCCCACATGACCTTCGCGTCGGCCGGCGAGACCGCGCGGCCGTCCGAGGTCAGGCGCCAGCGCGCCGGGTCAACGCCGAGCGTTGTCGGCGAGGCGACGGCCGTCGCGTACTTCGTATCGACCCAGAACTTCTGCCCGAAGCGCGAGACGGGCGCGGTCGTGATGCGCTCGGAGAAACCCTTGTGGTCGATCTGCGCCACGTCGTAGACGCGCAGGCCGCCCTCGCCCGCCGCGACGTACGCGTACTCGCCGCGCAGTTGCACGCCGAGCACTTCGGGGTTGCCCTTGTGCTCGTAGACGGTCTTCAGTTTCCTGCCGCCCGCGACGAACTCTTTAAAATCGTCCGGGTAGGCGACCTCGTGCAAAGTGCTCCCGTAGACGGCCTGCGGCTCGTCGCGCTCTGTGACGGGGACGACTTCGAGCGCGTCATCGGCGGCGACGTAGACGTAGCGCCCCATGAAGTTGACGAAGTTCGTCCCCTGCATCAGGAGCTGCGCCATCCACGCGTTGTTGTCGCCGCGCCTTGAGACGTGGCAGTCCGCGCAGGTCTTCGTCTCGGTCGTCCGCACCGTGTGCGGGACGTGCGTGGCGAAGGATTGGCCGTTGAAGCCTTCGGCCGAGATGGTCTGCTGCTGCGAGTAGATCCACTCGCGGTTCTGGTTCTGCGAGCTGACGAGGACGGCCGAGCGCGAGGCGGCGGGCGCGACGCGGTTGCCCGTCACCGTGCCGTCGCGGCCGAGCATGAACACGTCGTCTCTTAAGACCTGGAAGTTGTAGGTCGTGAAGTTGCGCGAGGTCTCGCCCTCGAAGTGCCGGTTCGGCATCTTCGCGTTGGCGCGCATCGAGAGGTGGCAGCCGAAGCAGCTCGTCATCCACGAGGAGTGACAGGTGTAGCAGCTCATCGTGTCGTTCCGGTGCGCGAGCTTCGACTCGTCCGCGGGCACGTCGCCCCAGACCTCCTGCTTGTTCTCGTCGATGCGGACGGTCTTGGCGTAGGCCGAGCGCCAGTTGTAGTCCTGCTCGTGTCCCTTCGTCTCGGTCACGGTGTAGGCCGTCTGCTTGACGCGCCACCAGCGGCCGGGCTCGACCGAAGAGTTCTGCACGATGTCGCCCGCGTGGAGGCGGACGGGCTTGCCCGTCGAGTCGGGCCGGTCGCGGTCGCTGGATATTCGTTCAAAGACAGGAATCGGAACCTGCCGGCCGCCGCTCGTGCGCGTGAAGGGCGTCTTGAGGTCGCGGACGAGGTTGCGGCCTTGACCCTTGACGTAGTTGCCGTCCTTCGTGCTCTGGCCGTCGGCCGGCTCGACGAGGTTGAAGCCCGCGGCGGGGCCGGAGGCGGTCAGCTTCGCGGGCTCTTTGATCGTGCCGTGGCAGTCGATGCAGTCGATCTCGACGGCGGCGCGCGGCTCGTTGTAGAGGACGCCGTTGCCGTGCGCGTCCTGCCGGAAGTGGCAGTCCACGCAGTGCATCCCCTTCTCAAGGTGTATGTCCTTCAAATGAACCGGCACGCCCGCGGGCGGCGGCACGGTCTTGTCGCTTGAGTCGTCGCGGTACGAGACGGCCTGCTTCAACTTCTCCGGCGTCACGTCGTCCACGCGCGCGCCCGCGGAGTCGAGCATGTGCCCCTCGCGGTCGCGCTTGAAGACGGCGCGGTAGAGCCAGCCGTGGCCGTGGAAGTCCGCGAACTGCGTGCGCGTCATCTTCGAGTTGAACTCGTCCGTGCCGGTCTTCTGTAGGAAGTCCGGGTCAGACCAGTTGCCGCGCACGGAGGAGCCTTCGGGGTTGCGGTCTAATCTTCTGTACTCCTCCTCCGCCGAAATAGAACGCTGCTTCGAGGGGTACATGCCCGCGGCGCGCGCGTCCGTCTCGTTGTCCCACCAGAGCAGGCCGAGGTAGGTGGCGACCATGTTGTTGCCGGGGTGCATGTGGCAGGTCATGCACTGCGAGGTCGGGATGCGGTTGGTGAACTGGTGCTTGACGGGGTGGCCCGGCTCGTCCTTCTTCTCTTTGAGCTGCGCGTCTTCGCTCGCGGTCGTCCCGCGGTTGCCGTACTTCGCCCATTCAGGACTTGAATGGACGAGCGAGCGGTCGTTGGCGTAGACGACGTGGCAGGCCGTGCAGCCCGAGGAACGATAGTCGCCGGGGTGGTCGTTCGTGCCGAGGAAGTTGAGCGTCGGGTCTAAGAGACGAGTCTTCTGAAGGCCCAGGTAGACGGGGTCTGTGCGGTTGAGCGTGCCGAGGCCGCGCGCGCTCAGTCCCTTGTCGGGCTTGCCGGGGTCGTTCTCGCGCTCGGGCAGTCCGACCTCGGAGCGCCCCCGCCCGCCGCGCTCGAAGACGCGGAGGACGTTGCCCGGCTGCGAAATCTCCCAGCGCGGCAGAGGGTCGAGGTAAGAGAGCGCGCCCATCCACGTGCGCGTCGCGGGCGAGGGCTGCGGGAGTTGAATCATCCGCTCGGGCGCGCCCGACTCGGGGCTGTAGCTCTCGCCGAAGCGCGTGTCTTTGAGCGGGTAGCCGCCGTTGTTGTAGAGGGCCGCGCCCCAGAGCATCGCGCCGTGGCGCATCATGCTGTTGCGCGCGGCGGCGACTTCAGAGGTGTGGCAGCCGGTCGTGGCGCAGGTCAACTCGGCGACGCGGAAGTCGCCGGGGTTGATGAAGCGTACGAACTCGCGGCTCTCGGCGGCGAGCAGCGCGTTGGTGCGCTCGGGGTTGGCGCTCGAATACTTGCCGTCCTTCCCCGCCCAGCGCTCCGGGTAACGCGGCGCGACGTGCGCGGCGCGCATCGTCTTGTCGAACTCCGCGTCGCCGCGGTGAAGCCTTGCCCTTGCCCCTTCGTCAATTCTCGGGAAAGGATTCCCGCCGTGGCAGGCGGTGCAGGTCAGGCTCATCCGGTCGGTGCCGTCGTCCTTGAGCTTGCCGTCGCGCGTGTTGTGCATCGGCTCGCTCCCGGCGTGGCAACTGAGGCAGCCCTCGACCTTCGGCGCCTCGGCCTGCGCCGGAGTTGCCGCGGGAGTCGGGCTCGTCCGCGCGGGGGTCTGCTTGCCGGCGCGCGCGGAGGAGCGGGCGCCGCCCGACGCGACGAGTCCGAGCGCGACGAGGGTCGCGAGCACGAGAATGACTTTGAACCTCTCCACCGGGCTGAGCCGACGCATGACGAATCAGAAGTTGAACCGGAGCGTGCCGAAGAGCGCGTAGAGCGGCTTCGACGGGTTGATGACCGTGTCGTCGGGCGTGCAGAAGCTGGCGACGTTGGGCGGGCAGTTGCGCGAACGGTCGGTGTAGATGTCGCGGAAGCCACGCCCGGGCTTGAGCATCGACGCGCCGAAGTTGAGCGTGATGTTGTTGATGAGCCGCGGGCGATACGCGACGCCGACCGACAGGTCTTCGCCGATGTCGTGGCGGATGTGGTTCTGGAAGAGAAGATATTCGAGCGGCTCGGTGCGTTGGAAGCGCAGGTGGTTGAAGTTGAAGACGGCCTTGATGCGCTGCGTCAGCTCGATGTCGTAGCCGAGGTTGCCGATGACGATGCCGGGGTTGACGTAGTTCGCCTGCCCCTGCGTCTTGCTGCTGCGAAGCGAAGGCAGAAGGCTCAAAGGCTGCACTAAGCCCACGCCCGTGCCGACGAGCGGGATGCCGACGCGATTCCAAAAAGAGAACTGCCCGCCCGCGAAGTTCGGGTCGTCCAGAATCGCGTCGAAGCCCGTCGCCTTTCCGTCGGTCGGGTTCTTGTCGCCCGAGGCGAAGAAGAAAGAGGCGCGGAAGCGTTGGAAGTCCTTATCCAAAGACGCCTCGGCCGCGGCCATCTGCGCCCTGACGCGCGTCTTGCGGCCGGCGATGGGGTTGCGCGAGTCGGTGCCGAGCGCGAAGTAGTAGGAGTTGGTCAGGTTGATGCGCCCGACGTGGCCGTCGCCCGAGAGGCCGAAGTAGCCGACCTTCAAAGAGTGCGGCCGCACGTCGCCGACGACGGCCGGGCGGACTTTGAAGCCGTTGCGGTCGTACTCGATGCCGGCGCGGTCGTCGTTGAAATGAAAACTGGCCTGCGCCGTGTAGCCCTTCGCCAGAAAGTCCTGCTTGAAGAGGTTGGCGACGTAGACGTTCTGCCGCCGCCGGTCGAAGCGGTTCAAACCGCTGTTGGTGTCCTTCTCAAGCTGCGCGAAGTAGGCGAGGTTGAACTGGTACTGGTTGTTCTTGAAGGCGCCGAAGATGCGCGCGCCGAGGTTGTTGTCGGCGTAGATGAAGCCGCGGAAGTCGGAGACGAACGGCTGGATGCCCGCGCGAATCGAAATCGCGTCGTAGTTCGCGTTCACGTCTTCGAGCTTGACCTCGGCGAAGGCTTCTTCGAAGGAGAAGTGCCAGTCGGTGCGGGTCGTGCCGCGGCGGGGGTCGATGTTGATGACGCCCTGCTCGCGCGCGCGGACGTAGTTCGGGACGCTGAAGGTGGGCGAGAGCTTGATCGCCCACTGGCGCGGCTTGAAGGTCGTGTCGCCGCTGAACATCTCGAGCGAGAACTGCAAGACCTGGTTGAAGGCGAGCACCTCGGGCTTGTTGAAGGCTTCGGCGGTGCCGGGGCGTGCGCTGCTCGGGTTCGAGGGGATGGGCGTCCGCTGCTGCTGGACGGCCGTGAAGCTCGTCCCCGAAAGGATCATGAAGACGTGCTGGCCGAAGATGGGGTAGTCGCCTTTAAGAATGCTCTGGTCGTAAGGGTTGAGCGCGCTGCCGTGTCGGAAGAGGATGTCGCGGCCGCGCGAGACGCCGCCGTAGCGCTCGTACTCGGGGAAGCTGATGCGCCAGCGGTCGCGGACGGGCACGCGGTCGGGCGCGGTCGGGGCTTCGGTCGCAACGCTGGAAGAGCCCGCGTAGCCGTTCGGCTCGCCCTCGTCGCCCTTACCCGGGGGAGGCGTCGAGGGCGCGGGCGTGCCCTCCTTCGGAGCAAGCACGATGTCGAGCTTCGTATCTTGCCCCGGCTCGACGCCCACGTTCTCGACCGCTTCGCCGCGCGCGATGGCGAAGGGGCCGTACTTGACCTTGCTGTCGAAGCTCGCCTTGAACGGCGCTTCCAGGCGGACGCGGTAGGCGCCCGCGGGGAGGCCGAGCGTGTAAGACCCGTCGGCTTTCGTCTTTGCTCGATAGGCGCGCGAGCTGATTTGATTGACGGCGACGACCACGGCGCCCCCGACGCCCTTCGGCATCGTGCCGGGCGAGTCGAGGACGCGCCCCGTCAGGCGCCCGCGCTCCTGCGCGAAGGCCGCGGGCGCGCAGAGGAGCAAGGCGGCGCACGTCGTCAAAAGAATCCGGGGGATGCAGGGAGTCATCTTTGCGTCTGAATTAAAATAAACGATGGGCGGCTTTCTTTTAGCACGCCCGCGCGCCGCCGACAATAAAATTTATCTTTCACTTCGAGCATGGGCCGCCTGGCGGAAAAGTATCTTGACTGAAAGCCGCGAGGTGATACATTGTCGGCCAAGCGGCGGGAACGCCCGCGTCTTCAACCCCGGACGATGAAAGCTTCCGACACTTCGAGCGCGAAACGTGCGCTGCTGTTCGCGGCAGTCATGCTCGCCTGCGGCGCGCTCCTCTCGACGCCCGCGCGGCGCGGCGCGGCCCAATCGGCGAGCCCCGTGCTCATCAGCCAGGCGGGCTCGACGCGCGCCGTAGCCTACGAATCGACAACGCGCGTCCCCGAGCCCTTCGCTCCGACCGCGCCCGTCCGCTTCGGCCCGGACGAACGCACACGCCTGATGCTCTTCGCCATGAACCTGCACCTCGCGCCGGGCGAAGACGCCGCCTCGATGACGGCCGACGCGGAGGACGAAGCGCACCGCACCTACGCGCTCGCGGTCGAGCACGTCGGCCCCGTGCCCGGCCAGGAGTGGATGACTTCAATCGTCGTCCGCCTCAACGACCAGCTCGCGGCGGACGCGGGCGACGTGCTCGTGCGCATCACGTATAAAGGCGCGCCGAGCAACCGCGTGCGCGTCGCGCTCGGCCACGTCGGCGGCGGCCCGCCCGACGACCCCGGCTCCGTGCCGACGCCCGCCGTTGCCGCGCCCACGCCGACGCCGAACAGCAACCCCGTCACCGCCGGCAACCTCTCGACCTCCGATGTGCAGACCGTCATCGCGCAGGCCGTCTCCGCGGCGGCGGCCCTCAACCGCGCCGTGACCGTCGCCGTGACAGACCGCGAAGGCAACACGCTCGGCCTCTTCCGCATGACCGGCGCGCCCACGACGACGCGCATCAGCGGCGGCGGCTTGAGCGGGCAAGGCTTGGAAGGGCTCGACGTGCCTTCGCAGCTCGCGGCCGTTTCGAAGGCGGGCACGGCCAGCGTCTTCAGCACGCAGGGCAACGCGTTTACGTCGCGCACGGCGAGCTTCATCATCCAGGAGCACTTCCCGCCGGGCACGGCGTTCCAGCCCGGCGGCCCGCTCTTCGGCGTGCAGTTCTCGCAACTGCCTTGCAGCGACATCAAGCGGCCCGCGCTCCCGCTCGGCCTCTCGGCCGACCCCGGCAGCGCGCCGCTCTACAAGAACGGCGCCGCGGTCGGCGGCGTCGGCATCGAGGGCGACGGTCTCTACACCTTAGACAAAGACCCGGCCGACTTCGACAAGCCTTTTGAAGAGCTCGTCGCCGTCGCCGCGCAGAGAGGCTTCCAGCCGCCCGACCTCATCCGCGGCGACAACATCATCGTCGGCGGCGTGCGCCTCGCCTACCTGAACGTGACGGACGCGGACGCGCCGCGACCTGCGACGACGCCCTTCGCATCTCTTTCGGGGACGCTCCTCTCCCCTGTCGTCGCGGCACAGCCCTCCGAGTTTGTCCCGACAACGACGGGCGGCGTGAGCGGCGCGGCCGACACGCGCTTCTTCCCCTTCGTCGGCAGCACCAGCGGCTCTGCGAACGCGCTGACGGCCGCCGACGTGCAGCGCATCATCAACCAGGCGGCGCAGCAGGCAGACATCACGCGCGCCGCGATCCGTCAACCTTTGGGCAGCGCCGCGCGCGTCTCCATCTCGGTGGTTGACGTTGACGGGAACGTCCTCGGCATCTTCCGCACGACCGACGCGCCGGTCTTCGGCTTCGACGTGTCGGTGCAAAAGGCGCGCACCGCGGCCTTCTACTCGAACCGGAACGCGGGCGCGCTGCTGCGCGCGGCGGGCTTCGGCAGCTACGTTGACCGGGCGGCGGCCGACGGGCTCAGGCTCGACGGCTCGGTCGCCTTCACCGACCGCGCGGGCGGCTTCCTCTCGCGCCCCTTCTACCCGGACGGGCTGAACCCGAACCCGGCCGGCCCCTTCAGCCGCGAGATCACGGAGTGGAGCGTCTTCAACGACGGTCTGCAACTCGACCTCGTCAAGACCAACCTGCTCGCGGCACTCAGCGGCGCGAACGTCAACTGCACTTCGATCCCGAACCTGCCGAACGGCATCCAAATCTTCCCCGGCAGCGTGCCGCTCTACAAGAACGGCGAGCTGGTCGGCGCCATCGGCATCAGCGGCGACGGCGTGGAGCAGGACGACCTCATCTCCGCGGCCGGCGCCAACGGCTACGAGCCGCCCGCCGCCATCCGCGCCGACCAGATCATCGTCCGCGGCACCCGCCTCCCGTTCCTCAAGTTCCCGCGCAGCCCGAATCTTTAATTAAGAGGCGAGCAAATGATAAAGACGTTCACCCTCTGGCTAGACCCTGAATATTCGCAAATGTCTTACTGGCTATATCGGAGCAACGAACGGAACACTTATAACGGCCGTCCGACTGTGGACGGTGTTTATATTTGGCGACGGGAGATAGGAGAAGCCCCGCCGCCAAATATGAAGCTCACCCTAGAGTGGGAAGATAACAACGACGAATCAGCAACATAGATTGATTAGGACACTGCCCAACCTTTAACCGGCTAGACTTCACCTGCCGAATCCTTTAACCTCATTGGCTAAAGAAGTGCCCGTGTTTCGGAAATTTCTCACATGGCTGCCCGTGCCATTATGAGAAAAGATATTTTGGAACGGGAAGCAGAAATCCGGGCGTGGGTTAGTGAACATCGTCCGAAAGCCTTCATGTGTCGGGAACTAAGGTGTAAGCCTCTGACGCTTGATAGTTATTTGAAAAGGTTCGGACTGAACTATCGGGGGAATATGGGTGCGAAGGGGCATAAACAGTCCCCGCATCGTAAGAACGTCTATGAGTATTTGAAAAAGGGGCCTTTAATTAGCAGCCATAAACTCAAGCTAAGGTTATTGAGGGACGGAGTGAAGGAACACTGCTGCGAAAGATGCGGACTAAGTGCGTGGCTGAGTGAGCCGATACCTATTGAACTGCATCACATAAACGGCAACCGATTCGACAACAGACTTGAGAACTTGCAATTGCTTTGTCCTAACTGTCATGCTCTCACTGATAATCATGCGGGAAAGGGCGCCCACCATAGCATGAAAGTTTAGCCATCTCGTAAATTTTAGCGAAAGTGGCGGAATTGGCAGACGCACCAGATTTAGGCTCTGGCGCCGCAAGGCGTGGGGGTTCGAGTCCCCCCTTTCGCATTGGGATTCATTAAAAGTGAAATCAATTAAGGAAGGACGCCCGCGCTCTCGGTGGCCTTTGCAGCCGAAGAGAGTCGGCGGGATTCGTGTTTATGAAGACTGAAATCAGCGAAGTCTCCCCGACGCGCAAGGAGATTAAGATCGAGATTGAGGCCGCGGACGTGCGGGCCGAGTTCGAGCGCGTGACGCAGGAGTACGCGCGCGCCGTGACGGTGCCCGGCTTCCGCAAGGGGCACGCGCCCGTCGGGGTCGTGCGCACGCGCTACAAGAAAGACATCCAGGGCGACGTGCTCAAGCGGCTCGTGCCCGAGGCCGTCGAGCAGGCCATCGAGGAGAGCGGCTTCCAGGTCATCGGCCAGCCCGACGTGCACCTCGACAACGAGAACCTCGACAAGCTCGGCGAGGAGTCGGTCACGCTCCACGCGCACGTCGAGGTGATGCCCGAACTCAACCTGGGCGAGTACCGCGGGCTCGAGGCCGCGCGCCGCACGCGTCCCGTCACCGAAGAAGAGATCGAGCGCGTCGTCGAGAATTTGCGCGAAGCCTCCGCCTCGCTCCAGCCCGTCGAAGACCGCCCCTCGCAGGAGGGCGACACCGTCACCGTGGACTTCCAGGGCCGCTACGTCGAGCCGCAGGAGGAGGAGGACATCAACGTCTCGGACGTGGACGTCGTCCTCGGCAGCGAGGGCGTGCTCGACGAGTTCAACGAAGCCCTGACCGGCGTCCAGCCCGACGAGGTCAAGACCTTCACGGTCAAGTACCCCGACGACTTCGGCCCCCAGCCGAAGGAGGGCGAGGAGCGGAAGGGGCTCGCCGGCAAGACCATCGAGTACACCGCGACCGTCACGGCCGTCCGGCGCAAGGAGGTGCCCGCGCTCGACGACGACTGGGTCAAGAGCCTCGGCGAGGAGGAGGTCGAGACGGTCGAGCAGCTCCGCGTGCGCGTCCGCGAGAACCTGTCGAAGAGCGCCGAGCACGAGTCGGAGCACCGCCTGCGCGACGAAGTCCTCGGCCGGCTCATCGAGCGCCACCGCTTCGAGGTGCCCGAGACCATCGTCTCGTACCAGGCGAACCAGATCCTCCAGTCGATGATCCGCGACATGATCTCGCGCGGCGCCGACCCGCGCACGCAGGACATCAACTGGGAGGCCATGCGCGACCTCGTCCGCGAGCGCGCGGGCGACGACGTGCGCGGCTCGATGCTGCTGGAGCGCGTCGCCGAGGCCGAGAACATCGAGGTCACGCAAGGTGAGATCGACGCCGAAATCGAGTCCATCGCGGAAGGGCAAAGGCAGTCGGTTGAGCAGGTGCGGGCCGCCTTGACAAAGCAGGGGGGCGAACGTAGCATCGCCGACAGATTGCGCAACCGCAAGGCGCTCGACTTCCTCGTCCAACACGCGCAGGTGCGCGACGAAGAGTGGCGCGAAGAAGAGCCCGCCGAAGGTCAGCCCGCAGAGCCCGAAGAGGCGGCGGGCGAAGAGCAGGCGGCAGGAGCCGAGGGCAGTTAAGGCTTTCTGATGCCGCCGGGGCGTAAGTTCACAACCAGGAGATTTGAAATTTCAAATGCGAGTTTGGAGTTTCAAGTCTCCGGTTCTATTTTGAGAGAGAAAGCAGTACGGGAGTTCAAAGATGAGTCAGTACATTCCCAACCCGACGGTCTTCGAGCAGACGCCGCGCGGCGAGCGCTACTCGGACGTCTACTCGCGCCTCCTGCGCGACAACATCGTCTTCCTCGGCACGCCGATTGACGACACGGTCGCGAACCTCATCATCGCGCAGTTGCTCTTCCTCGAGGCGGAAGACCCGGAGAAGGACATCAACCTTTACATCAACAGCCCGGGCGGCTCGATCACGGCCGGCATGGCGATCTACGACACGATGCAGTTCATCCGCCCGGACGTGGTGACGATCAGCCTCGGCCAGTGCGCGTCGATGGGGGCGCTGCTGCTGACGGCGGGCGCGAAGGGCAAGCGGTTCGCGCTGCCCAACTCGCGCATCCTCATCCACCAGCCGTCGATCTCGGGCGGCATCGGCGGCCAGGCCAGCGACATCAAGATTCAGGCCGAGGAGATCATCCGCATGCGCGAGCTGACCTCCAACATCATCGCCAAGCACACGGGGCAGCCCTTCGATCAGGTCGAGCGCGACGTGGAGCGCGACCGCATCATGTCGGCGACGCAGGCCAAGGAGTACGGCCTCATCGACGAGGTCATCACGCACCGCCAGTAACGGCGAAGAGCCCGCGCACGGCCCCGCGCGGACGGTTTATGAAAAGGTCGGGCGGGAGACTCTCGCCGTCTCCCGCCCGCGTTCTTTCCGCCACACGGACTCGGCGTTTGCAGTGCGCGCCGCCGCCTCCCACACACAACGTTTCGGCGGTGCGCGCCCGCGCCCGTTCTGTGATACATTAACGGATGTGGAGTCCGGCCCGCAGGTCAGCCGCGCCGGGCGTTGACATCCCCCTCGTAATCGTCTAGAAGACTTGCGGCGCGTCGCACCAGCGACTGAGCCCTGAACCCCTCAGGTTTCACACAGGAAGAGTAAGTCCGCCCTCGAAAATCTTATGGTACGCCGAACTGACGACACGTTGCGCTGCTCCTTCTGCGGGAAGTCGCAGAACGAAGTCAAGAAGTTGATCGCCGGCCCCACGGTGTACATCTGCAACGAGTGCATCGACATCTGCAACGAGATCATCACCGACGACCAGCAGGCCGAGGCCGTCGCGTCGCGCCCGCCGCTCCCCAAGCCGGCCGAGATTAAATCCTTCCTCGACGAGTACGTCATCGGGCAGGAGGAGACGAAGAAGCGTCTGGCCGTCGCCGTCTACCAGCACTACAAGCGGATCGAACTCGCGCGACGGCGTAGTGATGTCGAGATACAGAAGTCGAACATCCTCCTCATCGGGCCGACGGGCACGGGGAAGACTCTGCTCGCGCAGACGCTCGCGCGGATGCTCTCCGTCCCCTTCACCATCGTGGACGCGACGACCCTGACCGAGGCGGGCTACGTCGGCGAGGACGTGGAGAACATCATCCTCAAGCTCCTCCAGGCCGCCAACGGCGACGTGGAGCGCGCGCAGCAGGGCATCATCTACATCGACGAGGTCGATAAGATTTGCCGGAAGGACGAGAACCCTTCCATCACGCGCGACGTGTCGGGCGAGGGCGTCCAGCAGGCGCTTTTGAAGATTCTCGAAGGCACCGTCGCCAACGTCCCGCCGCAGGGCGGGCGCAAGCACCCGCACCAGGAGTTCTTCCCCGTAGACACGACCAACATCCTCTTCATCTGCGGCGGCGCCTTCGTCGGCCTGGAGAAGGTCGTCGAGCGGAGGATGCGCAACAAGTCGCTCGGCTTCCAGGCGCAGATCAAGTCGTCCTCGGGCCGCTACTCCGAGGCGTTCTCTGCGGTGCAGCCCGAAGACCTCGTCAAGTACGGACTCATCCCCGAGTTCGTCGGCCGCCTGCCCGTGACGGGCGTCCTGCACGAGTTGGACGAGGCGGCGCTCATGCGCATCCTGACCGAGCCGAAGAACGCGCTCATCAAGCAGTACCAGAAGAAGTTCGAGTACGACAACGTCAAGCTCCGCTTCACCGACGACGCCCTCAAGGCCATCGCGCACCAGGCGGTCGAGCGCAAGGTCGGCGCGCGCGGCCTGATGATGATCATGGAGGAGCTTTTGCTCGACGCGATGTACACTCTGCCGTCGCAGAAGCGCGTCAAGGAGTTCGCCATCACGCGCGAGATGGTCGAGCGCCGCCGCGCCGTCCCCGGCGAGATTCTCACCGGCGTGGACGAGGCCGCATAGGAGGTAGATGGCCTCCGTATAACGTCCGCCTCGCGAGGCCGGCCGCCTTCGGTCTGGTATCGTGAGTTCCGACGGCACATCGGATTCCGGGCTTTAGGGTATCTTGACAGGCGGCCCCGACGGGGACTCGGCGCGCCCGTGACCGCGCGTAGCTTCCGGCGGCTGCCTTCAGCGCGCTCACCGAATCATCCCGAGCCATATTCGCCGGGGCAAGTCCCCGGCGTCTGACTTCACAATCCCGTTGGCAAAGGAGGCTCCCTTGGTCGAAAGGTTACTGGCGCCGGTCATACTCGGGGCGGTCGGCTCGCTGCTCGCGGCGTGGCTGTCTTCATACTGGCCGTCTCTAGACACGCGGGGCCGTCTGCTCGTGAGCGGGGCGTTCGGGTTGGCAATCGCCCTCGTCGTCTTCACACTCCGTAAGCCCACTCCGGCGACTGCCGCCGACCCTAACACGGACAAGTACGGCAGTGACCTGCGCGGGAGGGGGGATGTCGAGGTCAGGGACTTGGACATCGAAACGAACCCGAAGAAGAACACAAAGGCCGCGAGCGATTTAGTTAGTCGCAAGGGGGGCATCAGCGTGTCGGGCATTAGTGTGCGCCGCGGTGGAGACGACGCGGGCCATGATGAATAGCGGGCCGCTGAGAATCGACTGGCGCGATGCGCACCGCCTCGCGGAGCCCTACCTGGCGGGCAGGGGCGGCGTCATCGCCGTGGCCGGCTACCCCACCTCCGCCTGCAACACCTACGCCAAGCTGCTCATGCACTCCCTACAGGAGCGCGACCCGCGCAACGTCGCGCTCCTGCTCTCGCCGGGCGACGCGGCCTGCCGCTCCGAGGACGACCTGATCGTGACGCTGGAAGAGGCGCTCGGCATGGAGGCGTTCCTCCCCGGCGGCGGCTCGGTGTCCGCCGTCACCGGCATCACGGCCCACGGCGGCAGCGTCAACATCAATGACGTTAACATCTCGGGGGAGCCGACCGCCTACGAGGTTTCACTCGCGGGTAATCAGCGGGCCAAGCGCATAGTCGAGAAAGGGCTCAACCTGACGCTCAGAAGCAACCGGGTGGTGCTCGTACTTTACAACTGGCACGAGATGCCGCGCAGGACTCGCGACTGGTTCTGGTCTAAGCTGATGGGCGGGGGCAGGCTGGAAAGGCTCACCGGGAAGGGTCTGCTTATCGTCTGCGCCTACACCACTGACAGCGGCAGGCCCCCGCACGACGGGGGCGCTCCGACGCCCGAGCTGTCCATACTGCTGCGGCCGAGCTATGACGGCCAGGAGCGGGAACACGCCAGGCAAGACGTGGCGGGAATCCTCGCAAGAGCGGAGGGACTAGAGATGGAAGAGGCGCTGGTGACGGCCGGCGTGCTTTTGAGAGAGTGGTCGTATGAGCCGCAAACAGCTCATGTCAGACTCCCCTGGTATCTTTTAAATCAATTCTGAACGTGAACTCGGGACCCAAGAGGCCGGACTCCCTGACCGCCGTCCTTCAAGCGATGCCCGCAGACGCGGCGCGCTCGCTGGTCGCGCTCAGTGCGGCCGTCGCGCTGACGGACGAGGTGGCCTCCACGCTGATCAAAGAGTGTGTGCCGACCGGCGCCGAGCAGGCGAAGGCGGACGCGCCGGACGCAGGCCGCCGGGCTAAACGGCCCGACGCCGGGGCCATCGTCGCGTGCCTGCATGCCTGCGACTTCGTCTACGCGCGGAACGGCGAGTGGCACCTCGACCCCGCCGTCAGGGCGACGCTGCTCGACCGGCTGGAGCGCGAGCCGGAGGTGGAGCGGCTGGCCCACTCCACCCTGCGAGACATGGCACAGGCGGCGGCCGGTGCGGCCCGGCGACACCTGCCCGCTTACCTGACCTGGCCGGCGGGCCTCGCGTACCACACGACGGCACTCGACCAACAGCGCGGCCGCGAGATCTACGCCGCGGCGGCGCGCGACACCAAGTACTCCGGCTCCCTGTGGCTGCTCGGAGTGCTCAGCCGGGAGCAGCTCAACCGCGGCCGCCTGCCTCAGGGGGCCGTGGAGCCATACTTTTTCGAGGGGATGACGGCCTACCACGAGGGGCGCTGGGAGGAGGCCGAGCGAAACTTCCGGCAGGTCGCGAAGAGCGACGAAATTCGCATCGAGGTGTCAATCGCCCTGCACGTGCTGGGACGAATCGTCTACCTCCGGCGCAACGACCCCGAGGAGGCCGCCGCCATCCTGCGCCGCAGTCTCGCGATAGAAGACAAGCTGGGCAACAGGCACGGCCAGGCGCTGGTGCTCAACACACTCGCCACGGTCGTCGGCAAGGAAGACCCGAAAGAAGCCGAGGGGCTTTTGCGGCGCAGCCTCGAAATCGGCCGACTCCTCGGCGACGAGGCGCACCAGGCGCAGGCGCTCAACAGCCTCGGAGCCCTCACCGGGCAGCAGCGGCCCGACGAGGCCGAAGGGCTCCTCCGGCGCAGCCTCGAGCTCCGCCGGAAACTCAAAGACCTGCGCGGGCAGGCCCAGACCTTGCAGAGCCTCGCGAATCTGATTCGGCGTAGCAGGCCGGCGGAGTCGGAAGAGCTTTTAACCCAGAGCCTCGACCTGGACAGGCAACTCGGCAACCTGCGCGGGCAGGCCCAGGTGCTCCTGAGCCTCGCCATTCTGGTGTGGGACAGAGACCCGGCCCGGGCCGTGAGTCTCTTCCAGGAGAGCCTTAAAATTAATGAACGTCTCGGCGACGTGAACGGGCAGGCGAAGGTTCTCAACAGCCTCGGGACATTCTACCTGCGCACCGGGGAATGGGAGCCGGCGCGCTCTTCCCACCAGCGGGCCGCGGAAATAACCAACGACTCGCGGAGTCTGGCGACCGCTTACAACGCTCTCTCAAAGATTGCCGAAGAGCACGACGGGGAGCTGCGTGAGGCCGCTCGCCTGCTGGGGACAGCCCTTCACTTCGCACGCAAGACTGGGCGCGCCCAGTTCATCCAGGAGATTGAGGAGCGGCTCTTCGACCTGGAGCGGCGGATCGCCGACAGTAAGAAGTAGGCCCCGACGATTCTCAGCGCGGCAGAGCCTTCCAGACCGCATTCGCGCCCGCGCCGTCACCCCGCCTCCCCACACCAAACGCCTCTTTTTTTGCACGATGACACACCCGAGCGAAATGTTTTATACTTTTATTAGAACGGGGGCCGCACAGAGAATGCCCTTTGTCCTCGTAAGATTTGGCGATGGCCTTTCCTATCTGTAGAAGAAAGCAGTCCGCCTTTATTCTTGCCTTTAGCTGACGCCGCCGGGTAGCCCCTGCCATAGGGCACGCCGGAGTCGGCCTTGAGCATCCTCTCGACGCCCGCGCCGCGCACGCGCGGGCATTCACGAGCAGCCCGCGTAAAGCAGCCCGCCCCGGCTCGTCACTCTTACTTCACGCGTCCGCGGACGCCTCGAGGTGACGCCTTGTCAACACGAACCGTCGTCTTCGCCTGCCTGTCTCTTCTCGCGCTGGTCTCGCTCAACCTCCAGCGAATCCCGAGGATGATCGGCGAGCACTCCTACGAATCCGGCAGGCAGTATCTCGACGCCGGGCAGTACCGCAATGCGGCCGCCGCCTTCCGCCGGTCGTCGCTCTTCATGCCGGGAGAGGCCCGCCCCTACATCGACCTCGGCGACACCCTCCTCCGGATGGAGAAGTATGAGGAGGCCGGCGCCTCCTTCAAGCAGGCGCTCGGCATCGGGGAGGACTCGTGCGCCTTCTGCGGACTCGGCGTGGTCTACTACCGGACGGGCCGTTACGAAGAGGCCGAGCGCGCCTTCCGCCGCGCCGAGGAGTTGAGCCCGAACGAAGAGTGCGCCTACGACTGGTCGGGCCGCATGTTCTACGAGCTGGGGCGTTACCAGGAGGCGGCCGAGGCGTTCGAGCACGAAGTCAAGATTCACCCGCGCGCCGTCGCGCCCCTCCACTTCCTGGGCAACGCCTACGGCTACCTCGGCCGTCACGAAGAGGCGGCCGAGACCTACCGACGCATCACCGACCTTCAGCCGGACTACGAGGAGGCGCACTACCAGCTCGGCGGCGCCTACTCCTACCTCAAGCGCTACCGCGACGCCGTCGGCGCCTACCGCCGGGCGCTCGAACTCAAGTCTGACGACCGCAGGGCCGTCACCGGCCTCGCCCTCGCGCACGCCGCGCTCGGCGAGAGTCGTTCGGCCGCCGCGTACTGCGAACGGCTCAAGTCGCTCGACCCCGCGTCGGCGGCCGAGTTGTCGAAGAGGCTCGGCCGCGGCCTCCCCGCCGAGGGGCGTTGACGCGCCCGCGCTTATTTTCCGAAGGCCGGTGGCAAGGGCGCGCGAAATGATTTAGAATTAAAGCCTACAGCGACGGGGCGAGCGGAGCTTGCAAGAGCGGCTCGCCCTTTGTGCCCTTTAAGGTTCGGCCGAAGCTTTTTTATTTATGGAAGAATATTCTGATCGCACACCCACCGACATCGTGCGGCTGCCGATGGTGCCCATCCGCGATGTCGTAATCTTCCCTTTCACCAAGGTCGCCTTCAAGATCGGCCGGCCCGGCTCGGTGCGCGCCCTCGAAGACGCGCTCGCCACCGACCGCACGATCTTCCTCGCCACCCAGCACGACGCCTCCATCGACGAGCCCAGCCCCGACCAGGTCTACACGGTCGGCACCGTCGCCCGCATCCTCCAGGCGCAGCGCCAGGAGAACGGGCAGACCAAGGTCGTCGTCGAGGGGCGCGAGCGCGCCACGACCATCCGCATCGAGAACGACAACGGCGCCTTCACGGCCACCGTCCGGCGCGCGCCGGCCGCGCCCGAGTCGGGGCCGCGCATCGACGCGCTGATGCAGAGGGTCGGCCAGCTCGTCGAGCAGCACGTCCGCCTCGCGCCCGAGATGCAGACCGACGCCTTGCAGACGGCCCTGCGCAACACAGACCCCTCGCACCTCGCGGACGCCCTGGCGTCGCAACTCAAAATCTCGGTCGAGGACAAGCAGGGCCTCCTGGAAATCTTCTCCACGCACGGCCGCTTGCAAAGGCTCGTCGAGCTGCTCGAAGTCGAGGTGGACAAGCGGCAGCTCGACCGCACCATCCAGGCGCGCGTCAAGCGGCAGATGGAGAAGGCGCAGAAGGAGTACTACCTCAACGAGCAGATCAAGGCCATCCACAAGGAACTCGGCCGCAAGGACGAGAAGGCCGAGATGGAGGAGCTGCGCAAGCGCATCGAAGAGGCCGGCATGACCGAGGAGGCGAAGGAGAAGGCTCTGCAAGAGCTGCACCGCCTCGAAGCCATGCCGCCGATGTCGGCCGAAGGGACGGTCTCGCGCACCTACATCGACTGGCTGTTGAGCGTGCCCTGGAAGCAGAAGTCGAAGGAGATTCGCGACATCACGAAGGCCGAAGACGTCTTGAACGAAGACCACCACGGGCTGGAGAAGATCAAAGACCGCATCCTCGAACACCTCGCCGTCCGGCAGCTGGTGAAGAGCCCGAAGGGCTCCATCCTCTGCTTCGTCGGCCCGCCGGGCGTCGGCAAGACTTCGCTCGGTAAATCAATCGCGCGCGCCACGGGGCGCAAGTTCGTCCGGCTCTCCCTGGGCGGCGTGCGCGACGAGGCGGAGGTTCGCGGCCACCGCCGCACCTACATCGGCGCGCTGCCCGGCCAGATCATCCAGATGATGAAGAAGGCAGGGACGGTCAACCCCTGCATCCTCCTCGACGAGGTGGACAAGCTCGGCGCCGACTTCCGCGGCGACCCGTCGGCGGCGCTCCTCGAAGTCTTAGACCCGGAGCAGAACTCGACCTTCCAGGATCACTACCTCGACGTCGAGTACGACCTCTCGAAGGTCTTCTTCATCGCGACGGCGAACGTGCTGCACACCATCCCGCCGCCGCTGCAAGACCGCCTTGAGATTCTGCGCCTCTCGGGCTACACCGAGCGCGAGAAGCTGGAGATCGCCAAGCGGCACCTCGTCCGCAAGCAGGCCGAGGGCGCCGGGCTCCGCAACGAGCAGGTCGAGTTCACCGACGAAGGCATCCTCGAAATCATCCGCCACTACACGCGCGAGTCGGGCGTCCGCAACCTTGAGCGCGAGATCGGCTCGTGCTGCCGCAAGGTCGCGCGCAAGCTCGTCGCCGAGGGCAAGGGCGAAGAGTTCAAGATGACGATTACGTCCGAGTCCGTCCGCGAGATGCTCGGCCCCATCCGCTTCCGCCAGACCGACATGGCCGCGGCGTCGGAGGTCGGGTTGGCGCTGGGGCTGGCTTGGACGGAGGTCGGCGGCGAAGTCCTCCAAATCGAAGCGACGCTCACGAACGGCCGCGGCGGCGTGCAACTGACCGGCAAGCTCGGCGAGGTGATGCAGGAGTCGGCGCAGGCCGCTTTGACTTGCATCAAGGCGCGCGCCGAACGGCTCGGCATGAATCTCGAATTCATCCGCAAGCGCGACCTGCACGTCCACATCCCCGAGGGCGCCATCCCGAAGGACGGCCCCTCGGCGGGCGTCACGCTGGCGACGGCGATGGCCTCGGCGCTCGCGCGCGTCCCCGTCCGCAGGGACGTGGCGATGACGGGCGAGATAACGTTGAGAGGCCGCGTGCTCCCCGTGGGCGGCGTCAAGGAGAAGCTGCTCGCAGCGCACCGCGTCGGCGTCTCGACGGTGCTCATCCCGAAGGACAACGAGAAGGACTTGGAGGAGGTGCCCGAGGAGGTGCGCGCCGACATGACCATCCAGTTCGTCGAGACCATCGAC
>Ga0213876_10000415_pt1 | contig 35676 bp, 34 predicted proteins | sample BarmaccomBMRX_R9_FD_160113 | JGI IMG/M metagenome (GOLD analysis project Ga0213876, IMG submission 160113) | Root-associated microbial communities from Barbacenia macrantha in rupestrian grasslands, the National Park of Serra do Cipo, Brazil - RX_R9 | ecosystem: Host-associated > Plants > Roots... | reverse complement strand
GTTGAACACACCCCCCCGCGTAAGTTTGCGGGTTTTTTTTACTTAACTTCCAAATTATCCACAGGGTCTGTTCGAAGCCGAACACAGGCGGTAAATGAATCGCTAATACCGGAGGTTAAGGTTAACGTCTATTAATCCGTGTACGTACCTAAAGAGCAGTTTCGATATACGGATGGCGCTCACGCGCTTGCGTGCTTGCGAGGAAACAGGTCGTGCAATTGCTGTTGGAGTGAGGCGTAACATTCGCACGCGGTCCCCTCCAGCCCGCGCCTGTCCGCGATGCTGACATCGGATCTGACATATCGCACGAAGCCCGATTTCTGAAGAAGCTGCATGGCTATCGAAACTCCCGGCCGCTGGACACCCAGCATGATGGCCAGAAACTCATGGGTCAGCGGAAACGTATCGGCTCGCGCGCTGTCATGCGCGATCAGCAACCATCGGGAGCAACGCTGCACCAGCGAATGAAGACGATTGCAGGCCGCCGTCTGGGCCAACCGTTGCATGGAAAGATGAAGATAGTCCTGAAGAAGATTGCCCAGCAGGCGGTCGTTGGCGATCGCAAAGACAAGCTCCGATCTTTCGATCACAAAAGCAGAGCCTGGAATCTGAACGATTCCATCGAGAAGAGCGGCGTTTGCGCCAAACAAGACCTCGGGCGTGGTCATACCCTCGATGCCGGTGGCGCTGACCTCGACCATGCGCCCGTCCTCCATCGCCTTTACGATGGATACCATGCCGCGATTGATGAAATAGATCCGCTTCACCGGTTCGTCGGCATGATGAAGCACCATCCCCCGTTTCAGTTCGACGACCTGCACGGGGAGCATCCGGGCCCGCAGGCTGCGAGACGATGCCGTCAGCAAAATTCGATTGGCTATCTGCTCGACGCCATCGCCCAACGCCATGCCAACCCCCCGGGGCGCGGAGCGTAGCCGCCGATAATCGATGACGGTGTACGGTTGTTTACTTGTTTTGACCGCTTACACATCAACGCGCGCGAACCCACAATTACAACAAAAGTCTTAATATGGGTCAGCGGTCAACCAGTCTGTTCGAAATGATACACAATTGGGTTAACTTCAAGACACAAAATAACTTTTTAAGAACGGTGACTTTGAACTGGCAAGAGCTAGTCCTTTGTATACATAGCAACTTCCGGCGTACGGTTAGTTTTATTCCGCGCGAGGAAGCACTAAATTGCTCTTGGTATGACAGCCCTCATTGTTCTTGTTATGGTCCAGCCAATTCGATCTCCCGCGCTAGAAGAGGCTAAAAAGGAAGAGAGCGAATTTGCGAAGGCAACCACAGGCGTTTCCACTTAGTGTCAGGGATTTAGGGGATGTATGACGAAGCGGGAGAAATTCCGAGTTGGACTAGAAGGCTGGTGCCGGCACCTCATCCGGTCCTCTGCTCCAAGTGAGCGAATGTGCCATCAACGGCGCGTGGCTCTGGATCTTCGATCAGATCACCGGCACCGACCTGCCGCGCCAATACGCCTGCGCGATGACCAAAGGGGTGGGGAATTGATACCATCGCCCCGCGCACGTTTTCCTTTGCGTAGCTCTTCGTCCTGCCGCCATGCCTCGCAGCACGCGTAAGCGGGCATCCAGCCGACCCAAATCGCTGTCCGGGTTTGCCGGCAGAGTGTCAGGCGTACTCGTCTTCTTGAATTCGTGGCAGGGCGTGTTCGCGGCGATGGGCGTGGTGGCGCTCATCACCATCGTGGTGGCACTGTTTATGCCGTTCGGCAAAGGGCCGCAACTCATCCGGCCCGTGGCGCCGGTGCCCTCTGTGAATTCGCCGGACTTCCTGCGGCTGGTCTCCAACGTGCTGACGGCGCCGGTGGAAAGCGCATCCGAACCGCAGATCCTGGAAAACGGCGACGGCTTCCTCCACGCCTTCCTCACCGATGTGGATGGCGCCAAACAGTCGATCGACTTCATGGCCTACATCTGGGAGGATGGGAAATTCAGCGACACGCTGCTCGCGCACCTCACGCGCAAAGCGAAAGCGGGCGTGCCGGTGCGCATCGCGCTCGACGGCTACGGCAGCCTGCACGCGCCATGGACGAAGTTCGCGGAGTTCGAACGTGCCGGCGGGAAAACGGCCATCTTCCATAGCCTGATGCCGCTGCCCTGGGCGATGACGCGCGATCACAAGCGCAACCACCGCCGCGCCATCGTCATCGATGGGCGCGTCGCCTACACCGGCGGCGTCGCCGTGGCGGACACCTGGCTCGGCAACGCGCGCAATCCGGATGAATGGCGGGACATGATGTTCCGGGTGGACGGCTCGATGGCCGCGCACCTGCAGGCCGCGTTCGCGGAGGTGTGGGAGCTGGAAACGGGCGAAATCCTGAACGGCCCGCGATTCTATCCGGCCGGCGACCCTGCGGCGGCGCGCAACCCTGCGCGGCAGCTGCGCTACATCCCCTTCGTCAGCTCGCCCTCTGTCGATACCTTCGGCATGCAGAATCTGGTGCTGCTCTCGCTCGGCGCCGGGCAGCACAGCATCCGCATCGTCACGCCGTACTTCCTGCCCGATCGCAGCATGCGGCAGCTGCTGTGCGCCAAGGCGCGCGCGCATGTGGACGTGCGCGTGCTGGTGCCCAACGACCACAACGACGCCCGCTGGGTGCGCTATGCCAGCCAGAATTCTTACGAGGAGCTGCTGCGCTGCGGCGTGCGCATTTCGGAATACCAGCCGACCTTCATCCATACCAAGCTGATGGTGGTGGACGGAAGCTGGTCTCTCATCGGCTCGGCCAACATGGACAACCGCAGCCGCAAGCTGAACGAGGAAGTGGTGCTGGGAATTTCAGACGCTGCTTTCGCCGGGAAGCTGGCGAAGGTGATCGCCGGCGATGAAGCGCACGCGAAAGTCATCACCCTGGCGCAATGGCAGCAGCGCAGCGTCTTCGCCCGCGCACTCGAATGGCTCGCGCTCGCCAGCGTGCAGCAGTATTGAGTTTCGCGACCCCAGGCGCCCTCTGCTCATGGCGATAACAGGCTCGCATCGATTATTGTGCCAGTGGAGACCGCGATACAGCAGCGTCAAAGGCGGTGGCTTCAGGGCGGATCGAGCGGCGGGGCGCCATCATATCGACAGCTTTGCGTCGCCTTCGACCACGGTCTGCTCCAGGACCGGGCGTTCGCCTTTGCGCCACAGCTTGGCGGAATGCACCACGCGGTAGCGCAGAGGCCCGCCGTCTTCGCTCTTCGCCCGCTCGACCGGACGCGGGATGCAGACGAACTCCGTGTCCATGCGATCGGGGCTTGCGCGCACCACGCCGTAGCCATGCCCGCCCATATCCACGAACGAGACATGCGGCGCGCTTTCCGGATTGCGCAGCGTCCGCGCCTTCGCAATATCGCCGCTCTTCGCGTATTCCAGCGCCGTGCGCACGCCATGGTGGAGCGTGAGGTTCACCGTGGTCTCGAATTTGCCATCCGCGCGATCCGCCAGGAACAGTGGCCGCAACGGCTCATCTTTCGGAAGCTTGTGCTCCTGTGACTCCGCCATGCCGGGGGCCGATATCGAACCGGTCACGAAAGCGATCCCCACCGGCTCGAAGCCGCGCGGCGGCAGCGATTTCGTAGCCAAGCCGGCCCAGAAGCTGTGGCGGTCGCCTGCCACGGTGGCAAAGCCGGTGATGCCTTCGCGCGCGATCACGTCGTAGATCTCGTTGCGCTCGACGTAAGCGGTGCAGGGCTCGCCGCCCCCGAACCCGCCATAGTCCTGTCCCGGCCATTTTGTGCGCAAGGCATCCGGCAGGTTTTGCGCATCCACCCGCATATCGAGTGTGGCCTGCGTGTTGCCCCACACTTTCCACGCCGCCTGTGATGTCTTCAGCCGGTCGATGAACCATGCCTTCTGCGTCGCCCCCAGAATGGTCTGCGGCGGCTGATCTTTGCGGAAGTTGGCGATCTCGATCGCGCCGAATTTTATAGTCGCTGGCGGCTTGCCGCCGTTTGCCTCACGGCCGGCATCCAGAACCATCTGCGCGTCCTCCGGGAAGAATGCGAGGTCCTGCAGCGGCGCGGTCGCCGGATCGCCCGTGGGTTCCTGCGAGCGATAGGAATGCTGGTCGGTGAGAATGAGCTCGAGATTTTTTCCGAAGCGCAGCGCGCGATAGCCGATGAGGCTGTTCACCGCGGCGAGGTTGTTCGGCTCCGTGCCCAAACCGTTGTCGTCAAAGGTCGTGATCGGCGCGTCCGTCACCGTGGGCGGATCGAATGTTTCCAGCGACGGATTTTTCTTGGTCACCCGCGCCGGATGAATCTCGAACCAGGCCTGCATGGCCATGACCTTGCGGGTTTGCGCTGGAATGTCGCCTTTCCCGAAATTCTGCAGCGACTGCCAGCCCTGCCAGGAGAATTCGTGATTGTCCCACATCGCCACGAAGGGGAAGTTTGCGCGCGCGTCCTGGATATCGGGATCGTGCAGATAGGCTTTGTAGACGGCGCGGTAATCGGCGATGGTCGTCGGAACATAAAAGTCCTCGTGCTTTTCGCCGTGCGCATAACGCACGATGTCGCGGATGTGGCGATCGTAGTAGGCCGCGCGCCCTTCCGGATACCAGACGAGCTCGTAGATGAAATCGCCCAGATGCAGCACGAAAGCGAGCTTGTCATCCGCCGCCGCGCGCCGGTCTTCATAGATCATGCGGCGGTAGGCGTTCTGCGCCCCGTAGTTCGCGTTCTGGCATGAAACGAACGCGAAATTCACCCGCCGCGGATCGTCGTCCGCCGGCGCGGTGAGGGTGCGCCCGATGCGGCTGCCGTTCCCTTCCGCATCGGTGAAGCGATACCAGTATTCTATGGCCGGCTTCAGCCCGCCGACGAGCACGCGCGCGGTCCAATCGGAGTCTTCGGGCGCATTCGTTTTGGCAGTGGCCACGACCCGTGCAAAAGCATGGTCTTCCGCCACCTCGACGAGCAGCTGGGGCGTTTTGTGGCCGGCGGTGTAAGGGCGGCGTGTCCACAGAATGACGCTGCTGCTGTCGGGATCGCCCGACGCCACGCCCTCAGGAAAGAACTGCCTCGCTTCCCGCCAGCGGCTGCGCGATGCAGCCGGCGCCCTCGCAAATACGGCGGTCGCGCCGAGCGCCGCCGCGGTCGCCAGCAGCGCGCGGCGGGAGATGTTGGTCATTGGGTGTACCCCACCGAATATGGCGGCGAACGCTAGCACTGAACCCGCGCGCGCCAAGCCACGAACCTGTGAGCGATCCAGCGGCAGCATGGGACATCACGGAAGCACCAGCCGATCTCATGAAGCAGACGATAAAGACGAGAGACGAGATGGCATGCATGCGGCGTTCGGCTCTTTAAGCAATGGTTCACTTCTGCCGGCAATCATGCGAGTCTTACGAGGTTAACACGGGTATCATGACGGCTCTATTCACCTTTGGCTATGAAGGCCAATCAATCGACAGCTTCATTGCCCGCCTTAAGAAGGCTGGCGTGAATGAGGTGATTGATGTGCGCGAACTGCCTCTATCGCGGAAGAGGGCCTTCTCGAAGAAGGCGTTTGCTGCAGCTCTGATTCAAGCCGGAATTGGCTACCGACATTTGTCTGTGTTTGGCTGCCCAAAGCCGATCCGAAACCAGTACAAGGCGGATGGTAATTGGAAGCGGTACGAGCGGGCGTTCAACGCGCACCTCGTCATTCAGAAGGCAGCGGTCGCGGAACTGGCCCGGTTTTCCAAGACGACAAACGCATGCCTCGTATGTTTCGAGGCGGATTTCAAATTTTGCCATCGCAGCTTAGTTGCGCTTGCAGCAGCCGGTGCCGGCAGTGCAGATGTGATTCACTTGACAGTTACAGGAGATTCAGCTGATCAACGGATGCGGCTGGCCGCCTAGATGGATATATCAGGCTGACGATCAACCACTGATCTGGAAAACGGTGGATCGTGCCCATAAGGAACATAAGGTCGCGCGAAGGAAGTTTGCGCTCTAGTTTTTGCCGAAACGGCACTTCCCAGTGCTTGCCATGGGTTCGCTGGACGTTCCAGTAGAGCGCTCCAGCCTCCCAGTCGACGATCTTGTGCCGCTCCTCTCTTTCGTGTCCGTCGGGATCAGTGAAAGTGTATCGGTAATGAAAGTCGAATGGGATCTTCCGAAGCATCACAAGCTCGCTCGATGCGTCCGAAGCGAACAAGGTTGCCTGACGCTGCTGTCTTAGCAGCTTGTCCTTTTCGTCTTCAGTCCAGTCCTGTGTTTTTGTCGGAGTGACGTCGAGCCCTGAAATGCGGATAGGGCGGAGTAGTGCGAGCGTGAGACCTGACTGAAGCCTCGCCTGTTCCATTTCGACGGGGCTAAGGAACATGGGCAACTTATCTAGCCACTCCCGTCGCGCTGCCCAACTATTTCGCGTGCTCAGAACGGCGTCCTCGCAAGTGATCGTGTCCACGCCAATGCGGTAACTCTCCGGACGATGGTCTTTGCTCGCTTTCTCTATTTGCGCAGTGATCCACTGCCACTTCTTAAACTGCGCGTCCTGCTCAATCAGGCGAAAAGGTACCGGGTAGAGCCGAACGAGCTTACCGTTTTCCTCGATGCCCGCGATGCACGATGTTTCGGCGTGGGCTGCGCTGGGTGACGGATATGTCTTGCATAGAATGAGGACGCGCGTTTTGCGAGATGCCATAGTTTGCTCGCTACCGGAGGTGCCACTATGCCCGATTCGCAGAGCGGGTGAATCCGGTGACAGGATACCGATTAGCGAAACGCGGATAGGGTGGGTTGAGAGATCGCCCCGTGCCGGCATGCGGCTGCCCGTCCCGATGGGGCCGCGAACTTCCGCCCCTTCGTCGAGGTCACGTGCTTGCCCGGGAGGGAAGTTCCTGCTATGTTCTCTGTATGAATGCGCTGTCCGTCCTTCGCTTTTCAGACCCCCAACCGCTGGGTGTGGACTCCGTTCGCGAAGGCAGGAGAGGGGGGACCCCTCCCCCCATTTTCTGCAAACAAATGCTCGCGAGCCTTCGGAGCACAGGATGTTGTGGTGGATGGCGCCCGGGCAGGGATACCCCCTCCAATTTCCCGGAGGTTCGAATGGGAACTTTGGAAAGAGGGAGGGAGGGGGCAGCAAATTCTGGAAAACAACCTCAGGGCATTGGTGCCATGGGACTAGAGACTTAAGGGAGGTATGACGAAGTAGGAGGCATTGCTGAGCGGGTTGGATGCGTTGTTGCGGCATCGCTTAAATCGCCCCCTCCACCATGCTTCGCATGGTCCCCCTCCCCCGCTTCGCAGGGGAGGAACCGGTTAGCCGAGGGAAGGCAGATCCAGCCGGTGTTGGCGCGCGCAGGCGATGGCGTCGTCGTAGCCGGCATCGGCGTGGCGCATGACGCCGCTGGCCGGATCGTTCCACAGCACCCGCGCCAGGCGCTTGCCCGCCGCGTCCGTGCCGTCGGCCACGATCACCATGCCGGCGTGCTGCGAGTAGCCCATGCCGACGCCGCCGCCGTGGTGCAGCGACACCCAGGTAGCGCCGCTGGCGCAGTTGAGCAGCGCGTTCAGCAGCGGCCAGTCGGAGACGGCATCGGAGCCGTCCTGCATCGCTTCGGTTTCGCGGTTGGGTGAGGCGACCGAGCCGGAATCGAGATGGTCGCGGCCGATCACGACCGGGGCTTTCAGCTCGCCGCTCGCCACCATCTCGTTGAAGGCGAGGCCGGCGCGGTGGCGATCGCCCAGCCCGATCCAGCAGATGCGGGCGGGCAGGCCCTGGAAGGCGATGCGCGCGCGCGCCATGTCGAGCCAGTTGTGCAGGTGTTTGTCGTCCGGCAGCAGCTCTTTCATCCGGGCGTCGGTCTTGTAGATGTCCTCTGGATCGCCGGAGAGCGCGGCCCAGCGGAACGGCCCGACGCCACGGCAGAACAGCGGCCGGATGTAGGCAGGCACGAAGCCGGGGAAGTCGAATGCGTCCGCCACGCCTTCGTCTAGAGCCATCTGGCGGATGTTGTTGCCGTAGTCGACGGTGGGGATGCCAATGCGGGCGTAGGCGAGCATGGCGCGCACGTGCTCCGCCATCGATTGCTTGGCGGCGTGCTCGACCGCTTTGGGATTGCTGGCGCGTTTCGATTCCCATTCGGCAAGCGACCAGCCCTTTGGCAGGTAGCCGTTGATGGGATCATGGGCGCTCGTTTGGTCGGTAACGGCGTCGGGCTTGATGCCGCGATGGACAAGTTCCGGAACGATGTCGGCGGCGTTGCCGAGGAGCCCCACGGAGATCGCTTTTCGCTCACGCGCCGCACGCGCGATGATTTCCAGCGCCTCGTCGAGGCTTCGCGCTTGCGTGTCGAGGTACCGGGTGCGCAGCCGCATGTCGATGCGCGAAGGCTGGCACTCGATGGCGAGCATGCTGGCGCCAGCCATTGTCGCCGCCAGCGGCTGCGCGCCGCCCATGCCGCCAAGGCCGGCGGTCAGAATCCAGCGGCCGGAAAGATCGCCGCCGTAATGCCGGCGGCCGAGTTCGGCGAAGGTTTCGTAGGTGCCCTGAACGATGCCTTGGCTCCCGATGTAGATCCAGGAGCCGGCCGTCATCTGGCCGTACATCATCAAGCCCTTGCGATCGAGCTCGTTGAATTTGTCCCAGGTCGCCCAGTGCGGCACCAGGTTGGAGTTGGCGATCAGCACGCGCGGCGCATCCGGGTGGGTTTGGAAAATGCCGACCGGCTTGCCGGATTGGATGAGCAGCGACTGGTCGTCTTCCAGCCGCTTCAATGCGGCGACGATGCGGTCGAACGATTCCCAATCGCGCGCTGCCCGCCCGATGCCGCCATAGACGACAAGCTCCTCGGGCCGCTCCGCCACTTCCGCGTCGAGGTTGTTCATCAGCATGCGCATCGGCGCTTCGGTAAGCCAGGATTTGCAACTGAGTTCGGTGCCGCGCGGCGAACGGATGTGGCGGGAGTTGTCCAATCGGCTCATGTGTCGCTCGCAAAGCCAATGCAGGCGCGAAGAATGGAGGGCAAAACAACGCGTATAGGCGCCGCGTGTTGCTCGTCGTATGCGGGAGGCCAGTTGTCGCGATCGTATCTGGGCACGCCGCTTCCCCAGTGTTCTTCGTCCGGCTCGTGCAGATAGCAGCGGCACGACAGCTCCATCTGAATGGCGTGGACGCCTTCCGCCGGAATGCCGTAATGGCGCGTCGTCCACCCGCCTTTGAAGCGTCCGTTCGTGACCCGGAAGAACCCACTCGCATCGCAGATACGCTCAACCACAAAGGTGAGCGCGCCATCGCAGCTCTGCCCGTCATTGGTCCCGATATTGAAGTCCGGCAACTGGCCGCTGAACAGCCGCGGAACGAACGAACGGATGGAGTGTGCTTCGTACAGCACCACTTTGCGGTGTCGCGCGCGCAGCCGCGCGATCTCCTCATTCAGCACCGCGTGATATGGATCGAAATATGCCGCGCGCCGGCGCGATATCTCCGCTTTCTTCGGTTCCAGCCCGCTGCGATAAAGCGGTTCGCCGTCGAAAGTGGTGGTGGGGCAAAGCTCAGTCGTGGCCTGGCCGGGGTAGAGCGATGCGCCCGACGGATCGCGGTTCACGTCGATCACCGTGCGCGACAGAAGCATGCGAACCACCGTCGCGCCCAATCCGGGCGCGAAATCGTAGAGTTTTTCGATGTGCCAATCGGTGTCCTTGCGGGCCAGCCAGGTCGAAACAACCTGCCGGTCCATCTCCGGTGCCAACTCGATTCCCGCATGCGGCATGGAAACGATCAGCGGCGCATCGCCACGCTTGACCTCGACCCAGCTAGGCATCCTCGCCCCTCCACACCCGCCGATGGAGCGGATTGAAGCCCATTCGATACACCAGCTCGGCAGGTTCTTCGATGTCCCAGATCGCCAGATCGCACTGTTTGGCAACTTCGAGCGTGCCGATGTCGTCGCGGCCCAGCGCGCGCGCTGCGTTGCGTGTGATGCCCAGCAGGCATTCCTCGACAGTCAAACGGAAGCAGGTTGCCGCCATGTTCATGCACAGCAGAATGGAAGTGAGCGGCGAGGTGCCGGGGTTGCAATCCGTAGCGATGGCAATCGGCACCTCGTGCTTGCGCAGCAAATCGACGGGCGGAAGTTTCGTCTCGCGCAGGAAATAGAACGCCCCCGGCAGCAGCACCGCAACGGTGCCTGCCCCCGCCATTGCCGCCACCCCATCTTCATCTGTGTGTTCGAGATGATCGGCGGAAATCGCGCCATGCTTGGCGGCCAAAGCGGCGCCGCCTGAGTTGGAAAGCTGATCGGCGTGCAGCTTCATACGAAGGCCGTGCCGCTTCGCGGTCTGGAACACGCGCGCCGTTTGCTCGGTGGAAAACGCGATATTTTCGCAGAACGCATCAGCGGCATCGGCCAATCCTTCTCCCGCGATCTGGGGCAGAACCTCATCGCAGATGAAATCGATGTATTTGTCCTTGTCTCCCTCCGCTTCCGGTGGCAGCGCGTGCGCGCCGAGAAACGTGGTGACGACATTGACCTTTCGCCGTTCCGCAAGGGTCTGTGCGGCGCGCAACTGCTTCATCTCATCTGCAAGACACAGACCGTAGCCGGACTTGATTTCGACAGTGGTCAGGCCTTCTGCCAACAGCGCATCGAGGCGGGGCAGCGATTGTTCGATGAGGCTTTGCGCGCTCGCCACCCGAGTTGCTTTCACTGTGGAAAGAATGCCGCCACCGGCGCGCGCGATTTCTTCGTAGCTCGCCCCGTTCAGCCGCTGTTCGAATTCGTGCGCCCTGGTACCGGCGTAAACAAGATGGGTGTGGCAGTCGACTAGGCCGGGGGTGATCCAGCGCCCTTCGCAATCGATTTGCCCGCCCGCCTCGAATAGGGGCGCATCTGCGCGCGCTCCGGCATAGACAATCCGTCCATTTTGCGCCGCCACCACGCCGTTCTCGACGATGCCGAGCCCCGCTCCCGACATGCTCGCAAGGCGCGCATTCTTCCACAGGCGGTCAGGGCGCATGGTGCTTGGCGGGCTGGAAAAACATGTCTAGGCATAGGTTGTCGCCCCCGGATTTGTCCATGCCGCTTTGGTTTGAGACCGCCCTTCTTCCGCAAGGCTGGACCGATGGCGTGCGCTTGCATGTTTCGAACGGGTTGGTCTCGCAACTGGAGACTGGCGTCGAAGCAGAAAACAGCGACGAAAGCCGCGCCATCGGACTTCCGGGCCTCTGCAATGTACACAGTCACGGTTTCCAGCGGGGCATGGCGGGACTTGCGGAAGTGCGAGGTCCGGAAGGCGACAATTTCTGGACCTGGCGCGAGGTGATGTATCGCTTCCTAGATCGTCTCAATCCCGAGCAGGTCGAGGCGATCACGGCGCTCGCCTTCATGGAGATGCTGGAGACGGGCTTCACACGTGTCGGCGAGTTCCACTACCTGCATCACGCACCGGATGGCGCGCCATACGCGAACATCGGCGAATTATCCGAACGCATCGCCGCGGCGGCCGATACGACCGGCCTCGGGCTCACCCTGCTGCCCGTTTTTTATGCTCACTCCAATTTCGGCGGCGCACCGCCGGCCGCGGGCCAAAGGCGCTTCATCAATTCTGTGGATCCGTTCGTCCGGCTGATGGAGGCGAGCCGCAGAACGATTTCCGGTCTGCCGGGTGCCAATCTGGGCGTGGCGCCGCACTCGCTGCGCGCTGTGACACCTGAGGAACTGTCTGCCGTTGTGCCGCTCGCCGATGGCGGTCCCGTTCACATCCACGCTGCCGAGCAGATCAGGGAGGTTGAGGATTGTGTCGCGTGGTCAGGCCAGCGTCCCGTCGAATGGCTGCTCGATCATGCTAACGTGGATGCGCGCTGGTGCCTGGTGCATGCGACCCACATGTCGCCGGAAGAAACACGTGGGCTTGCAAGAAACGGTGCGGTCGCCGGTCTCTGTCCGATAACGGAAGGCAATCTCGGGGATGGGGTCTTTCCGGCGCAAGACTATCTTGCCCAGAGTGGCCGCATCGGCATCGGAACCGATTCGAATGTGCAGATCGATCCCGCGGCGGAGTTGCGCGCGCTGGAGTACTCGCAGCGCCTTGCCACCCGCTCCCGCAACGTCCTGAGCCAAGCCGAGGGGGCGTCCACCGGCCGGGCGCTGTTCGATGCCGCGCTAAAGGGCGGCGCGCAGTCTCTCGGTCAGGAATTGAACGGTATCCGCGAAGGCGCGCCCGCCGATCTGGTGTCGCTCGATGCCAAAAATCCGGCGTTCTATGGCCGGGCAAGGGACGCGTTGCTGGACAGCTGGATATTCGCTGGAGGAAGAGTCGACTGCGTCTGGCGCGCGGGCCGCAAGGTCGTCGAACGCGGCCGGCACGTTGCCCACGACAGAATTGTCCCCGCCTATCGTCGCGCTGTCGAATCCGTGTTGAAGTAGGGACATGAGGAATCGCCCCCTCGCCGCGCCCGACGCCACCCAGGCCGACCTTCACCTGGAGAAACGGCAGAATCTCCTGCGCCTCGTGCCAGTCGGCGATTGGAATGTCGCGCAATCGCCGCGCCTCGATCTGATTTTGCAGGGTCTGCGTCCTGATGGCGCGCGCGAAGCGGAAATCGACGGCCGCCAGGTGGACGAACTCGACAGCGCCGGTGCCTGGCTGCTGTTGCGCACCAAGCGGGATCTCGAGCAAGCGGGCGTTCGCGTGCGCAGCTTCACCTTGCCCGAGCGCTACGCGCCGCTACTCCATACGATGGAAGCGGAGAACCTGGCTCCGGTCAAGCACGCAGTGCGTCCTCGCGGGTTCAAGTATTTTCTCGAGCGCACCGGCCGCGGCACCATGCATGCGCTGGGGCAGGGCTACGCCATGCTCGGCTTCCTCGGCCGGGTGACGGTCGAGGCGATCGAGGCGATACTTTCGCCGCGGCGCGAGCTTCCGGTTGCCGCCTTTGTCCGGCAGATCGAAGAAACCGGTCTGACAGCGCTTCCGATCGTTGGCCTGCTCGCTTTCCTGATCGGGGTTGTGCTCGCTTATCAGGGGGCGGATCAGTTACGGCGCTTCGGCGCAGAGATCTTTACCGTCGATCTTCTGGGCGTTGGGTTCCTGCGCGAACTCGGCGGGCTGGTGACTGCCATCATCGTTGCGGGACGTTCCGGCTCCGCCTTCACGGCCCATATCGGTACCATGCGCGTGAACGAGGAAGTGGACGCGATGGAGACCATGGGTCTCAATATCGCCGAAGTTCTGGTGCTTCCTAGGGTTCTGGGACTTGTGATCGCGTTGCCGCTGCTGACGTTTTATGCCGATGTGGTCGGCCTGATCGGCGGCATGGTGATGTGCTATTTCGACCTGAACATCACTGTGCCCGCGTTTCTGCGGGAACTTCAGTCCGCGATCACCTACAAGACGCTGTTGGTCGGGTTGATCAAGGCGCCGGTCTTCGCCTTCCTGATCGGTCTCGTCGGCTGCTTCGAAGGCCTGCGGGTGGAACGTAACGCGGAAAGCGTGGGGCGGTTGACCACCCGTTCCGTTGTAGAGTCCATTTTCCTGATCATCACCTTCGACGCGGCCTTCTCCATCCTCTTCTCGATCCTGGGCATATGAGCGACGTCCATCCCAAAAGCGAGGTTGTCATCCAGGTTCGCGGTCTGGTGAACGCCTTTAACGACAAGGTCATTCACGACCACATGAATCTCGACGTGATGCGAGGGGAAGTGCTTGGCGTGGTCGGCGGCTCGGGCACGGGAAAATCCGTGCTGCTTCGCTCCATCATCGGTCTCAATCATCCGACGTCCGGGAGCATCAAGGTCTTCGGGATGGAAACCGCCGATGTGGACACGGAAGATCTGAAGGGTGTGCAACTGCGCTGGGGCGTACTGTTTCAAGGCGGTGCCTTGTTCAGCTCGCAAACCGTCGCCGAGAACATCCAGGTTCCTCTCAGGCGCTATACGCATATGAGCCAGGAATTGATGGACGAGATCGCCGCCATGAAGCTGTCTCTGGTGGGCTTGCCTCCGGACGCCGCACAAAAATATCCGTCGGAACTTTCCGGGGGCATGATCAAGCGGGCCGGGCTCGCGCGCGCTCTTGCCCTCGATCCAGAGCTTCTGTTTCTGGACGAGCCCACCTCGGGTCTTGACCCGATTTCCGCCAACCAGTTCGACGAACTTGTGCGCAGTCTTCAGCAGAGCCTCGGCCTTACCGTGTTCATGGTCACCCATGATATCGACAGCCTGAGGTCGATTACCGACAGGATCGCTGTGCTGGTGAACAAGAAGATCAAGGTTGGTACAATCAAGACGCTGGTGAACGATTCTGACCCCTGGATACACGAATACTTTTCGGGTGCGCGGGGCAGAGCGGCCCTGGCTGGTGCGGCATGACGGGAGAGTAGCGCATGGAAACCAAGGCCAATTACGTTGCCGTAGGCGCGTTCGTGCTGGCGCTGGTGCTGGGACTCGTCATCGCGCTGCTGTGGTTGACAGGGGCGCAGTACGCCCAGGAATACGCCTACTATCAGACTTTCTTTTCGGGTTCGGTTTCTGGTCTCGGACCGGGTACCAGCGTGCGTTACAACGGCATCGAAGTGGGCCGTGTCTCGAAGCTGAATTTCGACCCCGACAATCCTCGACTGGTTAAGGTGGTCATGCAGATCGATCCCACCTTGCGGATCCATTCGGATTCGGTTGCTTCCATTGCCAGTCAGGGATTGACCGGCGGTTCCTATGTCGAAATCGACGGCGGCACGAAGAAGGCCCCCGTGCTGGAACAACATTACTGGGGCGAATATCCGACGATACGGTCGCGACCGTCGACCTTGCAGCAATTGGAGCAATCAGCACCGCAGATTGCCGCCAAGCTCAACAAGGCCGCCGACCGCATAAACGATCTGCTGAACGAACGAAACCGCAAGGCTATTGGGGCCGTGCTTGCAAACTTGCGCACGACCACAGACGTTTTCAGCAAGCGGTCCGGCGATATCGATACCACGCTGCACAATTTCAGCCTGGCATCCGATCGGCTGAACACCGACCTCGCCGACCTGCACAACACGCTCGGGCACGCCGATACGGCGCTGGCATCGGTCAACAGCGCCGTTCTCGGCATCAGCCGGCTGACCGAAAATGTCGATAATTCCGTTACCAGCGCGCAGATCGGCCAATTGAGCACGGATGTGCGCGGTCTGGTCGGCAACATCAACCGGCTTTCCGATCAGCTGCAACGTGAGCCGACCCTCCTTCTCTTCGGAGACCGGCGCCAGGGATACACACCGAAATGACAATGACCTTCAGCTTCGCCGCACCGAGCCGGCGAACAGTCCTGATCGGAACCGGCGCCTTGGCGCTCGGCGGCTGTGCGGGGAACCTGATCGGTCCGCCAAGCCCCGCGCCGCAAATCTACACGCTCGATCCGCCGTTCGGCGCGGTCGCTGACGCGCCCAATGTCGATTGGCAACTTGTGGTGACGGCGCCAGTCGCGCCGGCGGTCCTAGACACGTCACGGATTGCGCTCGAACGCGCGCCGAACCTGATGGATTACTATGCCAACGCTCAGTGGACGGACCGTCTGCCGCTGGTTCTGCAGTCGCTCATGGTTCAGGCGTTCGAGGCAAGCGGAAGAATTCGTGCGGTGGGGCGAGCAACGGCCGGAATCCGCGCCGATTACGTGCTGGAGACAGAACTGCGAAACTTCGAGGCCTACTATGCCGTGCCGGATACCGCGCCAAAGATCCGGGTGAGGATGACAGCCAGGCTGCTCGGCGCTCTCAACCGCGAAATTGCCGGCATCACGGAAGCCTCCCAGGAGGTACCTGCCGCAGCAAACGATATGACGAACATCACCGCTGCGTTTGCCCGCGCGTCCGGTGCGATGATTTCGCAAATCGTGTCCTGGAGTTTGCAGCCGCCGCGCGGGAAACATGCCAGATGACGCAGAGTTACCGGCGTATCTCCGCGCGGTTTTGAATTGCGTTGCTGAATGCGCCGAATATCTCGCGGCTCACCGGGTTTTCCGACCAGCGCCATTCCGGATGCCATTGCAGGCCAAGCACAAAACCCTTCGCTTTGGGCATTGAAACTGCCTCGATGGTTCCATCCGGTGCCAAGGCGTCGGCGTGCAGTGTTGGCGCGATCCGGTCGATGCCCTGAGAGTGTAGCGAGTTCACCCGGAATTCCTTCTCCCGGATGATGCGCCCCAGCAAACCGCCCTGCACCAGGCAGACTTCGTGTGCCGGTCCGTATTGCTCGCTCAGATCGGCATCGTGATCTTCTCGGTGATCGATGCGGCCAGCCAATTCCTGAATGTGCTGATGCAGCGTGCCGCCCATGGCGACATTCAGTTCCTGGAAGCCACGGCAAAGACAAAGTACGGGCACGCCGGCGGCGATGGCGGCCTTCAGCAGCGGCAAGGTGGTGGCGTCGCGGTTTTCATCGGCCAGAACATTTTCCCGGGCTTCCTGGCCGTTGTAGTTCCGGGGAGCGACGTTCGAAGGCGAGCCGGTGAACAGCAATCCGTCGACACAGGCCAGAATTTCCTCCGGCGAAATGGGATCGCCGAGCGAGGGGATGAGCAGGGGAACGGCGCCGGTACTTTCCCGCACCGCGCGGGCGTATTTGTCTCCAGCCATATGAAATGGGTGGGGACCGACCATCCGGTAGTCGCAGGGGATTCCGACGATCAACGGGCGCATTAAACTATCCTTGCGATTGCAGTAGGTCAGGGGAGCGCGGTGGAAGCAACGGTTTCAGACTCAACTCAGCCATGCGTCAGGAACAAATCCGGCTGAAGACTAACGCCCGTCTCGACGTTGCGCAGGATCACGGTCGTCGCCAGCCCTTGTGCATCCACAACCGTCCATTGCTTCAGCTCAAGCCCCGGATCGGAAAACACAATGGTGATGTTGCCGTTGATCCGGCTGCTGTTTGCGCGAGCGCGAACCACCAGCGTTCCGTTCTGGCGCTCGATGCTCAGAATTTTCGTGTTGCGCCGGAAGTTCACGTGGTCCGAAAGGAGCAGGTTGAGCGGCGTCGACCAAAGAGGGTAGCGGTCTGCCGTGTTCAGCTTGCGATTGAAGACCGCGACCTTGGCGCCGTCGCTGACGATCAGGACGGCGCTTGGCGGTTTGTACTCGAAGCGCATCTTGCCAGGCTTCTGAATGTAGACCAGGCCTTCCTCGGTTGCGCCGTTGGGATCCTGCTGAACGAACTCGCCCTTGAGGCTGTGGATGGCATTGAGCGCATCGCTCAGGCGATCCAGGTCGGCGGCATCCTGCGGACTGAAATCGGCGGAAACGGCGGTGGTCGAGAAGGAAAATGCCAGGGCGGCTGTAAGGATCAATTTGCGCATGTCGCCCCGTAAGCCAGTTTTGCGGCGATTTGAAGGTGATCCATTTGGGCTCAATGCAAGCTAACCGGCTGTGAGCACGAGTTCCTGCTCGCCATGCGTGAGCGTCAATCCGGCATTAAGGGCGCGCGCCAATTTGTGGGTGAGATAGGCCTGGATGCTCCGTCCGTCCACCGGACCGTTAGGTTCCCCGCGGACCGCTCTTTCGACTTCCTCCAGTACGCGCGCGCCTTGTCCAGTGGCTCGTATATTAAACCCGGGTGCGGATGGGTCTGTGCTGGTCTCGACACGGACCGTGCCGCCTCTGGGCAGGCTGTCCCCCGCAAGCAGCACCGCATTCATCAGAAGCTTGGCCCAATCCTTGGCCCACGTCACCGGCGCGGCGTGCCATTCCAGTTCCGTCTTCCGGCCTGCGAACAGCCCGCCCACCATGCGGCCGATTTCGGTAAGGTCGAGTTGTGCCCCGGTAGACCCCGCGGCACCGAAGGCAATGCGCGCGAACTGGAGGCGGGCGGCCGCCTGCTCCGCGCTGGAAGCCACAAGCTGCATGGCGTCGGCGCGCATTGCCGCGTCGCACTCATCGTCAAGGATCTCGAGGCCATTCATGATGGCGCCAATCGGGCTTACCAGATCGTGGCAAAGCCGCGAGACGAGGAGACCGGCGAATTCCAGATCGTTCATCATCCGACGCGGTATGGTGTTTTCTTGGTAACTGTGCGAAGCGCGCCTTAAGGAATGCTTAAGCCGTACCGCCTCAAGTCCCCGTTGATTTCAGCCCGGAAACGCCCCCGATGAAAAGTTCAGCGCCCTCTCCCACGGCAATTCAGCTTGCCGAAACTGCCTGGCAAGCGGGGGAAATCATCCTTCGCCACTATGCTTCCGGCGTGGAGGCGAGACACAAAGAAGACCGTTCTCCGGTAACAGCGGCGGATGAGGAGGCCGAGCGCCATATCATCGAGCGCTTGCGCCGCCTGTCGCCGGACATTCCGATCGTGGCGGAAGAAGAGGTGGCAGCCGGCCGTATGCCGCAGATCGGCTCGCGCTTTTACCTCGTCGATCCGCTGGACGGCACCAAGGAGTTCATCAGCGGCAATGGCGAGTTCACCGTGAACATCGCCGAAATTGAAAATGGACGGCCGGTGCGCGGCGTTGTGTACCTGCCGGCGAAGGAGCGGCTTTTCATCGGCGAAATCCCGCAAGGCGCCTACGAACTGAAAACCCAGGCGGGCGTGCCGCCGGATTTTTCCCGGCTTCAGCTCATCCATGTGCGGCCGGCGCCGGAAGATGGACTGGTCGCGGTCGCAAGCCGCAGCCATCGCGACTATAACACCGACGAATATCTCAAGAACTTCCCGATCAAGGATTTCGCGGCGGCCGGTTCATCGCTGAAGCTGTGCTTGGTGGCGGCCGGTGAGGCCGACATTTATCCCCGCCTTGGCCGGACAATGGAATGGGATATCGCCGCCGGACATGCCGTGCTGGCAGCGGCGGGCGGCACCGTCCACACCATAGACGGCCGGCCCTTCACGTACGGCAAAGTGGAAGAAAAATTCGCCAATCAATTTTTCGTCGCGCGTGGGGGCCCGCCGGAGTCCGCTGTCGGCACCGGCTGAGGTGAGGGCACAAACCTACCGCCCGCCGACAAACGCCACGCGCAATAGGTTGGTGGAACCCGATGTTCCCAGCGGCACGCCGGCCGTAATCACGATCCGTTCGCCGGGAATGGCAAAGCCTTCGCGGCGTGCCATCTCCGTCGCGCGTTCGACAACATCGTCAAGATCGTGTGCGTCTTCGGTGAGCACACAATGCAGACCCCAGGCAATGGAAAGGCGCCGCGCCGTTTCGATCATTGGCGTGAGCGCGACAATCGGCGCCTCCGGCCGCTCGCGCGAGGCGCGAAGGCCGGTTGAACCGGTTTTGGTCCAGGTGACGATGGCGCGCGCGTGAATGGTGTGCGTCACCTGGTGCACGGCGTCCATGATGGCATCGGCCGTGGTTTCTTCCGGCGGCGGCCGGGCCGCATCGATAAGTGATTGATAGAGCGGATCGCTTTCCGCAGCAGCGGCAATCTTGTTCATCATCGCCACAGCCTCGACCGGATGCTTTCCCGTGGCGGTTTCCGCCGACAGCATTACGGCATCGGCACCGTCGAACACCGCCGTTGCCACGTCGGAAACTTCGGCGCGCGTGGGTGAGGGCGATTCGATCATCGACTCCAGCATCTGCGTTGCGACGACCACGGGCTTGCCCATTTTGCGCGCCAGGCGGGTAATTTCCTTCTGGCGGCCGGGAACCGTTTCGATCGGCAGCTCGACTCCCAAATCTCCGCGCGCCACCATGAGCGCGTCGGACAGTTCGAGGATGTCGGGCAAAAACTCCAGCGCCTTTGGCTTTTCGATTTTCGCCAGCACGGCCGCGCGGCCGGCAACCAGCTTGCGCAACTCCGCTACGTCGTCCGGCCGTTGCACGAAAGAAAGTGCAACCCAGTCGACCCCAATATCGAGCGCGGCGTGAAGATCGCGGCGGTCTTTGTCTGTCATTGCCGATAGCGGCAACAGCGTGTCTGGAAGATTTACGCCTTTGCGGTCGGTGATGACGCCACCCAACTCGACGACAGCTTCCGCTGAATCCGGTTTGGAGGCCCATGTGCGCAGACGCACTTTGCCGTCGTCGATCAGGAGACAATGCTTCTGCTTCAGCGCGGCGAACACTTCGGCGTGCGGAATCGGCAACGCGGCCGGATCGTCGGACCGTGGTTCGCGGACCAGCCGGATGCGCGCGCCTTCTTTCAGATCGACGCTTCCGCCTGGAAGCTCGCCCAGCCGGATTTTGGGTCCCTGCAGGTCCACCAGAATCCCGATGGGGCGCTTGACACTGTCTTCGAGGGTACGAATGCGTGCCTGCACCCCCTTGAGCAATTCTGGCGTGTTGTGGCTCATGTTGATGCGGAAGACGTCCACGCCAGCATCGAACAACGCTTTGATGTTCTCGGGCGATGACGATGCCGGCCCGAGCGTCGCCACAATCTTGGTTTTTCGTCCGCGCGGCATACGGTCCTAACCGGCTTCCGCGTTGCATGGTTCCGCTTCTTGCGCGACAGAAAGTGGAGCCTTTGCCATCCGAATCATGTCGAACAATATCACGTGCCAAAACGCGAAGTGAGGCGGGGAGATCGAACTGCATGACGAACCCGTTTGCTTTGCGACACCCGCAAAGGATTCACAGCTAACTCTCTGTAGACGCGTTGCAGCCAAGGATATGGGGCCCGTATTGTACCCGTCCCTTGGGTTGGTGACGGAGAAGATTGCATGTCAGCGTTGGGCGTCGCGGAGCGGACGAATGGGTCGAAAGCCGGGTTTGCAGTCGATCATTTGAGGTCGTTCATCGAGCGGGTAGAGCGTCTGGAAGAAGAAAAGGCGGCGCTCAGCGCGGATTTGCGCGAGGTTTATTCCGAGGCGAAAGGGTCCGGCTTCGACACGAAGATCATGCGCCAGGTCGTCCGCCTGCGAAAATTGGACAAGTCAGATTTTCAGGAACGCGAAGCGGTGCTCGACCTATACATGAGCGCGCTGGGAATGCGTTAGGACGTCAGCCAGTGGCCTGAAGAGGCGGCTCGCCCTGTTCAGCGAGTTCCTGCTCGAGACCGAGCTCCTTTAGCTTGCGATAGAGCGTCGAGCGCCCAATACCGAGCCGCCGGGCCACTTCCGACATATGACCTTCATAACGCGAGATCGCCATGCGGATCATCTCGATCTCGATTTCTTCCAGCTTGCGCATATGGCCAGCGATATCCGTGGCTGACATGGTGTAGGGCGAAGACAACGCTGTGATCGGACGCGCTGCCTGCCCATCCTGCTGTGGCGCTGGCGTTCTTGCGAGCGGCATATTGCGCCGCGCGCGGAGCTCAACACCCATGGCCGCGGCGATCTGTGGAAAATCACAGACATCCAGCACGTCCCCATCGCATAGAACGACGGCGCGGAAGATGGTGTTTTCCAGTTGGCGAACGTTGCCTGGCCAGGTGAAATCGGCAATCAGGTCGGATGCTTCGGGCGTGAGGGCTGTCACCGCCTTGCTTTCTTCCGCGGCAAAGCGGGCAATGAAATGGCGCGCCAGCGCGGGCACGTCTTCGCGACGCTGCCTGAGCGGCGGCACAAAAATAGGAAACACGTTCAGACGATAATATAGATCTTCGCGGAACCGGCCTTCTCGGGTGAGTTCTGCCAGATCGCGGTTGGTCGCTGAAATGATACGCGCGTCAACTTTCACCGGCCGCTTGGCGCCCACGGGATCGACTTCGCCTTCCTGCAGCGCGCGGAGGAGCTTCACCTGCATGTCGAGCCGCAACTCGCCGATTTCATCCAAGAACAGCGTGCCCCCGTCGGATTCCTGGAATTTTCCGAGATGTTTGTCCGACGCGCCCGTAAACGAACCCTTTTCGTGTCCGAACAGGATCGACTCGACAAGGTTATCCGGAATGGCGCCGCAGTTCACGGTGACGAACGGCCGTCCGGCGCGATCGGAAGATCCCTGGATGGCGCGCGCAATAAGCTCCTTGCCGACGCCGGACTCGCCCTCGATCAGAATGGGAATAGTAGATTGCGCCGCCCGCTGGCCGAGGCGGATCACCTGGCGCATTTCCGAGCTCTTGGCGATCAGGTCCTCGAAAGCGAGCCGATTCTCGGTTTTCTTTTTCAGTCGCGTGACTTCGCCCGAAAGGGTGCCGATCTTCAGCGCATTGCGAATGGAAACCGTAATACGCTCGGGGCTGGCCGGCTTGACCAGGAAGTCGCTGGCGCCGGCGCGCATCGCTTCGACCGCTGAATCGATTCCCCCTTTCGCCGTCAGCACAATGACGGGCAAGTCGGGATACGTGCCGCGCAGCCTGGTCAGCACGGCGACACCATCCATGTCCGGCATGACGAGATCGAGCAGCATCAAACTGATCTGATCGCCGCGCGGCCCGTTCAAAAGATCGAGTGCCGGTTGTCCGCCCGGCGCGGTGACCGCCGGCATGCCCGCACGCGTGATCGCCGCCTCAAGCAGGCGGCGTTGAACCGGATCGTCGTCGACAATCAGAATATGCTGCGCCATGCACGGCCTTTGTTGCTACCGCCATGCTTGCCGATGAAAGGTAAAGGTGACGTTTAATTCCCGCTTTGCGACATTGCGCAAACCATGCGCGCCGCAAGAATTCGCGGCATTGCGGCCCGATCGTGAACGCGCTGGTGAAGGAACCGTAAACATCGGCTTGCCTGGGTACAATTCCCTCGGCGTGGTCGCAGAATTTCGTTCTGTTCTTTCGAGTTATTCTGCGGCCTTGTTGCGTAGCTCCGCGCGTCACGCCGGGTGCAGAATACCTGCGCAAAAAGCCTCCGCGCCATGCACGCAACGAGTGGCTTTGCAAGCAGTGGAGCGGCCGTTAATGGCAGATTCCATACAGCACCGTCGCGTTCGGTCCTTCAAAGACTACGGAGTTGTAGGCAGGTGAGGCCTGCATACCGGGTCCCAGGAATACCGGCGGATAGACATGCCCCTTCTTTCCGTTCCAGACACGCACCCCATCGGCCGCGACGGCGGTCAGGCGAAAAGCGCCGGTGGTCGCGTCGACCCACGGAATCGGCCGCTGAAAATCGCCATCCAGATGCCGCAATCCTGTCGGCCCGCTCAAATTCACGGCAGGAGCGAAGGATTTTCCGCCATCTTTCGACGATGTGAGATACACCTGAAAATCGTTATGCCTGTCTACGGCGGTGGGTCTGAGAAAGGAGATGTAAATCTCGGAGCCGCCGTCGGCGACCATCACCTGCCTCGCAGGCTCGGCGACGATCAGGGGCGCGCTCCATGTTTCTCCGCGGTCGAGACTCTGCAGATAGATTGCCTGGAGAGGAACATCCTCGCGCCAAACCAGGGAAATTCTGCCGCTTGCCGGTTCTATCGAAAGGATGGGCTCATTGGAGCCGCTCGGGCGCGCTTCCGTGAGATTTTGCTGCTTGAAGGTCACGCCGCCGTCGTGGCTGCGGGCGAAGACCGTGTCTGCCCTCCCATCATTGATTCCCCACGCGAGATAAACGTCATGTCCAAGACTGGCGATGACAATTTCCGCCGCTGCGGGCGCGATGGGAATCAGCGGTGAAATCGTGCGGCCGCCGTCGCTGCTGTTGCGAATGGAGACATTGCCATCGTTCGTCAGATACGCGATGTGAACGGCATTGCCGTCGGCGGCGATCTGCATAAGCGTCGACGGCCGCTTTAGCCCCAGATCGGTAGCGGTATCCCACGAGAGCCCATGATTATGGCTGGCGGAGAAAAAGGCGTGCACACCGTCCGCCTCGTACTTTGCCCACAACGCGTAAGCGTTCGCGCCTCCTGCGGCGAAACGAACATCTCTATCTTGGCCACCGCCGTCACTCAAAATGATCGGTGCGGTGATCGTTCGGCCCCAGTCGGACGATGCGACGACTCCTACATCGGTCCCCTCGGCAAACCCCGCATAGACGTATTTCCCGAGCCGGATGGGATTGGAGCCTTCCTCAGCAACATGTGCACCTGGCCCGGCAATCTGCACGGTACTGCAGCCGGCGAAACCTTGGGCCAAAGCGGGGTAGAGCAGAATCATGACCGCAGGAAGCCGGGCCAGCACTCGCATAGATTGCACCTTGACAAGGACTGCAACCTAGAATTGTATACTAAATCAGCGACGCGGCAACCTCGGGGACGGTTGGGCACAGCATTGCTTAAGGCTTAAAACGTCACGACGGTGCGGATGCTTTCCCCGGAGTGCATCAGGTCGAACGCTTGGTTGATATCGGCGAGCGGCAGAACGTGGGTGATGAGATCGTCGATGTTGATCTTGCCGTCCATGTACCAGTCGACGATCCCCGGAACGTCGGTGCGCCCCCTGGCGCCCCCGAACGCGGTGCCCTTCCATACCCGGCCCGTCACCAGCTGGAACGGCCGCGTCTTTATCTCCTGCCCTGAACCGGCCACGCCAATGATGACGCTGACACCCCAGCCGCGGTGGCAGCATTCAAGCGCCTGTCGCATCAAATCGACATTGCCGACGCATTCGAACGAGTAGTCGGCGCCGCCCCCGGTCAGCTCGACCAGATGCGCAACGAGATCGCCGCCGACGTCTTTCGGATTGACGAAATGCGTCATGCCGAATTTGCGGGCGAGCGCTTCGCGTTCGGGGTTGATATCCACGCCAACGATCATGTCGGCGCCCACCATACGCGCGCCCTGCACCACGTTCAGGCCGATGCCGCCCAGCCCGAACACCACCACATTCGCGCCGGATTCGACATTCGCGGTATTGATCACCGCGCCGATGCCCGTGGTCACGCCGCAGCCGATGTAGCAGACCTTTTCGAACGGCGCGTCCTTGCGGATTTTCGCGACCGCAATCTCCGGCAGCACCGTGTAATTCGAGAAGGTGGAGCAGCCCATGTAGTGATGCACCATCTCGCCGCGAAGCGAGAAGCGCGAGGTGCCGTCCGGCATCAAGCCTTTGCCCTGCGTGGCGCGGATAGCGGTGCAGAGGTTGGTCTTGTGCGAGAGGCAACTTTTGCACTGTCGGCATTCCGGCGTGTAAAGCGGAATAACGTGATCGCCCTTGGCCACACTGGTGACGCCATGCCCGACATCCACCACCACGCCGGCGCCTTCATGGCCGAAGATGGCGGGGAACAATCCCTCCGGGTCGGCGCCGGAACGGGTAAATTCGTCCGTGTGGCAGACGCCGGTGGCCCTGATCTCGACCAGCACCTCGCCGGGCTTGGGGCCCTCCAGCTCCACTTCTTCAATCACTAGCGGTTGACCGGCTTTGTAAGCCACAGCGGCCTTGGTCTTCATCGGCGGAGATCCTAGCGGTATTCCTCGGGCCGCTTTAGACCACGGATAGGCCGCGGCGGGCCAGAGTTGAGGCGGAGGGGCGTGGCGACTATTCTCCGTAAGACAGTAGCCAGGGTATCGCGTTGAGATTGTGTATGAAATTGCGGGCGTGCGCAGCTGCCGCGCTCGTTGGGGCTGCAGCGTTGGCTGCGTCGGCAACGGCTCAGAACACGCAGGGACAGTTTACGCCGGACGCCAACGCGCCGATCCAGCTGCACATGCCCGTGCAGCTTCATTTGCCCTCGCAATCCAAACGTCCGAAGCGCAAGACGGTAAAAAAATCTACGAGCGTTTCGGTCGAGGCAAGGTCCGTCACGCCCGGACCCCGGGCGGCGTCTCCGCGGATGCCATCTCGGCAACCGCCAAAAACCGTGGCTCGTGGGTCCGCGCCGTCACCCAGTCTTGTCGAATCCCGCACTGATCGCCGCAAGGCGGTGCAGGAGGTTCTGGCGGCACCGGCCAGCACCACCGCAACATCGGAATCGGCAGCCGACGTCTCACCGGCTGCCATCCCGTTTTCCTTCGATAGTTCTGCTCCGCCGCCGCCGGCGACCAAACCGAAGCCGATGGTGACGAAGCCAAAAGGGGCAACTGCGCCGAAGCGTGCACAAACAGCTTCGCTGCAACCGCCGCCACAACGGACCGCTCCGGCAGGCCCGAGCCCGATGCCAGAGCCGCCCAAGCCTCCGGCCGACCCGCATGCCGGCATGACGAAGAAGGGAGAGGTGCTGTTCTCCGGCCAGAGCATCGAGCCGAACGGCGACAGCGCGGATTCGGTCAAATCGATGGCCGGTACGCTGAACGCGGCTTTGGATGCAGGTGCATCACGCGTTGAGCTGGAAGCCTTCGGGGGCAATCCTGGCGACAAATCCTCCGAGGCACGCCGGCTGTCGCTTAGGCGCGCGCTCGCCATCCGCCAGATCTTGATCGACAGCGGCGTGCCCGCCACTCGCATCGATGTGAAGGCATTAGGCGGTGTGAATGATCGCGGCAATGCCGACCGCGTGGATGTGTGGCTGCGCGGCGCCGGTTGATCAGACGGACGGTACTGTTGCTTTCATATCCACGTCGCGGGCTTCGCGTCCAAGCAGAGTCAGCACGACGATCGTGAGCGCCGCAGCAATCGCAACAATTATCAGCGCGACGGAATAGTTTTCGCCGTTGGCGGCCGCGATACCCGTCTGCAGCGGCAGATTGTAAGACGCGATGAAATTGCCGAGCTGATACACCGTGCCCGGGAATGTTCCACGTGCTTCGGGGGGTGACAGTTCGTTGAGGTGCGCGGGGATCACGCCCCACGCGCCTTGCACGAAGAACTGCATCATGAACGCGCCGACTGCCAGCATGGTGGCGGTTTCCGAATAGGCCCACAGATAGCTCACCGGAATGGCGAGCAGCGCCGCCAGCACGATGGCGCGACGCCGTCCGATACTCTGGCTGTAAAGGCCGAACGTCCACCCGCCGAGAATGGCGCCGATGTTGTAGATGATGGCGATATTTCCAGTGGTGTGGACATCGAAATGGTGCTGCACCTGCAGGAATGTGGGGTACGCGTCCTGCGTGCCATGGCTGAAGAAATTGAACGCCGTCATCAGCAGAATGGCATACAGCGCCAGCTGCCAGTGCTTTTTCAGCACGTTGATCACCGTGCCGCTGCGCGCGTGTTCCGTGGACCAACCCGGCGATTCCGGCACATGGCGGCGAATGTAAAGAATAAGCAGCGCCGGAATGATGCCGACCAGAAACAGGCTGCGCCACGGCGCCAATCCTGTGAGGGCACCGAGCGGTTCATAGAAATTGCGATAGACGATGGCGGCCAGCAAATATCCGGTCGGATAACCGGACTGCAGCAGCCCCGAAACGATCCCACGTGCCTCCGGCTTGATGCTTTCCATGGTCAGCGAGGCCCCGATGCCCCACTCGCCGCCCATCGCCACGCCGAACAGCGCGCGGATGATGAGGAAGCCGATAAGGTTGGGCGAAAAGGCGGTGGCCAAACCCAGCAGCGAATAGAGCGCTACGTCTGCCATCAGCACCGGGCGGCGGCCGAAGCGATCCGCCAGCCGGCCGAAGATGAACGCGCCGACCGGCCGCAGCGCCAGGGTCAGCGTCGTCGCCCAGGCGATGTCGGTTTTCGTGGCGCCGAACGCGTGCGCCACGTCCTTGATGACGAACACCATGAGGAAGAAATCGAAGGCGTCGAGCGTCCAGCCGAGATAGCTGGCGGCGACGACATGCTTCTGCGCCGAGGTCCAGCCGCGCAACGCGTCCAGTGCTGCCACGTTCCCCCCTTGGCGCGATCAGTTGACCAGCGCGGCTTCCGTTTTCGCGTTGATTTCCTCGCGGCTCACACCCGGCGCAAGCTGCGACACAGAAAGGCCGCCCTCAACCACGTCAAACAGTCCGAGATTGGTGATGATCCGCTGCACGCAGTGGAGTCCGGTGAGCGGCAGGGTGCATTTCTTCAGGAGTTTTGGCCTGCCTGCCTTGTCGGTGTGATCCATGATGACCACGCAGCGCTTGACGCCGGCTACCAGATCCATGGCGCCACCCATGCCTTTCACCAGCTTGCCGGGCACCATCCAGTTGGCGAGATCGCCGTTCTCGCTCACCTCCATGGCGCCGAGGATCGAAAGATCGATGTGGCCGCCGCGGATCATGCCGAAGGAATCGGAGGAGGAAAAATAGGAGGTCTTGGGAAGCTCGGTGATCGTCTGCTTTCCGGCATTGATGAGATCGGGATCGACCTCGTTGTCGCGCGGAAACGGCCCCATGCCCAGCATGCCGTTTTCCGATTGCAGGGTCACCTCCATGCCTTCGGGGATGTAGTTCGCGACCAGGGTGGGAATGCCGATGCCAAGATTCACGTAGAATCCGTCGTGCAGCTCTTCCGCCGCGCGCTTTGCCATTTCATCGCGTGTCCAGGGCATGGTCAGGCCTCCCGCACGGTGCGCTTTTCAATGCGTTTTTCGTGATCAGCACCTTCGATGATGCGCTGCACGAAAATGCCCGGCGTGTGGATGCAATCGGGATCGAGCGAACCCACCGGCACCAGTTCTTCTACTTCCGCCACCGTGACTTTCCCCGCCGTTGCCATCATCGGATTGAAGTTTCGTGCCGTCTTTCGATAGATGAGATTGCCCTCGGCATCGCCGCGCCAGGCTTTCACAATGGACAGATCGGCGGTCAGCCCGCGTTCCAGTATGTAGGTCTCGCCGCCGAAATCCTTGTGCTCCTTGCCTTCGGCGATCAGCGTGCCGACGCCCGTTTTTGTATAGAAGCCCGGAATCCCTGCGCCGCCGGCCCGAATACGCTCGGCCAAAGTGCCTTGCGGATTGAATTCCAGCTCGAGTTCGCCCGAAAGATACTGCTTCTCGAAGGTGTCGTTCTCGCCGACATAGGACGAGACCATCTTTCTGATCTGCCGCGTCTGCAGCAAAATGCCGAGGCCGAAATCGTCGACGCCGCAATTGTTGGAGATGACAGTGACATTGTTCACGCCGGAATCCCGCAGCGCCAGTATCAGATTCTCCGGAATGCCGCACAGGCCGAAGCCGCCCGCCATGATCGTCATGCCGTCGAACAGCACGCCATCCAGCGCGGCCTTCGCGTCGGGATAGATTTTTTTCATGCCTGCTTCTCTGCCTGTTGCTGACGCCGTGCCGCCACGCGGGCCTGGAATTCTTCCGTCGTGTTTGTGAATGGGAACGGCGCCGGCGGCACTGGCACCTTCAGGAAATCACACAGAGGGTCCCATCCGTGTTCCGGTTCGAACACCAGCAGCCGTTCTTTTGCAATGACTCGAACCACTTCGGCGTTGTGCCGTTCATACGCGGCGATGACACGCGCTTCGTCGTAATGGTTCTGGAAGGTTTCTTCGATCAGACGCATCAGCAACTGGCTGTGGGTGTCTCGCGGTTTCTCGTCCCGCTCAATGCCTTGTGTGACTTCGAAAATGGTTTTGGAAATGCTGGCATACCATTTCTTCGGATCGCGGCGGCTGAGGATGACCTTCGCCTGAGGATAGTGGCGCGCCAGCTCCCTGTAGAAATGGCAGCTGGGAAAATCGACGCTGGAACGGTACTGGGCGAGGAAGCTGTCCCAATCAATCGCCTCGCCGTTCACGGCCGCGAGCCAGGTGGCATCCTGCTCGGGGTGCTGGAGAACCTCAATCATGTGATGGCAGGGGCCGAAGCCTAGCTGCTCCAGCGCCGCCTTCAGGGTCATTGTGCCTGTGCGGCCCAACCCAGCCCCGATCACCTGTAGCGCCATTGTGTTCGCCCCTTGAGGTTCAGCGGGTGTAATATGGCGGGAGGCCCGGAGACAATCGCCATGAAGAGATTCGCATTTGCGCTGTTCGGCGTGGTGTGCGCCAAGTCCGCATTGGCCCTCGAACTGAGCAGCCCCGATATCCACGACGGCGCGGCGCTTGCGCTGGAACAAGTTTACACGCGCTGTGGTGGCCAGAATACGTCCCCGGCGCTGTTGTGGAGAGGCGCGCCGGATGCGACACGGAGCTTTGCGCTTACCATGCTCGACCTCAGTGTGAAGCCCAATGGCTGGTCGCATTGGATCGTCGTCGGATTGCCTCCGGGCACGCATGCGCTGGGCAAAGGTGCGGTGCTGCCAACCGGCGCTCATGCGGTGATGAGCGATTTTGGCGATGCCGCCTATGCCGGTCCCTGTCCGCCCACGGGGTCCGGCGTTCATCGCTACCAATTCACAATCTGGGCTTTGCGTGTACCCACCGTGAAATTTCCGGCGCATGCCACGGCAACGCAAGTTGCGGCGGCACTCCAGAAGGTGTCGCTGGCCAAGTCATCCATCACGGGAACGTTCCAGCGCTAGGCGCAACTTCGGCCAGGCGATCCACCCGGCGCAGCGGGGGGAACAGTTTCATCCAGATCGCAACAACGAGAAGCGTGCCGATACCTCCGATGATCACGGCCGGCACGGTGCCGAACCATGCGGCCGTCAATCCGGATTCGAATTCGCCAAGTTCGTTCGAGGCCCCGATGAACAGCATGTTCACGGCGCTCACCCGGCCGCGCATCGCATCGGGCGTGGCGAACTGGATCAGCGCCGAGCGGATGAATACGCTCACCATGTCGGAGGCGCCGAGGATGAAGAGCGCCGCCAGTGACAGCCAGAAATTCGTCGAGATGCCAAACACGATCGTGAAGACGCCGAAGATCGCGACGCAGGCGAACATCTTGATTCCAGCGTTGGTCGTGAGCGGACGCCGGCCCAGCGAAACCGCCACCAGCGCGGCACCCACTGCGGGCGCGCTGCGCAGGACGCCGAGCCCTATTGGCCCGACATGCAGGATGTCGCGGGCGAAGACGGGCAACAGGGCGGTGGCGCCGCCGAGCAGCACCGCGAACAGGTCGAGCGAGATAGCACCGAGCACGACCGGGCGGTGCCACACGAAGCGGACGCCTTCGATCACCCGTTCGGTGCTGCCGGTGTTGATCTCCAACTTCTCGCGCCGACGCCCGCCCAGCGTACTCACCGCAATTCCGGAAATGAGGAAGAAGATCGCGCTGGCGGCGAACGATACCGGCGCGCCCCAGACATACAACAGGCCGCCCAGTGCGGGCCCTGCGATCACCGCGGTTTGGAAAGCCGACGAGCCCCAGCCGATGGCGTTGGCCAGGCGCTCGGCCGGCACGATAAACGGCAACAGGGATTGTGCCGCCGGCCCGGAAAATCCGCGCGCGGCGCCGAACAGCATCAGCACGAGATAAAACGGCACCGTGCTGCGGACGTGTGCCAGGATCAGCGCGATCAGCAACACACCGCAAACGCCTTCGATGAGAAGGCTGGCCGACAACACCTTGCGCTGATCGAAACGGTCGGAAATGTCGCCGGCCGGCAGGGTCAGCAGGAACATCGGCGCGAACTGCGAGAGCCCCACAAGGCCAAGCGCCAGAGTGCTGTTCGAAATCTCGTAGATGTGCCAGCCGACGGCGACCGACAAGATCTGCATCGCCGCCGTGGAAAGAAACCGGCTGGCGAGAAACACGCCGAAATCGCGGCCGCGATAGACGGCCGCCGTTTCGCTCATGGAAGAACCGCGCGCTTGCGCCATTCCTCGCGGGTAATGCTCCAGATGTGGCAGTGATGGGTGTGTCCCATGAAGTCGAGTGAATACTCAGGTCCTTGGGTTTCTCCAATGCGCCGCGCGACCGCTTGTGACGGCTTGTTCTCCGGATCGATCAGCGAAATGAGCCGATCCACGCCCTGTGTCAGAAATCCGTAGTTCAAGGTCGCCTCAGCCGCCTCCGTGGCGTAGCCCTGACGCCAGTAGTGCCGGTCGAGAGTCCAGCCGACCTCCAGGCCGGGCCAGCCATCGGGATTGATCAGGCCAACGCGGCCGAGTACGGCGCCGTCGGATTTCCGCTCCAGCACCCAGGTGCCGTAGCCGCGCAAATACCAGTGGCCGGCCGAGTTCGCCATAAAGCGCCAGGCGTCGACCCGGCTCATCGCCGTGCCGGTGAGAAAGCGCATCGCCTCGGCATCGGCGAAGATCTTTGCAAAGACTTCCAGATCGCCCTCGCGCCACTCGCGCATGATCAGGCGTTCGGTCTCCAGCCTCGGAAACATTGATCTGCACCTTTCCGCCGACACAGATGATGTTCCTTACGGACCAGCAGGTTCGCCAGTCAATACAGCCGCGATCCTTGCTGGAGACTTTCGCCGAGTGCCGATTTGTGTTTGCATAGGGCACTGGGGGAGGCGTCGTCGTGAAGTTCCTTTTACTGATGGCGTTTTCAGTATTTGCGTGACCGCGACGCGGGCTGATCTGACGATTTCTTCCGGCCCGGCGCACGATGTGGACTGTTAGCGGGGTGTGCACTGCCACTGCCAAAAGCGCGAACCTCAACGCCAGCGATCTGACGCAGTTGCTCGCGGACGGCGATGCCACAGTGAACACCGGCGGCGGCGCCGTCGACATCGCGGTGCGGGACGGATTTTCCTGGACCAGCACCAACCGGCTGACGCTGGATGCCATCCGCTCGGTCGAAATCCGCAAGCCGGTGTGATTTCCGGAAAAGGCGCGGTCACACTCGCCTACAGGTGTCATTCAGAATGTCGCGTTGGATGGGGCTGTCAATGTCGTGGGAGTGAGCACGCCAGTTGTCGGTGGTCTTGTCGGCGCCGCTTTGACGGATGATACCTTCATCAGTTGCGCGGCCAACGTTTATATAACCACAACGAATGCAGTAAGGGGTTAGACCCGCAGATAGCGTTGCCCCCTCCCCGAAATTTGCCTCGCATCCACTCGCAAATTTCGACCCTCCCTCAAGGGGAGGGTCGATTCGATTGGAAGCGATAAAGCTCCCGGCATCGACAGTGCTTAAGTCGGGATCGAGGAGGGCATTGTGAAGCAATTCATCGAAGATGAATGACGATGGCGTTCGGGCCGGGAAGAAGCGTGAACTTCGTGCGATCGAAGGCAGGTGAGCCGAACATCGCCGGCGCATCGCGGGAAAAGCCATATTTTTCGTCCGGCAATCCCAGCCAGGTGAAATCGAACCTGGCGTTGCGGTTGACATCCTGAAACATCTTGAGACCGTAAATGCCAGGCTTCAGGCCCTGAAACATCACGCTGGTTTCGGGAGCGTGCGCCGCAACCACCTCATCCTTGACCGGTGGCGCGTCGTCATTGTCCCAGTGCGCGCGGTCGTACAGTGCCAGCCGCAGATCGCCGCCGCGGGTTGAAACCTTCCGGACCGTGACGGTCAAGGAAGCATCCGGCTCGGCATGACAGGCGCCGGCGGCGATCCAGATAGCAGCAAAAGTCGCAGCGAGGGATTTGAGCATGATCTTGCCGTTTCGCGCGTAGCCAGTGCGGCCTTCAGTAAAGGAAGAATGGCTTGCCACGGATGGTGTCGATCCGCGCCCGGTAAGCTTCCGTGTCGTACAGCGCGGCCACATCCACGCGCCGCTTGCCCTGGATGCAGGTATCCCCCGGCACGGTTGTGTAGTTGCCGCTCTGGATCGCCATCATCAGGCCGGACTGTCCTTCATCCAGCAGCTGCACCGCCATGGTGCCGTAGTTGAAGGCAACCATGCGATCCAGCGCATCCGGCGGGCCGGCGCGCATCAGATAGCTGAGCTTCTGGTTAAGAATGCCGATGCCGGTGCGCTTCTCCAGCTGCTCGCCGATCAGTTCGCCGATGCCGCCGAGCTTGCGATGGCCGTAGGCATCCTCCGGCCCCGACTCGATTGTTTCGCCGCTGGCCAGCTGCGCGCCTTCCGACACGGCGACGATGGCGTAGTTGGAGGGATTGGCGGCGCGGTCTTTCACCACCAGCGCGGCGAGCCGGTCGATGTCGATCGGCACTTCGGAAATGAGCGTGCGGTCCGCGTCGGCAATGTAGCCGGAGATCAGCGCCGTCTCGCCGGAGTTGCGGCCGAACAGCTCCACCACCGCGATGCGTTCGTGGCTTCCCGCGGGCGTGCGCAACGCCTCCAGCATCATGGCCGAGCGCGATACGGCGGTGGAAAAGCCCATGCAGTAATCGGTGCCGAAAACGTCGTTGTCCATCGTTTTGGGCAGCGACATCATCTTCATGCCCTGCCGGTGCAGATGCGCGGCATAGGAAAGCGTGTCGTCGCCGCCGATGGCGAACATGGCGCCGATCTTCAGCGACTCGAACACGCGCAGCACATGCGGCGTGCAATCGATTGTGCCGGTCTCGCCGGGTTGGAATTTTCCGATGAGGAATTGCGGCAGATCTTTTGCTTTCACCCGGCCGGGATTGGTGCGGGAGGTGTGGAGGATGGTGCCGCCGGAGCGATCAATGGTGCGCACGCGCTCGGCATCGAGCGGCAGGATTTGCGCTTGGCTACCTTGCGGATCATCCGGGTTGTAGCTCAGCGGCCCGGCCCAGCCGCGGCGGAAGCCGGTCACCTCCCAGCCGCGTTGCAGCGCGGCGCGCGTCACCGCCTTGATGCAGGGATTGAGCCCCGGCACATCGCCGCCGCCGGTGAGAATGCCTATGCGCATGATGGCTTTCTAACGCACCCGCGTCGTTCGTTCCATCAAGTCAGCTTTGGCTCCAGTTTCTTGCACGCGTCGATCAGGCCGCGCACGGCACCGGCGGATTTCGCCAGCTCTGCACTTTCTTGCGCAGTAAGTTCGAGTTGCAGGATCTTTTCCACGCCCTTTTCGCCGATCACCACCGGCACGCCGACATACAGATCGTCGATGCCATAAGGGCCGTTGACGTAAGCAGCGCATGGCAGCACCCGCTTCTTGTCACGCAGGTATGAGAGCGCCATTTCGATGGCGGCGGTCGCCGGTGCATAGAACGCGGAGCCCGTTTTCAGCAGTCCCACAATCTCCGCGCCCCCGTCGCGCGTGCGCTGCACCAGCTTGTCCAGCCGCTCCTGCGTGATCCAGCCCATCTTCACCAGCTCCGGCAGCGGGATGCCGGCGACGGTGGAGAAGCGCGGCATCGGCACCATGGTGTCGCCATGTCCGCCCAGCACGAAGGCGCTGACGTCTTCGACGCTGACGTTCAATGCCTCCGCCAGGAAATGACGGAAGCGCGCGCTGTCGAGCACGCCGGCCATGCCGACGATCTTCTCATGCGGCACGCCGGAAAATTGGCGCAGTGCCCACACCATCGCATCCAGCGGATTGGTGATGCAGATGATGAAGGCGTCCGGTGCGTGGCTTCGGATGCCATCGCCCACTGCCGCCATCACCTTCAGATTGATGCCAAGCAGGTCGTCGCGGCTCATGCCGGGCTTGCGCGGCACACCGGCGGTGACGATCACCACATCGGCGCCGGCGATGTCGGCATACGAGTTCGTGCCTTTCAGCCGCGCATCGAAGCCCTCGATCGGTCCCGCCTGCGCGATGTCGAGCGACTTGCCCTGCGGCAGCCCTTCGACAATGTCGAACAGGACCACATCGCCCAGTTCTTTCAATGCCAGCAGATGGGCCAGCGTGCCGCCGATCTGGCCGCCGCCGATCAGCGCGATTTTCCTGCGCGGCATCTATGAAATCCTTCCTGACTAGAAGGCGCGCTTGGTACAGTGCGAAGCAGCGCTTCGCAAGACAGCTTGCCTATCCCAGCGCCTTGACGATCTCTTCCGTCATCTTCTTGGCGTCACCGAACAGCATCATGGTGTTGTCGCGGAAGAAGAGCTCGTTCTCGATGCCGGCGTAGCCGGAGCCCATGCCGCGCTTGATGAACAGCACCGTCTTGGCTTTCTCCACATCGAGGATCGGCATGCCGAAGATCGGCGATTGCGGATTGCTCTTCGCCGCCGGATTGGTGACGTCATTAGCGCCGATGACGTAGGCTACGTCTGTTTGCGCGAATGCCGAGTTGATGTCCTCCAGCTCGAACACTTCGTCGTAGGGGACGTTTGCTTCCGCCAGCAGCACGTTCATGTGTCCCGGCATGCGGCCCGCCACGGGATGGATGGCGTAGGAAACCTTCACGCCTGCCGCCTTCAGCTTGTCAGCCATTTCGCGCAC
>Ga0213876_10000414_pt1 | contig 35795 bp, 34 predicted proteins | sample BarmaccomBMRX_R9_FD_160113 | JGI IMG/M metagenome (GOLD analysis project Ga0213876, IMG submission 160113) | Root-associated microbial communities from Barbacenia macrantha in rupestrian grasslands, the National Park of Serra do Cipo, Brazil - RX_R9 | ecosystem: Host-associated > Plants > Roots... | reverse complement strand
CGAGGCCTGGGAGGACCATCCCTGGGACCACACGGTGATGAAGGTGGGCAAGAAGGTGTTCGTCTTCTTCGGGGGCGCCGCCTCGCCCCCGGCCGAGCTCTCGGTGACCGTGAAGCTGCCAATCTCCTACGAGATGGCGTTGACGCTGCCGTACATGAAGCCGGCCGGCCATAACCTTTGGAAGGGTGGTTGGGCGCAGCTGCGCCAGACCACCGGCGACGACATCGACATCCCGACGGTCAAGGCCTGGATCGTCCAGAGCTACAAGGCGGTGGCGCCGAAGAAGCTCGCGAAACGCCTCGAGGCGGCGCGCCCGTGAACGGCGCCCCTCACGGCCTCGACGAACTCCTGACCGCGCTGGCAGACCCCCACCGGCGGCGCGTGGTCGAGGTGCTGCGGTCCGGGCCCCGACCGGCCGGCGAGATCGCCCGGGAGGTCGGCCTCGCGCCGCCGGCGATGAGCCGCCACCTGCGCACCCTGCGTCGCTCCGGTGTGATCGAGGACGCCCATCCGGACTTCGACGCCCGGCTCCGGGTCTATTCGCTAAGGGCAGGGGGGATGGAGGCGCTGAAGCGGTGGCTGGAGGAAACCGAGGCCATGTGGGCGGGCCAGCTCCCCGCGTTCGGGCCGCGCCTGGAGACGGAGCCGCAGTGAGCTCGCGGATCCTGGTCTCGCTTCGGCTGCGGGCGAGCCCGGGCGGGGCCTCCACGGCCCTCACCGACGAGTCCGGGTCTCCTCGCTCGCCAAGGCGAATGGTGGCGCGCGCTGCTGGGCGCGCTAAAGGAGCGGCTGGAGGAGGCTAGCCGGTGAAGCCCGTGGAGCCGCAGGAGCGCGCCGCCAAGGCGCCGCCGCCGCGCCGAGGCCGTTCGGCGGCGTTCGGCTTCGTCTTCGCCACCGCGGTGATGAACGCTGTCTCCTTCGGGCTGATGATTCCGGTGCTCCCCAATCTGGTGAGGTCCTTCTTCGGCGGCGCCGATGCGGCGGCCACCGCTTCGGCGGCCGATTGGCAGTTCGTCTTCGGCGTCACCTGGGGCCTCATGCAGTTCGTCTCCGGCCCGCTGCTGGGGCTGTTGTCCGACCGCTACGGCCGCCGGCCGGTGATGCTCATCTCCATCCTGGGACTAGGGGCGGACTTCCTGTTCATGGCCTTTGCGCCAAGCCTCCCGTGGCTGTTGATCGGTCGCATATTCAACGGCCTGACCGCCTCGAGCATCTCCACCGCCAACGCCTACGTGGCCGACATCACGGCGCCCGAGGCGCGGGCGCGGCGGTTCGGCTGGTTGGGGGCGGCCTTCAGCGTGGGGTTCCTGCTGGGACCGGCGGCCGGGGGCTTCCTCGCCACCATCCCGGTTCACATCGGGCCCCTGGCGCTGGCGAGCCTTCGCACGCCCTTCGTGGTGGCCGCCGGCCTCTGCGCGGTGAACTGGGTCTACGGCCTGATTGTCCTGCCGGAGTCGCTGCCGCCGGAGCGGCGGCTGCGCGCCGTCGACTGGCGCAAGGCCAATCCCCTGGCGAGCCTCGCCCTGCTGCGCTCCCACGCCGACCTGCTGCCGCTCGCGGGCGTCAACTTCCTCTTTCTGCTGGCTTGCCAGGTGCTCCCGAACATCTTCGTCCTCTACACCACCCTGCGTTACCACTGGAGCCTGCCGTTCCTCGGCGCGACCTTCATCGCCACCGGGGTGCTCGGGATCCTCGTGCAGTCCTTCGTGGTCGCGCCCACCGTGGGGCGGCTTGGCCAGCAAGGCGCGGTGATCCTCGGATCGACGGCCGGCATGCTGGGCTTCCTCATCTTCGCTCTCGCGCCGACCAGTTCGGTCTATTTCGTCGGCATGCCGCTCTTCGCCTTGAGCGGCCTCATCCAGCCGGGCCTCCAGGGATTGATGACGGTGCGCGTCACGGGCGCCGAGCAGGGGCGCCTGCAAGGGGCCAACCAGTCGCTGGGCGGCGTCTCGGCCATCCTCGGCCCCACCCTGTTCCCCAACACCTTCGCCTGGGCGCTGCGGCATGCGCCCCTCGTCCCCGGTCTGCCGATCCTGATCGCCTCGGCGCTGCTGGCGGCCTGCGCGGCCCTGACGGCCCGGTTCGGGGCTCGGCGATCGTCGCTCTCAGCACCGGGCTGAAGGCCGCTCTTGCAAAGCGCCCTCCAGGCGCCCTTTTAGCGCCGAGGAACCTGGAGGAAGACCCGCCGATGCTGCGACGCCTGCTGCCGCTCCTGGCCGCGCTCATCCTCACGCCCGCCTGCGGACGCCCGCAGCCCGCTCAGCCGGCCGGCCTGCCCGCGCCGGCCCGGATCGCCCCGACGGACGCGGCGACCGTGCGCCTGTCGTTCGCGCCGGTGGTCAGGAAGGCCGCCCCGGCGGTGGTGAACGTCTATTCCCGGCGCCTGGTGCGGACCCAGGTCGATCCGTTCTGGGGCCTCTTCATGGGCGGGGCGATCCCGCGCGAGCGGGTCGAGCAGTCGCTGGGCTCCGGCTCCATCGTCCGCGCCGACGGGGTGATCCTCACCAACCATCACGTCATCGCCGGCGCCCAGGAGATCATGGTGGTCACCGCCGATCGTCGCGAATGGCCGGCCAAGGTGCTGCTCGACGATCCCAGGGCCGACCTGGCGGTGCTGCAGGTGAGCGCCGGGGCCGAGCGGCTGCCCACCATCGCCATCGACGATTCCGCCGACGTCCAGATCGGCGACCTGGTGCTCGCCATCGGCGATCCCTTCGGGGTCGGCCAGACGGTGACCAACGGCATCGTCTCGGCGCTGGCGCGCTCGCAGGGCGACGGGAACAACTTCTCCTTCTTCATCCAGACCGACGCGGCGATCAATCCGGGCAACTCGGGCGGGCCGCTGGTGGACATGAACGGCGACCTCATCGGCGTGAACACCGCGATCGTGTCCAGCTCGGGCGGGTCCACGGGGGTGGGGTTCGCGATCCCCGCGGCGCTCGCCAAGCAGGTGGTGGCCACCGCTCTTGGGGGCGCCCATTCGGTGGTGCGGCCCTGGCTGGGCGCCAAGACCCAGGCGATCACCGGCGAGATGGCCCGCAGCCTGGGCCTGGCCGCGCCTCGCGGCGTCCTGGTGGCCGATGTCTGGGCGGGCGGCCCGGCAGACCGCGCCGGCCTTGCGCAGGGCGACGTGATCCTCCAGGTGGACGGGCAGCCGGCCGACGAGCCGGCGGCGGTCAACTACCGGATCGCCACCCATGCGCCGGGAACCGCCGCGAGTCTCCAGGTGCGGAAAGCGCGCGGCGCCGAGCAGACGGTCCAGGTTCGCCTGGAGCCGCCGCCGGACCAGCCTCCGAAGGACGAGCGCACCATCGAGGGAAACAACCCGCTCAACGGCGCGACGGTCGCCAATCTTTCGCCGGCGGCGGCAAGCGACCTCGGTCTCGACCCCTTCGCCGGGCGCGGGGTGATCGTCACCAACGTCGGCGGATACGCGGCGAATCTCGGTCTTCAGGCGGGCGACTTCATCCGTCAGATCAATGGCCGGCGGATCGACGACACCCGCTCCTTGGTCCAGGCGCTGGCCCAGCCCGCGTCCGGCTGGTCGATCGTCATCGAGCGCAATGGGCAGGTGATCACGGCGCAGGTGGGTTGAGGGGAGGCCGAAGACGGATCGTGGCGCCCGGCCCACTTGATCTGCGGCATTTGTTGCTACCTTAGCGCCATGAGCGACCTCTTCGACGCCGCAGGCCTGACCCCCGAGGCGCCTCGGCCCCTGGCGGACCGGCTGCGTCCGCAGTCCCTGGACGAGGTGGTGGGGCAGGACCATCTGCTGGGGCCGGGCGGGCCGATCCGGCGGATGGCCGAGGCCCGCCGGCTGGCGTCGATGATCCTGTGGGGGCCGCCCGGGACCGGCAAGACCACCATCGCCCGGCTGCTGGCCAAGGAGGCCGGCTATCAGTTCCAGCAGCTCTCGGCCGTCTTCTCCGGCGTCGCCGACCTCAAGAAGGCCTTCGAGGCCGCGCGTGGGCGCCGCGCGGCGGGCCAGTCGACCTTGCTGTTCGTGGACGAGATCCACCGTTTCAACCGCGCCCAGCAGGACGGTTTCCTGCCGTTCGTGGAGGAGGGGGTGGTGACCCTGGTGGGGGCGACCACGGAGAACCCGTCGTTCGAGCTGAACGGGGCGCTCCTCTCGAGGTGCCAGGTGTTCGTGCTGAAGCGACTGGACGATGAAGCGCTGGGCGCGCTCCTCGCCAAGGCCGAGGCCTTCGAGGGCCGGACGCTGCCCCTGACTGCCGAAGCGCGCACGGCGATGATCGCGCTCGCAGACGGCGACGGCCGCTACGTGCTTTCCCTGGCCGAGACCCTCTTCAACATCGCTTCCGAGGCCCCGCTCGCGACCGCCGAGATGGCCCAGGCGCTGCAGAAGCGCAGCCCCGCCTACGACAAGGACCGGGAGGAGCATTACAACCTGATCTCGGCCCTCCACAAATCGGTGCGGGGCTCGGACCCGGACGCGGCTCTCTACTGGCTTGCCCGAATGCTGGAGGGCGGCGAGGACCCGCTCTATATCGCCCGCCGGCTGGTGCGGATGGCGAGCGAAGACATCGGCGAGGCCGACCCCCTGTCGCTGCTGGTCGCGGTGGCCGCCAAGGACGCCTACGATTTCCTGGGAAGCCCCGAGGGTGAGCTGGCGCTCGCCCAGGCCTGCGTGCACATGGCGAGCGCGCCCAAGTCCAACGCCGCCTACACGGCCTTCGGGGCGGCCCGGCGGATGGCCCGCGAGACCGGCTCCCTGATCCCCCCGGCCCATATCCGCAACGCTCCGACCAAGCTGATGAAGGAGCTCGGCTACGGAGCGGGTTATCAGTACGACCCCGACACCGAGGAGGGATTCTCCGGTCAGGGCTACTTCCCCGACGGTGTGGAGCGGCGGACCTTCTATGCGCCCAAAGGGGAGGGGGCCGAGGCCCGGGTGAAGGAGCGTCTGCAGCGCTGGGCGGCGCTGCGCGCCAAGAAGGGGGGCGCATGAAGGCGCTCGGCCCCGGCGAGGCCGCCTTCGCAAGGTCCCTGGCGATCTACGAGGACGACCAGATCATCGCCTTCGACAAGCCGCCGGGCCTATCCAGCCAGGGAGGACGGATCGCAGCGGCGACCCTCGACGACCTCCTGGCCGCCTTCGCGCGGCCGAACGGCAAGCGGCCCCGGCTCGTCCACCGGCTGGACCGCGACACCTCCGGCGTCATCCTGGCGGCCAAGACCAAGCCCGCCGCGAGCTACCTGGGCAAGGCGCTCATGGGCCGCCGGATCAAGAAGACCTATCTGGCCGTCGTGGCGCCCGCTGCGCCCAACCCGCCGCAGGGCCGTATAGAAACCCCCTTGAAGCGGGCCTCGCTCGGGCGTGAGGTCCACATGCGCGTCTGCGAGCCCGACGACCCGGGCGCCGAGAGCGCCTCTACCGGCTATCGCACCTTGGCCGCCGGCGAGGAGGCCGCCCTGGTGGAGCTTCGGCCCCACACCGGCCGGATGCACCAGCTGCGCGCGCACATGGCATCCATCGGGCGGCCGATCGCCGGCGATGCGCGCTATGGCGGGGCCTTGGCGCTCGGCGGCGCGCCGGTCCCCAGGCTGATGCTGCATGCGGCGGCGCTGGAGTTCGTGGATCCGGGCGGTGCGCGTCGAAGGCTCGAAGCGCCGCTGCCGGCCGACATGGGTGACCTGCTGGCCGCGCTGGGGCTTGCGAGGCCCTGATGGCAGAGGTGCTCACCCTCACCGTGGAGGCCGCCGACGACGGCGTGCGGCTCGATCGCTGGTTCCGGCGGCGCTGGCCGCACCTCACCAACATCCAGATCCAGAAGCTTGCCCGCAGCGGCCAGATCCGGGTCAACGGCGGCAGGGCGAAGGCGGAGACCCGGCTGCCCGCCGGCGCCCAGGTGCGTGTCCCGCCGCTTCCCGAGGCGACCGCCATCGATCGGCCGGCGACGATCTCGCCGAGGGAGGCGGCCTTCGCCCGCAGCCTCGTCCTCTACGAGGACGACCAAGTGCTGGCCCTCAACAAGCCGGCGGGCCTGGCCGTGCAGGGCGGCACCAAGACCGAGCGGCACGTGGATGGGCTGACGCTCGCCTGGGGCGAGGGGCTGGAGCGCCCGAGACTCGCACACCGGCTCGACCGCGACACCTCCGGGGTGCTGGTGTTGGGCAAGAGCCCCGCCGCCGCGGCGCGGCTCGCCGGCGCCTTCGCGCACCGGCGCACGCAGAAGATCTACTGGGCGATCGTCGCGGGGGTTCCCAAGCCCCAGCAGGGGACGATCGAGCTGGCGCTCGCCAAGCGCGGGGTGGGCGATCGCGAGATGATGACCCCGGCCGGGCTGAAGGACCCCAAGGCCGAGCCCGCGGTGACCGATTTTTCCACCCTGTCGCGGGCGGGCCAGACCGCCGCCTGGCTGGCGCTTCGGCCGGTGACCGGCCGCACCCACCAGCTCCGCGCCCACCTCCTGGCCATCGGCCATCCGATCCTGGGCGATCCGAAATACAACACCGAGGGCTCGCAGGCGCTGTCGGGGGCGCTGAAGCTTCAGCTCCATGCGCGGCGGATCGTGCTGCCGCATCCGAGGGGCGGCGAACTCGTCATCGAGGCGCCGCTCAGCCCCGAGATGCGCGCCGGCTTCGACCGTTTTGGTTTTGCGGAGGCCGAGGCGCCGGTGGATCCCTTCGCGGCGCTGGTGCGGCCGCGCGGTCCCGCCGCCGCGAAGCGCGGATCTAGGCCGTCCCCGCCGCCGGCGCCTGGACGAGAGCCCGCAGCTCCAGCTCGCGGCCGCCCTCGATGAGCAGGACCGCCTGGGCCTCCAGCATCTCCCGCATCTGGCCCTCGGGAAGGGCCCTGGCGCGCTCGCGCAGCCTGCGCCCCTGCTCGCCGAGCGCCTTGGCGCGGCTGCGAAGGCGAATGATCTTCGGGTCGCCGTCCATGACCGCGATTAGACCATGCCCTGACGCCGGCGCGCCACTGGTCGCGGCGCCGGGGAACACGATCGTGTCCGGGCCCGCCACTGTCGGATTGTCGTGAGGCTTGCGCCGGCGCGCGGATGGCCTAACTGCGGTCGCTCGCTCCCCTGGAAGGTGGTTCCGCTTGGCCCGCCACGATGACCCCATGGAACTGCGCCGTCGCTTCTATCGCGACGTCGACTGGGCGCCGGCCGAAGGCGGCTTCGCGGTCCGTCTCGACAAACGCACGCCGCGTTCGCCGCTTGGCCGGCCGCTCGTCCTGCCCAACGAGCGGCTGGCGCGGCTCTGCGCCGAGGAGTGGGAGATGCAGGGCGAGCACATCCGGCCCGCCTCCATGCCCGCCACCCGGCTCGCCTGGACGGCGATCGATCGGGCCGCCGACGCCCGGGCGGGGCTCGCCGCCGAGCTGGCCCGCTACGCCGGCGCCGACCTCCTCTGCTATTTCGCCGACGGTCCGGACGAGCTGGTGCGCCGCCAGGCCGTGCAGTGGGGCCCGCTGATCGAATGGGCGGAGACGACCCTGGGGGTGACCTTCCGCCGCGCCCAGGGGATCAGCCACCGGCCGCAACCGGAGGCGACTCTGCGCAGGCTCGAGCAGCTCGCCGGCGAATCCTGCGACTTCACCCTGACCGGGCTCGTGTTCGGAGCGGGGCTGTTCGGCTCGGCCGTCCTAGCCTTCGCGGTCTGCCGCGCCGCGCTGGACGGCGAGGCTGCTTTCGGCCTCTCCCGGCTCGACGAGGCGTTTCAGGAGGAGCGCTGGGGGGTGGACGCCGAAGCCGCGGAGCGGACCGAAGCGCGGGCGGCGGAAGCGCGGATGCTGGGGCGCTGGTTCGAGGCCCTGCGCTGAAACCGCCCTTCCCGGCGAGCGGGGATGGAGCACGCCTCCGGCTGCTTGCCATGGGGCCGGTCGGCCGCTAGGCCTCCGCCGACATCCGGTCACAACCAAGGCGGGGCGAATGCAGCATATTCTCGAAGAGCTGGACAAGCGGCGCGCCCAGGCGCGGGCGGGCGGCGGCGAGCGGCGGATCGCCTCGCAGCACGCCAAGGGCAAGCTCAGCGCCCGCGAGCGGATCGACCTGCTGCTGGACGAGCAATCCTTCGAGGAGTTCGACATGTTCGTCGAGCACCGCAGCCACGACTTCGGGATGGAGGAGCAGCGGATTCCCGGCGACGGGGTGGTCACCGGCTGGGGCACCATCAGCGGCCGGGTGGTCTACGTGTTCTCCAAGGATTTCACGGTCTTCGGAGGCTCGCTTTCCAAGGCCCACGCCGAGAAGATCGTCAAGGTCCAGGAAATGGCCGCCCGCAACGGCGCGCCGATCATCGGCCTCTTCGACGCGGGCGGGGCGCGGATCCAGGAGGGCGTCGACAGTCTGGCCGGCTACGCCGACATCTTCCTGCAGAACGTGCTCTCCTCGGGGGTCATTCCCCAGATCAGCGTCATCATGGGCCCCTGCGCGGGCGGGGACGTCTATTCGCCGGCCATGACCGACTTCATCTTCATGGTGAAGGACACGGCCTACATGTACGTGACCGGGCCCGACGTGGTGAAGACGGTCATCAACGAGGACGTCAGCCACGAGGATCTCGGCGGCTACCGCGTCCACGCCCTGAAGTCGGGTGTCGCCGACGGCGCATTCGAGAACGACCTGGAGGCGCTTTCCCAGGTGCGCCGGCTGGTGGACTTCCTGCCGCTCTCCAACCGGGAAAAGCCGCCGCTCCGCGACAGCTACGACGATCCCGAGCGCGAGGAACCGTCGCTGGACACCCTCGTCCCCCTCAACCCCAACCAGCCCTACGACATGAAGGAGCTCATCCTGAAGGTCGTGGACGAGGCGGATTTCTTCGAGATCTCACCAGATTACGCGAAGAACATCATCACCGGGTTCGGGCGCATGGACGGCGAGACGGTGGGCTTCGTTGCGAACCAGCCCCAGGTGCTGGCCGGCGTGCTCGACATCGACGCCAGCCGCAAGGCCGCGCGGTTCGTGCGCTTCTGCGACGCCTTCAACATCCCCATCGTCACCTTCGTGGACGTGCCGGGCTTCATGCCGGGGACCAAGCAGGAGCAGGGCGCGCTCATCAAGCACGGCGCCAAGCTGCTCTTCGCCTATGCCGAGGCCACCGCGCCCAAGGTCACCCTGATCACCCGCAAGGCCTACGGCGGGGCCTTCGACGTCATGAGCTCCAAGAACATCCGCGGCGACGTCAACTACGCCTGGCCAACCGCCGAGATCGCGGTGATGGGGCCCAAGCAGGCGGTGGAGATCATCTTCCGCGCCGACATCGGCGATGCGAAGAAGCTGGCCGAGCGGGAGGCGGAGTACAAGGCGCACTTCGCCAACCCCTTCGTCGCCGCCTCGCGGGGCTATATCGACGACGTGATCATGCCGCGCGGCACCCGCCGGCGGATCGTGCGGGCGCTGAAGAGCCTGAAGAACAAGCAGCTCTCCAACCCCTGGAAGAAGCACGACAACATTCCGCTCTGAGGGCGCGCGCTGCGGGCTCTCGGAACCGCCTCAGGCGGCCAGGCGGTCTCCGCGCCCCAGCGGATCGGGGAGGGGATCGCCCGCCCTCACGAACTGCAACGAGACCGAGTTGATGCAGTAGCGCAGCCCCGTGGGCCTCGGGCCGTCCGGGAACACGTGGCCCTGGTGGGAGTCGCAGCGCGCGCAGCGGGTCTCGATGCGCACCATGCCGTAGCTGGTGTCCTTGATCGCCCGGACGTGGTCTTCGTCAAAGGGGGCGTAGAAGCTCGGCCAGCCGGTGCCGCTCTCGAACTTGGTCACCGCCTTGAAAAGCGGCAGCCCGCAGAGCCGGCAGCAGTAGACGCCGTCCTCCTTGTTGGCCAGCAGGCCGCCGCAGAAGGGCGCCTCGGTGCCGTGGTGCAGCAGAACGTCGCGCTCCTCCTGCGTGAGGGAGGCCTCGAGCCGAGTCCGCTGCTCCGGCGAGGGCGGAGAAAGGTCGAATCCTGAGCTGGAGCGCGACTTCTGGGCGGTGTTGGCGGTCACGGAAATATCCTCCGAGAAGGGGCGCGTCACGGTGGGGGTTGTCAGGGCGCGCCTTTGTCGTCTAACCCGCGCAGGATAATGCGAATTTCTGCGTAGGGCAGGGGCTTGTTCTCCAAAATCCTGATCGCCAACCGCGGCGAGATCGCCGTGCGGATCATCGGCACATGCCGCAAGATGGGCATCGCCACGGTGGTCGTCTACTCCGAGGCCGACGCGGGCAGCCTAGCGGTGGAGATGGCCGACGAGTCCGTGCCGATCGGTCCGCCGCCAGCGGCCCAGTCCTATCTGGTGGCCGAGAAGATCATCGCCGCCTGCCGGGCCACCGGCGCCGAGGCGGTGCACCCGGGCTTCGGCTTCCTCTCCGAGCGGGCCGAGTTCGCCCGCGCCTGCGCCGCCGAGGGCCTGGTGTTCATCGGCCCCAATCCGGGCGCCATCGACGCCATGGGCGACAAGATCGCCTCCAAGCGCAAGGCTCTGGAGGCCGGGGTGTCCTGTGTGCCCGGCTACGTCGGCGAGATCGAGGGCCCCGAGCACGCGGTCACCATCTCCGAGGAGATCGGCTATCCGGTGATGCTGAAGGCCTCGGCAGGGGGCGGCGGCAAGGGCATCCGGATCGCCTGGAACCGGCGCGACGTGAAGGAGGGGTTCTCGGCCGTCCGCGCCGAGGCGAAGGGGGCCTTCGGGGACGACCGGATCTTTATCGAGAAGTTCATCGTCGATCCGCGCCACATCGAGATCCAGGTGCTGGGCGACAAGCACGGCCAGGTCCTGCACCTCTTCGAGCGCGAGTGCTCCATCCAGCGTCGCAACCAGAAGGTCATCGAGGAGGCGCCATCGCCCCTCCTGGACGCCACGACCCGCGCGGCCATGGGAGCGCAGGCGGTCGCGCTCGCCAAGGCGGTGGGCTACGATTCGGCCGGCACGGTGGAATTCGTCGCCGGCCAGGACAAGTCCTTCTACTTCCTGGAGATGAACACCCGCCTGCAGGTGGAGCATCCGGTCACCGAGCTCATCACTGGCCTCGATCTCGTCGAGCAGATGATCCGCGTCGCCGCCGGAGAGAAGCTTGGCTTCTCCCAGAAGGATCTCGCCATCAACGGCTGGGCGATCGAGAGCCGCATCTACGCCGAGGACCCTTACCGCGGCTTCCTGCCCTCGATCGGGCGGCTGGTCCGCTACCATGCGCCCAAGGAGGGCAAGCGCGACGGCTTCATCGTCCGCAACGACGCGGGCGTGCGCGAGGGCGACGAGATCTCGATGTTCTACGACCCGATGATCTCCAAGCTCGCCGCCTGGGGCCCCGACCGGGGGGCGGCCATCGACGGCATGGGCCAGGCGCTGGAGGAGTTCCATATCGAGGGCCCGGCCCAGAACCTGCCGTTCCTGTCGGCGGTGATGGACCAGCCTAGGTTCCGCGAGGGCGCGCTTTCCACCGCCTACATCCCCGAGCAGTTTCCCGACGGCTTCCAAGGCCTGGAGCCGACGCCCTGGCAGCTCAACGTCATGACCGCGGCGGCCTGCGCCATGCACCGGGTCCAGACCCGCCGCAACGGCCATGCTCTGTCGGGCCTGAAGCCGGCGCAGCCACGCGACGAGTGGATCGTGGTGATCGGCGACAAGAAGCGGCGCGTGCGTCTCGCCGACGCCGACGGAGGCCTGGAGGTGGAGCTGCTGGACGAGCAGCATCGGCTGGTGCTCTCCGCTGTCGACTGGAGACCGGGCCGGCCGGTGTTCCAGGGCGTCCTCGACGGGCGCCGATTCGCCGCCGAGGTGGCGCCGGCGGCCGAGGGCTTCCGCATCCGCCATCGCGCCGCACGCCAGCGGGTCCTGGTGCTGACCCCCATCTCCGCCGAGCTGCACGAGCGGTTGCCGGTGAAGCAGGCGGCCGACACCTCGCGCCTGGTCGTGTCGCCCATGCCGGGCCTCGTGGTCTCGGTGGAGGTGGTCGCCGGCCAGGAGGTGAAGTCCGGCGAGACCGTCTGCGTCGTCGAGGCCATGAAGATGCAGAACATCATCCGCGCCGAACGCGACGGGGTGATCAAGGCCGTGAACGCCAAGGCCGGCGACAGCGTCGCCGCCGACGAAGTCCTGGCGGAGTTCGGCTGAGGCCCGAGTAAGAGCGGCCGTCTACGCCGTCGAGGCCAGTCCTCGCGAAGTCTTGACACATTTGCGTTTGAGGCGAAGCATCCGCCGCGTGTCGGGTCGCCATGGAGACGGCGCGCACGGGGGAGACGTCTATGAACTTCACCACTTTGCTGTTCGGCTTTCAGGGCCGTATTCGACGCACGCATTACTGGCTGGGCGCGATCGGCGCCGGTGTCGTCTTGGGCGTTGTCGGGATGATCATCGCCATGGTCTTCGGCGGGGGCGCGATGATGGCGGCCCAGGCCAACAACGGCGCCGGCGCCGCGGCCGGCGCCGGCATGGGCATCGTCGGGGGCATTCTCTATCTGGCGGTCCTGGTCGCCGCGGTCTGGATCAGCCTGGCGCTGCAGATCAAGCGCTGGCACGACCGCGACAAAGGCGCGATCTGGGTGCTGATCAACTTCATCCCGGTGATCGGGGGCCTGTGGGCCCTGGTGGAATGCGGCTTCCTGGACGGGACGGCCGGTCCCAACAAGTTCGGTCCTTCGCCGAAGGGGATCGAGGGCCCGGCCGCGCCGGCGCCGGCGGTGAGCTGACCCGGCTGCTTCCGCTTCCGCGGTTCGGCCGGTAAGTTCCGGCCGAACCTCGGCGGAGCGGCGGATGAGCGGTCGGAGCGGCTGGACGGATCTCTTCTGGTCGGCCCAGGGGCGGCTGTCGCGCACGTCCTTCCTGGTCGCGGCGCTGGCGCTGATCGCCTTGGCGGCGACCTACGAGGCGGCGGTCGACGTCACGCTGCACTGGCTGACCGGCTGGTTCGTCTATCCGGCGCTGCTCTATTCGGGCGCCTGCGTGCTTTCCAAGCGCCTGCACGACCGGGGCCGCTCGGGTTGGTGGGCGGCCCTGGTGCTCTTCGCCCTGGTGGGGGTGTGGCCGCTGCCGCACGGGTTCGGCAGCTTTGTCTTTACGCTCGTGATCCTTTGGGCCGCCATCGAGCTAGGAGTCATGCACGGAGAGGACGGCGCCAACCGCTTCGGTCCGAGCCCCCTGGCCGCCGCCGCCTGAGGGGGCTAAGGGGACTTCTTCGCCTTCGCCGCCTTCCCCGACTTAGCCTTTGAGGCTTTCCCCTTCGCGGGCTTGGCCTTCGTCGCCGGCTTGGCCGCCCGGGCTGGGGCCGGACGACGGCGGCCGCGGCCTGCGGGCTTGGCGGCGCGGGCGGCCAGCAGCTTCATCGCCTCTTCGAGGGTCAGCGCGGCCGGGTCAGAGCCCTTGGGCACGTTGGCGTTGGCGTTCCCGTGCTTGACGTAGGGGCCGTAGCGGCCGGCGAGCACCCGCACCGGCGCGCCGTCCTCCGGATGCGCGCCCAGCTCCTTCAGCACCTGCGGCTCGCTGCGCGTCCGGCCGCCGGACCGCTTCTCGTCCAGCACCGTCACCGCGCGGTTGAGGCCGACGTCGAACACCTCGTCCGCCGAGCCCAGGCTGGCGTAGGTTCCGTTGTGCTGGACATAGGGGCCGTAGCGGCCGATCCCGGCCAGGATCGGCTGGCCGTCCTCCGGATGGGCGCCCACCTCGCGCGGCAGGCGCAGCAGCCTGAGCGCCTTGTCCAGATCCACCGCAGGCGGCGGCCAGTCCTTGGGGAGGCTGGCGCGTTTCGGCTTGTCGCCCTGCGCTTCCACGTACGGCCCGAACCGGCCGGTCTTCAGCCAGACCGCCTGGCCGGTGGCCGGATCGAGCCCGAGTTCGCGTTCGGCCGCTTCGGCCGGCTCCTCGCCGGTGTCCTGGGCGATGGGGCGGGTGTAGCGGCACTCCGGGTAGTTGGAGCAGCCGATGAAGGCGCCGTAGCGTCCGGTCTTCAGCGATAGACGCCCGGCGCCACAGCTCGGGCAGGCGCGCGGGTCGGCGCCGTCGCCCTTGTCGGGAAAGATGTGGGGGCCCAGCGCCTCGTTGAGAGCCTCCAGCACCTGGCCCATCCGAAGCTCGCCGATCTCGCCCACCGAGGCGTGGAACTCCTTCCAGAAATCCCGAAGCAAGGTCTTCCAGTCGAGGTCGCCGGCCGACACCAGGTCGAGCTTCTCCTCCAGGTCGGCGGTGAAGTCGTATTCGACGTAGCGTCGGAAAAACTGCTCGAGGAAGGCCGTCACCAGCCGCCCGGCGTCCTCGGGGACGAAGCGGGCCTTGTCCATCCGCACGTAGTTCCGGTCGCGCAGGACCGAGAGGATGGAGGCGTAGGTGGAGGGGCGCCCGATCCCCAGCTCCTCCATCTTCTTCACCAGGGAGGCTTCCGAGTATCGCGGCGGCGGTTCGGTGAAATGCTGCTGCGCCCTAGCCTCGCGCACGCCGGCCGGCGCGCCTTGGGCGACCGCGGGCAGCCGCCCGGCGAAATCGCCCGCCTCGGCGTCGGCGCCGTTGGCCGCGGTGGCTTCGGGATCGTCGCGGCCTTCTTCGTAGACTTTCAGATAGCCGTCGAAGAGGACCACCTGGCCGGTGGCGCGCAGGCCCGTGCGGGCGTCGGCGCTGTCGAGGTCGATGGTGGTGCGCTCGATCCGGGCCGCCTCCATCTGCGAGGCCATCATCCGCTTCCAGATCAGCTCGTAGAGCCGCCCGAGGTCACTCTCGAGCCGGAGCGAGCCTGGATTGCGCGCGAGGCTTGTGGGCCGGATAGCCTCGTGGGCCTCCTGGGCGTTCTTGGCCTTGGTGCGGTAGTGGCGGGCGGCCTCGGGAACGTAAGCGGCGCCATAGAGCCCGCCGATGACCCGCCGCGCCTCCTCCAGCGCCTCGGGCGCGCTCTGGACCCCGTCGGTGCGCATGTAGGTGATGAGGCCTACCGTCTCTCCGCCCACGTCGACGCCCTCATAGAGCTTCTGGGCGGCCTGCATGGTGCGCTGGGCCGAGAAGCCCAGCTTGCGGGCCGCCTCCTGCTGCAGGGTGGAGGTCGTAAAGGGCGGCGGCGGACTGCGCCTGGCCGGCTTCTTCTCAACCGCCGAGACCTTGAACGCGGCCCGCTCGACCGCCGCCTTGGCCGCCTGGGCGGACGCCGCATCGCCGAGGTCGAACTTGCCGAGCCGCTTGCCCTCGTGCTTGACGAGCCGGGCGACGAAGGGATCCCCGCCGGCCGCGACATCGGCCTCGACGCTCCAGTATTCCCGGGTCCGGAAGCGCTCGATCTCCAGCTCGCGGTCGACGATGAGCCGCAGCGCCACCGATTGCACCCGGCCGGCCGAGCGTGCGCCGGGCAGCTTGCGCCAGAGGACGGGCGAAAGGGTGAAGCCCACCAGATAGTCCAGGGCGCGGCGGGCGAGATAGGCCTCCACCAGCTCCATGTCGATGGCGCGCGGGTTCTTCATGGCCTCGGTCACCGCCGTGCGGGTGATGGCGTTGAAGACCACGCGCTCCACCTCGGCGCCCTTCAGGGCCCGCCGCTTGTTCAGCACCTCCAGCACGTGCCAGCTGATCGCCTCGCCCTCCCGGTCGGGGTCGGTGGCGAGAATCAGCCGGTCGGCGCCCTTGGCCGCCTCGGCGATCTCCGAGAGCCGCTTGGCCGACTTGGCGTCCACGTCCCAGGTCATGGCGAAGTCCTGGTCGGGCAGGACCGAACCGTCCTTGGAAGGCAGATCGCGTACGTGACCGTAGGAGGCCAGCACCTTGTAGTCCGGTCCGAGATACCGATTTATGGTCTTGGCCTTGGCCGGACTTTCGACGACGACGACGTTCTTCAAGCGGGCAAAGTCGGGGGCTGCGGGCCGGGGAGGACCCTGGGAAGGCGCGGAAAGTGGGGGCGAGGCCGGGGCTCTGTCAACGGCCGGCTGGGAGGCGGACGGTGTCGAGGCCGCCCAGGCCGCACGTCATGCAGGAGTCGCCGACCTGGGCTGTCAGGGCGACTCGTCCTTTCTCCGGACCTGGCGCGTTGACCCCGGACGCCTCTCTCGGATTCGTCAATCGGAGTCGCCGCATCCATGGCATCACCCCAGGACGTCGCCAACCGGATACCGATCACGGTGTGCCTGATGCTGGCGACGCTCATGAACTCGCTCGATGGCACGATCGCCAACGTCGCCCTCCCGCACATGCAAGGCAGCTTCTCGGCCTCCCAGGACCAGATGACCTGGGTTCTCACCTCCTACATCGTGGCGACCGCGATCATGACCCCGCTGACCGGATGGCTCGCCGGACGGTTCGGCGCCGAGCAGGTCTTCCTGGTGTCCATCGCGGGCTTCACCGTCGCCTCGATGTTGTGTGGCTCGGCGACCAATCTCGCTCAGATCGTGGTCTACCGGCTGCTGCAGGGCCTTTGCGGCGCTTCCCTCATGCCGCTTTCGCAATCGGTGATGCTCGACCTCTTTCCGCCTCAGCAGGTAGGCCAGGTAATGGCCATCTGGGGCGCGGGCGCGCTGCTCGGTCCGATCTTCGGGCCACTGCTCGGCGGCTGGCTCACCGACAATTTCTCCTGGCGGTGGGTATTCTACATCAACCTTCCGGTGGGCGTCCTGGCTTTCGCCGGGGTTTGGCTCTTCATGTCAAAAGGGGGAGGGGCGCGCGGACGTCGGCTGGACTTCTTGGGTTACGGCGCGCTGGTGGCGTTCGTCGCCGGTCTTCAGCTCGTTCTCGACCGAGGCCCCACCCAGGATTGGTTCTCTTCCAGGGAGGTCTGGGCCGAGGCCATCTTGGCCGCGATCGGCCTCTACCTGTTCGTCATGCAAACCCTCACCGCGCGTCAGCCCTTCTTCGATCGGGCGCTGCTTCGCGATCGGAACTTCCTCGCCGGCAACCTGTTCGGCGTGGCGCTGAGCGTCCTGCTGTTCTCCACCATGGCCCTGCAGCCGCCGCTGATGCAGGGGCTGATGGGTTATCCGGTGTTCGCGGCGGGGATGGCCATGATGCCCCGTGGCGTCGGCTCGTTCGTCTCCATGCTGGCGGTGGGACGGGTCATCGGGCGCATCGACTCGCGGGTGCTACTGGGGCTCGGGCTGGGGGCGTCCGGCGTCGCGCTCTTCCAGATGAGCCACTTCAGCCTCGACATGACCGTCACGCCGTTCGTGGTCAGCGGAATAATCCAGGGCCTGGGCATGGGGTTCATGTTCGTGCCGATGACGGTGCTGACCTTTGCGACCCTCGGCCCCGCGCTTCGCCCGGAGGGCGCCTCCGCCTACGCCCTGGTGCGCAGCCTGGGACAAAGCGTGGGCATCTCGGTCATGGAGGCGACATTCACCCGCCAGGCCGCGGTCTCCCATGCCGACCTCGCCGCCAAGGTTCAGCCGGGGAACCCAGCGTTCGGCGACTTCTTTTCCCGCGTGAATCCCATGACCTCCGGGGGCCTGGAAGGACTGAACGTCGAGATCACCCGCCAGTCGGCCATGGTGGGCTACATTGACGTCTTCCACCTGATGTCCGTGGTTGCGCTGGCCATGATCCCGCTGGTCCTGCTCCTCCGGCCTCCGAAGCAGGCCCGGGAGCTGGCGGCGATGCCAGTGGAATAGCGGGCCTAGTCTAGTGTCGTGAATTTCAAGTTCGCTCGATTGATGGGGCGGGCGCCGAAGCGAACTTCAAATTCGTAAACCACACTAAATTCAAAGCTTTGCTAGTGTCCTTGTCGAGTCCGACGTTCGCTCGGCGCCCATCCCATCCACCGGCGAACTTCGGACTCGGGACACTAGAGGCCGACGGCGGCCACGGCTTCGGCCAGGGCCTTCTGATTGAACGGCTTGGCGAGCCGCACGAGGCTCGGGTCGGCGCCGGGCGGCAGGTCGGCGTAGCCGGTCGCGAGGATCACCGGCATCTGCGGCCGCTTCGCCTTCGCGGCGGCCGCGAGCTCGGCGCCGGTCATTCCCGGCATCGCCTGGTCCGAGATCAAGAGATCGATCGGACGATCGGCCTCGAGGATCTGCAACGCCTCGGCGCCCGACCCAGCCTCGATCACCGCGTGCCCGAGATCCTCGAGCATCGCCGCCGTGTTCATCAGCACCAGACCGTCGTCGTCGACCGCAAGCACCACCAATCTGCGCCCGGTGTCGGTCACTAGGAGCCTCCCAAGAAAGGCGTGTCCCCCGCCGATCATCCCGACTTCCATCGCCGAGCGCTAGCGCCAAAGCGCCCAGGGCGCGTGATTCGCCTTTCGCGCGACCTGCGACGCTTGCGTCCGGAACCGCGGCGCTAAGGCAGCGCGGCGGTCGCTCCAGGGTGCAACTCAGCGCGTCCTGCGAGGCTCAGCTCCACGAGGGCGGCGAACACCTGGCCCGGCGGGGCGGCGGCCAGCCTGGCGAGCTCGTCGATGGCGACCGGGGTCGGCGAAAGAAGCACGAACAGGCGTTCGCGCAGGGCCTCTGAGATGTCGGCGTCGGCGTCCGGAGCGAACCGGGGCGACGGCGGTGCGCGAAAGCCGGTCACGCCCTCGATCGCGCGCAGCACGTCGTCGGCCTCCTCGCACACCCCGGCGCCCTGGCGGATCAGGTCGTTGCAGCCTCTGCATCTCGGGTCCAGGGGCGAGCCGGGCACCGCCAGCACCTCGCGTCCCTGTTCGAGCGCCATCCGCGCGGTGATCAGGGAACCCGAACGGAGCTCGGCCTCCACGACGACAACGGCGAGGGAGAGGCCGGAGATCAGCCGGTTCCGGCGCGGAAAGTCCCTGGCCTGGGCGCGCCGGCGAGGCGCGCTTTCGGACACGAGGCAGCCGCGGGCGGCGATCACCTCGTAAAGCGGCTCGTTCTCCGGCGGATAGATGTCGGCGAGGCCGCCGCCCAGCACGGCGACCGTGCCGCTGGCCAGCGCCCCTTCGTGGGCGGCGGCGTCGATTCCCCGGGCGAGGCCGGAGACGACCACGAGGCCGGCGGCGCCGAGGTCGGCCGCCAGGCCCCGCGCAAACCGGCGTCCTTGGGCCGAAGCGATCCGCGCGCCCACCACCGCTGCGGCCCGCCGGTCGAGAAGGTCGGTCTGTCCCAGAACCCAGAGCAGTGGTGGCGGCGGATCCAGCGCTGCGAGGGCGGCGGGGAAATCCGCGTCGGCGCTCAGCAACAGCTTGGCGCCCATAGCCTCGCCGTCGGCGAGCTCGGCCTCGGCTTCGACGGCGGAGGGGATCTGCAACGAGGCGCCGCGCCCCGCGCGACGGGCGATCTCGGGAAGCGCGGCCAGCGCCGCCCCCGGCTCGCCAAACCGCGCCAGCAACCGCCGGAAGGAGACCGCGCCCACCGTCTCGGTGCGCGCGAGCCGGAGCCAGGCGAGGCGCTCGGCCGGGCTCAGGGCCCCGCTCACTCGGAAACCACGGCCTTGGCGCCGATCCGCGGCTCCTCGCCCTTCAGCAGCCGGCGGATGTTCTGGTGGTGGCGCAGGAAGATCAACGCCGCCATGAACACGGCCACCTGCAGCTTGCTCTCCGGCGTCTGGCCGGTGAGGAACACCAGCAGCGGGGCGAGGGCGGCCGCCGTCAAGGCCGCCAGCGACGACATGCGGAAGAGGGCGGCCATCAGGATCCAGACCGCCCCCGCCAGCAGCCCCGCCGGCCAGGCGAGGGCGATCAGGGTTCCGAAGAAGGTCGCCACGCCCTTGCCGCCGCGGAACCTCAGCCAGACGGGGAACAAGTGGCCGACGAAAGCGGCGCCGCCGGCGACGGCGGCCGCGTCCTCCCCGAAGAGCGCCCGGGCCGCCAGCACCGCCACCGCGCCCTTTCCAGCGTCCCCGATCAGGGTGATGAGCGCCAGGTCGCGCCGGCCGGTGCGCAGCACGTTGGTCGCCCCGATGTTGCCCGAGCCGACCTTGCGGATGTCGCCCGCCCCACCGAGGCGGGTGGCGACCACGCCGAAGGGGGTGCTGCCCACCAGATAGCCGCCGACGGCGCTGGCGGCGAGAGCGGCGGCGGGGTCGAGGCCGAATGCCATGCCGGCAGTCTAGGTCGCCACGCCCGGGGGCGGAAGCTTAGCCTTCGTAGACGACCCGGCCCTCCACCACCGTCATCCGGACCTGCCCCTGCAGACGCCGCCCGTCGAAGGCGGAGTTCTTGGACTTCGAGGTCAGCCGCTCGGCGTCGATCAGACGGGGGACCCCCAGGTCGCACAGGACGAGATCGGCGGGAGCGCCGACGGCGAGGCGCCCGGCTTTCAGCCCGATGGCTTCGGCCGGCGCGAGGGTCACCGCGCGCACCAGGTCGATGAGCGGAATGCGCCCTTCGTGGTGGAGGGTGAGGAGAGCCGGCAGCAGCGTCTCCAGCCCTACCGACCCGGCCGCCGCTTCGTCAAACGGCAGGCGCTTGTCTTCGGCCGGCGCCGGACAATGGGCCGAGACGATGATGTCCACCAGGCCCGACCGCACCGCATCGATGAGCGCCTGGCGGTCGTCCTCGCTGCGCAGCGGCGGATCGAGCTTCCAGAAGGTGCGGTAGTCGCCGATGTCCAGCTCGTTGAAGGTGAGGTGGTTGATCGAGCAGCTGGCGAGGATGGGGACGCCCCGCGCCTTGGCCCGCGCCAGGGTTTCGAGGGCGCAGGCGGCGCTGACCTGGTCGGCGAGCAGCCGCGCCCCGGTGAGCTCGGCGAGCGCCACGTCGCGCTCCAGCATGATCTGTTCGGCGACGACCGGGGCGCCGGCGAGGCCGGCGCGGCCCGCGAACTCGCTCTCCGTGGCCGAGGCGCCGGCGGTCAGCCAGGGATCCACCGGCCGGTGGGAAACGAGCAGCCCGAGCCCTCCGGCGTAGGCCAGCAGCCGGCGCATGACCTTGGAGTCGACGATGGGCCGGTCGACATTGGTGACATAGACGCAGCCGGCCTCCCGCATCAGGCCGATCTCGGCCATGACCTGGCCCGCCAGGCCCTTGGTGGCGGCGCCGGCGGGATAGACGTGGACCAGCTGGATGTCGCGGGCCCGGCGGAATACGAAGTCCACCACCGAGGGGTCGTCGGCCACCGGCTGGGTGTCCGGCTGCACGACGATGGAGGTGACGCCCCCCGCCGCGGCGGCCAGGGACGCCGACTTCAGCGTCTCCTTCGGCTCATTGCCCGGCTCGCCGGTCTTGACCCTGAGGTCCACCAGGCCCGGGGCCAGCATGGCGCCGGCGGCGTCGATCTGGAGCACCTCGTCGGAAAGCCCCTCGAGCCCCTCGGCTCCCTTCACCAGGTGGGAGATCCGCCCATTGCTGACCACCAGGGCGCCGGGCCCGTCGTAGCGGCTGGCCGGGTCGACCAGGCGGGCGTTGAAGAAGGCGAGCGGGCGCGGACTCATCAGCCGTTGTCCAGCCGAGCGGCCATGGAGGCCAGGATCGCCATCCGGGCGGCGACCCCCATCTCCACCTGGTCCTGGATCAGGCTGACCGAAAGGTCGTCGGCGACATCCGAGTCGATTTCGACCCCGCGGTTCATGGGTCCCGGATGCATTACCCGCACGTGCGGCGCCGCCCGCGCCAGCTTCTCGCGGTCGAGGCCCCAAAGGCGGAAGTACTCGCGCAGGGACGGCACCAGCGCCCCCTCCATGCGCTCGAGCTGCAGGCGCAGCATCATCACCACGTCCGCCCCCGCCAGACCGGTCCGCAGATCGTGGGCGATCTCCACGCCCCAGCGGTCCGCGCCCGACGGGATCAGGGTCGGGGGGCCGACGAGCCGCACCCGGGCGCCCAGCAGGCCCAGCATCCCCACGTTGGAGCGCGCCACCCGGCTGTGAAGGACGTCGCCGCAGATGGCCACGGTGAGCCCCTCGACGCGGCCGAAGGCGCGTTTCAGGCTCAGGGCGTCGAGCAGCGCCTGAGAGGGGTGCTCATGCTGGCCGTCGCCGGCGTTGACGACGCTGCAGCTCACCTTCTGCGAAAGCAGGGAGGCGGCGCCCGAGGCCCCGTGGCGGACCACCAGTATGTCCGGGTGCATGGCGTTGAGCGTCACCGCCGTGTCGATCAGCGTCTCCCCCTTGGCCACCGAGGAGGTGCGAGGGTTCATGTTGACCACGTCGGCGCCCAGCCGCTTGCCGGCGAGCTCAAAGGAGCTCTGGGTCCGGGTGGAGGCCTCGAAGAAGAGGTTGATGAGGGTGTGGCCCTTCAGGAGGTCGAGCTTCTTGGCCTTCTGGCGGTTGAGGGCGACAAACCCCTCGGCGAGGTCGAGAAGACGCTCGACGTCCGGCCGCTCGAGGTCGAAGACCGACAGGAAATGGCGTTGCGGGAAGCGGAAGGTCCCCTTGCGGACCTCCTCGGGGCCGGGCGCGTTCGCGGTCATCAAAGCGTCGTTCTAGAGCGCCTTCCGCAAAAGGGGAATGCTTTCCGCCCGGTCGCGTGCGCTCCAGGGACGATCCGGTGCAAGGGTGGTCATCGGGCGCCTGCAACGTCGCCGCTCGGCTGGAAAAGATTTTCCGGCAGAGCCGAACCGATCCCCTGGCCGATGATTTCCCTCGCGTTGGCCGCCCAGACCCTGGCTGCGCCCCGCGGATCGACCGCCGGCCAGCCCTTCCAGGTGCTGCCCCACGCCGACGGCGAGCGGCCACGGCGGTGGGCGCGAAAAGACGAGGATGCGATGCTCGTTCAAGAAATCATGACCCGCAGGGTCGAGGTGATCGATCCCGAGACCACTTTGGCCGAGGCCGCGCAGAAGATGCGCGACGAGGCCATCGGCGCCTTGCCGGTGGGCGAGAACGACCGGCTGATCGGCATGATCACCGACCGGGACATCGTCGTCCGCGGGGTGGCCCAAGACTGCGCGCCCGGCGACACCTGCGTGCGCGAGGTGATGTCGCAGGGGATCTGCTACTGCTTTGAGGACGAGGCCGTGGAGACGGCCGCCGAGCTGATGTCCGAACGGCAGGTGCGCCGCCTGCCGGTGCTCAACCACGACAGGCGCCTGGTGGGCTTCCTGGCCATGGCCGACCTCAGCCTCGACGCGGGCCGCGCGGCGCAGTCGGCGCTGAGGGGCGTGTCGGTTCCCACGGACGGCGCCCGCGGCTGACGGTCACGGGGTTCGGCGAAGGCGGTCCAAGGCACCCTGGAGGATCCAGGCGGCGGCCGCCTTGTCCACCAGCGCCGCGCGCCGGGCCCGGGAGAGGTCCGCCTCGCCGGTGAGCAGCCGGTTCACGGCGGCCGTGGAGAGCCGCTCGTCCCAAAATGCGATCGGCAGCTCGCGCAGCCGCAGGAGGTTGCGGGCGAACGCGCGGGCCGATTGGCAGCGCGGCCCCTCGCTCCCGTCCATGTTCACGGGCAGGCCGACGACCATACCCGCCGCGCCGCGCGACTCCATAAGCGCAAAAAGGGCCTCGGCGTCCTTGGCGAACCTGGCGCGGCGGATCAGGGCCAGGGGGCTGGCGATCATCCGGCCGCGGTCGGAGACGGCGACCCCAATGGTCTTCTCCCCGAGGTCGAGGCCGACCAAGGGCGTATTGGCCGGGGCCGCGCCCGGCAGGTCCTGAAGGTCGACGACCGCCATGGACCTTGCATAGGAGGGCTTGCCAACGCGGCCAAGCGGCGGCTAACCCGCGCCTCTTGGGTCCATGGGAGATTTCAGGATGGCCATCGACGCGGCCACAGTCCGCAAGGTCGCCCGGCTGGCGCGCCTCAAGGTCGACGAGGCCCGGTTGGAGAGTCTGGCCGCGGAGCTGTCGGGCATCCTCACCTGGATCGAGCAGCTCCAGGAAGTGGACACCGAAAGCGTGCAGCCCATGGCCTCCACCGAGGCGGTCTCCCTGCCGATGCGCGAAGACGTGGTGACCGACGGCGGCGATCCGGCCAAGGTGCTGGCCAACGCCCCGCGCGCCCTGCGCAACTTCTTCGTGGTGCCGAAGGTGGTGGAATGAGCGGCGAGCTGACGGCGCTTTCGCTGAAGGCGGCGCTGGAGGGGCTGAAGGCCCGCAAGTTCTCGGCCGTGGAGCTAGCGCACGCCCACCTGGAGGCGATCGCTGCGGCGCGGCCCCTGAACGCCTATGTCCTGGAGACGCCGGAGAGGGCGCTGGCCATGGCCGAGGCCTCCGACGCGCGCCTCGCCCGCGGCGAGGGCGGACGCCTCGAGGGCGCAGCGCTCGGGATCAAGGACCTCTTCTGCACCGAGGGGGTGCGCTCCACCGCTTGCTCGCGGATCCTCGGCGACTTCCGGCCGACCTACGAATCCACCGTCACCGCCAATCTGTGGCGCGACGGGGCGGTGATGCTGGGCAAGCTCAACATGGACGAGTTCGCCATGGGCTCGTCGAACGAGACCAGCGCCTTCGGCCCGGCGATCAACCCTTGGCGCTCGCGCAGCTCCAACCGGCCCCTGACGCCGGGCGGCTCCTCGGGCGGCTCGGCCAGCGCCGTGGCCGCCGAGCTGGCGCTGGGGGCCACGGCCACCGACACCGGCGGCTCGATCCGCCAACCCGCCTCGCTCACCGGCACGGTGGGGATCAAGCCCACCTACGGGCGCTGCTCGCGCTGGGGGATCGTGGCCTTCGCCTCCTCGCTCGATCAGGCCGGCCCGATCGCCAGGACCGTAGAAGACGCGGCGATCCTGCTCACCTCCATGAGCGGCCACGACCCGAAGGATTCTACCAGCTTGCCGGCGGAAGTACCTGATTTCGCGAGCTTCGTCGGCCAGTCGGTGAAGGGCCTGAAAGTCGGGGTGCCGAAGGAATACCGCGCCGACGGCATGCCCGCCGAGATCGAAGCCCTGTGGGCCCAGGGTGTCGAGTGGCTGAGGGAGGCCGGCTGCGAGGTGGTGGACGTCTCCTTGCCGCAGACCAAATACGCCCTGCCGGCCTATTACATCATCGCTCCGGCGGAAGCCTCGTCCAACCTCGCCCGCTACGACGGCATGCGCTATGGCCTCAGGATCGACGGCCCGAGCCTCACCGACGTCTACGAGGCGACCCGGGCGGCCGGCTTCGGCGAGGAGGTGAAGCGGCGGATCCTGATCGGCGCCTATGTGCTCTCCGCCGGCTACTACGACGCCTACTATCTCAAGGCCCAGAAGGTGCGCCGCCGGATCGCCGACGACTTCGCCGCCGCCTTCGAGAAGGTCGATGCGCTGCTCACCCCCACCGCGCCCTCGGCCGCATTCGGGCTCGGCGACGCCTCGGCCGATCCGGTGGCCATGTACCTGAACGACGTCTTCACCGTGACCGTGAACCTCGCGGGCCTGCCCGGTCTTTCCCTGCCGGCGGGGCTGGACGCGCAGGGCCTGCCGCTCGGCCTGCAGCTCATCGGCCGCGCGCTGGACGAGGGGACGCTGTTTCGCCTGGCGGGGGCGATGGAGAAGGCGGCCGCCTTTCAGGCCAGGCCCACGCGGTGGTGGCGCGGGTCGTAGATCAGCCATTTCCTCACCGCGAGCACCACCAGGATGAGGATCGCCGCGGCGATCGGGGCCATCGCCTCGCCCGGCAGGGCCGGCAACCGGCAGATCGGTCCGGACATGGGGCCGGCGGTGAACTTGCGGGCCCAAGCGTCGGTCGCCTGCACGACCTCGGCCGCCACGGTCAGCAACATCACCGCCCAGAGTCTCCCCACCGGCTCCGGCGCCCGCCGCAAGGCGAAGAGCGCTGCGGCCGAGAGGGAGCTGGCGAGGGCGACGCCGACGGCGAAGGGCATGTCGTCGACCTCCCGTCCGGAAAGCCACATCCGGCCCGCGCTGGTCATGGCGTCGCCGATGGCGATCGCCCCCCCCAATAGAGCCGCTCCGGCCAGCAGCCCGCGGGCGTCGTCGAACGCGCTCTCCACGGCGAAACCGCAGGCGGCGCCGAAGATTGCGATCGGCAAGGCAAGGGCGGTGAACAAAGGGCAGAACCCCGGCGGGGCGGACCAGTGGATCGAAAGGAACGGCAGCGCCCAGACCCCGACCCCGGCCGTCAGCCCCGGCCTGAGGCTCGCTCTCCATTTCCCCGCCTGGGCCAGCGGGCGAAGCTCGAGCGCGGTGAGCCAGGCGAAGAAGGAAACGCAGCCGACCGCGCCGCCCCTCAATCCAGCCAGAAGGAGAGCAGTGTCGAGTGGAAACGCCATGCGCGACTCATCGGGACCTTCCTCAACTTATCCGCGCTAGGGGCCGATGACACGCCGAATTAGCGGCTGTCGAGCCCAGAAACCGAAGCCAGCCAACCGCTTGTTTGGTTGGCGCGCCGTCTGGCAGGGGCGGGGCGCACCGGCGCCAGCTCTGAGCTAAGGCCCATCGCTCGGCGGCCGACGGGGAGCCCGCCGAGATCGCCGCTGGCGGCGCCGACGCCAGATCGCCTATATCAACACCGCCATGAGAACCGCGACATCCAAACTCATCGAGGGACGGACTGGTCCCTGGGAGATCGTCCTTGGCCTGGAGATTCACGCCCAGGTCGCCTCCAAGGCCAAGCTGTTCTCGGGCGCGGCGGTGGGGTTTGGCGCAGGTCCGAACGAGCAGGTGAGCCTGGTGGACGCGGCGATGCCTGGCATGCTGCCAGTGATCAATCGCGGCTGCGTGGAGCAGGCGATCCGCTCCGGTCTCGGCCTGAAGGCGAAGATCAACCACTGGTCCCGCTTCGACCGGAAGAACTACTTCTACCCGGACCTTCCGCAGGGCTATCAGATCAGCCAGTACAAGGACCCGATCGTCGGCGAGGGCCAAATCGAGGTGGAGCGCGACGACGGGACCAGCTTCACGGTCCGGATCGAGCGGCTGCACCTGGAGCAGGACGCCGGCAAGTCGATCCACGACCTCGACCCAAACGCCACCTACGTGGACCTCAACCGGGCCGGGACGGCGCTGATGGAGATCGTTTCCCACCCGGACATGCGCAGCGCCGAGGAGGCGGCGGCCTACGTCAAGAAGGTGCGGACCATCCTGCGCTACCTCGGGACCTGCGACGGCGACATGGAGAAGGGGAACCTGCGGGCCGACGTGAACGTGTCGGTGCGGCGCCCCGGCGCGCCCTTCGGGACCCGCTGCGAGATCAAGAACGTCAATTCCTACCGCTATATCCAGCAGGCCATCGAGTACGAGGCGCGCCGGCAGATCGAGATCCTCGAGGACGGCGGGCAGATCGCCCAGGAGACCCGGCTCTTCGATCCGGGGCGCGGGGAGACCCGCTCCATGCGCTCCAAGGAGGAGGCGCACGACTACCGCTACTTCCCGGACCCGGATCTGTTGCCGCTCGTGCTCGACCCGGCCTGGGTGAAGGCGATCGAGGCGTCGCTGCCTGAACTGCCGGACGACAAGCGCCGCCGGCTGATGTCGCAGTATGGCCTTTCCGCCTATGACGCCGGCGTACTGGTCGCCGAGGCCTCGCGCGCCGACTTCTTCGAGGCCGCCGCCAGAGGCCGGGACGCCAAGCTGGTCGCCAACTGGGTGGCCAACGAGCTTCTGGGCCACCTGGCCAAGGACGGGCTCGACATCGGCCAAAGCCCGATCTCGGCGGTCGACATCGCCGGGCTCGTGCAACTGATCGAGGAGAACGTCATCTCGACCAAGATCGCGCGCGAGGTGTTCGAGCGCATGTGGGCGGGCGAGGGGACGGCGGCCGACGTCGTCGAGGCGCACGGCCTGCGCCAGGTGTCGGACTCGGGCGCGCTGGAGGCGATGATCGATCAGTTGATCGCCGCCAATCCCGGTCAGGCGGCGGCCGTGAAGGCCAAACCCCAAGCAGTCGGGTGGTTCGTGGGTCAAGTCATGCGCCAGACCGGCGGCAAGGCCAATCCTGGGGCGGTGAACGAGATCCTGCGGCGCAAGCTTGGGGTGGAGTAGCGCGGGATGGGGCCGGCCGCGGCGATCGCGCGCTCAGAATCCTTCGACGACGTCGAAGATGAGGCCGGTGCTGGTCGAGACCAGCAGATAGGTATCGCCCGCGCGCACCCAGTTGTAGCCTGAGGGCGGACGGCGCAGGTGATGGCGCCAGTAATCGCTCACCACGCCTTCCTGATAGTAGCGGGGCAGGAAGGCCCCGCGCCGCCAGCGGGTGTAGCCGGGGCGATAGCCGGGCGCGTCGGGCGGGGGCGGGCCATAACGCCATCGGCCGCCCACCCAATATCCGTCGTAGCGTCGGTCGTCCCAGCTTTCTCCTGGACCCGGCCCCGGGGGAGGGCGTTCGGCGCGGGGATAGCCGCGCGGCCCCTCGACCGCGCCGCGGTGACCGCCGCGACCTTCGTAGGCCGCCCCTCCGTCCGGGTCCCACCTGCCGCCGCCCCGACCGTCGCCCCGGCCGAACCCGCCGCCGCGGTCAAAACCACCGCCCGGCCCGAAGCCGCCAGGGCCGAAGCCTCCGTCTGGGCCGAAACCGCCATGGGGTCCGGCGCCGCCGCGTCCCCCGCCGAAGCCGCCGCGGCCCCGGGGCTGCGCAAGGGCGGGGTCAGCCGCAAGGCCCACGAGCGCTGCGCCGGCGCAAAGGAGGAGGCTCCAGCGCCGGGCTGTGTCGTAGAGAGGCCTTGTTCTGCTCACGTTCGCAAATGATCACGGCAGGACTGAACCGCGCCTGAATGGAAGCGGCTGGCTAGGCGGTAAGACGGCGTTCGTCGCCAGCGGGGCGAGCAAAGCCGGCGAGAGGGGCTATGGCATCCAGAGTTTTGGAAGATATTGAGATCCGCCATGACGCGAGATTTACCCTATCACGTGCGACGTCTCTCTGGATACCGGCGCGCATAAGGTGAGCGGCTGCTTCAGGCGTTCGCGCAGCAGGCGCTCGTCTTAACCAAGCATCCATCAGTATTTATACGGCGTAGCACTTTCGTATTCACGCTTCAGTCTTCATCGTCCCGGCGAATTCGGCTTAACCATATATTCAACCTAGATCGACTTTCCTCTAGCCGGCGGGAAAGAGCGTCGTCTCCAGAAGGGAGCGGCCAAGCCCGCAGAAGGGGGCTGAAGACTATGTTGGGGGTTATCGAGGCGGACGCCGTCGGCGTGCTGCCGCTGCCGAATCCCAAGGCCACGGGCGACGAGCTGTTTCGCCTGGGGTTGCTCTACTCAACGGGCCAGGGCGGGGTGCCGCGGGACTACGTCTCGGCGCACATGCTGTTCAATCTGGCGGCCATGCGCGGTTCGCTAGAGGCGAAGATCTACCGCAAGGAACTGAGCCAGGAGATGGATCCGGCCGATGTGGCCGAGGCCCAGAGGGCGGCCCGGCGTTGGCTGGCGGAGGGCTGAGCTCCAGCTCTGAGCCGAAGGACGGTCTGCCGGCAAGGCGTGGCCTGGCGCTATGCGGGCCAGCCGTCCCGCGTCCGCCCGAAGCGTTTCGAATTCGCCGCGCCCGGACCGGTCAGAAGACGGCGGCGTTTCCGAAGGCGTAGCTGAAGTTGACCGGGAGGGCGTTGCGCACCTGCGTCATGAACACGTCCACGTCGCCAAGCCCGGTGCGGGGCACGAACACGATGTCGAATCGGCGGAGCGGGACGAGGTCCGCCGCCCCGCGCGCGCCCTTCAGCGGCCGGTCCAGGTCCACCGTCCTCATCATCGCCCGCCCACCCGGGCCCCTGCGGATGATCACCACGAGGTTGCGCCTGGCGTTGTCGCCGAAGCCGCCGGCTTCGATGATCGCCCTCAGCGCATCGATGTCGCCCGGCATGTCGTAGACCCCGGGCTTGCCGACCTCGCCGCCCACAAACACCTTGAGCGGCTGGGCCCGGACCGCCACCTCGACCTCGGGCCGCAGCAGCTGGCCCGCGTAGGCGCTGCTGAGCGCGCGCTCGAGTTCGGTCGGGGTGCGGTCCGCCGCCATTTGCGGAGCGATCAGCGGGAGCTGGATTCGTCCGTCGGGCTGCACCGTCACCGTCTTGTTGAGTTCGGGCGCGGAGGGAAGGGTGATGTCGATCTCGTCGCCGGGGAACAGACGGTACTGCGGCTCGTCGTCGGTCCAGGTCGCGTAGGGAATGTCGGGAAACGGCGCAGGGCCGGCGCTGGCGGCCGCCGCCGTGAGCAGGAGCAGCGCGGGCGCGGCCAGCAGGCGACGAAGCAGGCTCATGCGCTGAGGCTTAAGGAGAATGGGTAAGGAAGCCTTAATCGCGCCGGCTCAGCTTGCGGCGAGAAACCCCGAGTCCGACGCGCATCCATGGCATCGCAAGGCGTCTTTCCGGTCCGCCCCGCCGCCGGCGCGACTGCGCCGCCCCAGGCATGGCCCACGCGCCCCAAGTACGCGCTCGCCGATATCCCGGCGATGCTGTGGCGCGAGCGCCGGCTAATGCTGACGGTCTTCGTGGCGGTGATGGTCCTGGGGACGGCGTTCGCCCTCAGCCTCGCGCCCGTCTACGCGGCCCATTCCAGCCTGCTGGCGAGGCTCGGGCAGGAGTACGTCTATCAGCCGCGGGCCGGGGAGGCCGGCCAGGGCGCGGTTCCGGACAACGACCACGTGCTCCAGTCGGAGTCCGAAATCCTCGGCAGCGACGCCTTGAAGCTCAGGCTGGTGCGCCACATCGGCGTCGCGCGGCTGGCGCCCGGGCTGGCGGGCGCCTACGCGGCCGGCGCGGAGGACCAGCGCCAGCGGATCGAGGCCCGGCTGGCCGAATCGGTGGGGCGGGCGCTGAAGATCGAGACCGCGACCGGCGATCCGGTCATCCGTGTCAGCTACCAGAACCGGGATCCGCAGCTGGCGGCCCAGGTGCTGAACGCCCTCCTGGAGGAATTCCTGGTTTATCGCCGCACGGTGTTGCTGGCGCCGTCGGCGCTCGCCTTCGAGGGCCAGCGCAAAGCCTTCCAGCAGCGGCTCGACCAGGCGGACGCCGCCTACCAGGATTTTCTGTCCAACAACCGGATCGGCGACTTCGAAGCGGAGAAGACCTCGCTTTCCCAGCTGGCCGCCCAGCTCGAGCAGCAACAGTACGTCACCCAGTCTTCGATCGAGGAGAAGGGCGGGCGCCTGGCGGCCATCGAGGGCGAGTTGGCCGCCTTGCCGCCGGAGGTGGGGCTCTACCACGACGCCGATGTCACCGCCTCGGCAAAGCTCGCCGACCTGAAGGTCCAGCGCGAGGGGCTGCTGGCCCGTTATCGGCCGGAGGCCCGGCCGGTCGCCGACCTCGACGCTCAGATCGCCAAACTGGAGGCCGCCATCGCCGCCGGCCGGACCCAGTCGCGAGGGCCCGAGCGGACCGGGCTCAATCCGGTCTACCAGACCTTTGAGACCGAGAGGCTGCAGCTCGGCGCGGAGGTCGCGGCGCTGAAGGAGACGGCCGCCGTCCTCGACGACCAGATGCGGCGGCTGACCGAGCGTCGCCTGCGCCTGGCGGAGCTCGAACCCCGATACCAGTCGCTGAACCGCGACCGCGACGTGCTGCAAAGCAGCGTGCGCGATTTCGCCATGAAGGCCGAGCAGAGCCAGGCCTCCCAACAGATCGCCGCCGCGACCAACGACGACATCCGGATCGTCGAACGCGCCGCCGTCCCGGCCCGCGGCCGCAGCCTGCGGGGGCCCGTCCTGCTACTCAGCCTGCTCTTCGCCGCCGTTTCGGCCCTTTGCGCGGGACTGGCCCGCACGCACCTTCGCCCCGGCCTGCCCAGTTCCGCCTCGGCGGCGCGAACCTTCGACCTGCCGGTGCTGGGATCGGCGGCGCTCAAGCAGCCGGCCTGAGTCGCGAGACCGCCGGCCCGTGCGCCCCGGGACGGCTTCGACTAAGCTCAGGCTCTTTGGGGCGGCGATTCGGGCGAATGGAAGACTTGAGCGCCGAGATGCCGGAGCTCTGGGGCTCGCTCGGACCGCCGACGGCCGGCCGCGCCCGTGTGTTCGAATTCATCGCCGCCCGCAGCGGCGAAGGGGCCTCCACCGTCGCCCGTGAGTTCGCGTTCTACGCCGCCGGCGCCTTCGGCGTCAGGGTGTGGCTGGTCGACCTGGACCTGATGGCCCAGTCGCAGGCGGTCAGCCTGGCCGCCGATCCGGTCCGCTTCGGGACGTTGGGGCCCCCCGCCGCCGCCACCCCCTCCGGCCCGGTCTTCTTCAAGGTTCAGCCGCCGCTGCGGGGCGCCGACGGGCGGCCCTGGCCGGATGCGCGCTACATCAACGCCTACTGCGTCGGCGGCTCCCAGCTCTGGGTGACCGAGTTCCGGCGCGACGCCCTCAAGGCCCGGCAGGCGGTGCATGTGCTGCCGGTGGGCGAATACTGGAGCGCCTTGCGCCGCCACGCCGACGTGATCGTGGTGGACGCGCCGGCGAGGGAGCGATCGCAGGCCGGGCTGACGGTCGCGCCGTTCATGGACGAGGTGATCCTGGTGGTCGCCGCCGACCAGGCCGACGTGCGCGCCAGCAGCCAGTTGCGCGATGCGGTGATCGAGGCGGGCGCCCGGTGCGCGGGCCTGTTCTGCAACAGGCTGGCGCCGGCCGGATCGGATTTCCTTCGGCGCGGCCGGCTCTGAGCGGCCGCGGAACTATCGCGACTGCCTCAGCCGGCGCGCGCCCTCGGCGACCGTAACCACCTCGAACTGGGCCGCCAGGGCCGCTTCGGCGAGCCGCTCCAGGGTCGCCGGCGCGCAGCCCCAAGGGGAAGAATCCTCGCGCACGTCGTGGGTGTAGAGGATCAGCCAGGCGCGCCGGGCAGCCGCCTGGGCTAGCCAACGCTGGGCGGTCCGTTCGCCTCCCGGTCCCTCGATCCCCACCGCAGGCGCCTGGTTTAGGTCCGCGCCCCGGCCGATCAGCCCGTGATGGAGCGCCCTCGAGAGTGCGAAGCGGGCGCCCAGTACCCGCTTGGCGGCGATGGTCAGGTCGCCATAGGGAAAGGCGAAGGTCACGGGCGCGGCCAGGCCCCACGCCGCCAGTGCGGCGCAGTTGCGCTCGACGTCGGCGTCGATTTCCGCGGCGCTGCTTCGCCCGCAGTCCAGGTGGGAGAATGTGTGGCAGGCGATCTCGTGTCCGGATTCGGCCAGCCGCGCGGCGGCGGCGGGCGCGAGGATCGGACCGCTGGGGCTATCCTGCCCGGCCAGGCTCGCGGCGATGAAATAGGTCCCGCGCAGGCCGAGCCCCTCCAGAATCCGCGCGCCGGCTTGCGCCGCTGTGGCCGGGGCGTCATCGAAGGTGAAGGAAACCATGGGGCGCGTCGGGGCCCCAGCCGCGCGCCGTGCGACGAGGCGCGCCGCCCTTCGCCTCAGCTTGCCCGCCAGCGAGCGGTCGACCTTGTAGGTCCCGGCCATCAGATGGTCTCGGCGTAGAGGGCGGCTCGATAGAGCCTCAGGGCGAGGGCGCGCAAGGTCGCAGGCGGGATATCGGAAACGGCGGCCGCCTTCAGCCACGGGCGCCAGAGCCGGCGAAGCGGGAAGGCCTTCAGAAACCGCGCGGCCTTGTAGAGCGGGTAGGTCTGCACCAAGTCCGGATGCGCCGCGGCGAGCCGCCCGAAGTTTGCCGCCGACTGCTCGAACTTGGTCGCCATCGCGCAGGCCGTGTCGAGACCGAGATGGGTGGCGGGAATGTCGACGTGCAGGATCGGATGGGTGCGCACCACGCGCGCGGCCCATTCCACGTCTTCCCAACCCCACCCGCGAAAGCCGTTGTCGAAGGGCGCCGCTTCGAAGACGTCGCGGCGGACCAGCAGGTTGGAGGTGAAGACGTGCTTCTCCGGGGCCCGGCGGCGCACCTCGGGGGGCGCGCAGTCGCCCCGCAGCGCCATCCGGCGGTGCACGGCGTGTGCGGGGTCCAGGGGGGCCTGGTCGAGGGAGAAGCCACCGAACGCGGCCGGCGGCCCTTGGGTGGAGACGAGCGCCAGCCACCGATCCAGGAAGTCGGGGCGGTCCGGCAGCATGTCGGCGTCGAGGAACAGCAGGTTGGAGGCCCGCGCCGCGCGCGCCAGCCGGTTGCGGACACGGGCCCGGCCTTCGTTGGCGGGCAGGGCCAGGAACCTGGCCGGGGCGGCGAGGCGGAGCACCGCGCAGGCGAGCCGGCTTACGAGCTGCGGGTCGCCCGAGCCGTCGTCGATGAGCACGATCTCCACGGGCAGGTCGGGCCTGTCGAGGGCGCCCAGCAGCCTTTGCGGGTCGTCGCGAAAGGAGGGGATGAGGATCGAGAGCGCCGGCCTGGCGGCGGCCCAGGCGGGGCTCTCGAAGGCGGTCGGCGCGGGGGCAGACTCGCGGCCGGCGCTGGTCGCCATCAGCGCACCGCCTTGCCGTCGGCGAAGATGCAAGGAATCGTCAGGGCCATGATCGTCAGGTCGAGGAGCAGCGACTGGCGTTCGATGTATTCAATGTCCAGCGCCACCCGGCGGCGGATCTTGTCCGGGGTTTCCACCGGCCCACGGGAGCCGTTGACGGCCGCCCAGCCGGTCATGCCGGGCTTCAACCGGTGGCGGTGCGCATAGCCCGCCACCAGCTTGGCGCTCTCGCTCGATCCGGTTCGCATTCCCACCGCGTGTGGACGCGGGCCCACCAGCGACATTTCTCCCTTCAGCACGTTGAAGAGCTGCGGCAGCTCGTCAAGGCTGGTGGGACGAATGATGCGCCCCACCCGGGTCACCCGGTCGTCGCCCGGACCCACCTGGCGGTGTGCGGCCGCGTCAGCGCGGTCGGCCCGCATGGAACGGAACTTCCAGACCAGGATCTCCTCGTTGTTGAAGCCATGACGGCGCTGGCGGAAGAACACCGGGCCGGGGCTGTCGAGCTTGATCGCCAGGGCGATCGCCCCCATCAGCGGCATAGCGAGGAGCAGCGCAACGCTTCCGATGACGAGATCCTCGACGCGCTTGACGAGGGCGCGCCGCTCGTCGCTGGGGCCGCCCGAAACCGGGGCGAGGGGGGCGTCGGCGATCCGCGAGAGGGCGGAGGCGCGTCCGGCGGGGCCCTGGTCGATGAACAGCATCACCTCGTTGGGCAGCGCCGACAGGCGCTCGACCAGCTGGCGGATCCGCGCCTGGGCGATGGACGGTACGGTGATCACCACTCGGTCGACATAGGGACCGATGCGATGGCGCAACAAGGCGGCGGTGTCGCCGAGCACCGGCACGCCCTGAACGCTGGGCGGAATCCGGCCGACCCGATCGTCGAAAACGCCCACCACGTTGGCCTCGCGGCTCTTCAGCGCCGCGGCGATCAGCCGCTCGGCGTTGGCGGTGGCCCCCACGACGACGATGTTCGGCGTGAGCCGACCCCTGGCGCGCCAGCCCCGAACGACCCTCCACCAGCCGGGATGGAGCAGGCAAAGGGCCGCGAAGCTCGCGGCCAGCCAGAGGCCAAACGCGCGCCAGCCGACCTCGATGGGGCTGAAGCCGCTGAGGAGGATCCCGAGCGCCACCGCCGCGAGCCCCAGGCCCGCGCCGATCCTGGCGAGATGGCGCGCCAGGCCCTCGCTTTGGGAGAAGCTGTAGGCGCCGACGGCCGAAAGGCTCCAGTGCAGCGCGAGCGCGCCCACCGCGAAGGGGACGACCGAGGTCGTCGCGATCGCGCCGGCGCCGAGCCGGGCGCCGGCCAAGGCGATGGCGGCCAGGGCGGCGAGGTCGGCGAGCCGGAAGATCATTCCGAGCGTCCAGCCATTGAGGCGCGAGCGCGTGGGCGTGAGGGCCGGCGGGCGCATGGGACCGCGGCGCTCGCCGAGACGCTCGACCGGGGCGGCCGGCGCGAGCGCCGTCGCATCGCGCGTCTCGACCTGAGACGGATCGTCGAACTGTCGAAGGGGCAGGTGCGTCACGGCGCGCCCGGAGCAAGAGTCGGGCCGGCGTCGGACGGCGAGCCAGATTGCACAGGCCGGACGAACAGGCTATCGACGGCCCGGCCGAAATGGGGTGACGTGGCCGAGAGGCTGAAGGCGGCGGTTTGCTAAACCGTTATACGGTGTAAAGCCGTATCGAGGGTTCGAATCCCTCCGTCACCGCCATTTGTTCGAAATTCCTCCATTTGGTCAGTGACTTAGGGTTTCGGTCATTTCCCTACCCACACAGGTTCCCACTCTTGGCAAGCGGCCGACCTAAGCGGATTGTGCCGTCATCTCCTC
>Ga0213876_10000413_pt1 | contig 35846 bp, 37 predicted proteins | sample BarmaccomBMRX_R9_FD_160113 | JGI IMG/M metagenome (GOLD analysis project Ga0213876, IMG submission 160113) | Root-associated microbial communities from Barbacenia macrantha in rupestrian grasslands, the National Park of Serra do Cipo, Brazil - RX_R9 | ecosystem: Host-associated > Plants > Roots... | reverse complement strand
GCTGGGAGCGCGGGCATCCCTGCCCGCCAAAGCGTGCCCCGGCACGCTTCCCGCCTTTCGCTTCACCTCAACGTTGAGACATAAAGTCTCACAGCTTTCGCGCTTTCGCGCTCATGGCGGGCAGGGATGCCCGCGCTCCCAGCGAAGAGATACCTTATTTCGATTTGCAAGTCGGTATTAGACAGGTAGAAGGTCGCCGGAATGTTTCCCTTGAAGGAGGTGGAACTTGAAAAAGTATGGTTGCGTGTTGGCGGCGCTCGCCCTCGCCTGTGCGGCCTCGGCCGCGGCGCAGACCGGGGCCGCGCCCCCGCCGGTCAGCGTCGTGTTCGCCGTCCTCACGAAATCCGCCGAGTCGAAGAGCGCGGCCGCCGGGCAGGAGTTGACCCTCCGCACGATCAGCGATGTCGTGGTCGATGGCGAGTTGGTCATCCCGAAGGGCTCGAAGCTGTCGGGGCGTATCACGGAGGTCGAGGTGAAGGGCGCGGGCTCCGAGCGGTCGGCGCTGTGGGTCGTCATCGACAAGGCGTTGACGAAGGACGGGGCCGAACTGCCCTTGCAGGCCATCATCGTCGCGGTGGCGGCGCCGCGGGACAAGTCCCTCGCCGACGATCCCACCTACGGGATGTTGCATTCCGGCGAGCAGAAGATGGTCGCCGCGAACCCCGGGGGCACCGCCGGCGCGGGAGAGTTGCCGCATAGCAGCAAAGCCTCAAGCACGGCCGAGGTGCAGGCGGCGGAATTGCAGGGTCGCACGAAGGAGCCTCTGTTGCTGAAGGAGGATTCGCAAGGCACCGTCGGCTATGACGGGCTCGACCTCTCCTGGCGCCTGATGGTGCCGCCCCCCGTCACGGTCTTCAGCAGCAAGGGCAAGAACGTGAAGCTGGACGCCGGGACGCAGATGCTTTTACGGATGGCGCCGCCCCGCCCGGGCAAGAGCAGACCTTAACCGAAGGTGATGCCGCGCCGCTCGCGCCCGAGCCCGGCCACGATTGCCGCGACCGTGAAGACGACGAAGGCCACGAGCGCCATCGCGCGCGCGTAGGTCGTGCGCTCGGCGAAGACCGCCTCGATGTAGGCGACCGAGCCCGCGATGAGCACGCCGCACTGGTAGGCGAAGCCCGGCAGGAAGCCGCGCACCGAGTCGGGCGAAAGCTCCGTGATGTGCGCCGGGATGACGCCCCACGCGCCTTGCACCATGAACTGCATCAGGAACGCGCCCGCCACGAGCAGCGCCAGCGTCGGCGCGAACGCCCACAGCGGAATCACCAGGATCGCCAGCGCGAACGCCAGCACCATCGCGCGCCTGCGGCCCCAGCGGTCTGACAGCAGCCCGAAGAGAATCCCGCCCGCTATCGCCCCGACCATCGAGACGGCCGTGATCGCCGAGCGCGCCTGCGGCGAGAAGCCCCAGTCGCGTTGTAAAAATGTCGGGAACATGTCCTGCGTCCCGTGCGAGGCGAAGTTCATCATCGTCATCAAGAGCGTGAGATACAGGAACGTCTTCCAGTGCGACGCGATGCCGCGCCCCAGCTCGCCCCAGGTGGCGTGGCGCGTCCGCTCCCACACCTCCGACTCCTTCACGCCGAAGCGCACGTAGAGCGTGAGGAGCGCCGGCAGGCCGCCGATGAAGAAGAGCGGGCGCCAGCCCCACCGCGGGAAGATGAAGAAGTAGCAGACGGCCGCCAAAAGATACCCGACCGCGTAGCCCTCTTGCAGAAGTCCCGACAGCACCCCGCGCAGGCGCGGCGGCACCTTCTCCATCGCGAGCGACGCGCCCACGCCCCACTCGCCGCCCATCCCGATGCCGAAGAGCGCGCGCAGGATGATGAAGGTCGTGTAGTTCGGCGCGAACCCCGAGAGCACTTCGACGACCGAGTAGAAGACGAGGTCGATCATCAGCGGCAGCCGCCGCCCGTAGCGGTCGGCCAGCAGGCCGAAGATGAAAGCCCCGACCGGGCGGAAGGCGAGCGTGACGGTGAGGGTGAGCGCGAGTTCCGCGTCCGACTTCCCGAAATCTTTGGCTATCGCCGTCAGCGTGAAGACGACGAGGAAGAAGTCGAAGGCGTCGAGCGTCCACCCCAAAAAGCCGGCGAGAACCGCCGCGCGGTGGTCGCCGTCTCCGCCGTCAATTCGTCCGTGCCCGCCGACACTCTCTGCTTCGGCCATCAAAGCCTCCTCGTCGATTAAGGGAAGATAACGTCGAAGGTGTTGACGATGACATGACCACGCGGCTCCGGCGCGGGCCTGCCGGGCCGCACGCAGAGCGCCGTCCCCGTGCCCGCGTCGCGCGCGGCGTCGAGTTCGGCCGTCACGTCCGAGACGAACAGCACCTCGGCCGCGGTTGAGTTAATTGCCGCGCCGATGCGCTCGTAGCTGGCGCGGTCGTTCTTCGCGCCCGTGTTGGTGTCGAAGTAGCCCTGAAGGTATCCGGTCAGGTCGCCCCTGTCCGTGTGTGCGAAGAGCAGCTTCTGCGCGAGGACGCTGCCGGAAGAGAAGATGTAAATGCTTCTGCGCTGCGCGCGCCAGCGCTCGAAGGCGGGCGGCACGTCCGCGTAGACCTGCCCCTTCAGCTCTCCGCTCAGGTAGCCGTCCTCCCAGACCTTCCCCTGTAGCGATTTCAAGGCCGTCGATTTCCTGTCCTGATCCATCAGCCAGTGGACGTACGCGGTCGCCGCTTCGACCTGCGAGTCGGCCGAATCCTCACGCCACTCGGTCGGCCCGCGCCCGGCCTCAGCGTCCGCGCGGCGCTCCGCCTTCAATGCTTCCAAGTCGGCGCGCACTTCGGCCGAGTGCCGTTGCTGACTGATGAACTCCCTGACGTGCCGGCGCGCGAAAGGGAAGAGGACATCGTAGACGAACTCGAAGGGCGTGGTCGTCCCTTCGATGTCGAGCAGGACGGCCCGTGTCTGCTGCTCCGCCATGAAGAGGTTCAAGCTCACGCGGCGCCGAGACGCGGCGGCGCGTAGGAAGGCCCGAGGCAGACCGGCTGGTAGTCGCGCTCGGCGCCGCTCCCGGTGTAATGCGGCGCCCAGCCGGCCGCGTCCTGGAAGAGCCGGATGGCGCGGATGCGGCGGTCGGCGCAGAGGCCGAACCAGTGCCGCATCCCGCGCGGCACGGAGAGCAGGTCGCCCGGCCCGACCTCGACGCACGTGACCGGCCCGCCCTCGGGGTGGAGGTGGAACAGCCCGCGCCCGCTGATGACGAACCGCACCTCGTCCTCTTCGTGCCGGTGTTCGCGCTTGAACTTCGCCAACATCTCTTCGAGGCCGGGCGTCTGCGGGCCGACGTCGATCACGTCGGCCGTCACGTAGCCGCCGCGCGCCTTGAGCCGCTCGACCTCCGCCGCGTAAGCCGCGAGTATCTCCTCCGGCGGCGCGTCGTCCGCCAGTGCGTGCGCCGGCTCCCAGCGCTCGTAGCAGACGCCGACGTCCGCCAGGTGTCGGCGAATCTCCGCCTCGTCCGTCAGTGTCCTGTGCTCTTCGGGTATGCTGACGATTGCCACGTCACTTCTCCTCTTTGACCGGCGGGCGAGCAAGGCCCGCGCAGTGCTCCCGCCCCAAGACCTCGAGCAGGAATTCCAGAATCTCGACGTGCCGCCTCGCCTCGGCCAGGTCGCGCCCCCACGTGTAGAGCCCGTGGCGGCGCAGCAGGACGCCGTGCGCCTCCGGGTATCTCGTCAACGCCCCTTCGAGAGAGCGCGAGAGCACGTCCATGTCCTGAGAGTTCTCGATGACGGGGAGCGTCTCGCGGTGCGCGTGCGTCCGAACCCCCGCGAGGCCCTTCAGCATCTCGAACCCCTCGATGACGAGTCGCCCGTCCCGTGCAAACGCTTCGGAGAGGAGCGTGCTCCACACGGAGTGCGTGTGCAGGACGGCGCCCGCCCCGCGCGCGCGCACGACCGTGAGGTGCAGCCGCGTCTCGTCCGAAGGCCGCCCGCTGCCCTGTGTGACTTCGCCGCGCGCGTCGATCTCAAGGATGTGTGCGGGCGTGAGCGCCCCCTTGTCCGCCCCGCTGGCCGTGACCAGCAGCCGCAGAGGGTCTGTGCTCGCCACCGCGCTGAAGTTGCCGCTCGTCCCGAGCACCCAGCCGCGCCCGTAGAAGTCTCGGCCCGCCGCGGCCAAAAGGGCGGCGAGGGAGGGGCGGCCGTCCGCACCGCCGTTCACTCTCTCTTCCTTGTTCTGACGCGACATCTTCGCCGACCGTGGACGGACATTCTATTGCCGTGCGTTCTTAAATACCAACCGGGGCGCCGCCCACGCGCCGCCTGCGGCCGCGACCTTTACGCATGGTACTTGACAGTACCACGGGCGGCGGATACCGTCGAATACCGCAACTCGGGGCGGCGGGTCGCCGCGCGACGCGGGAGTTACTTTCGCTAAGGTGAGGGGGCCGGGCGTGGAGCATTTAGACGTGTTAGTGGTGGGGGCCGGGCTGTCGGGGATCGGCGCGGCCTGCCACCTGCGGGCGGAGTGCCCCCGGAAGAGTTTCGCCATCCTGGAGGGGCGGGGCGCGATGGGCGGGACGTGGGATCTCTTCCGCTACCCGGGCATCCGCTCGGACTCCGACATGTACACGCTCGGCTACAGGTTCCGGCCGTGGCGCGACGCGAAGGCCATCGCCGACGGCCCGGCCATCCTCAATTACATCCGCGAGACGGCCGCCGAGTTCGGCGTGGACAAGGCGATTCGCTACCACCACCGCGTGACGCGCGCCTCCTGGTCTTCCGCGGACGCGCGCTGGACGGTGGAGGCCGAGACCGGCCCGGGCCGCGAGGCCGTCCGCCTGACCTGCGACTTCCTCTACCTCTGCACGGGCTACTACGACTACGAGAACGGCTACACGCCCGAGTGGCCCGGCGTCGAAAGCTTCCGAGGGACTTTGGTGCACCCGCAGAAGTGGCCCGAAGAACTCGACTACGCGGGCAAGCGCGTGGTGGTCATCGGCAGCGGGGCGACCGCCGTCACGCTCGTCCCCGCGATGGCCGAGCGCGCGGCGCACGTCACCATGCTCCAGCGCTCGCCGACCTACGTCGTCTCGCGGCCCGCAGAAGATAAGATAGCTAACTTGCTCCGCCGGCGGCTGCCGGCCCGTACCGCCTACGCGCTCACGCGCTGGAAGAACGTGCTGCTGGGGATGTTCTTCTACAAACTGGCCCGGGGGCGGCCCGAACTCTTCAAGCGGCTGGTGGCGAAAGGGGTGCGCCGCCAGCTCGGGGAGGAGTACGCCGGGCAGCACTTCACGCCGCGGTACAACCCCTGGGATCAGCGTTTGTGCCTCGTCCCCAACTCCGACCTCTTCCGCGCGATACGCGGGGGCAGTGCGTCGGTGGTCACAGACCAGATCGAGACGTTTACGGAGGCCGGCCTGCTGCTCAAGTCCGGCGCGCGGCTCGACGCCGACGTCATCGTGACGGCCACGGGGCTCGTGATGAAGCTCATGGGCGGCCTGCCGCTCTTCGTTGACGGCGCGCCCGTGGACTTGCCCTCGACGTTCGTCTACAAGGGGATGATGCTCAGCGAAGTCCCGAACCTCGCCTTCGCCGTCGGCTACACGAACGCGTCCTGGACGCTGAAGTGCGACCTCACGGCCGAGTACGTGTGCAGGCTCCTCAACCACATGGAGCGCCGCGGCTACGCCCGTTGCACGCCGCGCGTGAGAGACCCCGACGTGAAGGAGGAGCCGGTCATCGACTTCACCTCGGGCTACGTCCGGCGCGCCCTGCACGCGCTGCCGCATCAGGGCTCGAAGACGCCGTGGCGCCTCCACCAGAACTACGTGAAAGACCTTTCGATGATGCGCTACGGGCGCGTGGACGACGGCACGATGGAGTTCGAGGCGGCGCCGGGCGCGCGCAGTCTTGAGCGGGAGGAGGCGGTGCACGGCTGAGCGCACGGTGCTCGCGCCGAGAGTGAGAAGATGACGCTTCAGGTCACAGTCTTCGTCGGGCTACTCGCCCTCGGCGCGGTCGGCGCGCTCGTCCTCTTCACGGCCCACACCGCGCGCCGCGTGGGCGCGGCCCTCCCGCCCCTCGGCCGATTCATTGAAGTCGGCGGCGCGCGCGTCCACTACCTCGAACGCGGCACAGGCCCGACGCTGCTTCTCATCCACGGGCTGGGCGCCTCGATGCGCGTCTTCACGCACTCGCTGCTCGAACGGCTCGCGGGCGAGTTTCACGTCGTCTTGATGGAGCGCCCGGGGTCGGGCGAGTCAACCAGAGCCCCGCGCGCCAGCGCCCGCGTGCGCTCGCAAGCCGAGACGGTCTCGGCCTTCATCGACGCCCTGGGGCTCGAACGTCCTCTGCTCGTCGGCCACTCCCTCGGCGGCGCGGTCGCGCTCGCCGTCGCGCTCGAACACCCGGAGCAGGTCAGCGGCCTGGCCCTCATCGCGCCGCTCGCAAACGTGCAGGAGACTGTGCCGCCCGTCTTCAAGCGTCTCATCATCACCTCGCGCGCCCTTCGCAAGGTCGTAGCGTGGACGGTCGCCACGCCGGCCTCCATCCTCCGCAGCGTGCCGGTGCTCGACACGCTCTTCGGGCCGGACGCCGTCCCCGCCGACTACGCGACCGCGGGCGGCGGGCTCCTCGGACTGCGGCCGAAGAGTTTCTGCGCCGCCTCCGAAGACCTCGTGGCGCTTGAGGGCGAGCTGCCCGCGCTGGTCGAACGCTACGGGGCGCTGCGAGTCCCCGTCGGCATCCTCTACGGCACGGGCGACCGCGTCCTCGACCACCGGCTGCACGGCGTCGAGGTCGCGACGATGATCGAGGGGGCCGAGCTTGAGCTGGTCGAGGGCGGGCACATGCTGCCGCTCACCGCGCCGGACGCGGTCGCGAGCTTCGTCCGTAAGGTGGCGGAGAAGTCTTTCTCGGCGGGGGTCGTCGGGCAGGCGGCCGGGCGCGCGTCCTAGCGACCGACGACGGCCCGCAACAGTGCGGCGGCCGGCCGGGCGAGCCTGCGCAGGCGCGTGAGGTCGCCGCCCTCGACGGCCTGGAGCAGGAGTTCGTTGAGTCCGCCGACGGTCGCCATCGCCATCGCACTTGAAAGGGTGTGCCTCCCGCCGCCCTTCGGCCTGGAGGAGGCGACGACCTTGCGGAGCAGTTCGGCGTAACGCCGGTTGACCTGGCGGCGCACTTCGAGCCCGCGCGGCCCCGCGGCCAGAATCTCGACGAGCAGCGTCCGCAGCACGGCGGGGTGCTCCTGCAACGAAGAGAAGTAGACTTGGGTCGTCCGGGCGATCTGCGCGTCGAGGTCGAGGGAAGGGTTGATGGACGCGGCGATGCGGGCGAGGGCGCGCTCGCTCGAAGCGACGTAGAGGGCGAGCAGGCAGTCCTGCTTGGTGTCGAAGTGCTCGTAGAAGGTGCGCTTCGACACGCGCGCGAAGCGCGCGATGTCGGCGATGGTCACCTCGGCGAAGCCCTTCTCGTCGAGCGCCGCGGCCATCCCCTCCAGCAGGCGTCCGCGGTACTCGCCCGCCTGTGCCGACCCTTCGCCCGAAGCCAACGTCGCGCCGACTGACATGGCTCGGATCGTACTAGATTCCGGGTGCGGCGTCGAGCAACAACGGTACCGGCCGGTACCAGGAGCCGACCCGCGAAGTTTACCGGGAGGGGCTCTGAAGGAGACTTGATGAAGAGGCTCGGCTGGCGGCGCTGGCTGATACTGATAGCGTTCCTGCTGGCGGCGTCGGTCGCCGGTCTCTTCGTCGTGCGCACCGTCCGCCGCGCCGTCTACTGGAGCCGCCACAGGGACGAGGCCATCCGCCCCTGGATGAGCGTCGCTTACGTCGCACACTCTTACCGCGTCCCGCCGCACGTCCTCTACCGCGCCGTCAACCTGACCCCCGTGCCCCACGACAGGCGGCCGCTGAGAGAGGTCGCGCGCGAACAGAACCGCCCCCTGGAAGAGTTGACGGCCGACTTGGAGAAGGCCATCGGCGAGTTCCGCGCGCACCCGGAGCGGTACCCGCCGCCCCCGCCTCAGCCCGACGGGGGCAAGACGCGTTGAATCTGAGCGACTACCTTTTGGCGACGCTCGGCGTCTACGGGCTGCCCGTGCTCTTCGGGGCGCTGCTGGTCGGCTCGGCCGGCGTCCCCCTGCCCGCGAGCCTGCTGCTCGTGGCCGCCGGCTCGTTCGTCAACCAAGGCGAGCTGGACTTATGGCCCGTGCTCGCGCTCTCGGCGGCGGGGGCCGTCCTCGGCGACCAGGTCGGCTACGCGGTCGGGCGCTGGGGAGGCCGCCGCCTCACGCGGCGCCTCGGCGGACTCGTCGGCGGCGAGCAGAAGATCGCGGACGCCGAAGAGTGGCTCAAGCGGCGCGGGGGCTTGGGCGTCTTCCTGAGCCGCTGGCTGCTGACGCCGCTCGGCCCCGTCGTCAACCTCACCGCGGGCGCGAGCGAATACCCCTGGCCGCGCTTCCTCCTCTTCGACGTGCTGGGCGAGGCGCTGTGGGTCGCCCTCTACGTGCTGCTCGGGAAGCTCTTCAGCGACCGCGTCCAGGAGATGAGCGACCTGCTCGGCGACCTCACCTGGGCCATCCTCGGCCTGGTCGCCGCCGCCGTGCTGGGTCTGATTCTGTTCAAACAACTGCGCGAGCCCGAACCGCGTTGAGCGGTCTGATACAAGAACCCTTCACGCCTGAAGTGAGCGCTGCAACTCCACCGCCGAACCTTTCCGTGGAATTAGTCGTACAAGAAGAACACCTAGCGCTCCTACATGTACAGTGCGGGGCGGGGTGACGGAGCGTAGCGCGCCGTGTGCATTTCATTCAACCGCTCGCGTAAGGAGGACGAATGAAACACAACCTTCAGTTAACCATCGCGTCCCTGCTCTCGATCCTCTTCTTCACGCTTCACCTGGCGGACGACATCGTCCGGGGGATGGAGCCGGGAACGCTCACGAACCTCACCGCGGTGCCCATCTTTGTCTTCTGGCTGTACGGGACGCTGGTGCTGGCCGGGCGGCGGTCGGGGTACGTCATCACCTTGCTCGGGGGGCTCTTTGCGTTGGTCGTGCCCCTCGCCCACATGAGGGGGAGGGGTGTCGGCGTCACCAGCAGCCTCGCCAACTCCAGCGGGCACCTCTTCTTCGTCTGGACGCTGTTCGCGATAGGCGTGACCGGACTCTTCTCCGTCATCCTCTCGGCGCACGGACTGTGGAGCCTGCCGTGGCGCCGGCCTCGGAAGTCCGACTAACCCGAACGTGGAGCGGCGTCCCCTCCTTATAAAATCTTTACGAACCTTTTATCCCTTCCTTATGCGCGAGGTAGTAGCATCCTCCGGTTGAAAATTCGTCTGCCGAAGTCGCCCCGGCCGGAGACGCGCGGGGCGGCGCGGGGGAACCAACGCCGGCCGGCCTTGTGCGGCGGGCACGGGGCGAATCGCCGCGCGGGGGCGCGCGCGTAGGACACTTCTTCAGTCCGAGCCCGTCAGCTAACCTCGCAGGCCGAAGGTGAAGGGCGACGCCGCGCGACTGTTGTGAGAGAGGCACGGAGGCCGAAGCGCTTCCGTGCCTTTTTGTTCGGCGGAGTCGAGGAGACCTCGTTAGACCGATGTGGAAATCTTTGAAGCGCGCGCTGGTCGGCGACCCTATTTCGAGCGAGCAGGCCCAGCACGAGCGCCTGAGTAAGAAGACGGCGCTCGCGGTCTTCTCGTCCGACGCGCTCTCTTCGGTCGCCTACTCGACCGAGGCGATCCTGCTCGTGCTGCTCGCCGCGGGCTCCGTCGCCATCGGCTACCTCGTGCCGATTGTCGTCGGCATCACGATACTTCTGGCGATCCTCACGCTCTCCTACCGGCAGACCATCCACGCGTACCCCTCGGGCGGCGGCGCCTACATCGTTGCGAAGGACAACCTCGGCACGCAGCCCGGCCTCGTCGCGGGTTCGGCGCTGCTGGTGGACTACATATTGACCGTGGCGGTCTCCGTCTCGGCGGGCGTGGCGGCCATCACCTCGGCGACGCAGGGGACGCGGCTCGACTTCCTGCACGAGCACCGCGTGGCGCTCTGCATCCTGATCGTCGTCCTCATCGCCCTCATCAACCTGCGCGGGGTGCGGGAGTCGGGCGCGATCTTCGCCGGCCCGACCTACCTCTTCATCCTCTCGATGCTGGCGCTCGTCGTGGTCGGCTTCGTGCGCTACTACGCGACGGGGGAGGTGATGCCGACGCCCCCGGCCGGGGCGGTCGCGCACGACCCTTCGGTCGGCCCGCTCGGCCCGGGCGCGCTGACGGGGGGCGCGCTCGTCTGGCTGCTGATGCGCGCCTTCGCCGCCGGGTGCACGGCGCTGACGGGCGTCGAGGCCATCTCGAACGGCATCCCCGCCTTCAAGCGGCCCGAGTCGAAGAACGCGGCCGGGACGCTGACGTGGATGGCGGTCGTGATGACGACGCTCATCCTCGGCACGGGCTTCCTGGCTTATAAACTCAACGCGCACCCTTCGAGCAGCGGCGAGGAGACGCTCGTCTCCCTGATGGCGCGCCACACCTTCGGCACCGGCGTCTTCTACTACTTCGTGCAGGCGGCGACGGCCGCGATCCTCGTGCTGGCGGCGAACACCTCCTTCGCAGACTTCCCGCGCCTCGCCTCGCTGCTGGCGGCCGACCGCTTCCTGCCGCGCCAGTTCGCTAACCGCGGCGACCGGCTCGTCTTCTCGAACGGCATCGTCATCCTCGCCGTCCTGGCCGTCGTCCTCATCATCATCTTCAAGGGGCAGGAGCAGGCGATGCTGCCGCTCTACGCCGTCGGCGTCTTCCTCTCGTTCACGCTGTCGCAGTCGGGGATGGTCGTCCACTGGCTGCGCGAGCGCAACCGCGAGGAGAACCGGGCGCGCATCATCCGGCAGGAGGCGGAGGAGAGCATCCACCGCACCGTAGACCCTTCGGCGGCGACGCACGCGCGCGAGCGCCTGCGCGCGTTGGAGCGCGACAGGGGCGGCAACTGGCTCACGGCGACGCTCGTCAACGGGGCGGGGGCCTGCATCACGTTCGTCGTGCTCGTCGTCATCACCGTCACCAAGTTCACGCACGGCGCGTGGGCGGTCATCGTGCTCATCCCGCTCCTCGTCGTGATGTTCCGCGCCATCAACGGCCACTACCGGCTGGTCGCCGCGCAGCTCCGGCTCGACGGCGTCAGTCCCTCGCGGCCGCGGATGCACCACCGCATCATCGTCCCCGTCTCGGGCATCCACCGCGGCGTGCTGCCGGCGCTCGACTACGCGCGCAGCCTGAGCGCGAACGGCGGCCACGAGATCACGGCCGTCTACGTCGAGATCAATCCCGAGAACACCGAGGAGGTGAGGCGGCAGTGGGAGACCTGGGGCGGCGGCGTGCACCTGAAAGTCTTACACTCGCCCTTCCGCTCGATCACGTCGCCCCTCATCAACTTCATCAGCGAGGAGTCGTGCCGGCACGGGGATTCGATCACGACCATCGTCCTGCCGGAGTTCGTCCCGCGCGCCTGGTGGCAGCAGCTCCTCCACAACCAGACGGCGCTGCTGCTGAAGGGCAAGCTGCTCTTCGCGCGCAACGTCGTCGTCACGAGCGTGCCGCACCACCTGCGACGTTAGGCGGCCTCCGCCTCATGCGGTTACAAGTTGCCGGCCGGCGGCATACAATGAGGGCATGTGGAGGAAGACGTTCGAGCGGAAGCGGGTCGGCTACACGGTGGCCGTGCTGGGGACGGCCGCCGCGACGGGCGCGCTCAAGCTGTTCGGCGGCCACGTCAACTCGACGACCGTCGCGCTCGGCCTGCTCCTCGTCGTCCTCTTCGTCGCCACCGGCTGGGGCTCAAGGCCCGCCGTGCTCTGTTCGCTGCTCGGCGTCGTCTGCTTCAACTTCTTCTACCTGCCGCCGGTCGGCCGTTTCAGCATCGACGCGACCGACAACTGGGTCGCGCTCTTCGCCTTCCTCGTGACGGCCGTCACGGCGGGTCAATTATGGTCTCGCGCGAAGAGGCGCGCCGAGGAGGCCGAATCCGCCCGGCGCGAGGTGGAGCGCCTGTACCGAGAGCTGCGCGACGCCTTCGAGCGCGCGAGCCACGCCGAGGCGCTCAGGCAGAGCGAGCGTTTGAAGTCGGCGCTCCTCGACGCCGTGACGCACGACCTGCGCACGCCGCTCACCTCCATCAAGGCGTCCGTCAGCACGCTGCTCGAAGACTTCCGCGCGGAGACGCGCGCCGGCGAGGCCCTGGCGCTCGGCGAGGAGGGGCGCGGCGAGATGCTCGAAGTCATCGACGAGGAGACCGACCGCCTCAACCGCTTCATCGAGGGGCTGGTCGAGCTGGCGCGCATCGAGGCGGGCGAGATGCGTCTGCGCCGCCGCTGGGGCTCTCTGGAGGAGATCGTCGCGGCGGCGCTCGAACGCGCGGCCCCGCGCACGCGCGCGCACGACGTGAAGGTGCTGCTCGACGCGCGTCTCCCGTCCGTGCGCGTGGACGCGCGCGCCGTCGCCGAAGTTCTCTACACGCTGGTGGACAACGCCGCCAAGTATTCCCCCGCGGGGACGACCATTAAAGTCGAGGCCGAGCACGACGGCGGGCGCGCGGTGCGCCTCAGTGTCGAGGACGAGGGGCCGGGCGTGCCTTTGGAACTGCGCGAGCGCGTCTTCGACAAGTTCTTCCGCGCGATGCGCGACGGAGACTCGGGCACGCCGAAGCCTTCGGGGACGGGGATGGGGCTCGCCATCGCGAAGGGCTTGGTGGAGGCACACGGCGGGAGCGTCCGCATTGAAGACGCGCGGGGCCGTCGCGGGTGCCGCGTCGTGGTGACGCTTCCCGTCGGGGATGCTGAAGAGGGCGAAGGGCTTTTCACTGACGCCGAAGAGGATGAACGACAAGCAGCGCATACTCATCGTCGATGACGAGCCGCAGATCACGCGCGTGCTGCGCCGCAGCCTGACCTCGCACGGCTACGATGTGCGCGTCGCGGGCGACGGGCTGGCCGCCTTGCAGACCTTCGGCGACTGGCCGCCCGACCTCGTCGTGACAGACCTCTCGATGCCCGGCACCGACGGCCTGCAACTCTGCCGCAACCTGCGCGCCGTCTCGCAGACGCCCATCATCATCCTCTCCGTGCGCGGCGAGGAGCGGACGAAAGTCGAGGCATTAGACGCCGGCGCCGACGACTACGTCACGAAGCCGTTCGGGATGGACGAGCTGCTCGCGCGCATCCGCGCCGCGCTCCGCCGCGTGCAGGCGTCGAAGCCGGACGCCGCCGCGGCCGTCCTCGAAGCGGGTGATTTTCGGGTTGACCTTGAGAACCGGCGCGTGTCGGTGAAGGGCTCGGAGGTGCACCTGACGCCGAAGGAGTACGACCTGATGGTCTACCTCGTCAGCCACCCCGGCAAGGTCTTGACGCACCGCACGCTGCTCACCTCGATCTGGGGCGGCGACTCGGCCGAGCAGACCGAATACCTGCGCGTCTTCGTCGGCCAGCTCCGCAAGAAGGTCGAGCCCGACACGGCCGCCCCGCGCTACATCCTCACAGAGCCCTGGATCGGCTACCGCTTCGACCCCGGCTCATAGAACGCCGCCGAATCACCCGCGGCCTTATAAAACCTTTACGAACCTTTTACCCCCTCCTTATGCGCGGGGGCGTAGTCTCTGTTTGGAAGGGGGAGACTCATGGACGCTCGTGTGACTTACGACAGACGGGGGCGCGCGGGGGAGAGGCTCGCGCACCGCGCGCAGACCTGCTCGTGGGATTGCTGGACGTGGGGGACGATCCTCGGCATCGGCGGGGGCTTTGCGGCCGTCGCCGTCGGGTCGGTGCTCACGGCCGTCGCGTGGTTCGACGGGGGCGGCTCTTACGCCGGCACGGTCGGGACGGTTCTGCTGCTCGCGATGATCCCGCTCCTCTTCGTCGGCGCGCTGAGTCTCGACGCGGAAGAGAAGCGGAAGAAGAGGGCGCGTGAGTCCCGCCGCGATGAAGAAGAATAACCGCGTGCGGGCCTTAACCTCAGCCGCCCCTCGTTGACATCTATTCCGGCCTCTTTTTATCTAACAGCGCGCGTCCGTTATCGAGAACCCCGCGCGCGTTACCGGAACTCAAGACGCCTGTCTTAAAGCCGCCGCGTCCCTCACACCATCCCAGAGCCGCGTCGTCACATTCGCCGAACGCGCCCCGCCCCGCGCCTCGTAGTGCCTGCCGAGACGGCGCAAAACTCCCCGGAAGCGTCGTGTACGAACCCTCGGACGGAAGAAAGGAATTTCGCACCCATGAGAAGAATCACGACCAACATCGTCATCGCCGCCCTGCTCGTCTGCGCCGCGTCGGCCGCGGCCTCGGCCAAGGTCAGGAGCCGCGTCATCACGGTCGGCCAGGACTTCAACGTGGCCGGCACGACGGTCAAGGCCGGCACCTACCGCTTCGGCTACGACGACGTGAAGAACGAGATTACCGTCACCGAAAGGAAGACCGGGGAGGTCGCCGCCCGCGCCGAGGCGCGCGTCGAGTGGTCGAAGAAGGGCACCTTCCCGTTCCTGCTGCTTGAGGGCGAGTCGGCCCCGCTCACGTTCGCCGGCCTCTCCTTCGACGGCCGTCAGGTCATCAAGGCTTCGGCCGCGGCGGCCCTGAGCAGGTAGTAAGTCGCAGCGGCACCGGGGATGAATTTAAACACAGAGGCACAGCTTGAAGAGTTATAACTTCAAAGCTGTGCCTCTGTGTCTCTGTGTTTAAATCTCGGTTACTAACTCTATCGGCGGGCGGAGCCGCGGAGGAGGGAGGCTTTGACGAGGGGCTTGAGCCAGCGGTGCGGGTCTCCGCTCAGGCGCGCGAGCGTGTAGGCCAACTCCGCCCAAAGGATTCTGCCCCGGAGCAGGAGAGGGTGGCCGCGCAACGCAGCGCCGCCGCCGTCCCCTTTGCAAAAAGTCCTGCCCTGAAGCGCGTAGTAGCTCCGCAGGTATCCGACCGTCTGCCGCTCCTTCGGAACCCAGTGCTCGATTGACGCGTCGGGCACCCACCAGCCCGTCCCGCCCGCCGCGAGGACGGCGCGGATGACGGCCGTCTCCTCGCCGAGCGCCCCGCCCTCAAGCCTCCTGCCGAGCGCGGGGTCGTACGGGAAGAGCCTCTGCTCGTGCGTGCGTACGACGTAGTTCGCGCCGTAGGGCAGTTCGCCCTCGATGTCGAACTCGAACGGCTCGTCGCCCAGTTCGCGCGCGGCGAAGGCCGGGCCGATCTCCCGCCACGCGGAGGAGAGCCATGCGGGCGGCGTGCCCTCGAAGCGCGGCCGGACGGGGCCGCCGAAGACCGCGGCCGACGGGTGCCGCTCGACCGCGCGCGCGTAGGCCGTGAGCCAGCCTTCGTCCACCAGCGCGTCGTCGTCAGTCCAGACTAAGTAGTCGCCCCTCGCTTCCCCGACCGCGGCGTTCCGCGCGTGGGAGAGACCCTGCTTCGGCTCGAAGGCGCGGCGCAGGGGCAGCCGCCCCTCGAACGCGTCGAGGACGCGCGCCGTCTCGTCCGTGCTGTTGTTGTTGACGACCAGGACTTCCCAACCGCCCGCCGGAGGTTGCACGCGCGCGAGCCGCCCGAGGACTTCGGGGAGCAGCGCGGCCCTGTTCCACGTGCAGATGGCGACGGTGAATCTCACGGCAGGAGGCTCGCGCCGCTTAAGCCCTCCGGCGGCCGCTCGCCGAGCAGCTCGCAGAGCGTCGGCGCCACGTCGAAAGAGCTGCGCACCCCGCGGTCGCCGGGCTCTAACCCGGCGTTGCTCAGGTAGGCCAGCCCGAAGCGGCCGGTGTGGCCGCCCGGCCGCCGGAAAGGGATGGGGCCGACGCGGCCGAGCGCCGGGTGTTCGAGCGCGCAGAAAGCCCCCTTCCACACGATGACCACGTCCGACTCGGTCGGCCCGAGCGTGAAGGGCGAGCGCCCTTCGACGCGCTCGACGTGCGAGACGACCTCCTCGCCGGTCGCGGGGTCTCTGCACGCGCGCACCAGAGTTTCCAGCTCGTCACACCGCGCCTCGTACTCGGAGGCGGCGACGCGCCCTTCGGACTCCCGCCCCGAGAGGTTGATGCGGATGCGCCCGTCGTAGTAGGAGGGCAGGGCGAAGGCGTCCATCGAGCGCCAGTGCGGCCGGTAGCTCATCGCCGGAATCCAGTTGACCGGGCGCCGCAGGTGCGCATCGGCCGCCGGCTCGGCTCGCCCTGTGAAGCGCCGCGCGGCCCTCCCGAGACGATTGATGAAGGGGGACGTGTCTGCCGGTATGTTCTCGCGGACGGCCCCAGACCAGTCCTGCCGCTCGCCCAGTAGAGGCGGCGCGGCCGGGTCTGACCAAGCGTCGGGCCGCCGAAGCAGCGGGCGGCCGAAGGCGCGCCGGTACAAAAGCTCCGGTAGCAGGGCCATGCTCGCCGTGTCGGAGTTGTTCGGCCCCATGCCGCCCGTCGAGAAGACGACCAGCGCCGCGTCGTGGAAGGCGTCCGCGAGTTCCCCGACGAGTCGGTCAACGCCGCGGTAGACGGCGAGCAGCCCTTCGCGCGCGGGCCCGGCCGAAGGCATTCGGTGAAGCGGGTGGGTTGCATCGACGCCGTGCCAGAGTCCTTCGACGGCCGAGTGCGGCTCGCTCACGACGACCAGCGCCAAGTCCCATTCGGGGAGTCGTGAGCCGAGCAGCCAGCGCGCCGCCTCCGCGCGCCGTGCGAGCCCTCGCGCGAGCGCGTCGCCCATCTCCCGCGCACGCTCGGCCGACGGCCACACGACCCCGTAAATCCAGCGCTCGGCCGGGTACTTCCCGAAGCGCGCCTCGAACTCCGTGCGCAGCGTGTCGGGGCGCGCCGACGTTTGCACGCCGGGGTCGTGCGCGCCCCAGCCGACCAGCCCGCGCACCTGCGGCGCCCGCGCGAGGTCGAAGTAGGGCGCGTCGAAGACGACGGTGCGGGACTTGAGCCGCGCCGCGAAGGGCTGAAGACGCGTCCCCTCCTGCCACACGTCGTAAGTCTGCGGGTCGAAATGGAGGGCGGCCCAGCGCCCTGCGTGCTCCGGCGAGAGGCCCGTGCTGACGTGCTCCCAGGCGAGGCCCGTGCGCTGCGCCGGGCCGTGGTCGAGAAGGTACCTGACGCTGTGCTCGCGCAGGCGCGCGAGCGCCGGCAGCTCGCCCGCTTCGATGAGACGGCGTTCGAGCGATTCCTCGTAACCGTCCAGGCCGATGGCTAAGACCCTCTGCTTGCCCAAAGTCCCTCCGCCGCCCCTCAACGGCGGCCCGCGCGCCTCGCCCACACGGCCAGGCCCCGGGTCGCGCAGAGCCAGAGTGCTTCCTTGAAGAGGAAGGCCGGGTTTCGTGTGAGAAGCTCTTTGTAGTAAAGCCTGAGAATCACTTTCCGGCTGACCCACTTGGCGTAGCGGTCTTTCGAGAGGCCCTGCGTGTCGTGGTACCTCACGAGCGGCTCGCGCAGGCGCTCGAAGGCGCAGAGCCTGGAGAGGCGGATGAACATCTCCAGGTCTTCGAGGGCCGGCAGTTCCTCGTTGAAGTGGCCGGCCGCGTCCAGACACTCCCGCCTGATGACGGCCGATTGCACGCCGAGGTCGCACACCTGGTAGAAGCGGACGGGGCCGCCGACCAGACGGCCCGAGAGCACGTCGGGCGCCGCCAGGTAGGTCTCGCGCCCGTCGTCCCAAACCCTCCGCATGTCGGAGTAGACGACCCCCAGCCCCGACGGCCCACGCTCGAAGGCCGACATCTGCTTCGCCAGTTTCGACGGCAGCCACTCGTCGTCCGAATCCTGGAAGGCCAGGAACTTCCCCCTCGCCAGGCGGATGCCGGCGTTGCGCGCCGCGCCCGCGCCCCCGTTGCGCGCGAGCGCGACGTACCTCACGCGCCGGTCGCCGAAAGACTCAACGACGCCGGCCGTCTCGTCCGTCGAGCCGTCGTCAACCACGATGACTTCGAAGTCACAGTAGCTCTGCGCGAGCACGCTCCGGATGGCGCGGCCGAGCAGGCGGGCGCGGTTGTACGTCGGGATCACGACGCTGACGAAGGGCTCGGCCGTCGAATATGAGGTGCCGTTGGACATGCCCCCTCAGAACATCTTTTGCAGTTGGTTGAGGGTGTTGGCGGGCGGGGCCTTCTCGTTCGTGCCCTGGCGGAGGAAGGCGTTCATGGCGTCCGACTTGGCGATGGCGAGGTCGGTGCGCGGGTCGGTGCCCTTCTTGTAGGCGCCGATGAGGATGAGGTCTCTCTGCGCCTCGTAGGCGGCGAGCACCTCGCGGAAGCGGCGCGCCGCCTCGACGTGCGGCGGGCGCGCGACCGCGGGCATCACGCGCGAGACCGACTGGCCCACGTCAATCGCCGGGTAGTGGCCCGCGTTGGCGAGCGCGCGCGTGAGCACGACGTGGCCGTCGAGGATCGAGCGCGTCTCGTCGGCGATGGGCTCGGTCAAATCGTCGCCCTCGACGAGCACCGTGTAGAAGGCCGTGATCGAGCCGCGCTCGGAGTTGCCCGTGCGTTCGAGCAGGCGCGGCAACTCGCTGAAGACCGACGGCGGGAAGCCGGAGCGGGCCGGCGGCTCGCCCGCCGCGAGGCCCACCTCGCGCAGCGCGCGCGCGTACCTCGTCACCGAGTCCATCAGAAGCAGCACGCGCCGCCCCTGGTCGCGGAAGTGCTCGGCCACGGTCGTCGCGACGTAAGCCGACTTGAGCCGCACGAGTGAGGGCTCGTTCGACGTGGCGACGACGACGACCGAGCGGCGCAGGCCCTCTTCACCTAAATCGTGCTCGATGAAGTCGCGCACCTCGCGGCCGCGCTCGCCGACGAGGGCGATGACGTTGACGTCGGCCTCGGTGTTGCGCGCGAGCATGCCGAGCAGCGTGGACTTGCCGACGCCGGCCGCGGCGTAGATGCCGACGCGCTGCCCCTCGCCGACCGTGAGCAGCCCGTCGATGGCGCGCACGCCGGTCGAGAGAGGCTTGAGCACGCGGCGGCGGCGCAGGGGGTCTGGCGGGCGCGCTGTGACGGCGCGCTCCTGCGCCTCTTCGACCGGCCCGCGGCCGTCGGCCGGCTCGCCCAGCCCGTCGAGCACGCGGCCGAGCAGCCCTTCGCCGACCCTCACCGTGAGCGGCGCGCCCGTCGAGACGACCTCCGCCCCCATCGCCACGTCGTGGATGTCGCCGAGCGGCATCAGGATCACCTCGCTGCCGCGGAAGCCGACGACCTCCGCGCGCAGCTCGCGCGCGCTGTGCGGCGAGCGAATCAGACAGACCTCGCCCACGCGCGCCCCCGGCACCGCCGCGCGGATGAGGAGCCCGACCAGCTCCGTCACGCGCCCGCGCACCTCGACCGACGAGAGCCAGTCCAGAGCCTCTATGTGTTCGCCGAGTTCGAGTGTCATGCTCTTATCAATTTCAAATTAAGAGTTCCCATTGGCGCGGGCCAGCAGCGCGCGCTCCAGCACGCGGAGCTGCGTGTCGAGCCGCGCGTCCACGGTGCCCGATTCGCCCTCGATGACGCAGCCGCCGTGGCCGACGCGCGGGTCTGCGACGAGGTCGATGAAGCGCGCGCGGCCCGAGGGGTCGAGCCGGTCGCGGTGCGCCTGGACGCGGGGCAGGTCGGCGGGGTTGACGCGCACGGTGAGCGCCTCCTGCTGGCGCGCGTGGCGGAGCGCGGCCGAGACGATGTCGGCGAGCGTCGAGTCGTCGCGCTCGATCTCGCGGCCGATGATCTTCTCGGCGAGCTTGACGGCGAGGCGGAGCACGTCGCGCTCGGCGCCCGCGAGCGCCGCGTCCCTGCGCTCGTGCGCTTCGAGGAGGACCTGATTCAGCTCGGCGAGCGCCGATTCGAGCCCCTCCTGGTAGGCGGCCTCGCGCAGCTCTTCGGCCGCGCGCTCGGCGTGACCGCGCGTCTCTTCGGCCTCGCGCGCGGCGTCGGCGAGTATGCGCCGCGCCTCCGAGCGCGCGTCCACGACCGCGCGCTTGACGACCGCGCCGCGCCGCGGCGTGTCGGCCGAAGCTTCGCGCCCCTTCGCGCCGGGCTGCTTGATGACGTTCTCGTTCTTCTGCGTGCTCATGAATTTGTCTCGGCGAGGGCGTCCGAGGTTGGGGTCGCGAGCGGGCCGGAGCGGCGGCCTTGACGCGGGCGTGGGGGTCGGCGTCTCAGGCCCGCGGCGACCTCTTCGACTTCGCGCGCGATGAGACGCCGCGTCTCGGCCGTCTCGTCCGAAGCCTCCGGCCCCGTACTCGTGGCCGCCATCAGGCGGAGCCAGCGCGCGGCCTCGACGGGCAGCTTCTGCGCCGCGTAGCGCAGGCTCGCGCGGCGCGTGCGTCCCGCAAGCGCGGCCGCGAGCAGACGGAGCCCCGTGCGGTCGAGCATCGCGGCCGGCTCGGGCTCCGCGCGCAGAGCCTCCTGCACGTGCTGGCCGGCGAGGGCGACGCGCCACGGCTCGACGTTCGTCATGCTCTTGAGGTGCAGCGCCACCGCTCCCGCGTCCTCCGGCGAGAAGCGTTTGAGGAAGGCGGCCACGGCCTCGACGGCCGGGATGCCGCGGCACGCGAGCGCCGTCTCGCGCACGCCGAGCAGGCGGACGAGGCGCGCCAGCTCCGCGCCCGAGAAGAAGTCCAAAGGCGCCGGCCGCTCCAGGTCAGCGAGCGTGATGAAGTGCGCGAGGAAGACGCGGCGGACGACGGCGACGACCTCCGGCGCAGGCGCTTCTCTTTCGACTTCGGCGCGCGCCGCTTCGGCCGACATCCCGAGTGCGCCCGCACATGCTTCGGCGAGCGCGTGCGGGAGGTGCGCGACGACGAGGCGTCGGACGCGCGCGGGCTCGCCGCGCAGCGCTTCGGTGACGTGCGAGTGGTGCAGGTGCTCGTCGAGCGGCGGCGCGCCGCGCTTCGAAGGTTGCGCGCGCGCGAGCGTGTGGCGCAGCCAGTCGCGCCGCTTCTCCGGCGCGAGCCGGTCGAGCCATTCGCCGCGCCTGCGGACGGCGTGCCGCGTCTCCTCGTTCAGGGTCGAAAGCAGTTCTTCGCGCGCCTCGACGCCCGCGCCGCCGGCGAAGGCGTCGGCGAGTGCGAGGATGACTTCGATGCGCTCGGTCTCGGCGTTCAACTCTTTCCGCCTTTAAGAAGTCAGCTCGCGGCCTCGGGCGCCTGCGGCGTCGGCCGTTAGCTCGCCGCCCGGCGCGGCGGTCGTCGCGGCCGATTCGACGGCGGCCGGCCCTTCCTCTTCCTCCTCGGCGGCCGAGGTCAACTCGGCGATGCGCGCGCGCTGGCGGCGCGCCTGCACGAGGAGCGCGGCGACCAGCACACCGAGCCCGAAGATGACGACCGCGCAGACGAAGAGCAGAAGGTTGTTCAGACGCCGCGCGTTCATCTCGCGGCGCGGGATGGGGCGCGGCTGCTGCTGCGAGATGGTGACGGACACGTCCTCGGGCTTGAGCTTCGGCACGCCTTTGGAGACGAGGTTCTGTATCTGCTGCTCGGTGAAGGGCGCCGTCTGCTCCTTGTGGACGACGACGACCGAGGCCGAGGCCGGGTAGGGGTTGAGTTCGAGCGTCGGGTCTTGCGGCATGACGACGGTGACGAGCGCGACCGTCACGCCGGGCAGCGCGCGCAGTTGCCGCTCGATGTCGGCGCGGATGCGCCGCCGCTCCTGCGCCTTCTGCACCGCCTCGGAGGTGACGAAGCCGCCCTCCGGGATGGGCTCCTCCTCCTGCCGCGGCAGCCCGTAGTCGCGCAGGCGTTGGAGCGCGTGCGCCGCGTCGTCCCCGCCGAAGAGCCCTTCGTCCAGCTCGACCGCCCAGCGCCGCTGCTCGCCCTCGCCGACCTCGTGCTTCTCCAAGTCCTCGAAGCCGCTCTCGCGGAGCACGTCGATGATCTCGATGGCCTCGGTCTCGGTCGAGACCGTGGCGATGGTCGTCTGCCCGCAGCCGGCGGTGAGGAGCGCGGCGGCGAGGAGCGCCGAGAGCGCCGCGGCGCGCGTCACTGTCTTCAAGGCTGGCGGGGTGCTCGCGGTCATAGGGCTTCGGGACTGTGGGGGCGCGACTCTGTTCTTCGCTTCAGAAAGTTTGTGTGGCGAAAGTTTACAGCAACGCCCCGCTAAAAGTCATGATAATTGTCGGCGTTAAGCTATAATCCGTGCGCAGCCCCTGTAGCCCCCTCAAGCGAAGCTCGACTTTCATGATGCAGGAGCCGACATCTCTGCCAGCGGCCGCCTTCGACCGCGACGCACTCATCGAGCAGCACCGCTCCTACGCGCGCGCGCTCGCGATTAAAGTCATGCGCACGCTCCCGTCCTCCGTGGAGCTGGCAGACCTCGTGGCCTACGGCGAGGTCGGCCTCGTCGAGGCGGCCGAGCGCTACGACCCGCGCCGCGGCGTGGCCTTCTCGACCTTCGCGCACTACCGCATCAAGGGGGCGATCTACGACGGCCTGCGCGAGATGGGCTACTTCACGCGGCCGGGCGGCGTGCGCGTCCGCTGGGTCGCCAACGCCTCGGACGTGGTGCAGTCGGCGCTCGACGACGCGGTCAGCGACTCGCCGGCCGGCGCCGCGGCGAGCGTGGAGGACGAGATCGCCGACGCGCAGTCTCTCATCGACGCCCTCATCCCCGTCTACCTGCTCTCGCTCGGCAGCGACGCCGTGCCCGAGGTCGTTGACCAGCACGCGCTCTCGATGGAGCAGATCGAGCAGCGCGAGCTGGTGCGCCTCGTCATGGACGCGCTCCGCGGACTGTCCGGCGACGAGCAGGAGTTAATCAACGCGCTCTACTTCAAGCACGTCTCGATGACCGAGCTGGCCGCCCGCCAGGGCATCACCAAGTCCTGGATCTCGCGCCTCCACACACGCGCCATCAAACACCTCCGCGACCTGCTGCGCGCGCGCGGCGTCCTCGAAGAGTAAGGAAACATTTCCCTCGGCCCGCCGACAATTGAAGCAGAGAGTTTCAGGAGGCGGGCCATGTCGGAGAGCACCTTCGTCGTCGTCAACCAGCTCAACGTCTTCGACCCGGCCGCGGACGACGCGCCCGACGCGGGTCTGCTCGCCGTGCTCGACGGGTCGGGCGGCGTCTACGCGACGGACTACGCCGAGGGCGCCGCGGCCCTCTCGCGGCTCGAAGGGCCTGACGCGTCGGACTTGACGCGCTACGCGCTCGGCCAGTGCGCGCCCGTCTCGGCGCCCGACTTCGCGGACTCCTGCCACCCCGCCGGCAGCCTCTACACCTGCGGCGACACCATCTACACGCCTGGCGGCTACCGCGTCGAGATGCTCGGCCGGTACGAGTGGCGGATTACGGGGCCGGACGGCAAGTGGATTCGCGTCCACGGCGACCCGCACGTCGATGAGAGTGACAGGGAAGGCACGTCCGCCTGGGACTTCAAGCGCGACACGACCTTCGTTCTCGGCGACGGCACGCGCGTCAACGTCACGACCGTGCCGGGCGGCGTCGAAGGGATGACAGTCACCTCTAAGATTGAAGTCGTCAGCGGCTTCCAGAGCGTGACCGTCCAAGGCATCGACGAGGGGAAGGGGAGGATCGGCGAGGTCGGCTTCCACTTCGCCGACACGTTCACGGGCGACGTGGTGACGATGGGGGCCGAGACCGACGACTGGACTTTCCGCGGGCGCGAGATCGTGGGCAGCCGCGACGGCGGCTCCTCCTTCGTCCTCGGCGACGTGATGCGCTCGAACGACGGCCGCTCTTACGTCGAGGTCTTCGTCTTCGTCACCTGGCTCTTCGAGAGCTTCTTCGGCGAGTGGCGTCTGAACGACTGGGGGCCGAGCGGGCTCGGCTGCAACCCGTACGCGCACTACAACCGTTTCGTCTGGCAGGCCGACCGGCGCGACCGCGCGGAGGACGCGCGCGCGCGCCGCGACGAGGAGCGCCGCTTCTACATGGAGGCGCTTGCGGAAGGCTTCCGCGCCGTCGCGCAGATGTTCGACGCGCTCGCCCGACTCGAAAGCGCGCGCGCGGAGCTTTCCGGCTGGCGCGCGAATCGCCGCCACCTCTCCGCCTGAAGGAAGATGATGAAAGGGCGAGCACTCGACACGGGGGCGGCCGAGCGTCTGGCGACAGGGCAGACGACGCTCGCGGAGTTCCTCGGGCTCGGCCGCGAGCAGCTTTACGAGATCGCCGGGCGTGCGTACGGGCTGATGAACTCGGGCAGGCTCGAAGAGGCGCTCGTCATCTACAGCGGGCTCGTCGCCGCGTCGCCCGCCGACAGCGTCTTCCGCTGCCACCTCGGGGCGGTTGAACTCCGCCGCGGCCGCGCCGCCGAGGCCGAAGTTGAGTTCGACGCCGCGCTCCGCTTCAACCGCGCCAACGTGGACGCGCTCTCCGGCCGGGGCGAAGCGCGCCTGCGACTCGGCCGCCTCGTCGAAGCCGTCGAAGACCTCCGCGCCGCCCTCGAACTCGACCCACAGGCGCGCCGCCCCTCGACCGTCCGCGCCCGCGCACTCCTTCACTCCCTGCGCTAGAAGTCAGGCGTCAGCCCTGCGAGAAGGTGCCCATCTGGCTGACGGCGTAGTCCTGCATGGCGAGAAGTTCGTCGAGCAGATCGAGCATGCGCGCGGCGCTCCCCAGCTCGGTGCGTGCGCGTGCGTGATGAGCTTCGTCGGGCGGGGTTGAGGCGTCGGCCGCTTCGGGTTGGGGATACTGACGTTCGTCGTCCGTTGACTCTTCGCCGTCGCCGCCGCGGCCGTCGCGCTCGCGGCGCATCAGCTCGGCGAGGCGGCGCATCTGCGTGCGCTGCTTGTCGAGGAGGTTGCGCATCAGCGTGCGGCGCATGGTCGGCGTCATGTGGCGCAGGGCCTCGGCGTTGCCGGGCGGGGCCGCGAGCGCGCCCAAGACCGTCGGCTGCCGGTTGAGCCCGAGCATCTCTTCCGTGGCGCTCGCACTCCCGCGCGCGCGCAACTGCTCGGCGGCGACGAGCTGCGAAGGGTCTCTCCCCGCGAGTGCGTCGGGCATGAGCGGCGCCGTCGTCGGCGGGGCGGGAAGTCCGATGGGCTGACCCTGCGGGCCGGGCTGCCCGACCGGCGTCGCCAACCCCTCGGGCTGCACGCCGGGCTGATTCAACGGACGCACACCCTCGGCGCTCGCGTCGCCCTGCCCCTGCGCCGGCGTCAAGCGCCCGGGCGCGTTGTTCACCCCGGAGACTTCAGCCACCCGCCTTCACCTCCCCGCGCTCCTCGGCCAGCTTGTAGACCCAGCGCAGCACGACCGCCACCGACTCGTAAAGCTCCTCGGGCACCTCCCGGTCAATCTCCAACTCGTAGAGGGCGCGGGCGAGCGGCACGTCGCGCATGATGGGGACTTCCGACTCCTCTGCGATCTTGCGAATCTGCGCGGCCATCAGCTCGGCGCCCTTCGCCACGACGGTCGGCGCCGACATCGTCTCGCGCTCGTAGCTTAAAGCGACCGCGACGTGCGTCGGGTTGACGACGACGACGTTGGCGCGGCGGACGGCGTCCATCATCGCCTGCATCAGAATCTCTCGGTGGCGCGCGCGCCGGAGGCTCTTGTGGAGGGGGTTGCCCTCGGTCTCCTTGTACTCCTCCTTCACCTCGTGCTTGGTCATCATCAGCTCGCGGCGGTGGAAGTAGCGCTGGAGGAAGTAGTCGGCCGCGCCGATGACGAGGAAGGCGACGCCGACGCGCAGGCCGATCTGGAAGATGAGCGAGACGGCGTAGGAGGCCGCGAGCTGCGAGGGCTGGCGCGTCAGCTCCACGATGTCGCGGCGCGCGCTCCACAACGCCGCGCCGACGACGACCGACGCGATGACGAGCTTGAGCGCCGTCTTGCCAAGCTCGACGTAGGGCCTGGCCTTCAGGAACTTCTGCTTGAAGCCCTCGGCCGGGTTGAGCTTGTTGGCGTTCGGCTTGACCGGCTCGAAGCTGAAGACCGAGCCGACCTGGAAGTAGTTGGCGAGGAAGGCGACGACCAGGAGCGCGGCGAAGAGCGGGGCGAGCACGAAGGCCAACGCCTTGACGCCCGTGAAGAGCGCGCCGAGCGCCGCGGCCTGGTCGAGCTGGCCGCGGTAGGTGGCGGCGTGCTCTATCTGTTCGCGCATCGCGCCGCCCGCCCAGCCGGCGACGTGGCCGCCCGCGAGGTAGAGTACCGCGACCGAGACGACCAGAAGGACGGCCGAGGAGAGGTCGTGGCTGCGCGCGACCTGGCCTTTGCGCCGCGCGTCGCGCAGGCGTTTGGCGGTCGGTTGTTCGGTCTTCTCGCCGGCTTGAGACATGGACGGACGGCGCCTCCCGCGTCTCTAAACGGTCTTCACCTTGTGGAGGATGCCGAGCAGCTTCGAATGAAGGAGGGGGTCGGAGGCGACGAACTCGCTCAGGCGCTCGACGAGGGCCGTCGCCTGTTCGCTGTCGCGGAACTTCTCGTTGAGGCGCGCGCGCACCATGAAGCGGGCCGACTCGCGCACGGCCGCCGCGGCGCCCTCGCCGCTCGAAAGGTTCGAGGCGTCGGCGATCTGCGCGAGCGCCGCGCGGACGGGGCTCTGCGGGCCGCCCGTCGAGCCCGCGGCCTGCGCTTCGAGCTGCGCGAGCGCGGCGTTGAAGCGCTCGGTCTTGAGGGCGGTCTGTAGCTCCTGCGCCTCGGCCGGCTCGACCGACTCGGCGCCGCTGCTCAGGGGTGAACCGGGGCGGTTAACTTTCATCTCGCGTCCTCGAATCGGCCCGGGACTACTTGGCGGCGGCCACGTCCCCCTGCGCGCCCGAGGCGCAGATGAGGTCGGCCGCTTCGAGCAGGGCGCGTGCGGTGCGCGCGTGCGGCGAGTCGGGGTCTGCCGCCTCGATCTCGCGCAACTCCTCTTCGGCTTCGTCGCGCCGCTGCTGGAAGAGGAGGCTCTCGGCGCGGTGGACACGCGCGTAGAGGCTCGCGGGCTGTAAGCGCAAAGCCTCCTCGCAGAGCGCCTGCGCCTCGGCGAAGCGGCCACGCTGAAGCTCCACGGTGCCGAGCGCGACGCGCGGCACGTCCGAGTCGGGGAGGAGTTCGAGCGCCCCGCGGAAGACCGCGTCGGCGTCGTCCAGGCGCCCCGCCTCGCGGAGCACGAAGCCCGACTCGAGGATGACCCGCAGCTCCTCGTCGGAGGGCTTGACGTGGCTGAGCCTCATGCGCGTGCGCCCTACGACTTGAAGTTGTGGACGGCCGACATCTCGCCGTCGTGGCGCGCCTTCAGGAGGTTCGAGACGGTCGTGAACTCCTGCGTCTGCGTCTGCACGCGGTTCTGGACGGCGAGCATCTGCATCGACATCAACTGCTGCTGCCGCAGCATCTCGTTCATGTTGGTCACGTCCACGCCGCCGCGGTTGATGAAGCTGCCGACGACACTGCCCATGCCGGGGGCGACGATGTTGAGCGCGCCCGCGGCGATGCCGCCGAAGATTTTCGAGAAGCGGCCCGGCTGCTTCGGCTGCTCCGGCGGGAGCGCCGAGGGCAGCGTGGCCGACTGGTCGGCCGGCACCTGTGTAATCATCGCGTCGCCTTCACCCATTTTTGACCTCCTGACTCACGAGCACGCCGGAAAATAGAAGATTCAAAAAGTTAAACCCGCGGTTCGGCCGGCGTCCGCCTCCCCGAGATTTCCGCACGGTGGTGCTGCTTCCACAGAGGTTATCGGCGGTTCGGGGGAAAAGTTTCCTCCCGAACCGTGATTTTTTTGGCAGGGGGCCGGGGCCGGGTTTTCCTTCTAGCGCGGGGCGCCTTCGCGGCGCATCCCGTCGAGCGTGTCGAGGAGCGCGAGCGTCAAGGTGACGGCGCGTGCGGCGCGCGCGGCGCGGTCTGCGTCCTCGCGCGTGCCCTGCCGGACGACCCGCTCCAACTCCTGGTTGGTGCGCGCGAGGCGGGCGCGCATCTCTTCGAGCGCGCGCGGGTCGCCGCCTTCGAGCAGGCGGCCGAGGGAGGGGTAGTTGAAAAGGCCGGCGAGGTCGGCCGTCTGCGCCTCCGCGCCGCCGCCGCTGCGCAACGTTGTCATCGAAGTCTCCTCCAACGCCCGTCGGTCTCTTCGTTAATATCTTCTTAATTCAGGCTGTAGGGGACGCTGTGATAGTATTGAGGCCAGCAGACGATGTCAAACATTGAGGCGCCGGGTCGGGCCGCGCCAGACGGGCGACGGTCGGCGGACTCGTCCTCTCTCTAGGGCAGACGCTACGACCCGACGGCATGGCGATCAGACTCATCATCAGGCGGCGCGGAGCGGGCGAGGGGGCTGCACCCGTCGCGCAGACCTTCGACGGGCCGATTGTCACCATCGGCAGCGACCCCGGCGCCGGCCTCCACCTCGAAGACCGCGGCGTCGCCGCCGAGCAGGCCCTCATCATCGGTGGCGAAGAGGAGCCGCCCCTCTTCATCAACCGCGCCGAAGGCACGCTCCTCAACGGCGAGCCGCTCGCCCGCGAGGCCCGCCGCCCGCTCTCGGACGGCGACACCATCTCCATCGGTTCTTACGTCATCGGCTTCGAGTCGGGCAACGGCTTCCGCCCCGGCGCGGACGTGAACGAACTCGCCCCGCGTGCGGACGAAGACGCAGGACTCCCCGCCCCCAACACCCGCGAGACGCCTGCGCTGCCTGAAGAGGCGCCAGCGACAACTCAGCCGACGAGCTTCGCAGCCATCCTCGACAGCCTCCGCACGGAGGAGGACACCTTCTACTTTCAGGTCGAGACGGCGACCGCGGGCCGCCGCCGCGTCCCCGTCGAGGGCGCCCGGCTGCTCCTGGGTTGGGACGGGACGGGGCAGAACGTGGCGTGCGGTGCAGAGGGCGCGGTCGCCGTCCCGCGCGCCGTCGTCCACAAGGACTGGAGCGGGGTCATGCTCCAGCCGGAGGAGGCGGGCGCGGCGCTCGTCAACGGCGAGCCGGTCGAGGCGCCGCGCCGCCTGCGCAACGGCGACCGCGTGACGCTGCGCCCTTTGCCCGGCGCGGGCGCGCACGACCCGGCGCGCAACTTCTACATCTTCTACGAGCCGGCCTCGCTCGTCGTGCTCGACTCGCTCCTCCCCGCGCAACAGCTCCCGCCCCCCGTGGCCCCGCCCCCGACAGTTTCGGAGGGCACAGGCGCGAACGCGATGGAGCCGGCGCCCCCTCTACTGCCGGCCGTGCGACAGCCGGCCCGAGCCCCTTTGATGTCGCGCCGCCTTCTGCGCTACTACACGGTCGGCGAGGTCTTACTGATGGCGTGCGCGACGGTCGTGGGGGCTATCGTCACCTTTCTGATTCTCGAATACTCTTGAAGACGTAAAGCGTTCGTCGCGGTAATCCCCCTTAAAGGTCTTAGAGGGCATGGAGAAGATACTCGCACAGCTCAGTTCGTTCTGGGGCGAGTTGCGGCGCGGGAACCTGTCGGGCGTGCTCGCGCGCTACAGCGACCTGCTGCTGCCCGTCTGCCTGATGCTCGCCATCGGGACGCTCTTCATCCCCCTGCCGCCCGCGATCATCTCGGGGCTCATCGTCGTCAACCTCGCCGCCTCGGTCGTCGTGCTCTCGACCTCGCTCTACATCACGACGCCGACGCAGCTCACCTCCTACCCGACCATCCTGCTCCTGACGACCGTCTTCCGCCTGACCCTCAGCGTCTCGGCGACGCGCGCCATCCTGACGCAGGGGACGGCGGGCGGAGTCATTGAAGCGCTCGGGCAGATCACGGCGCAGGGGAGCATCATCGTCGGCGCGGTGATGTTCGTCACCATCCTCGTCGTGCAGTTCATCGTCGTCGCCAAGGGGTCGGAGCGCGTGGCCGAGGTCGCCGCGCGCTTCACGCTCGACGCGATGCCGGGCAAGCAGATGTCCATCGACGCCGACATGCGCTCGGGGCTCATCACGCAGCAGCAGGCGCGGCACGCGCGCACGGCGTTGCAGAAGGAGTCGCAGCTCTACGGCGCGATGGACGGCGCGATGAAGTTCGTTAAGGGCGACGCCATCGCGACCATCGTCATCGCGATGGTGAACATCGCGGGCGGGCTGGCGACGGGCGTGCTCGTGCGCGGGATGACGTTCGCGCAGGCCGGCCACAAGTACACCATCATGACCATCGGCGACGGGCTGGCCGCGATCATCTCGTCGATGCTCATCACGGTCTCGGCCGGCATCGTCGTCACGCGCGTCTCGACCGACGAGGAGACTTCGAACGTCGGCTCCGACATCAGCCGGCAGCTTTTGCGGAACCCGCGCCCCATCATGATCGGCGCGGGGCTGCTCATCGTGATGGGACTGCTGCCGAGCATGCCGCACGTGCCGCTGCTTTTGGTCGGGGCGGCTCTGGGCGCGGTCGGCTACACGCTCTACCGTTCGCAGGCGGCGGCGGCGAAGGAGGAGGCCGAGCGGCAGGCGAAGGCCGGCGCCGTGGCGGGCCAGGACGAGTTGCAGCCGACGTTCGCGGTGCCGCTCGCCATCGTCGTGAGCAAGGAGTTGACGAGGCTCGTGGACAAGGCGACGCCGGCAGGGGCGCGCTTCCGCGCGGAGCTGCCGAAGCTGCGCTCGGCGCTCTACTACGACCTCGGCGTGCTCCTGCCGAGCTGCTACGTGAGCGGCGACGCGCCGCTCGAACCCTTCAAATATTTCATCGCCATCAAGGAGGTGCCGGTCGTCTACGGGTCGATCAGGCCCGAATGCGTCTACGTCAACGACTCGGCCGACAACATCCGCGTCTTCGGCATCGAGGGCGAGGACGTGCGCAACCCGGCCGACCTCAAGCCCGGCGCGTGGATACCGGCCGCGCAGCGCCCCATCGCCGAGCTGGCGGGGTTGAAAGTGTGGGAGCCGGCAGAGGTCATCACGCTCCACCTCTCGATGGTGATGCGCAAGTACGCGCACGAGTTCATCGGCATTCAAGAGTCGCAGGCCCTCTTGGACTTCGCCGCGCGCGGCGCGCCGAAGCTCGTCGAGGAGGTCGTGCCGAAGGTCGTGACCATCCACCAGATGACCGACGTGCTACAGCGTCTCGTGCAGGAGGGCATCTCCATCCGCGACGTGAAGTCTGTGCTCGACGCGCTGAGCGAGTGGGGGCGCATCGAGAAAGACCCTGTGATGTTGACAGAGTATGTGCGCTCTTCGATGAAGCGCTACATCTCGTTCCGCTACACGGGCGGGCGCGACACGCTCTTCGTCTACCTGCTCGACCCCGAGATCGAAGACGTGATTCGCGGCGCCATCCGTCGCACCTCGACGGGGTCGTTCCTCTCGCTCGACCCGCACATCTCGCACGACATCCTCGACGCCATCCGGCGCGAGATCGCCAACCTGCCCGCGACCGCGCAGAAGCCGGTCGTCATCACCGACATGGAGCTGCGCCGCTTCGTCCGCCGCATGGTCGAGCTGGAGTTCCCGACGCTCTCCGTCCTCTCCTACCAGGAACTCGCGCCCGAGCTGAACGTCCAGCCCGTCGGCCGCATCACCATGCGCCCGGCTGCCCCGCCCGCCGCCAACTTCTTCCCCGGCGAGGCCGCCGCCCCGACCGCGATGGTGAAAAACTTCTAAAAACAGGCCAACCGGCCCGCTCAAAACCGCCGAACGGGCCGGAATCGCCGCAAACCCTTTAAAAACCGCGACATAACAGACTCGTCTCGTCGCAAAACAGACTTGTCTAGCCGCAAAACAGACTTGTTTTGCGGCTAGACAAGTCTGTTTTGCGACTGAACAAGCTTGTATTGCGACGAGACAAGCTAGTCTTACGGCTAGACAAGCTTGTCCAGCCGCAAAACAAGTCTGTTTTATGACAAGACAAGCTTGTGTGACGACGAAACTAGTCTGCTTTGCGCCGGGACGAGTTCGTGTCGAGGCGGTTTTAGGCGGTGCGGCGGAGGAGTTCGGGCGGGAGTCGTTCGTAGCCTTCGGCGCCGCGCTCGTGCCGCTCGGCGAGCCAGTCGACGGGGAAGCCGGCGCTGGCGGCGAGCGCGCAGAGCGCGAGGCCGGGGAGCCACGCGTAGAGCTTCGGGTGGTGGTCGGGGTCGTGCGCGAGGAAGTGTCCGAGCCGCGCTAACGTCTCGTCAACCGTGCGCGCGAACTCTTCGGCCGTGGCCTCGTCCGCCTCCGCGCGCGCCTCGTCTGACTTATCGTCCGCGACGCGGCGCGCGACCGCCGAGAGCAGCGCGCAGACCGCCTCGTGCTCGCTCACTCGCCACGCGGCGTCGAGCGGGTCTGGGAACTGCCGCTCCCACCAGCCGCGGTCGGACTCGGCGCGCGCGGCTTCGAGCGAGGCGACGGCCGCGCGCGCCGGGTTGGGCTTCTGCTCGACGAGCGCGCGGGCGACGAGCGCGTAGCCTTCGGCGAGGTGGAAGTGCGCGCGCGAGGAGCGGAAGGCGCGCGCCTCGCGCAGCGCGCCTTCGCGCAGGTTCGGGGCCGACATGGCGAGCGTGTTGAAGGCTTCGCGCTCGCGCGCGGCGATGGCGAAGTGGAGCGCGAGGACGAGCTGGTCGGGGCTCGGGTCGAAGCCCGGCTGCCGCCGCGCGAAGCCCCGCGCGAGCGCCGCCGCCGCCTCGCCCCACAAACGCCGCACCGTCTCCGCGTCGCCGTACAGAGCCCACTCGAAACAGCCCGCGCGCCAGCACGCGTTCGCCAAAGGCTGCAAAGCCCCCGCGTCGTGCGCCGCCTGCCGCCGGTAGACCGCCAGCATCCGCCGCTCGTGGTTCAGCGACCGCAGGTCGTAATCGGAAGGCATGAAAGCAGTAGACAGTAGACTTTACGCCGTCGCGGGCAGGAGGCGTGTGACGGCGAAGGTGTCGGGCCGCGCCTGGCCCTCGGAGACGGTGCCGCCGACGAGCGCGGCGTGGAAGCGGCCGTCGGCCAGCGCCTCTTCGAGCATCTCGCCGAGCAGGTTGTGGTCGGCCAGCGCGGAGTCCTTCAGCCGCTCGATGAGCGCGCGCATCCAGCCCTCGGAGAGCGGCGGCTGTCCGTAGGCCCACTCCAGCTCCGACCCGTTGACCTGCGCCTGCACGGCCGCGAAGTGCGGCGGGTTGAGCGTCCGCCCGTCGAAGCCGATGAGCGAGTAGACGGCGTCGAAGCCGTAGATGAGCAGCGGCGACAGGCGCACCGGGAAAGACTCCGCGCCCGCGCCCGCCAGCGACTTGAGCACGCCGCCCAGGGTGCCCAGCCACATCAACTGGTCGAGCTTGAGGGGCACGCCGTCCTTCGTCACGAAGGCTTTGCCCTCAGCGTCAACCAGCACGCCGCCGAGCGCCGCGACGAGCCGCGGCACCTCCAAGCGCGCCGCGCGGCCCGGCATCATCGGCGGGAGCAGCGCCAGCAGTTCGTCAAGCACCTCGGCCCCGCCCGGCGCGCCCGACAGCACGCGCAGCAGCGCGAGCAGCGGCGCCTCCTCACTTTCAACTAAGCCCAACGAAGGCAACAGAGACCCGCCCACACGCGCCGCCGCCAGCAGCTCGCGCGTCACCAAATCGACGGCTTCGAGCGTGCGCATCAACTCCATCATCTCCGTCGCGACGAGCGCGCGCCCCGACAGGGGGAAGGGGCTGCGGTTGACCTCGGTCGGGCGGAAGGCGCCGGTCTGTAGGTCGCGCAGGACTTCGAGCGGGTGCGGCGCGGGCAAGTCACCGGGGCGCCGCGCCGGTTCGTAAACGCCCGTTCGGCCGAAGCCCTCGCCGCGGCCGTCCCCGTAGAGCAGTCGCGCGAGCGCGGCCTCGGCCTGCGCGACGACGCGGCCGCCGCCCGACTCGGCGCGCCGGAAATACTTGTCGAGCAGAGTCCCCGTCAGCAGCTCGCTCACCGCCTCCTTGAAGACGCGCGGCGTGACGTTGGAGGCCGCCGAGCCGCCCGCCTCGGCCACGCGTTCGAGCGTGCGCGCGACGCGCGCGAGCGCGTGTTCGACGATCTTGACCGCGTGCCCGTCGTCGCCCGACGCCCCCCGCCGTTCGAGCGCGGCGAGGAGGTCTGGGCCGGCGAGTCTCGAAGTGCTGTCGAGCACCTGCCGCAGCTCGCGCGGGAGCTGCGCGCCGCCCGACTCGCCGCGCAGGTAGGCGACGACCGAAGGGAGGTTCAGGTTGCCGCGCGCGTCGTCCAAGTGGTCGAGCGCGCCGCGCCCCTGCGCATCGACCGGGCCGCGCCCGTGCGAGTGGTCGAGTCCGTACGCGTTGCCGTTCGGGTTGTCGGAGGTCGTGCGGAAGTCACTTCGCCCGCGGTCTTCGTCGCCGCGGCCGAAGCCTTGCACGCGGTCGCCGCGGTCTTCATGGCCTTTGCCCTGAGCTTCAAGAGAGCGGCCGTGCTCGCCGTCCTGAAACTTCTTCGCCTGGCCGGGCGGGCTGTGCTCCTCGTCGCGCGTGCGCCCGTTGAGCGCGTCGCCGGTTCGTTCGAGGAGCTGCTGAACCTTCTGCTTGCCTTCGTGCAGAACGTCCTGTACGCGCGCGTGCTTGTCGGGGCTGTTGCCGTTGCCGCGCGGCCCGCGCGCGGGGTTGCCGCCACCTTGCCGCGGCACGCCGCCTTCGAGGTCGTTGATCTCGGGCACGTCTCGGGACGCGTGGGTGTCGGCCGGGCCGACGCCGGTCGTGTGCGGCAGGTTGTGCTTGATCTTATCGAGACCCATCGCACAGGCTCCCGCGAGGAGTTTGGCGGACAGGAAAGACGCGCGCGCTTTCGCCTTCAGCCCTTCCGCCCCGACACGCGCGCGACGATGGCGGTCGGGTAGTTGCCGATCTCCTGGTACTTCATCTCGGCCATGCCGGGGAAGTAGCGCGCGGCGGCGAGCCCGAGCGGCGATGTCATCCCGCCGGCCTTCAGGTTCTCCCACCGCGAAGCGTATGCGCGCGCGAAGGCGACGGCCTCCGTCCCGACGAGGCCGCGTGCGCGTGCGCGCGCCATCCCCTCGCGGTAGGCGTGCCCCATCGCAAGGGTCACGGTGCCCTCGCCGCCGTTGTAGGCCGCCAGCACGAACTTCCAGAACTCGACGCCGTCGGGCTGCCCGTAGCGCGAGAAGGCGGAGGCCCCGAGCCTCTGCGCCTTGAGGTAGAGCAGGCGCGCCGCGCCGGGGATCGCCTTGTGCGGGTCGAGCCGCTCGTCCGTGGCGGTGCCGGCGAGGCCGACGCGCAGGCCGACCTCGCGCGCCGCCTCGCGGCCGAACTGCGCGATGCCCGCGTAGCCGTAGCGGTTAATCACGTCCGTGTCGAAGCCCGACTCCTGCGCGAGCAGGCTCTTGAGGATCGAGGGCGAGAGGCCGGGGCACCACTGGACGGCGTGCGCGATGACGTCGTCGAAGCGGTGGACGCCGCCGCCCGAGAGTTTGGCCGAGCCGGCGGCCGTGTGCGTCGCGCGCTCGAAGGCGGTGGCGAACTGCTGCGGGCCTTTGACCTCGCCGCCGAGCAGGTCGGCGCCGAGAAAGTCGCTCACCTCGTTCAGAGTCGGGTGGACGAGGAGCGCGCTGATCTGGTTCCACTCGTCTAAGAGCGGCTGGTTGTCCGCCGTGAGCGGCTCGCCGCGCATCTCGGGGTGGCGCGCGTAGAAGACGAGGTCGGTCAACTGCCAGGGGTCTGTCACGCCCTCCTGAATCGCCTGGACGAGCGTCTTCAACTCCTCGAACGTGCGCTCGCGCAGGAAGGCTTCGTCGGAGACGGGAGCAGTCGGTGTCTGCCTCTCCCTGCGGACGAGCGCCGAGTCGTTCGACAGGCGCTCGCCGAACACGGCGCCGCCGCGCCGCCGCGCGGCCTCCTCGGCCCGCGGCGCCTCGACGGGCGCTAAAGGCTGGTTGCCGACTCTCTCCGCCCCGGCCATCGCTGCTGCCTCCGCTTCAGACGTTCGTGTTGAGGATGGTCTTCACCCCGCCCGTGACCTGATCGACGACCTTGCTCAAGACCTCGACGTGCTGCGTCACCTGGTAGAGCCGCGCCTGTAGGCCGAGCAGCTCGGTCGTCGAGAGGTCTTTGTTCGAGCGCATGATGGACTCGACCTGGTTCCACTCGGTCTCGATCTGCCCGAAGCGGCCGCGCAG
>Ga0213876_10000412_pt1 | contig 35878 bp, 24 predicted proteins | sample BarmaccomBMRX_R9_FD_160113 | JGI IMG/M metagenome (GOLD analysis project Ga0213876, IMG submission 160113) | Root-associated microbial communities from Barbacenia macrantha in rupestrian grasslands, the National Park of Serra do Cipo, Brazil - RX_R9 | ecosystem: Host-associated > Plants > Roots... | reverse complement strand
GGTGATGGTGAACGCGAACAGATCGGTGAGATCGGCCGCCGGGTCACCGATCTGCCGTGGACCGTCGATATGGTCTGACATGGCGATCCTCCTGCGTGGCTACCGGTTCACTGTCCCGTGGGCCCTTCCCATTTCACGTGCCCGGTGGTCGCGTTGGCCGGGCCCCCGAAGGGGGTAACCCGGCCCGCTTCCTCAGGGATGGATTTCAGGTACTCGACGAGCGCCCAACGCTGCTCGTCGGTCAACGGCGGGCCGATGACGCCGTTGCCCCGGGGGCCCTCCTCGAACGAGTGGCCTTGGTTCGAATTGCCTTCCAGGGTCGTGTCCATGAGGAACTTCCCAGAGTTGCCCGTGGTGTCCACCCCCACCTTGACCGGGTCAAACTCCCTGCCGACGTAGAACTTCTTCGTCCGTTGCGCCGCCGGAACGAGCACCTCGTAAAGGTTGGGCACCGACCCGTTATGCATGTAAGGCGGCTCTGCCCAAATGCCGTCGCGGGGCGCAGCCTTGTACGAGCGCTCCGGCGGACGCGGCAGGGGATATTCCCGATAGCCGTGGAGCTTGACCTCCTCTTCCGGGGTCAGGCCAAGTTTCTTCAATGCCGTCTCCAAAAGGTACCTGCTCACCACGGGCTCAAAGACCTTGGTGGGCACGACGGGACGACCTTGGAATGGGGGCGGCAGGTAGGGGGCCAGTTGGGCGGTCAACACGTACGGCTGAAAATCTTCGAACTGCATCGGGTCTGTGCCGATGTATGTTTGCGGCACGATGCCAACTTCAAGGAAGCGCTTGCCGTACTTGTTGGGTTCGGTCCATGCGTAGGGGTAGGCATTGTGGCATTCCGCGCAGTAGTTGGCGAAGAGCTTTTTGCCCGCGGCCGCTTTAGCGACATCGATTTTTCCAAAGAGCTCTTCCGGCCACTTGGGCGGTGCCAGACGACAAACCAAATCCTCGATCTTCTCTAGATTACGCAGGCGGGCATTTGAATCGAAGAGCCCTTCCTCGGGCGACTTCGAGGTCAGGTCCATGGGGAGGTAAACGCCCTGGGTTTCGCCGTAGTTGCGGGCGATCGGGTCTTGCGCAATGCCGCTCCATTGCGTCCACGTCCCCTGCGGGGCATTCCAGAGAAACGGGGGCTTGACCGGTGCCAGGGGCGGAAACCAGTTCTCAGGAATTCTCGGCGCGATCGTCGTCCGACGGTTGATGATCAGATTGAGGGCGTCCATGCGCCCCGGCCCCCAATCATGGGGGGGGGGCCATGATGCGGCTGGTGTAGTAATGAACGCGCTCGGCGTCATTTTCGAAGCGTTTCCGCAGGTCGCCCTTGGCGTCTGAACTCGAGGTCCCGATCCGGGCCGCCAAACGATCGAACTTTGCGGGGTCACGCAGCGTCGCCTGCATGGCGTCATCGGCCTCATAGAACAACGCCTGGATGTCTAAATGCATGCCGACATCGCCATCGATGCGAATGCGTTTTCCCTGATAAAACAGCTCCGCGTTATGACACGCCGCGCAGTTGATGCCGGCATGCACGCCCTTCCACCGGCCTTCGCGGATCACCTCCTTGGTCACCCCAATCGGCAAGCCATCGGGATTCGTCTCTGGATCGGGCCGGGAGGGAGTAAGGCCATAGCGTTCCATATTGGCATCCGACCGAAAGGACTGCTGGCTATCGGCCCGTTCCAGGTTGAGGAAGATGTCATAGGACATCATGACGCTCCCCTGCGGTATCCAGTACCATGTGTCCCGGTCCGCTTGGGACCACCCCTGATCGAGGTAGATGACGCCGCCATCGGAAGGCTGCGGCGCGAGTTCGCCGGACGAGGAGCGCACCGAGACGGATCCGAACAAGTAGAACGCGAGCGCACAGGCCCAATAAAGTGCCAACGCCAGAGAAGCGGCCATGCAAAGAACTTTCGGCATTCGCGGCATGAGAACCTCCAAGAGGGATAAGGGGGGAAAACCTGCGCTTGTTCTGCGCTTACTAAAGTGGATACCAAACGGGAGTCGCCGCCGCCATTGTACTTTGGTGCAATTCCAGCTGGCGTGCCCCAGCTATGCCTGGACTTTGGTAGGGTCGAGATCTGGAGGCAGAGCCTATTGGGGTTGTAAGCCCAAACCCCCGAAAATTCCGCCATCCCAACTCCAGCCCCGCCACGATCGCATCCAGGTCGATGAGCTGTCCGTCACCACGGAAGCGTAGTGCCCGTTCAGGTGGGCGTGGCGCCACGCCGCCGCCAGCTTCTTGACCAGCGCCAGGGGCTTTCGCGTTGCCGCTCGCCCCGGAGACCAGAAAAAACCGGAGGCTGGAAGAAAGCGTCGACGACGTTTGGCTTGATCCCGCCTTACCCTGAGGAGCTGGAGCAACGCAAGGGCGAGAGCCGATTGGTTGCCGCGCAGACTTTTTGCTGGAACAGGGGTCGCCGCCCTGATTGCCTCCGATTTTTTCTGGTCTCGCGTGATGGACTGACGGAAACGGCCAAACTCCGCTACCGTTTCCGTTAGGCAACCGCAATTTGCTCGCGCGCCAAGGCCTCCTTCACCGCCACCGCGAGATCGCTTCGCAGCTGAGCCAAGTTCTCGTGGCCATCCGTCCAAGCGCGAAGTTGAAAGGTGACCGCCCCGGCGCTGAAGCTCACGACGTGGGCTTGCGGCAAGGGTGCCTCCGCCACCCCCGGCTTGGCCGCGACCGTCGTTTTCAACACTTCCATCACGCGTGCGGGATCGGCGCCCGCGGTGGTGATCACCCCTTTCAAGTCGATATTATCTTTGATGGCGAGGCTCAACGGCTTACGATTCTTCCTGTTTTCAGAGGGCGGCCAATAATCGATGAACGCGCGATCGTGAGCGCCCGCCACCGGGCGCACCGGCAGAATCGAGCAGCCGCCGAGGCAGCTCAGCAACGAAATACCCGCCAGAATCCATTGAGCGGTGACGCAGCGACGCGCTTTCATCGGTTGAGCAGCACGCGGCCGGATCGGGGCGCCGAGAGAGCGACCTCGATCCCGCAAGCGACGGCAGTTCTGGAATGGGATAAAGCCGGAGCTATCTCAGGCCCGCGTTAAAACCCCTACCTCCAGCCCGCAATACACAGCAGAAATAAGAAGCCGCTGGATAGAACGATCAAAGTCATCATACCGGTTCCTCCCAAGCCGCAGGGCGCGCCGTTAAGTAGGAAGTGAAGGGCGGTTTAACACGGCCCCCCACGATGCGGGAACCCTACCGCGATCTTCCCACCTCCCTTTAAGCATTTATCTTCACCGGCTTTACGCCGAAACTAAACGGTCCTCACCGCAATGGCTATTGGACCTTGGTTCAACCCGAAGACCCCCGTGAAGCAGTTCAGTCCGGTCAAGGGCGCCGTCGATTCGCTAACGGGGCCGCCTTTTTCTCTCCCCCACAGGACCATCCCCAACCGTTCTGCCCTGGAGGAAGTCCGGCCGGCGCTTCCCCAAGCGGGTCGATGCAGGCAAATCGGTAAGCGGCCTCGAATAGCGTCGCACACACCTCGAGCTCACCCCGATCACGAGGGGTGTAGACGACCATGATGCCGGCAGGAATCACCCCGGTTCTTGCCAGCTGATGCGGTTCGGCCCAGCCGCGGACGATGGCCCAGTGCGCATCGACGAGGCGCATCGCCAGGTAAATCGTCGGGCCTGCGCGCAGGCACCGGGCGAACTCCTGGGGCGAAATAAAGGCCCCAGGGTTGCTGGCCCTGGCGTTTTCGGTCACGCAGAACGATACGGCAGGCAGGTCCCCGGTGATAGAAATGCCACGTTCCACGTGCGGCCAGGATGCCACCCCTTCGACCAGCCGGTCCGTCCAGGTTCCGTCTCGGTTATCGCTGCATTGGAGGTGGCAGACGCCGCGTTTCATCTTTGGCCTGCCGCCTCGTCTGCTTGGCAGATCACGCAGCATTAGCGAGCCTTCCTCCTGCACCTCTGATGCTAATAACATTCCCTTATGCTTCCTGTTAATGGGCGTGGCGACGGCCAGGACGACGCGCACCGCGTTTAGCCATGTGATTTTACCTATGGAAAGGCCACGCCCCATCCTGGACGGCGGTAGGTCAGGCGTTCTTTCGCACGGTAGCCGCCGAGATCGTGCTTTGCTAACCAATGGTCGGCGCCCGTCAGATCGAAAGTCGCAGTTCGTTGGCCTGCGGCGTCGAAACCCTCGCGACGGGTTGGATCCTGCAGGCTGAGCGATAGGGCGAACGCCAACGCCATGGCCGGGACGGCGGCCGCATCGCTCAATTTGGATAACCACGCGCGCTTCACGGGAATATGCAATCGGTCGAAGGGGGGCAAATGAACAAAGCCCCTACCATTCTACGCGCGCAATCTGGTGCAGCCCGAAAGACGATTGCAATTATACCTTAGTACACTCCCGGAAGCCTATTGACCTGGACGTTCGCACGACGCGTTGGTGCAGGACCCCGTCGCAGAGGGGGGTTGCCGGTGCAATCGTTCGAAACCCGGGCCCGGTGCCCTCGGAGGCAACCCACAGGGTAAGTATTCGGCCTCACGAGTTGGTGCCCATCCGCAAGCGCCGGGCGTGGTCGAGGGCGGCATGCTACCAAAGTACAATAGAAAGCCCTCTCGCAATCGCGTACGATGCTGCCAAGCGCCGGTCACGGTGCGGTCACGGCCGTGGCGGCGTAGGAAGGCAGGTGCCCTATGAAAGCGATTCTCTGGTCGATGATGGCGCTGCTGGCCATCGGGCCGGCAAACCGGGCGAGCGCCCAGCAAACCCGGGTGCTAATCGACCTTTCAGAGCAACGGGCTTACCTGATGGAGGGTGGCAGGGTCAGCCTGGTCGCTCCCATCTCCTCCGGCAAACCCGGCTGGTCAACGCCCACGGGCCACTTTAGCGTTTTCAGCAAAGACATCGATCACCGCTCACGGAGCTTCGGGTCGGTCCTCGACGCCTCCGGCCGGGTGGTTAATGCCAACGCCACCCCGGCGAGCCGCATCCCTGCGGGCGGTCATTATCGGCCCGCGCCGATGCCCTTTTTCATGGAATTCAGCCCGGCGGTGGGGCTGCACGCCGGCTACCTTCCCGGCTACCCGGCCTCGCACGGGTGCGTGCGGATGCCTCGAGACCTTGCGGCTCGCTTTTTCGGGCGAGTCCAGGTGGGTACCCCGGTCACAGTGGTCGGCAACGCGCACGTGCTCACTCGGGTTCGAAAAGCCCTGCCCGCCTTCCTCTAAACCCCGGTGCGGTCCTCGACAAGAACGCCGCGGTCTGACGCGCGCGGACCGGTACCGTCGCTATACGCACAGTCATAAGTGATTGCGAATAGAATGGGGTGGCTTTGCATTTACGATGTCTATTTCCCACCGGTATCGATGCCGTCAATACCGCTGCTGGAGCGGGATTCGCCCAATGGACGCAGGGAAATGAGACCTTACGCCGTCTGCGTTCCATCTAACCATTTCGCACCTTTTAATGCCCTTGTGTATAGATGCGCGGCATGGAGCTATAGGGCCAAGGGCCAGTAGACATCGCAGTGCAATCGGATATGCTACTGGGGGTAAGCTGCTTATGGTGAGCGGCAAGGCCCCTTCTACCGTGTCCTATCGCGCCGGTCGGCTCTGTCCGCTTGACGACGGCTTTCGCCGGCGTCGCTCCGCCCTAGGCTCATTCATTCCGCGAGGCGCACCATGACCACGCAGACCCCCCGGAGCTCAGAACCCGCCACCGTCTTCATCGTGGACGATGAACCCGCGGTGCGCAAAAGCCTTGCCCGGCTGGTTCGTGCCGCCGGTTACGAAGTGCAGGCTTTCGCCTCCGCCCGGGAGTTTCTGGACCGCTCAAATCGAGACGCCCTGGGCTGCATCGTGTTGGATGTGACCATGCCGGACTTTACGGGCTTGGAACTGCAGGGGGTCTTGACCGCCACACGAAGCATTCTGCCGATCATCTTTCTTACCGGGCATGCGGACGTCCCCAAAGCGGTGCGCGCCCTGAAAGGCGGGGCGGCCGATTTTCTCAGCAAACCGGTGCAAAAAGACGAATTGCTGGACGCCATCGATCGAGCGATCCGCACGAACCGGGTAGCGCGTGCCGGACTTTCTCGACGGGCGCACGACGCCGAAGCCCTACGGTTGCTGACCGCTCGGGAATACGAAGTCTTCGTGCACGTGGTCACCGGGAAACCGAACAAAGTGATTGCCGCGGACTTGGGCACTTGCGAGCAAACGGTTAAGGTCCATCGCGGCCGGGTCATGCAAAAGCTGCGGGTCAACTCGCTGGCCGAGTTGGTGCGGTTGGCCGACCGGACGGGGATCCGGAGCGCCGGGGCCTGGACACCTCAAGGTGGTGAGGGCAGTGACCCATCTGCAGGGCATTCGCCGCCCGTTTAACCGGCCTTTTAGCTCGCTGCACCGGGCGGCGCTACCCTCCGATCCCTTTATGCCCCGGCGGCTACCGCTTGGTGGTGAGACGACGACCGCCGTCTGCCCTGAGGGCCGGGGCACGACGGCTGCCTTTCACCGGCCTAACGCGCGGACCCGTGAGCTTCGCCGCAGGATCGCGCCGCGCGGCCGGCCCGCGTCGTTATTAACCGAAGGTTCAATACCGATTTCGGGCAGGTCTGCTAACGTCGGGGGTGAATCGTATGGCGCACTCCCTTATTGCCGTCGTGGACGACGAAGCCCCCGTGGGCAAAGCCCTTACCCGGTTGCTGCGTGTGGCGGGGCTGGACGTGGAGACGTTCGCTTCCGGGGCGGCATTGCTGGACTCGTTGCAAACTCACACCCCCGACTGCGTGATCCTTGACCTACACATGCCGCAGATGGACGGCTTTGAAGTGCAAGGCCGGCTGACGCAGGCGGGGGTGCGGGTGCCGGTCATCGCCATCACCGGCCGAGATTCCCCACAGGCCCGTGACCGCGCCCTGGCGGGCGGCGCCACGGCGTACCTCGCCAAGCCGGTGGATCGCCAGGCGCTGCTCGACGCCATCGCCGTCGCGATTGATTACCCCCAAGATCCACAATGAACCCACCCTCAGGATCACCCGACAAGACCAATGAGGGTTTCGATCCGCAGCGTCCCTGAAAGCGGAGCCCGAGGGTGATCTGGGCGCCATGCAAGGCCATTTGGTAGAGGAAGTGAGGAAGCGAGCGCTTCAGGGCTGGCGAGGATTGGACCATTTTTTGCGCCCGCATCGCGGTGAAGCACTCCCGAGAACGCGCCGAGGTAGCTACCTTTGTTGGAATTTAACCCGGAAGGCACTTTTGGCAGATGCTATACTCGGGGTGACACGAATTGTCCCAAGGCGGTTCGCGGGCGGCGACCGTCGGTGGGTGCTCAACGCTGGGCCGGCTCCGTAGGGAGGTCAGACAACCGTGGGAGGTGAGGCAACCGCAGGCGCTGCAAATGGTGATGACGGACCTTTCCACATACGCGCTGGAGCTTTTACAGGAAGACGCGGCGTTCGTCCTTTACCGCGGCCGCAGGGACGCAGAGCCCCGCCGGATCCTGGTGGTCAGGCCTCGGTCGACCTCCCCGGCGCGAGAGACCTTGAAACGGCTCGAGCGTTACCATGCGCTCCGGAGCGAGCTGGACCCGGCCTGGGCCGTTCTCCCGATGGCACTGGTTCGAGACGGGGGCCAGAGGGCGCTGGTGCTTGCGGACCCGGGCGGTGAGCCCCTGGATCGGCTGCTCGCGCGCCCGTTGGACCTGAGGCAGTTTCTGCGCATCGCCCTCGGGCTTTGCGCCGCGCTGGGCAGGCTTCATGCCCGCGGCATGATTCACAAGGACCTCAAGCCGGCCCACGTCATGGTGGACCTGACGTCTGGCCAGGTTTGGTTGACGGGTTTTGGGATCGCTTCGCACGTGCCGCGCGAGCGCCCGGCCCTTGAGCCCCCCGAATCGCTTGCGGGGACCCTCGCCTACATGGCGCCCGAGCAAACCGGCCGCATGAACCGCTCGATCGACTCGCGCAGCGACCTCTATGCCTTGGGGGTGACCCTCTACGAGGTGCTCACGGGCGCGCTGCCGTTTAGCGCCGCCGATGCCCTCGAGTGGGTCCACTGCCACATGGCAAGGCAGCCCTTGCCGCCCGCGCAACGGAAAAAAGCGGTCCCTGAAGCGCTCTCGGCCATCATCCTGAAGCTGCTGGCCAAGACCGCCGAAGGGCGCTACCAAACCGCCGCCGGGCTGGAAGCGGACTTGCGGCGATGCCTAGGGGAATGGGAGGCCCGCGGCCGCATCGACCCTTTTGGGCTTGAGGCCGGTGACGTCCTGGACCGGCTCCTGATCCCGGAGAAGCTCTACGGGCGCGAGCGGGAAAGCCAGGCGTTGCGCGAGGCCTTCGAGCGGGTGGCCGCGAGCGGCACCCCGGAGCTGGTGTTGGTGTCGGGCTACGCCGGCATTGGCAAATCCTCGGTGGTCAACGAGCTGCACCAGGCCGTCGCGCGGTCGCGGGGCATTTTCCTCTCGGGCAAGTTTGACCAGTACAAACGGGACATCCCTTACGCGACGCTCGCCCAGGCCTTTCAGGCCCTGATCGGCCGAATTCTGAGCCAATCCGAAGCCGAGGCCGGGCGTTGGCGGGAGGGGATCCGGGAGGCGGTTGGCCCTAACGGCCAACTGATAGCCGGCCTCATCCCCGAGCTGGAACGGCTCCTTGGCCCGCAGCCGCCCGTGACCGAGTTGCCCCCTCAAGAGGCCCAGCACCGCTTCCAGGCGGTGTGGCGGGCTTTCCTGGGCGTCTTTGCCCGCGCGGAGCACCCGCTGGCGCTTTTCCTCGACGATTTGCAATGGCTGGACGCGGCCAGCCTCGAGCTCCTCGAGCACCTGGTCACTCACCCGGACGTCCGGCACCTGCTCCTGATCGGCGCCTACCGGGACAACGAGGTCAGTCCCTTTCATCCGCTCAGGGGGGCGTTGGGCTCGATCCGCCGGGCCGGGGCGCGCGTGGAGGACATCGTGCTCGGCCCGCTGCCGCTCGAGGCGGTGAGCCAACTTACCGCCGATAGCCTGCATCAGGAGCGCACGCGCCCCGAGTCCCTGGCGCGGCTGGTGCACGAGAAGACGGCGGGCAACCCCTTCTTTGCGATCCAATTCCTGGCGGCGCTGGCCGAAGAACGCCTGTTAGAGTTTGACCCGCGCCAAGCGGCCTGGCGCTGGGACCTGGAGCGCATTCGCGCCCGGCGCATCACCGACAACGTGGTCGACCTGGTCGCCGGCAAGCTCCATCGGCTCGGGGAGGCCACCCGACGGGCGCTCGAACGGTTCGCCTGCCTTGGAAACCGGGCTGAGGCCGCCATCCTGGCGGTCGTTCATGGGGCCTCGGAGGCGGAGCTGCACGCGGAGCTCCGCGAAGCGGTCCGCGAAGGGCTTGTCACCCGCTCGGCCAGCTCGTACCAATTCGCCCATGACCGCATCCAGGAAGCCGCCTACTCATTGATCCCCGAGGCGATGCGCGCCAACGCCCATCTGCAACTCGGCCGTCTCCTGGCGAGACTGCCTCCCGAAAAGCTCGCCCAGAACCTCTTTGATACCGTCAACCAGCTCAACCAAGGCGTGGCGCTCATCTCGGACTTGGACGAGAAAGGGCGCGCGGCCCAACTCAACCTGGAGGCCGGCAGAAAAGCCCGGGCTTCGACGGCCTACGCGGCCGCGTGCACCTACCTGGGGGTGGGAATGACCCTGCTTGGCCGCGAGGGCTGGCAGAACCGGTACGAGCTTGCGTTTAGCTTATGGTTGCTGCGCGCCGAATGCCAGTTCCTGTGCGGAAACTTCGAAGAGGCGGCCTCCCTGATTTCGGAGCTGCTCAAGCACGCCGCGTCGAAAGCCGATAAGGCGGCCGTCTATCGCTTGAGGATTAATCTCCACATCCTGGGATCGACTTACCAGGAGGCCGTCAATAGCGCGCTCGAAGGTCTGCGCCTGTTCGGCATCGAGTTGCCGGCCCACCCCACCCCGGAGCAGGTCCAAGCTGAATACGAGCTGGTTTGGCGGAACTTGGGCGGCCGGCCCATCGAGGGCCTGATCGACCTGCCGCCCATGACCGACCCGGAAATTCAGGCGGCCACGCGCGTGCTGTCTGCCCTCTACTCCCCGGCGTTCTTCACCGATACCAACCTGTTCCTGCTGTCCATCTGCCGGATCGTGAACCTGAGCTTGGAGCACGGCACGACGGATGCCGCCGCGCACGGTTACGCGTATTTTGGGTTCATTTTAGGGCCGGCCTTTCACCGCTATGCCGAGGGCTACCGTTTTGGAAAGCTCGGCATCGACCTCGTCGAGAAGTACGGATTTGTTGCCTACCGGGCGAAGGTTTACATGACCATGGCCTGGGTTGCGATTTGGACCCAACCCGTCACGACGGCGCTGGACTTTATCAGGGCTGCCTTTGCCGCCGCGGTCGAAACGGGCGACCTTACTTATGCCTGTTACTGCTGTGACCATACCGTCACCGACCTTCTGGTGCGAGGGGATCACCTGGACGAGGTGTGGAGCGAGTCCGAGAAATGCCTGGATTTCGTCCGGAAAGCCAAATCCCGTGACTATGTGGAGCGCCTCCTCAGCCAGCAACAGTTCATTCAGAGCATGCGGGGAGGCAGCCCAACGGCCTTCACCTCCGAAGGCGCACGCGTCGACGAGGCCGCCTTCGAGGTACAGTTAACGGGCGACCGGGCCATCGTTTGCTGGTACTGGATTCTTCAACTGCAGGGGCGATTCATCCTGGGCGACCACGAAGCGGCGCTCGCCGCCGCCCAGAAGGCCAAGGCGCTGCTTTGGGCCGCGACGGGTTGCGTCCACTTGGCCGATTACCATTACTACCTGGCCCTTACGATCGCGGCGCTCTTTGAGACGACACCCCCTGAGCAACAGCGCGGGTGGCGCGAAGCGCTCACGGAGGCCATGGCGCAGCTTCGCGAATGGGCCGAGTGCTGTGCGGCTACCTTTCTGGACAAATACGCCCTGGTTGCAGCCGAGGTCGCCCGCCTCGACGGGCGGCTTTTCGAGGCCGAGCGCCTGTACGAACGGGCGATCCGGTCCGCACGCGAAAATGGTTTTACCCAGAACGAGGGCATCGCCAACGAACTTGCGGGCCGATTCTACCTTCGCCGCGGTTCAGGGGCAACGGGCCACGACCACCTCCGGGATGCGCGCGCTTGTTATTTCCGGTGGGGCGCTCGGGGCAAGGTGAAGCGGCTCGACCAACTCTACCCGGAACTCACAGGGGTGCCGCTTGAGCCGACCATTACGATGGGCGCGTCCCTCGAGCAACTTGACCTCACCACCGTGGTCAAGGCCATGCAAGCGGTGTCCCGTGAGATCGACCTCGGGAAACTCGTCGAGGCCCTTATGGTGATTGCGGTCGAGAGCGCCGGTGCCGAGCGAGGCCTCCTGTTCCTGCCCCATGGGCAGGAGCCCGGGACCGCGGCGGAGGCCGCGACGCGGGACGACAAGGTCGAGGTGACCCTCGCGCAAGCCTTCGTGACGCCCCCCAAAGTCCCCGAGTCCGTCCTTCGCTACGTGATGAGGACGCATGATCGCGTGATTCTGGACGACGCCTCGGCCCCGAGTCCATTTTCGCACGACGACGACGTGCGCGCGAGGCGTCTACGGTCCATCCTGTGCTTGCCGCTGGTGAAGACGGGCGCGTTGGTCGGCGTGCTTTATCTCGAGAACAACCTGACGCCCCGCGTTTTCACTCCGGGTCGCCTTGCGGTGCTGGAACTGCTGGCCTCACAGGCGGCGATCTCTCTAGAAAACGCCCGATTGTACGCTGACCTGAGGCAAGAAAACTGCGATCGAAGCAAGGCTGAAGAAGCGCTGCGTGACAGCGAGGAGCGCATGTGCCTCGCGGCGGAGGCTGCCGACTTGGCCATGTGGACGTGGGACATCCCGCAAGACGAGGCTTGGAGTTCGGACCCAGGCCGGGCGCTGTTCGGCTTCACGCCGTCGGAGAAACTCAGCTTCGAGCGCGGCCTGCAGGCGGTGCACCCGCAGGATCGCGAGGCGGTGCGCCAAGCCGTCACCAAGGCGCTGAGCGGCGACGGCGAGTATGAGAGCGAGTTCCGCGTCATGTTGCCTGATGGGCAGGTGCGGTGGATGGCCGGGCGTGGCCGCGTCGAGTTCCAGGGCGGCAAGCCGCGGCGCCTGCGCGGCGTCTCGCTCGACATCACCCGGCGCAAGCAGGCCGAACTGGAAGCGGCGCGGCAGCGCAACGAACTGGCCCACCTCTCGCGCGTGATGCTGGTGGGGGAGCTGTCCGGCGCGCTGGCCCACGAACTCAACCAGCCGCTCACGGCCATCCTGAGTAACGCGCAAGCCGCGCAGCTTTTGATGGCGCAGGGGGGCGCCGATGCGGCCGAACTGCAGGACATCCTCAATGACGTCGTGGAGGACAGCAAGCGCGCGACCGAAGTCATCCGGCGCCTACGGTTGCTGCTGAAAAAGGGCGAGGTGCAACGGCAGCGGCTCGACGTGAACGAAGTGGTCCAGAACGCCCTCAAGTTGGCGCGCAGCGACTTGGCCCGTCAGCAGGTTGCCGTGGAGGCCGACCTGGCGCAGCCCCTGCCGACGGTGCCCGGCGACGGGGTGCAGCTCCAGCAGGTGCTGCTCAACCTGGTGGTCAATGGCTGTGACGCCATGGCCGGCGTCGAGGGGTCTGAGCGCAGGCTGCGGGTGCGCACCGAGCTGGGGGATGGCCAAGGGGTGCGGGTATCGGTGACCGACCAGGGCGGCGGCATTCCACCCGATAAACTAGAGCGCATCTTTGAGCCCTTTTTCACGACGAAGGGGCAAGGCATGGGCTTGGGCTTGGGGGTGTGCCGCACCATCATCTCGGCCCACGGGGGCCGGCTTTGGGCCACCAACAACCCGGGGCGCGGCGCGACGTTTCAGTTCACGCTACCCCTAGCCTAAGTTCGAGAGCGGGAGATTTTGGGGGGGTCGGATTCGAAGCCCAGACCTGTAGGCTTCGGAAACGTGCCCGCATGGCTGAACCTTCCGTATCTTCCGGGGATTTATCAACTTCGATCAACTTCGCGTCGTGCTCCGCAGCGTCCAGCCCGTTGGTGTGGCGGCGCCTGCTCGTGGCCAGCCACCCCAGCCTCGCCGACCTCCACTCCATGCAATCCTCCAGCATACCTTCGCTTGGAGCGACGAGCACCTGCACCGCTTCCTGATCCATGGCACGGCCTACGGGGTCCCGCGCCTGGGCGGCATCGCCTTCTGGGGTAGCGGGAGGGAAGCCGCGATAAGACCTCACAAGAGCCGGATGCCCCGGTAAGGGGGCAGCGGCGGGGCATGGGGGTCTTCTCGGAAAGGGTGGTTTTTAAGGACCGCAGCCGAATGCCGAAGGTCCACCTTGTCGCCTCGGGACGGCCATTCTCGAAATCCATTCTTGAAACCGTTTTCTTGGAATGTCGCGCCCGAGCTGAGTTTCGAGAACCGCCATGCGGATCGGCTACGCCCAGGTATCCACCGATGAACAGCACTTGCAGCTGCCCCCTTACCGGGGATCCGGCTCTTGTGAAGTCTTATCGCGGCTTCCCTCCCGCTACCCCTGGAACTCGGCCCGGCTCAAGCGTTTTCCTTCCGGTTCCGAGGCAATGCTGAGGGATTGCCCGTTTTCGGCGTCCTGAATCATGTTGGGCCGTTTTAGTATTGATAACGCGCTTTATCAATACTAAACGGGCCGCCTGCGACACCGTTTTAAATTTGTAAATGTGCCGGAAGGCCATTTCGCGCCGCACTGCAACTTGCTGCAAGGGAACCACTTAAGGAAACTTAGGGTCGGGCCGCTTCCGAGTAATTCCTTGAAGGGTTCGCCCCGGTGGCTGTGCCAACAGCGCAGCACTTCAACGATTCCTTCGGCTTCTTTGCGCAAGTAAAGGATGCGGTAGGAGCGTTTGAAGGCCGGGAGCTCTTGCACTTCGGGGTAAGCGGTGCGCCGCAGGTGGTGACCGCGGCGGACAACGCCCGGGTCGCTGAGCGGGCGGATCGCTTCGGCCGGGAGATCGTGCGCGTACTGTTCGCCGCGCCAGGGTTCACCCCGCCGGCTCCAGTAGGCGACGATTTTCTCGAGATCACCCCAGGCGCTTCGGGTGAAGACTACTCGGAGCCTCCTGGCGGCCATCGTTCGCGCACTTTCGCCATGAACTCTTCGGCGCTATAAGTGCGGCCGGCGCGTGGGTCGGCCAGGGCCTCGTCGATAGCGTGATCCATCCGCAGCGCTTCACACACTTCGATGAATACCGGGGAATCATCGGGCAGTTCATCAATAAGGAGGTGGACCTGTTGCTTGAGGGTCATGGTTTACCGCCAATAATGGTTCGCAAGGATCCAGCTAACGGTCAAGGCATGAAGGCCGGAAAACAAGGCGCGCCGACCAGGGGTTGTAAGCCCAAACCCCTGAAAATTCCGTCACCCCAACTCCAGCTCCGCTCGGCCATTGCCCAAGTCGGCGGCAAGAAGGAGCTGACCGGCAGGACCGACATCGAAATCGAGGTCAGCAACCCGTGCGCACGGCTGATCGCGAATGCGATCGTCTACTACCACGCCGCCATCCTGTCGCGGCTGCTCGCCAAATACGAGGCGAGCGGCAACGCGAAAGCCCTGGCGCTGATCAAGCAAGGCCTGATCATTCTTGCGGTAGGCGCAGCAGCAGGTCAGCTCCAGCCCGCGCTGGCGGCCATAGGCCACCAGCGTTTCATTGATGAAGGCGCTATCGATTGTCCACGTCCGGCCCGCGCAGCGGTACCGGCAACTTCGCCCGCACTTGCTCAAGGGTCTGAATAAGTAGGGTTTGTTCGCGCACCACCATCGCCGCGCACTGGAGTCCAGCCCGAGGCGATATCGGTCAACACCAAACTATGGACGTAATTGCCCAGGGTCGATTGGCCGCAGTGGGCCACCGTCGTACAGACGACGGGCACGGGTCTTGGCCGCTCGCCCAAGGCCTGCGACGCTTGGGCCGCCGCGCTTCAGCAGCCGCAAGACATGCTTGCGGTGAAAGCCGGTAGTTCGTCGCAGGGTCCGAGCTGGCCGGGGACGGTGGCATCGATCCGGCGCCGGAGCGCAGGCGGATCACGGACCGGCAGAAGGGCGCCAGGTGTTCGTACCAGACCAGCCGCTCACGCATACGGGCGGCTAGCGCAAGAATTTGGCCGGGATCTCGTCGGGGAACTCAGGACAGAGGCCGGAGCGTTCAAGCGGTCCTTCCGGGCCGTAAAACCTCATTTTGCCTTTGCGGTCGCAGACCCAAACCTCCCGGACGCCGACCCCGAAGAAAGCCGCCGCCTTTTCGCGGAGTTTGGGTGGGGTGTCGCTGGGCGATTGCACCTCGACGCAAATGTCCGGCGCAAAGTCCGGCACGCTCAGCTCCTCGCGCTCGACGCGCCGGGCCAAGGGGGCTGGGTACCAGACCGCGTCGGCAATCTTGACGCCTTGACCGGTCGAAACGGCCCCTTCGGCGAAGGTGCCCCCCCTCGGGTAAGAGCCGGTTCAGGAGCTCGCTGATGCGCTGCCGGCGCACGCGGTGGGGCATTAAGGGCGGTGGGCTCATCATCAGGCGGCCGTCGCGGTCGGTCTCTACCCGTTCGAGGACGTCCTCGAAACGAGGGTCGTCGACGATCCGGTCCCAGACCTGACGGTTCAAGGCGTGCTGCTCGGCAAAGGGCCGCGCGGTAGCGGGTGCGCTCATGGTTTACCCCTGCACGATAACCGGCACATGCTGGTTGGCCAAGCGATCAGCGCGCGTCTTAGCATCCTCCAGCCCGTAATCGTCCCGCTCCCGAACGAACAGCGGCGAATTCTCTGAGCGGACTCGATACATCCGAAGCAGGTAGCCGTGGTTGCGTGTGCTGCGGATCTCAAAATCGTAGGAACCGAAGAGATGATTGAAGAGGTGAAACCGAAGCCCCTAAGCCGCCGCCGCCAAAACCGGACGTCCGGCTCATCCCGCAATCCTCCCGGTTACCTGAAGCGTTAGTCGACGAACTCATCGACGTCTCGGCCCGGCGAAAGGGGACCGGCCAAAAGGACTGGTCGCATCAGGACATCGTGGCCCATGCGCTCCGGGAGTGGTTCGACCGGAGTAAGTGAATGCGGACTTTCATGAATTCACGTTTGCAACCATGATGCCTTGAGGGGCGCGCTGTCCCGAACGCACGCCACGGAAGATCCGAGCGTTGATCAATGACCTGGAAAAAGCCGGCTGGGTGCTCGATCATTTCACCGGGAGCAACCGGGTTTTTAGGCACCCCGGCGTTTACCACTCAATCGCGCTCAACGATCACGGCTGACCGTGCCCAGGCCCGCCGATGGGCAGGACCGTGACCGAGTAGGGTTGAAGCTCCAAATCGAAGCTGGGGCCCCCGCCCCTGACCTGCATGATCCGCGGCACCACTCTGTAAGGCTCATCCAAAGTGTTCGTGTCCTGCGGGTTGGCCGAGGTCAGCACCACCGCGAGGCCCGCAGCGGCGCCGCCCGCGCCGTTCAGGGTCACGTGCAGCGGCTGGAGTTCCCCGGCCATATTGACCAGCTTCAGGTAGATGGTTCCATCCCGCGTGTCGCGCGTGACGCTTTCATACAGCAGCGAGCCGCCGCTCGTCGTCAGCTTTGCCGGCAGCACCACGTCGCCGTGGAGCCAGTCGAACATCACCTGCATGTAGTAGGAAGGCGACCCGTAGCTGCGCAGCGCGTCGTAGCCGATCAGGTTGGTCGGCCACTGGTAGGCGCCCGGGTTGACGTTGGCCAGCAGCGGCGCGTAGCACTCCATGATTACCAGGTCGGCGTTGCGTTCCAGGCCGGTCAGCCAGGCGGCGTCGCCCAAGGCGGCAAACAGGTCCGGCGTCGGGCTACCCTCTTGGGAGGCCCATTCGCCCACGAAGATTTTCGGTCCGGTCCGGCCGTAATTGCTCGGGTCATAATGGCTGGACATGCGCGCCATGCTCCGGGGCGAGTTGTAGAAGTGATCGTCCACCACGTCGGGCGTGCGGCTGCTGACGCGCGTCGTAGCGATCAGCTTCAGGTTGGGGTAGGTCGCCTTGATGGCGTCGTAGAATTGGGCAAAACGGCCTTCGTAGCTGCCCGAAGTGTCAAAGAAATCTTCGTTGCCGACCTCCACGTACTCCAGCGGGAAGGGCGCCGGGTGGCCATCGGCGGCGCGCCGGGCGCCCCAGGCGGTGCTGGTGCTGCCGGTGACGTACTGAATCTCATCGAGCGCGTCCTGCACGTAAGGCGCCAGGTCCGGGCCGGGGTTGACGTGGGTGCCATTAAGCGAGTAGCCGGCATAGACCGCCAGCAGCGGCTGCATGTTCAAATCCTCGCACCATTCCAAAAACTCCAAGAGCCCCACCCCTTCGTCAGAGCGGTAGCCCCAGGTGCCCATGTGCCCGGGCCGCAGCTCGATGGGGCCGATCGTGTTTTTCCACTCGAAACGGGTCTCAATGGTGTTGCCCTCCAGGTAATTGCCGCCCGGCATCCGGAGAAAATGCGGCCTCATGGCCGCCATCATTTCCATCAGGTCGATGCGGTTGCCGTTGGGGCGGTTGCGGTACGTGGGTCGAAACAGCGACACCTGGTTGAGCCAGAAGGTGCCGGCGCTGCCCGTGGAGATCACAAAGCGGGCGTCATCGGTGAAGGGCGCATAAAAGGTCTGGAGCAGGACGCCGTATTTCGCCCAGTCGGTGGTGATCTCGGGCACCTGGGCCCGGGCGTACACCGTCGTGCCGTCGGCGCTTTGCACCTCCAGCGTCAGCGGGCCGCTGAAACCTGGGGCGGCTTTGGCCCAGAAGGAGGCCCGGTAAGTCATCAAGGGCCGGACGGGGATGCCCCAGTAGCCCTCGTTGGCGACCCCCACGCGCGGGCCGTGGCTCACGTCCACCCGGAGGCTCACGGTCAAGGCGGTATTCGGCACGGGTTGGCTCGGGTCCAGGGCGATCGAACCGGCCCCGCCGCCGTCCTGCACGACCGACCAATGCACCGGGGTGGTGGGGTCATCCTTAAAGTCCCGGTTCTGGATCAGTTCGCCGTAGAGGCCGCCGTCCAGCGAGTGGTTGATTTCCTCGATCATCAGGCCGTTGAACAGGGGATCAAGCCGGGCCCCTGGGTGGGCGGCGTCGACCTCGAGCGCGGCCGGTTGCACCGTCGGCACGGTCAGGGACGGGTTGCCGATCTGCGCAATCCGCAGGATATCGGCCCCGCTCAGGGCGGCGCCGTAGAGGCGCACGTCGTCGATGGCCCCGTTGACCCAGTCCACGTAGCTGCCGGCAAACTGCCCATGGCCGATGCCCGTGTGGCCGCTCGCCGCCCGGGGTGCCACGCGATAGATGGTGTCCGCGAGGACCCCGTTGACGTAGAGGGAGACCGACTGGGCGGCGGCATCATAAACGCCGGCCAGGTGGTACCATCGGCCCGCGACCGGCGTGAAGCCCGACTGGGCGTTAATGAAAAAGCTGTAGGGAATGGTGAAGGAGAACTGGTGGCTGTCGCCGCGCAATTGCAGGAAGAAGGCGCTTTCCGGGTTGGTGGGTTCCGGGCCGTCTTCGCTGACGAAGGTCTGGTAGCCGTTGACATCGTTGAGTTTAACCCAGGCAGCCACCGTATAGCTCTGGGTGGTGTCGACCACATCCGTAGGGACGTCGGCGTAGCTGCCGGGGGCACCGGGCAGGCTGAGGGCATAGGGGCCCACGAGGCCGGCCGTCCAACCGGCGCCGCCCTGCAGGGTGGCATCGTGGTTATTGCCCGACGCATCGTGGGCCACGATGCCGGTGCCCTCGTCGAAGGGCCAGTAGGCAGCCGGGTTGACCGTCTGCGCGCGCAGGCCGGCAGCGGTTATCATGAGCCCGAGCAGGAGGCTGACCGTGAGCCAAGAAGGCGGGCGCCGGCGCATCTGCCTCACGCCTTGGTGGAGGTAAAAACGGGGTTGCATGGTTTGACTCCTTCATGGGCGATGGGCGGCTACTCTTTGCAGACACTAGGGAAAAAGCAGCCGTAATAGCGGTTCGCGTACGCAGGAGGCTGCTCCTATGGATGGGCGATTGGCCTGACTTTTTTCGCCTTGGCTGGGCCAGGGATTAAGTACAAGCGATTTGGAGAGCGGGAGATTCTCAGGGTCGGACCGCGATGCTTTGCACCGGCTGCCGGAAGCCGGGATACAACCGCGGAACACCTCTTCCCGTTCGCTGCCTGAGCACCCGGGCCCGGATCAGCTGTCGAACTGCACTTAAATCGTAGACTGGCCACCCGGGTGGCCAACTGTCGTTCCGGCACGTGGCCGTTGCGCACGACGGCCGCGTGGCCCTGGGCCGTGCGCCGACTTTGGTGAGCCCGCAGTAGGCTTGTACCTCGTGGTCAATGGCGGCTTGGAGCATTTTGCGAGCGTCTTGGGCGATGAGTTCTTCCAAGGGACTGCGGGCGTCAAGTTCTGCCGGCTCCTCCGTACGCGCCGGACTAATCACGCCCATATCAGGTGCGCCAAGGCGGTGGTTACTTGCGAACTGCCCGGGCCCGGGGCGTCCGTTCCGCCACGCGCTGGACGGGGAAGTCGGCCGGCTTCGCGATACAGACCATTTGGTTAGGTAAAAAATCAGGTAGCAAACAGCGATCTGAGTTAAAGCCACGCAAAATGCGGGAGAGCAGAATTTTACGGAGCAGTATAAGGTGGAATCGACCTTTCTGCGTGTGGACGGAGCGGATCGTTTTGGAAGACACGTCGATCACGAAGTGTTAATCAAAACGTACGAGGCTTTCTCTGAAGCCTTTTACCTTCGGTATTTTCCCTTTTTTGTCGATGGTGAAACCCTCTTCTTCCAATCGTGCCGCCTGACCGGCTGCGCCGCCGGGAAACCGAGCGATCAGCCCTCCGTTCGCATTTATCACCCGCCAGTAAGCAATATTTTTGCTTGAGTCATTAGCGATCGCTTGGAGAGCCTTTTGGGTCGTAACAGGACAAGTCCCTCGCACCTTGAACTGATCAGCAAGTTCCTTACAAAGCAGCTTGGTCGTGATGAGTTTGCTCTCAGGGATTTGCTTTATCAGGGCTGCCACGGCCGCACGACTTGGTAACAGCATTTTCCCGGTACCCCCAAAGAATTTTACGCGGTCTTTGGGGATGTCAACAATGGCATCTTCGTTGGGTTCCATAAGTCTTTTGCGCACCGTCTTGCCATCCGGCCAGTGCAGCACAAATGATTCAGGCGATGGTCAGGTGCGGTTGCTTAGACGCTTATGCTCCTCCAGCGAGAGGACCTTATCTTCTTTCACGGTGCATCCTTTCGTTGCGGACTGCCTCGGGTGAGGCAGTCGGGTTTCTTTTTCGTTACTGGAAGGATGCGCCTTTCTTTACGCCCTCATCCGCAACTTTCGGTTATACCTCGCTGGAGGGGGCGCCAGTCCACGAATCAAGTACAGGAAATCGCCTCAGTCTACGATTTAAGTACGGTCCGACACCAATCCCTGAAGGCACCTCAATGCCTGATACCATGTCCCCCAAGCGGTCACTCATACGCGTTCGGGCCACGCAGGTTCAAATCCGGTCCCGTCAGCCGGCCGATTTGTACAGTTTTAAGCCGCCGCAGTAATACAGGCGCAAACAATCAGCGCGATCCAAGCCGCGCTGCCTCGATTACGGCAATATCGATCTTTTTCATTCCCATCATCGCGTCGAAAGCGCGTTTGGCGGCCGTCCGATCGTGACCGGTTACCGCCTCCAGAAGCACCCTTGGGGTGATCTGCCAGGACAAGCCCCACCGATCCTTGCACCACCCGCACTGGCTTTCTTCTCCCCCATTGTCAACGATCGCGTTCCAGTAACGGTCGGTCTCGGCCTGATCCTCGGTGACAATCTGAAACGAGAACGCTTCGCTGTGTTCGACGGCCGGGCCGCCATTGAGGCCGAGGCAGGGTATTCCGAGCACCGTGAACTCGACCATCAACACATCTCCCAGCTTGCCCGCCGGATAATCGCCAGGGGCGCGGTGAACCGCGGTGACGGCGCTGTCCGGAAAAGTCCGGGCGTAAAATCCGGCGGCCTCTTCCGCTGTGCCGTTGTACCAAAGGCAAATAACGTTTTTCGCCGTCGTCTGTACCTCCTCGTCAGTCGGCAAGCCTGTCCGTTGCAACGAAAGAATGTCATGGAAGCCGACAATCCTCAAGAGTCCAAAGGAGCGGAAAAGCGATAACAAAGCGTTGGTGCCATTGCCGGACCCGGTTCAAGGAACGTGTCCCCGGACCGAAAAATTGATTCCTCTCAAGGCGCGGACCAACGCCCCAGACTGTCGAGGAATCCTTAAGGAGATGATAATGGCGGCGTCAGCGGAACAGCCAGTTGATCACGGCCACGGTCCGGTGCACTGGGCCGGGAACCCACGGCGGCAGCACCGGGTTTGGCCGGTCTCTTGGGAGCCGGCACCCTCCGGGGCAGCGTTTCAGGCGTCCCTGATAGGGGACGCGCTCCCTCTTCCACCATTCAGACCGTTATTCCGGTAGAAGACCGGCTCAGGGGGGCGCCGGAGGATGCTGCGCACCTTGTTGAACGGCTCTTACACCAATTCAGAGGGTTACCTTGGTGGAAGTTCAACCGGGTTTCAGCCCCGAAGGGGGGGCAGAACATAGCCCAGGGTTTACCCTGGGTAACCGTAAAATCACGATCGAGCCCTGAAGGGGCGGCAGAAGGCGTTGTCGGCAGGTTCTGCTGCCCCTTCAGGGCTCGATCGGGGGGAGGGGTGCGTTCCCAGGGTGGAACCCTGGGCTATGTTCTACCGGCCCGTTGGGCCTAAGACAACATTTTCGCTCGATGGTCATCGAAATGGTATGATTGAGACTTGATCGATACGATCAGGGTCATTTTTCCGCGGATTGTTCGGTGATTACATTTGTTAAAGCTCAATAAATGCCCCGTCCAGGGACTGAAAGTCCCTGGCTAACCTCAGCCGTCCCTGCGGGACCAAAGCGCCCCCATCCAGCGGCCCTTAACTAAATGGCAGTGGGATAAAACCCGGGGCTAAGTTCCTTTGGCCCTTCAGGCCATCAAACCGCCTCCCGGCCCGTTGGGCCTATGCCGTTTATACGGTCTGATAGGTGTAACGCCGGCAGGGCACCTGGGAAGGAAGACATAATTTACCTCCATGGAACTGCTGCAGCGACCCGGCAGCTAATCCTGTGAGCGCATAAAAACCTCCTCGCCGGGCCGAAACAGGTTTGTAAGCACCAACCGGCGGTCCCCCACATCGATCAGGTTAACCACCTTGTTGCACCACCGCTTGACGCGTTTGGCACGCATGCCAGACCCGAGTTCGTTGATGCCATACCTCAGGTGTTCGACGGTGAGCAAGACTTGCTGGTTGGCCCGGCGCTGCCACGTGCCTCGCCCGGCCAGATTATCCTCTGGACTCGTGCCCGGACCGTGGCCGGCCGCCATCTCGACCGAGAGTGAATGGTCTGAGCTAAACTTCAGGCGCACATCGACCTGAGCCGCTTCCAGAGGGCCAAACCTTTCCACGCCCGCCCAATCGCCGATCAGAGGATCCTGTGGTGCGTCCCCGTGTGCGCGATGGGTCGATTGCAGTGCACCACTCCAGCAGACGCATGCCAGCCAGCCCGCCGCGGCTGCTATGACCCATGCCCGTTTCGACTTAATAAAGCTCACATCCGGCATCTGAGTTCTCGGGAAGGCGGTTGCGCCGCCGTGAAGTCAGGAGGCGGACCGTTGGTTCCGGCAACCTTTTGAAGCGTAATTCGATCCTTGGTGCAAGCAAAGTTTTCGGATTTTTCCATAATTTTCACATTATTTGGGCTGGTAGGCGCGGCATTTGATGATTGGCAACGGCCTTGGCAGGACGAAAATGGCTGATTTTATGAGCAATTCCTTGAAGCAATGGTTTGAGACCGCGCTGTGGAACAGCCGTTTTGTGGTGCTGGTCACCGTGGTGATAAGCGTCATGAGCGCCGTCGCGTTGGTGCTTTTAGTCACCGCTGACTTTGTCGGCATCCTGACGACCACCGTTCATTCCTTCAGCCCGGCCATCACCTCGGAAATGCACGATTCCTTGCTGGGCGATATCGCACGCAAAATCATTGCGGTAATTGATATCTCGTTGCTCGCCGCATTCATGCTCATCTTCGCGTTCGGCCTGTACGAGCTTTTCATCGGTGAGCTTGCGGTTGCGCGTGCTTCAAGCATTTCACGGCGGCTCCTGGAGATCGAATCATTGGAGGATCTCAAAACCCGCCTCGGCAAGATCATCCTGATCATCCTTATCGTGGAGGTATTTAAAGATGCGAACCGGCCCGAAACGCCCCCACTGAACCTGGTCTACCTTACGGTGGGCATTGCGCTGATCGCGCTTGCCTTGTACCTGACGCACGCGGGTGAGGCGCCGAAAACGATTGACAGCGAGGAACACGGCAGGACTGATCACCGCCGGCCCGAGGTTGGCCCGCGTTAGTTAGACGCCATGGAAGTGCAGCGGCCTGAACAACGGCGGTCAGCGATATCCGGTTCGCCGCGGCCCTTCTAAACGGCCGTTGCCGGCTTGAGAGTTAGTATACAGGGTTTCTCGCGCGTGCCGGCGGCAGCTTCAGAACCCTTGCTCAATCTCGAGAATCCGGGTGCGTTTAACCTCGTTCTGCGTACGCAGATCGGCCAGGATGCTTTGATATTCGCGGTCAGACGCAAAGACGGCCAACCCCGGATCGGCCGTTCCTAACACCGGATGGGGAAAACCACCGTGGGCTACCAACTCGCGCAAGAACTGATAAGCCTCGTCCTTTCGATCCAGCAGCCGCAAACCTACCGCCAGATCAAAACGCATCCAGCGGGGCGCTTTCGTCGTTGGCAGGCTTTGCCGGGCCAACGTCACGGCACGTTCGGCCGTACCGTTGGCCTCGTCTTCCTGGCCGGCCCCTCGCCGCGCGAGCGCGAGACGGAGCAGGGCAGTCGGGTTGTCGCCGTTTGCCTTCAGCCTGGCCTCGAGGGCGCTGATGGCGGCCGTCCAATCCCCTAGCCGCAACGAACAGAAAAGAACCAGGTCCGAAACCGTTGCGTACTGGGTTTTCAGATCCGGCGGCAACGGCTTCAATTGAGGACGCGCCGAGGCGTAATCGCCGCGGTACACCAGCCGTTCAGCCTCCATGAGGTGGTGCTTCTGCGGATCAGCTTCCAAATTGATGGCGCGTTGCATCCATTGCTCGGCCAGAACCGTCTCGCTGACCGTCCAGCAGATCAACGCGAGCTCATAGGGCGCCCACGAATCCTGCGGGTTGGTCACGAAGCACTTTCGAATCGATGCGTACATTTCCGGCTCACGCCTGAGCTCCGTGAACTCGGCTGCCGCCATGCGGTTTGCATCCCAATCATTCGGCGCGAGCTCGAGGGCGGTGCGAACCGGTCCATCCATCCGATCAAACGAGCCTTTGAGGTTAAAGGCGTTGGCCAGCGTGGTGTACGCGCGCAGTTGCTTCGGGTCGAGTGCGATCGCCTGCTGGCAAAGGTCAACCGCAGAATCCAGCCAGAAAGCCTCACCTTGAAAGCGCTTCACCCGATCGATGTAGGCGCCGGCCAGGCCGACGTAGGCGAGCCCGAACCTGGGATCCTGCGCCAACGCCTGTTCGAAAAACTCGACCGCATGGTCGTTGTCCTCCTTGCGATCGAGGTGCGAGGCTGCTTCTCCACGGAGGTAGAGGTCGTAGGCATTAACGTTCTCGGTCGGATTTTGCTGGAGATTTGCACGCCTCTCGGCAGAGAGCGTTGCGTGCAGCGCGACGGCGATCTGCTCGGCCAGATCGCTCTGGATGGCGAATACATCCTTCAAATCACGATCGTACGATGATCCCCAGAGCCTCCGGCCGGCCCGTGCCCCGTAGAGAATGGTGATGACCTTGATCCGGTTGCCGACCCGTTGCACGCTGCTCTCCAGAATCGCGCCGACATCAAGTTCGGTGCCGATTTCACCCAGACTCTTCCGCTGAGCCGGCGGAATCGCTTTGTACTGCAGGACTGAACCGCGCGCGATCACGCGTAAATCCGGCACGCCGGATAGCCGGTAGATCACTTCAGAGGTCAGGCCATCACTGAAATATTCATTTTCCTTGTCGCCGCTGAGGTTGTCGAACGGCAGCACCGCGACGGACGACCCGGCCGTCGGCGCCGGCAGCGATCGCGGACTGGAAAAATACCAATTCAGGCCGAGCGCGGCCGCCAACAGCAGAAGCGCAACGCCAATCCCGGCGGGAAGCCAATTCCACCGGCGGGACGGCACTTTCCTCCCCGGCTGAGAAATCCCTCGCCGGTCTCGAAATTCCGGCCGTTGCGGCGCGTCCAATGCCTTCTTCATGGCGCGTAACGCCGACTGGAGTTCGTCGGGAGTCTGCGGGCGTCGCGCGGGATCTTTCTCCAGCATGAACTGAAGCAGCACGCAGACCGGGTGCGGGAGCTGTTTCAGTTGCTGGAACGGAAGCGGCGCGTGCAAATGCTGGTGGATGAGCTGAGGCGCGGTGCCTTCGAAAGGCAGTTTGGCCGTGAGCATCTGCCAGAGGGTTACGCCCAGCGAATAAATGTCTGAACGAATGTCCACCTTTGCACCGGAGCACTGCTCCGGGCTGGCGAAGAGAGCTGTTCCTGCAAAGGTGCCTGGCGCGGAGAGGCCCGGATCAGACTGCGAAGGGGACGTTACCTTCGACAAACCGAAGTCGATAACTTTGACGGTCACCGCGCCGTCCTGGCCGAAGCAGAGCATGAGATTGGACGGTTTGATGTCCCGATGGACGATTTGCTCTTTGTTCGCCGCGCCCAGCGCAGCAGCGACCTGGGCGACGACCTCGACCGCCACGTCCACCCCCAACGGCCCTTGGCGATGAATCACTTCGCCAAGCGTTTCGCCCTCCACGAATTCCATGGCGTAAAAGTAATGGCCGCCTTTCGTGCCGAGATGAAAGACGGACGCCACGTGCGGGTGGCGAAGTCGGGCGGCCGCACGTGCCTCGCGGACAAATCTTGCGCGCACGGATTCGTCGTAGAGGTAACGGGGATTGATGACTTTCAACGCCACGGGACAACGCAGGTTGGTGTCGAAGGCTTTATACGTGACGCCCATCGCCCCGCGACCGAGCTCAACGGGAGTACCGTCGTTGCGCGTGAACAATTCGTAATGATCAAACCTGTGCACTGACGGTGTGCCGGCGCCTTTCCCCGGAGAGATTTCCGCCGGGTCGCCGTCACTCGTGGTTTCGACGGGTTCGGTGGTTGTCTCCAACGCAGCCCGGAGTTGGCAAACCGGACACCGCTCGGCAGGACGGGCAGCCGGCAGTTTCGTCCCGCATTTCGGGCATGTGGAAATTACGTCAGTGGGTGGCGGCGCCCCGGCCTGGGCTTTCGAATCGATCGCAGCGTCTCCGGACGCCCCGTTCATAACCGGCCTTCGGCAACAACCAGCGCATCGCACAACGCGCGGATCTCATCTTCGATCTCCGCCGGGTCCGTCACCGTGAGGGCGACTTCCTGGCGCAAAAATGCGGCATATTGTTTCCGGAACCGGTGGATCAACGTCTTGGCCGCACCGATCCTTACGCCCAGCAATTTGGCGATTTCTTCGTAGGACGGCGGGCCCTTCCCTTCCTCCACACCCACGAACACCTTGAGCACTTCAAACTTTGATTGCTCGCCACGGGCAACGTAATCATCGCGCAGACGTTCTACCGCCCGGGTAAGCAGGGTCATGGCCCAGCGTGCCTCAAAGATCTTTTCTGCGGTCAGGTGGTCGCGCGGTTCGAGCCCGTAACGTTTCTCACCGTCCTCGGCATCCAGAAAAACAAACTCGCGGTTCCCGCCCCGCTTGAGGCAGCGAGCCCGGTCAATTTCGTCCGCCAGGAAATTTTGGAAAGAGGCGAGCAAAAAGGATCGAAACTTCCCTTTCAGCGGCTGAACGTGTTTCAGGGCCCGATGTTCCAACAGGTGCAGGAAAAAGCCTTGGGTGAGGTCCTGGGCATCGTGCGGAGCAGACCCGCGGCGGCGGGCGAATGCATACAGGGGGTACCAGTAAAGGCGGCAGAGCTCGCTTAGAGCCGCCTGGCTTCCGGGTAACTGGCTCTGCGCGGCCACAAGGATTGCGCTCCAGCGGGTCGTGCAAAAACGCGCCGGGTCATCCGTTATGGGCGCATGCTCCGGATTCAACGCTAGTTCCTTCCCTATTTAATCGCTGGATGGCCCTGTGTCGATGTCGAATCCTCTTGAAGCGCCAATCTTATCCGTTCGGGCCATGCTACAGCCCGCAAAACGCGTGAGAGCAGCGCATCTCGGGGCCGGCGGCCTGCCGTATCCGGAGAGCGTTAAGACCATTTCGATGGCCATCGAGGTAAAATTTTTGTCTTAGGCCCGACGGGCCGGCAGACCTTAGCCCAGGGTTCCACCCCTGAGCTTTACCCACATTGTTTGAGGGCAGCGCGGGGACAGCCGTGACCGTCTTTCGGCCCGAAAGGCCAAGAGAACTTAGCCCAAGGTTTACCCTGGGTAACCGTAAAATCACGATCGAGCCCTGAAGGGGCGGCAGAACCCGACGGCAACGCTTTCTACCGCCCCTTCAGCAAATCCAACCCGGCGGGACGGGCGTTTGTTAGGGAGGGCGTACAGGCGTGACGCCTCAGGAGGGCTCGATCGTGATTTTACGGTTACCCAGGGTAAACCTTGGGCTAAGGTCTGCTGCCCCTTCGGGGCTGAAACCCGGTCGAAATTCCACCAAGACAACTGTCTGAACGGTGTAAGATCAATTCGACAAGGCGCGGAGCATCCGCCAGTACCCCCTCGCGCCCGAATTCTACCGAGATAATTGTCTAAATGGTATGAGACAGGCTCCGCCCTGCGGGCGACTGCGCTGAGGTTAAGGCGTAGCCCTGAAGGCCCGGCACTCAACGGCCGCGGCCCGGGACGCCAGAACCCGCCCCGCCGCGCGGCAGCAGGCGGTTCACCTTCGGCTTCTCGATTTTATTCTGATCCAACCCGGTTCGACAGAAAAGGTCACCCGCCGCCCGCCGGAGGCTTGGAGGCCGCCGTCGGCAAAGCGGGAGACTTGTGCGGTCGCAGCACTCCGCTTCCCTGGCGGGCGCTCGGCCGTCGTGACCATCAGCAACCGCGCGTCCGGCCCTGCGGGCGCAAGGACGAGGGGTCGGAAGGCATTCAAGTCCAGAACCTGATCATGGAAGCGGCGCAACCCCGTTCGATGCCCCGTGCTGACCACGGTGGACTGCGGGAGCGCCGTGCGCAAAAGGCCGTACAAGTGGGCCTCGGCGCGGTGATCCAGCGCCGAAGTCGCCTCGTCCAGAAACACCATCGCCGGTCTGGCCAACAGGATCCGGGCAAATGCCAGCCGCTGTTGCTCGCCCAGCGACAGCTGCCTTGACCAGTCTCGCTCCCGATGAAGGTCGGGCGTTAACGCCTCGAGCCCGACGGCCTCGAGCGCCATCCGGAGCCGCTCGTCCGGCGAGCCGTGCGTTTCGCCCCGGGGATAAAGGAGCGCGGCACGCAACGCGCCCAACGGCATGTAGGCCGACTGGGGAACCGAGAGGAGCGAACCGGACCCAAGCTCAATTTCGCCCCGGCAATAAGGCCACACGCCGGTGATGGCCCGCAATAAGGTCGTTTTTCCTATCGCCGCCGGGCCGGTGATCAGCAGCGCCTTTCCGGGGGCGACCTCAAACGTTACCCCACGCAAAAGGGGGATGTTCGCCGGAAGATCAACATCCAGGTTCCGGACCACCACACCCCCGGCGGCCCGGCCGCGGCGAAAGGCGGTCTGCGACGGCGCATCCGGCAGTTTGCGAATGCTGCCCAAGCGCCGCTCGAAGTCGCTGAGCCGTTGCGTGACCGCCTGCAGAGCCGCAATATCCGGATAGCTGCTGATGATGAACGACAGGGCGGCATGGACGTTGGCGAAGGCATTCACCACCTGCATCAAACCCCCCAGGGTGATCAGTCCGGCAAAATAATGCGGCGCAATGAGTACCATGGGAAAAATGGGCGCCACCTGGGTGTAGCCGGAAGTGAACCAGCCCAGGATCCGTTGACGCTTCATGATGCGCTTGAAGTTCTCGAAAATGCGGTGATAGCGCTGGTGGAAAACGTCGAGCTCAACCGGTTCGCCACCATAAACGGCCACCCGCTCCGCGTTTTCGCGCAGGCGCACCAGGCTGAAGCGGAAGTCGGCCTCGTAGCGTTGCCGGTCGAAATTCAAGGTCACCAGCGGCCGGCCGATCTTAACCGCCACGCAGGTAGCAACTCCGGCGTAGAGCAGAGCCGCCCAGACCAAAAACCCGGGGATGCGCGCCGCCCCCAGCGGGCCAAGCGGGATCTCTGCCGTCCCGGAAAGACCCCAGAGAATCACGCAGAACGAGGCAAACGAGGCGATCGAGGAAATGAGGCCCACCGCCAGGCTCATCAGGTAAGCCGTAAACTGGCCGATATCCTCCGCAATCCGCTGGTCCGGGTTATCCGTCGTGCTCAACAACTGCAACCGGTAATAGGCCTGTTGCCCCATCCAGGCATCCAGATGCTCGTGAGTCAGCCACCGCCTCCAGCGCACGTATAGCATCTGGTTCAGGTAGACGGCGTAGACCGAAGTCGTAACCGCAAGGACCACCAGGATACAAAAAATGCCGAATTGCCGGAAAAGCTCGGTCCGATCGAAGCTTTGGAACGCGTTGTAGAAGGCACGATTCCACTCGTTGACCCGGACGCTGAGATAGACGCTGCCGAGGTTGAGGGTGATCACCGCGAACAGGAGCCCCCAGGCCCATGCCTTCTCTTGGCTGGTCCAGTAAGGTTTTGCCAGGCGCCAGATTTCACGAATCATGTTCTGTTGCGCCGCCGGTCGAAGAGCGCTGAAAACGTGCGCGCCGAAGCCTGCGGAGGCGATGTTAATTTGACGCTGATGCGCCCGCTTCGGGAGACGTTCCCCTTGCTCCGGGAAGCGGTGATCACCCGGAACCCGCCTGCGCACGCGAAAGCACCGCTGCCGGTAGCGCGCAGCCCCGTCTGCGGGCTGAAAATTCCGTCCGTTCCCCCTTTTAGCCTTCGAGACAGTCGCCCGTCAGATGATCCTAACTCCGGCAACGGAAATCACGGGGGGATCTGCGCGCCTGCGAATCGCGGCTATAGTTATCAAGGCAGCAGCTGCCGCGCGCCTCGGCCTCCTTCAAACAAAGCGAATTTCCCGGCGATGGCTCCTGACCAAAGGGGCAAACGGCGTGGCGAACCGCCAGGAACAAAAGAAACGCTTTCAAAGGAACGCAAATTGGTTGTAGATTCGAACTATCTTCAATATCATGAGTATGGCTGACCTTGTCAAGGCCCGGGAATTGATGGAGGCGGTCGTCACCCTGGTTCGTGCCTTTGGTCTGCATCGGCCCGACCGGATGCCGTCCGGCGGCCGACCGATCTCCGTGGCCGAAGTTCACGCGTTAATGGACATGCACGCTGCCGGACCGATCAGCCAACGCGATCTCGCGGCGGGTTTATGCCTGGAAAAGAGTACGGTCAGCCGTTTGGTACGGTTGATGGAAGGCCGTGGCTGGGTCAGGCGGACCACCGCCGAGCACGACCGCCGGGTCATGCACGTCAGTTTGAGCGAAGCAGGCAGAACCGCTGCGCAACACCTCGCACGGGTGCGCGGCGCGAAATTCGCGCGCGTTCTTGCCGCCATCCCGCAAGATCAGCGGGTAAGCGTTGTCGAGGCCGTTTCGGCTTTGGTCATGGCCGCTCGTGACCTGTCGGCCCGCAAACCTGCCTCCGGCATCGGGTTTTCCCGGTCTCGGGGGCCAGAAATCTGACGAATGATCGATTCCAAGAACCCGTCATCGGCGGCAGGCGCGACCAGAGGAAACGGGATTTCGACGCGTACCTGCAGCGCTTCGGGCCGCTGCCGCCCAATTCTGAACGCTGGGTGCTATCGGCTTTCGGCCCGGCCCGAACGGCGCCATTTCCACCGCCACCACTATCACCATCGCCATCAACCTCAAGCCTGACGAGCAACGACCCATGGACCCGAAGAACATCGAGTTTGTAGATTCGCATGACCTGGACAACTTGAGCGCCTACGGCCCGGCCAGAGCCACCATACCGGGATCGCCTCTGACGGACGAAGAGGTGCGCCTGCTGGACGCCTATTGGCGGGCGAGCCTTTACCTCTGCGTCGGCATGATTTATCTGCGCGACAATCCACTGTTGCGCGAACCGCTCCGGCCCGAGCACCTCAAGACGCGTCTACTCGGCCACTGGGGGTCAGACCCCGGCATGAGCCTGATCTACACGCACGTTAACCGGCTTATCCGCAAGCTCGACCTTAACCTCATTTTTATCGCCGGTCCGGGCCACGGGGCACCCGCGGTGCTTTCCCACACCTACCTGGAAGGCACCTACTCGGAAGTTTATCCCGACAAAAGCCAGGACGAAGAGGGGCTGCGGCGGTTTTTCAGGCAGTTCTCGTTCCCGGGCGGCATCGGCAGCCATTGCACGCCTGAAACCCCGGGTTCCATCCACGAAGGCGGCGAGCTCGGGTACAGTTTGTCGCACGCCTACGGCGCGGCCTTTGATCATCCCGACCTGATTGCCGTAACCATCGTGGGAGACGGCGAGGCTGAGACCGCGGCCCTGGCCACTTCGTGGCACTCCAATAAATTCCTCAACCCCGCCCGCGATGGGGCCGTGCTGCCCGTACTGCACCTCAACGGCTACAAGATCAACAATCCGACCGTCCTCGCCCGCGTCCCGCACGAGGAACTCGAGGCCTTGTTGCGCGGTTACGGTTACCGTCCCTATTTTGCGGAGGGGTCTGAACCTCAATCGATGCATCAGGCGCTGGCGGCCACCCTGGAGCGCTGTTTTGAAGAGATCCGGGCCATCCAGGACCAGGTGCGCCGGTCGGGCCGTACGGGCCGGCCGCGTTGGCCGATGATTGTGCTGCGCAGTCCGAAGGGGTGGACCGGCCCCAAGGAGGTCGACGGCCACCGCGTGGAAGGCTTCTGGCGCGCCCACCAGGTGCCCATCGCCACCATCGCCCAGAACCCGGAGCACCTTAAGATGCTGGAGAATTGGCTGGCCGGCTACCGTCCCCACGAGTGTTTCGATGCGCAGGGCCGGCTGATGCCTGAACTCAAGGCGTTGGCTCCGGCCGGCACGCGCCGCATGAGCGCCAACCCGGTCACCAACGGCGGCTTGATCCGGCGGACCTTGCGGCTGCCGGACTTCCGGGATTTCATGGCTGACGTCAATGCCCCCGGTAAAACCGAGGCCGAAAACACCCGGCCTTTGGGAACGTTCCTGCGCGAGGTACTGCGGGCCAATCCGAACAATTTCCGCGTCTTCGGTCCCGACGAGACCACGTCCAACAAGCTCGATGAGGTCTATGCCGCCTCGAAGAAAACCTGGAATGCGGTTTTCTTTCCCGAGGACGCCGACGGTGGCGAGCTTTCGACCGACGGCCGGGTCATGGAGGTGTTGAGCGAACACAACCTCGAGGGCTGGCTGGAAGGGTACCTGCTGACGGGGCGTCACGGTTTTTTCTCCAGCTACGAGGCGTTCGCGCACGTGATCGATTCCATGGTCAACCAGCATTGCAAATGGCTTGAGATCAGCCGCGACCTGGCTTGGCGGGCGCCGATTTCCTCGCTGAACCTCCTGATCACCTCCACCGTCTGGCGCCAGGACCACAACGGGTTTACCCACCAGGACCCCGGTTTTATCGACATCGTCATTAACAAAAGCCCTCAGGTCGTACGGGTTTACCTGCCGCCGGACGTAAACTGCCTTTTGTCGGTCGCCGACCATTGCCTGCGAAGCAGTGATTACGTCAACGTGATCGTCTCCGACAAGCAGCGCCATTTACAGTACCTGAACCGGGATGCCGCTATCGCCCACTGCACCAAAGGCCTGGGCATTTGGGAATGGGCCAGCACCGACGAGGGGCAGGAGCCGGAGGTGGTGCTGGTGGGTTGCGGTGACATTCCCACCCTGGAGGCCCTGGCAGCCAGCGTGCTGCTGCGAGCTGACTTCCCGGACCTGCGGCTCCGATTCATCAACGTGGTAGACTTGCTGAAGCTCGAGCCCGACACCGAGCACCCGCATGGTTTGTCGGACCGCGACTTTAACAGCCTGTTTACCCTGGATAAGCCGATCATCTTCAACTTCCACGGTTATCCCTACCTGATTCACCGGCTGGCCTACCGGCGCACCAACCATGACAACCTGCACGTCCACGGGTACAGGGAACACGGCAATATCAACACGCCGCTGGAACTGGCGATCCGAAATCAGATCGACCGGTTCAGCCTGGCCATGGACGTTATTGACCGGGTGCCGCGGCTCAAAGTGGCAGGCGCCCACGCTAAGGAGCGCTACAAGAACACCCAGATTGCCTGCCGCCAATACGCGTATGACCACGGGGTCGACGTCCCGGAAGCAGCCAATTGGAAATGGCCTCTCTGACGTGAGAGGCACGCAGAACCGGGCAGGTTGCGTCGCGGTGCCGCGCAACGATGGCGCGGCACGAGACGGCTGATTCTCTCCAAGCCCTCACGCGCGCCTTCGTCGAGCAACATAAAGGATATCGGGCCGGTAGGTTGAAATGCCTCAGGCCCAACGGGCCGGTAGAGCATAGCCCAGGGTTTACCCTGGGTAACCGTCAAAACACGATCAAGCCCTGAAGGGGCGGCAGAAAGCGTTGCTCACGGTTTCCGCCGCCCCTTCAGGGCTGGGTTGGGGGAAAAAGCCTTCCCAGGGTAAACCCTGGGCTAAGATCTTCCGGCCCGTTGGGCCTAGGATGACTATACGGTCTAGTGGGTTTAACGCCGGCAGGTAACCTGGGAAGGAAGACAAAATTTTACCTCCATGGCCGTCGAAGCGGTATTAAAGCCGGCTCATAACGCTTCGAGGCCTCGCGATCCTTAACTCTAACGTTTCGGGGCTGCGGGCTTAATGGCCGGCCAAGGCCTTGGCGCCCATTGCGGGCGCTGTGAAGGTGAACCGCGCTGCGGTGAAGCGCCCAACCGCTTAGGCGTAACGGTCTGGCGGGCAATATCGGTTCGTCTCTGAGGGTTATCCCGGGGATAGCGTTCCATTTTTTCGATCCTTACCATCGCTCGATTACACCATATTACACCATTACTGACGCAGCGCGGCCCTGGCCGTTACAGCGTCGAGCAGCTCTTTTGATCCGGGGCTAATACCATTTCGACGGCCATGGAGGTAAAAAATGTTGTCTTCCTCCCCAGGTACCTTGTCGGCGTTGCACCTATTAAACCGTATGAACGGCCTAGGCCCAACGGGCCGGTAGACCATAGCCCAGGGTTTACCCTGGGAAGGCGTTTCCCCACGACCCTGGCTTGAAGGGGCGGCGGAAACCGTGAGCAACGTCTTCTGCCGCCCTTTCAGGGCTCGATCGTAGTTTTACGGTTACCCAGGGTAAACCCTGGGCTAGGTTCTACCGGCCCGTTGGGCCTGAGGCATTTCAACTAAGTACGAAGCATCCTCCGGCGCCGACACCCCCCTGAGCCGAAATTCCCCTGGGCTAGGTTCTACCGGCCCGTTGGGCCTAAGGCATTTCAACTAAGTACGAAGCATCCTCCGGCGCCGACACCCCCCTGAGCCGGCATTCTGCCGAGATAAGATAAATGTCTGAACGGTATAAGGTCTCTTGATGGTTGGGCCGTACAGGGGTCGCAGCCTTTCCCTGTACGGGCAATGTAAATTTACCGGCAGCGTTTCAGTGAAAACCCGCTGCATATCCTTTACCCTCGAAGCTGATGCCCGAAGCACAAATTCCACCCCTCATGCTGGCGATGGTCCTGGAGAAGCCCTTGACGGCGCTTGTGCCCAAGCGGGTGCCCACCCCGCAGCCCGGGACCGGGGAACTCCTGGTCCGGGTGGAAGCCTGTGCCGTCTGCAGGACCGACCTGCACGTTGTCGATGGCGAACTGACCGAACCGAAACTGCCCCTCATTCCGGGCCATGAAATTGTCGGCAAGGTCCTCCGGTGCGACTCCGGCCGATTCGCGTCCGGCCGGCGCGTGGGTATCCCCTGGTTAGGTTGGACCTGCAGCCAGTGCCGGTTCTGCAAACGGGGCGACGAAAATCTCTGCGAGCGGGCGCAGTTTACCGGTTACACGCGCGACGGCGGCTATGCGGAGTACGCCGTTGCCGATGAGCGTTTCTGTTTTGCGATCCCCGTGGCGTACGATGAACCCGCCGTTGCGGCGCCCCTGCTTTGTGCCGGCCTGATCGGGTACCGGTCGCTGGTGATGGCGGGCAACCCGGACCGCGTGCGAAGGCTTGGCCTTTACGGGTTCGGCGCGGCGGCGCACCTGGTGGCTCAGGTGGCCCGTTACCAGGGACGGCAGATCTACGCTTTCACCCGCCCCGGTAAAGCCGCCGATTGGGAGTTTGCCAAACGCCTCGGGGCAATCTGGGCCGGCGGTTCGGATGAACCGCCGCCGGAACCCCTGGATGCCGCGATCATTTTCGCCCCGGCGGGGCCGTTGGTACCCCTGGCGCTCAAGGCCGTCGACAAGGGAGGCCGCGTCGTGTGCGGCGGCATCCACATGAGCGATGTACCTTCGTTTCCTTACGCCTGGCTCTGGGGTGAACGCACGATCTGTTCGGTGGCCAACCTGACGCGGCGCGACGCCGAAGAATTTCTTACCCTGGCGCCGGCCGCCGGGATCAAACCGGAGGTACAACGTTTGCCGTTAACGGAGGCAAACGAGGCGCTCGAACGGTTGCGCACCGGACGCCTGCAGGGAGCTGCAGTCCTGGTGCCGTGAGGTCGCATCATCAAGCGTGGCCGTCGCCGCGGAGATCAGCAACGCCCAAAACGCCCAAGACCGGCTAGAGGTCGATCTCGACCTCACCCCTGGGTCGCGAGCA
>Ga0213876_10000411_pt1 | contig 35947 bp, 32 predicted proteins | sample BarmaccomBMRX_R9_FD_160113 | JGI IMG/M metagenome (GOLD analysis project Ga0213876, IMG submission 160113) | Root-associated microbial communities from Barbacenia macrantha in rupestrian grasslands, the National Park of Serra do Cipo, Brazil - RX_R9 | ecosystem: Host-associated > Plants > Roots... | reverse complement strand
GACGCCGCCCCGGCCGGGCGCCAGCCGCTCCAGCCAGCCGGCCAGATAGACGTCGTACTCGAAGAAGCTGGGCGGCGCCGGCCGGTCGAAGGAGACCACGACGCCCCGGGTCTCGGCGTCCTCGCTGGGATAGAGGCTGTGGCCACCCCAGGCGTTGTAGGCTTGGTAGGTGTTGGTCCCCAGCCGCACCAGCACGGCGCCGGCGCGCTTGGGGTTGCGGACGATCCACTGGGCGACCTTGACGTCGCGGGTGGCGGTCACCTGCTCCACGACGTCGGCCGAATAGCAGCCGGGGGGCCAGGCGCGGGTGTCGATGCCGGCGAAGGTCGCCGGCCAGTCCGGGCCGATGGCGGCGGCCGAGCGCGTGGCGGGGCGATAGGTGATCCGCGTGGGATCGCTCTTCCAGACGAGCGTCTGGGCGCCGTCCGCGCCGATCCGGAACACCTCCAGGTGCGCCTGCCGCTCCGGCTCGCCAGGCCCGCCCGCCACCATCAGGTTCAGCGGCTCGCCGGGCAGCAGGCTGGTGCGGTCGGCATAGCCCCACACCCGCTGGACGGCGAAGAACTTGACCCAGCCCCCTTCGGAGACCAGCGTCGCGTTGCCGCCTTCGACCGGCGCCCCGGCGGGCGCCGCGCCCAGGGCGGCGGCGGGCGCAGCCACCAGGCCGGCGCCGGCGAGGCGGAGTACGCTGCGGCGCGGTAGGGAGCTCTCGGACACCTACCGCCCGAATTTCTGGAACTTGATGCGCTTGGGGATGAGCGAGTCCGCGCCCAGGCGGCGCTTCTTGTCCTCCTCGTAGGCCTCGAAGTTGCCCTCGAACCATTCCACGTGGCTGTCGCCCTCGAAGGCGAGGATGTGGGTGGCCAGCCGGTCGAGGAACCAGCGGTCGTGGCTGATCACCACCGCGCAGCCGGGGAAGTCCTCCAGCGCCGATTCCAGCGCCTGCAGGGTCTCCACGTCGAGGTCGTTGGTGGGCTCGTCGAGCAGGATCACGTTGCCACCTTCGGCGAGGGTCTTGGCCAGGTGGACCCGGTTGCGCTCGCCGCCTGAGAGCAGGCCGACCTTCTTCTGCTGGTCCGCGCCCTTGAAGTTGAACGAACCGACGTAGGCGCGGCTGGGGATCTCGCGGCCGCCCACCTTCATGATGTCGAGCCCGCCGGAGATCTCCTCCCAGATGGTCTTCTTGGGGTCCAGGGCGTCGCGGCTCTGGTCCACGTAGGCGAGCTTCACCGTCTCGCCGATCCGGACCTCCCCCGCGTCGGGATTCTCGCGCCCGATCACCAGCTTGAAGAGGGTGGATTTGCCGGCCCCGTTCGGGCCGATCACGCCGACGATGCCGCCGGGCGGCAGCTTGAACGAGAGATCCTTGAAGAGGACCTTGTCGCCGTATTCCTTCTCCAGCCCCTCCACCTCGATCACCACGCTGCCGAGCCTGGGGCCCGGCGGGATCTGGATCTGGGCGAAGGTCTGCTTCTCGCGCTCGGCGGCGTTCACCAACTCGTCGAAGGCCGCTAGGCGCGCCTTGGACTTGGAGCGGCGGGCGCTCGGCGAAGAGCGGACCCATTCGAGCTCGCGGGCGATGGCGCGTTTGCGCGCTTCCGACTCGCTCTGCTCCTGGGCGGTGCGCTTGGCCTTCTGCTCCAGCCAGGCCGAGTAGTTGCCCTCGTAGGGGAGGCCCTTGCCGCGGTCGAGCTCCAGCGTCCACTTGGTGACCTGGTCGAGGAAATAGCGGTCGTGCGTGACCAGGATCACGCAGCCGGGGAAGTTTTCCAGGTGGTGCTGCAGCCAGGCCACCGATTCGGCGTCGAGGTGGTTGGTGGGCTCGTCCAGGAGCAGCATGTCGGGCTTGGAGAGCAGCAGGCGCGCCAGCGCCACCCGCCGCCGCTCGCCGCCCGAAAGGTTGTCCACCATGGCCTCGTTGGGCGGGCAGCGCAGGGCGTCCACGGCCATCTCGATCCGGGAATCGATGTCCCAGAGGTCGCCGGCGTCGATCTTCTCCTGGAGCTCGGTCATCTCGGTCATCAGCGCGTCCGAGTAGTCCTCGCCGAGCTTGGCGGCGACGGCGTTGTAGCGGTCGACCAGCTTCTTCTCCTCGCACCAGGCGATGACGTTGCCCCAGACGTCCAGCTGGTCGTCGAGCTGCGGCTCCTGCTCGAGGTAGCCCATCTTGGTCCCCTCGGCAGGCCTGGCCTCGCCGGAGAACTCCTGGTCGATCCCGCCCATGATCTTGAGCAGGGTGGACTTGCCCGAGCCGTTGACGCCCACCACCCCGATCTTCGCGTCCGGATAGAAGCTCAGCCAGATGTTCTCGAAGACCTTCTTGCCGCCGGGATAGGCCTTGGTGAGGCCCTGCATCTGGAAAATGTACTGAGCGGCCATGGGAGCTCCGCGGATCCGGCTGGTTTTGAGGAAGTCGGCGCGGAGATAGCCAGCCCAAGGGCCGGGCGCAACGGGGCTGGACGCAACGGGGCCGGAGGCGACGGGGCCGAAGTGGCGGGCCGCCGAGCTGTCAGAGCTTCAGGGGAGCGGCGTAGGCGACCCGCTGCGGCTCCTTGCGCCAGACGTCCGACACATCGACGTAGAGCTCCACGCCGTTGCCGTCCGGGTCCTCGAGGTAGAGCGACTTGGTCACCTCGTGGTCCATGGGGACCGAGCCGACCCCGGCGGCGTCGAGCCGGGTCTTGGCCTCGCGCAGCTGATCCATGCTGTCGCCGATCTTGAAGGCGACGTGATGCAGCCCGACGGCGGCCGGCGCCTTCTGCGCGCCCGCCGCTTCGGCCACCGCGAAGTTGTGGTGATCGCCGAGGGTGAAGAAGGTCATGCTCATCCCCCCCTGGTCGAGGCGGGCGCAGATGGGAAGGCCGAGCAGGCCGTTGTAGAACTGCTCGGCGCGGGCGACGTCGGCCACCTTCAGCACGACGTGACCCAGGGCTTGGATTTTCATGGCGAAGGGCCTCGCGGGCCGTAACCGGCCGGAGCGCCCACAATAGCACTGTCCGGCGGTCTTAGGCAGCCGCGGCCGCTCCGGCGCGGCGGGACGGATGAACGTGCGCCAACGGAAGCGTCAGGTCCGGCTCAGCGGCGCGCGCGCAAGGTGGCGCCATCGAGACCGGAGGCTTCCGGCGTCCGGCTCGCAACAAGGAGCATGACGATGCGATTTCTGAAACCCCTCGTCGCCGGCGCGACCCTCGTGGCGCTGGCGACCCCGGCGCTCGCGCTGGCCGACCCGGCGTTCGGCGACCGCGGCCACGAATACCACCGCGATCGCGGCGACGCCGGCCGCGACGGCTACTACGGCGACTATGGCCGCCGGGACCATGGTTTCGCCTATCGGGACGGATGGCGGGGAGACTACGGCTACGGCTACGGCGACTATGGTTGGCGCCATCACCATCACCGGCGCTACTGGGGCGACCGTTACGGCTGGTAGCTCAAGGGTCTTCGGGCCGCCGCGCCATCCGCGGCGGTCCAGACCTCGCCATGGAGGCGCCGGCGGCTTGGGTGTAATTTCCGGATGGAACATCCAGGGAGGCGGCCATGACCGCATTCAACGCCGTGCGTTTTCGGGTGAAGCCGGGCCAGGAACAGGCGTTCCTCGACGCCCACCGGAAGATCGCCCCCGACTGGCCCGGTCTTCAGCACGCCAACATCATCAAGACCGGCGAGCGCAGCTTCTGCATTATCGCCCAGTGGGCGGACATGCAGGCCCTGGCCGATGCGCGGAGCGTCATGATCGCCTCCCTGGACACCTTCCGCGACATGCTGGAGGACCTCGGAGGCGGCCTCGGGGTGACCGACCCGGTTTACGGGCCGGTGGTGCTGGCGCTCAAGTGAGACGCCCAATGGATGGTTGCGACAGGTAGTTCAACGCTGAACTATCGGCTACCGCCGTTCGAGCACCCTGAAGACGGTGGGAAACTCATCGTCCGGCCCGGCCGGATGGGCCTCCCGGCTGAGCTCCGTCCACCCCTTCTCGTCGACGGACGCCATGAAGACGTCGCCATCCGGCTCGCCCTCGACCTCGGTAAGGTAGATCCGCCGGGCGCGCGGCAAGGTCAGGGCGAAGACGTCAGCGCCGCCGATGACGCAGACCTCGTCCGCCCCGTCCTCCGCCGCCTGTTCGCGGGCGATGCCGATCGCCTCGGCGATGTCCTCGCAGACCACCGCCCCCGGCGCTTCGAAGGCGCCATCGCGCGAGAGCACCAGGTTCGTGCGCCCCGGAAGCGGCCGCCGCGGCAGGCTCTCCCAGGTCCTGCGCCCCATGATCACCGGCTTGCCGAGGGTGAGGGCGCGGAAGCGGACCATGTCGCCCTTCAGGCGCCAGGGCAGGCGGCCGTCGCGGCCGATGACGCCGTTGCGGGCCCGGGCGAGCACGAGCGCCAGATGGACGGTCAAGTCGCTTCGCCGTAGGCTCGGCCGATCAAGGCTTTCGGGGGCGGGGCCATGGCGAAATATCTCCCACAGATTCTTATCGGCGTCGCGGTGGCCTTCGTGGTCAGCCTGCTTCTCGCCGTGGTCGCTGGGCCAGGCCCCGAGGGGCCGGTCCTGGGCGCGATGATGGGCGCCTTCACCGCCTACATCCTCGCCAACCTGGCGGGGAACCGGAAGGTCGCCGCCGCCAGCGCGGCCGAGCGCGAGGCGGCGCTGAGCTTCCAGCCGCCCGAAGGCAAGGCGCTGGCCTACCTCTATCGCGAGGGCTTCGTGGCCAAAGCGGCCGGCATGAACCTCTCGGTGGACGGGCGCGAAGTCGTGCAGCTGAAGAGCCCGAGGTTCACGCGGCTGGTGCTCTCGCCTGGCCGTCATGTGCTCGTCGCGGGCTTCGGCGGCCTCGCCGGCGCGCAGAGCAAGCCCGCGACCTATGACCTCGACGCGAAGGCGGGCGAGGTGACGATCCTGAAGATCGGCGCCGCCATGGGCCTCGTTCAGGGAAACATCACCATCACGCCGGCGGACGACCTGGCGGCGGCCAAGACCCGGCTCTCGGGCATGACCATGATTGCGGCCGAGCCCGCGGAAGCCTGAGCCCGACCCCGGCCGGCGACCGGTTCAGACCGCCACCGGCGCCTTGATCGGCTTGTGGGCCTGGTAGCCCTCGAGGACGATGTCGGCCTCCTCGAAGGCGAGGATGTCGTGCTTGTCGGCGAGACGCAGCTGCGGGAATGGATAGGGCGTCCGCTCCAGCTGCCGCTTCGCTTGCTCCACATGGTTCAGATAGAGGTGCGCGTCGCCCAGCGTGTGGACGAAATCGCCGGGCCGCAGCCCTGTCGCCTTCGCCATCATGAGGGTGAGCAGGGCGTAGCTGGCGATGTTGAAGGGCAGGCCCAGGAAGACGTCGGCCGAGCGCTGGTAGAGCTGGCAGGAGAGCCGCCCGTCAGCCACGTGGAACTGGAAGAGGCAGTGGCAGGGCGGCAGCGCCATGGCCTCCAGGTCGGCCGGGTTCCAGGCGCTGACCACGTGGCGGCGGCTTTCGGGGCTCTCGCGGATGGAGCGCTGGACCGCGGCGATCTGGTCGATCACCCGCCCGTCGGGCGCGGCCCACGAGCGCCACTGCTTGCCGTAGACCGGGCCGAGCTCGCCGGCGGCGTCGGCCCATTCGTCCCAGATGGTGCAGCCGTGCTCGCGCAGCCAGGCGACGTTGGTGTCCCCGCGCAGGAACCAGAGCAACTCCACGACGATCGAGCGGACGTGCAGCCGCTTGGTGGTGAGGAGCGGAAAGCCGCCCGCCAGGTCGAACCGCAGCTGGCGGCCGAAGACCCCCTGGGCGCCCACGCCCGTGCGGTCATTGCGCGTCGCGCCGTCGGCCAGGATCTCGCGCAGCAGGTCGAGGTACTGCTCCTCGGGATGCGGCGTCCCGATCTGAGGCGAGGACCGAAGGGGTAGAGGGGCGGTCAAAGCAGGTGCTCCATCCCCAGGCGGGGCGGAAGGCTATTTGGGGAGCGATTCGCCGAAAGCATATGGAGTTTTGCGGGCTCTCCCCAGAAAAAGGGCGCTCGCCGCCTCAGCCGCCGAAGCCGCCCTCGTCGAGGAAGGCCTGCTCGCCCGGGGTGGTCGTGCGCCCCAGCGCCCGGTTGCGGTGCGGGAAGCGGCCGAAGCGCTGGACGACGTCGTGATGGTGGGTCGCCCACTCCTCGCGGCTCTCGCCCGGCTCCTGGGACAGGGCCTCGAACAGGCGAAGGCTCCGCCGCTGGTCCGCGATATCCTCCGAGTGCATGAAGGGCATGTAGAAGAACCGCCGCAGCAGCGGCTCGGTGGCGAGATCCCAGCCGCGCTCCATGGCCTCGGCGGCGAAGCGGCGGGCCAGGGGATCGGTGGCGAAGGCGTGGCCCGAGCCGCGGTAGAGATTCCGCGGGAACTGGTCGAGCAGGATCATCAGGGCGAGCGCGCCCTCGGCGCTCTCGATCCAGGCGTCGTAGTCGCCCCGCGCCGCGGCATGGTGGACCGGCTCGAACTTCAGCCGGATGGCGTCGTCGAAGGCCCGGCTCCTGGCGAACCAGCGCTTGGGCCCGGCGGTGCGCCAGAAATGCGTGATGTCGGCGGGATGGGCGGCCATCGGCTTTGCGCGGCATAGAGGCGGGAGGAAGATGAAGCGGAGGAATTGATCCTATTCAAGGCCCGTTCATTCGCGAAGCCGCAAGACATGGGTCCATTTCGAAGCTGCGGGACCAAGATCCCGCCAAGGAGAGCCGTCCATGAAACACCTCGCAAGTGCTGCGCTCGCGCTGGCCCTGACCGCCTCGGCCGCGGCGGCCGAGGCCCAGCCGCAGGACCAGGGAGGCGGACAGGATCAAGGGACCTGGCACGGTCGCGGCGGCGCCTCCGGCCGTGGCGGCCCTCAAGGCCCGGCCGGGCCTGGCTCCGGCGGTCCGCATGGGCCGCCGCCTGCGCCGGCCGCTCCGCCAGCGCCTGCCCCGGCCGCCGCTGCGCCCCATCCGGGCGGCCCCGGTCCGGCGGGCGCGGGCTACCACAGCCGCGGCGCGCCTTGGCAAGGCCAGGCCGGCGCCGCCGCCCAGGGCGGCCCGCCGTCTCCGGCCCCGGGCCAGCCCCACGAGCATCACGGCTGGCCGGGGGCTGGTCAGCCCGGGCCACAGGGTCAGCCCGGCGCCTTCAACCCTGGCGCCCAGGGCGCCGGCCAGTGGCGCGGGGGCGGCGAACACCGGGGGGGCGGCGGCGGGCCAGGCGCGGCGCCCGGCGGCCATCAGATGCGGGCCCAGGACCGCGGACGGCAGTGGTTCAATCCGGGCGCCTTCCCGCGCCAGGCCTACGCCCAGCACCGGTATCGCGGACCCCGGTACTACGCGCCGCACGGCTGGTATGCGCGAAGCTGGCGGTACGGGGAGTTCCTCCCCTTCGGCTGGTTCGGGCGCCAATACTACCTCGACTACGAGGACTATGGCCTTCCGCCCCCGCCGGTGGGCTGCGAATGGGTGAGGGTCGGCAGCGACGCCATCCTGGTCGACGTCTGGACCGGCGAGGTCCTCAGCGTCTACCGCGACGTCTTCTGGTGAGCGGCCGCCGGGGGCGCTGGCCGGCCGCCAGCGCCTTGACGGCGTGGGAAAAAACCTATCGATAGCGGCTTCCTCGAGCGCCGGAGAAGGAAGCCATGCGCGTCTATTATGATCGGGACGCCGATCTGGCCCGCATCCTCGACAAGAAGATCGCGGTGGTTGGTTATGGCTCGCAAGGCCACGCCCACGTCCTCAACCTGCGCGATTCCGGCGTCGCCAACGTCGCCGTCGCCCTGCGCGAAGGCTCGGCGACCGCCAAGAAGGCCGGGGCGGAGGGCCTGAAGGTCATGAGCAACGCCGAGGCCGCCGGCTGGGCGGACCTCCTGATGATCCTGGCGCCAGACGAGGTGCAGGGCGGGCTCTACATGAAGGATATCGCCCCCAACATCCGCGACGGCGCGGCCCTGCTCTTCGCCCACGGGCTCAACATCCACTTCAAGCTCATCGAGCCCAAGCCCACCATCGACGTGCTGATGGTGGCCCCGAAGGGGCCCGGGCACACGGTGCGCAGCGAGTACCAGCGGGGCGGCGGGGTGCCCTGCCTGATCGCGGTGGCCCAGAACGCCACCGGCAATGCGCTGGACCTCGGCCTCGCCTACGCCTCGGCCATCGGCGGCGGCCGCTCGGGGATCATCGAGACCAGCTTCCGCGAGGAATGCGAGACCGACCTCTTCGGCGAGCAGTCGGTGCTCTGCGGCGGGCTGGTGGAGCTGATCCGGGCAGGCTTCGAAACCCTGGTGGAAGCCGGCTACGCGCCGGAGATGGCCTATTTCGAGTGCCTGCACGAGGTGAAGCTGATCGTCGACCTCATCTACGAGGGCGGCATCGCCAACATGAACTACTCGGTCTCCAACACCGCCGAGTACGGCGAATACGTCTCCGGCCCCCGGGTGGTGACCCCGCAGACCAAGGCCGAGATGAAGAGGATCCTGGAAGACATCCAGTCGGGCCGTTTCGTGCGCGACTGGATGCTCGAATGCGCCGCCGGCCAGCCCAGCTTCAAGGCCACCCGCCGGCGCAGCGCCGAGCACCCCATCGAGGAGGTCGGAACCCGGCTGCGGGCCATGATGCCCTGGATCGCGAAGAACAAGCTGGTGGACCAGGCGCGTAACTAGGCCCGACGCGCGGCTCGCGAGGCCCGCGCCGACGCGGGCGGCGGCGCCGGCGGCACGCCCCTCTGGCGCATCCCGCGCAGGGATCGACGGCAGGCCCGCTTCGCGCGGCCTGGCAGCGGCTCGGTTGATCGCTGCGGTCGAACAGGCGACATTGAGAGCCCGGGCGAGAGGGAGAGGCTCAGGTGCTGCTCAATTCGGTGAACGGTCCCTTGGGAAGCCAGGACCTCGGCAAGACGCTGATGCACGAGCACCTCGTGGGCGGCTTCGCCGGTTGGCAGGCCGACAGCCGGACGCCCGCACCGGATCGCCGGCGTATCATCGATGTCTGCGTCGACCGCATCGAGGAGCTGAAGTCGGCGGGATTCGCCACTCTGCTCGACCCTTGCCCCAACGACGCCTCGCGCGACGTCGACATCATGGGTGAGGTGGCGGCCCGCACCGGTTTCAACATCCTCTTCGCAACCGGCCTCTATCTGGACCTGTACGCGGGGCCCCACTGGAAGGCCAGGTTGGCGATCGATCCGGACGGCGTCAAATCGCTGACCGACCTTTACGTCACCGAGCTGACCGATGGCGTGGGCTCGACGGGACTGAAGGCGGCCGTGATCAAGGTGGCCACCGGCAAGGCGCCGTTCACCGAGTTCGAGCAGAAGGTCATGGAGGCGGCGGCGGCGGCCTCCAACGCCACCGGCGCGCCGATCATCACCCACACCGAAGCGGTAGACGGCGAGCTGCAGCTGAAGGCGCTCACCGACCGGGGCGTCCCCGCCCATCGGGTAATCGTCGGCCATTGCTGCGGAAATCCGGACCACCACTACCATGAGGCGATCGCCAAGGCCGGCGCCTACGTCGGCTTCGATCGTTTCGGACTCGAGTACATCATACCGGACGAGACCCGCGCCCAGTCGGTGGCGGCGATGCTGCGCGCCGGCCGCCGCGACCAGGTGATTCTCTCGCACGACTGCGTGTTCCACATGTTCGGGCAGATGTCCTCGGACCCGCAGCTCGAGAGCATGTTCACCGCCTTCGGTCCGCTGCACATCAGCCGCGTGATCGCGCCGCGTCTGCAGGAGCTGGGCGTGGCGCCTGCTGAAATGGATCATCTGCTGTACGAAAATCCTCGCCGCTACTTCGAGGGCGCGGCAGAGCACCGGCCCCGGACCAACGGAATTGGCGAGGCGCTGGCGGTCTAGTCGGACGCCGGCGACGCGGCCGCGGCGAGCTTCAGGGCGGTGTTCCAGTTGCGGGCCGTGCCCCGCACGGCCAGGGCGCGCTCGATGGCCGCGCCGGTGAGCTTCGAGGCGCCGATCCCGTCCGGATAGGTGATGTAGAGCTCCCGCCCGTTGGCGCTCAGGGTCTCGCGGCCGGCGATGGCCGCGCTCAAGCGCTCGACCGCCGCCGGCCCGGGCGCGCCTTTCAGAAGCATGATCACCATGCGGGCAGGATCCTTCTCCGCCGCTTCCCCGAAAGGATTGGCGGCGAGAATCGCCTCCCACTCCACATCGCTGCGGACCAGCACGTCTGCGGCGAGGCCGAATCGGTTTCTGACCCCGGCCTCCAAGACCGTCTCGAGCTCGCCGCCCGCAAGGCTTCGGCTCTCGAAGACCAGATTGCCGCTCTGGAGGATGGAGCGAACCTGCTTGAGCCCCAGCGCTTCGGCGCAGGCGCGCAGCTCCGCCATGGCGAGGCTGCGGCCGCCCACGTTGACGGCGCGCAGGAGGGCGATCTGGACGGTCATCGCTGGCCTTTCAGGTCCAGGGAAGGTCGGCGTCGCCCCTGAGCACCGCCTCGGCCTCAGGGGCGTGCTTGGCCCCGCCCCGTTCATGGAGCGCCAGCGGCGGCAGGATCTGCAGCGGCGTCCGGCTCGCCTTGACGGCGCGCACCAGGAGCCGCTTGGCCGGCGCGTCCGCGAAGGGATGGATCGGACGCACGCGCACCGCCCCCGCCTTCGGCCCCAGGGCCGCCAGCACGTCGGCCAGCCGCTCGGCCCGATGGATCAGGGTGATCGACCCGCCCTCCCGCACCGCGCCCAGGAGGAAGGCGACCCAGCCGGCGAGGCCGGCGTCGGCCATCCAGGCCGCCCGCTTGGCCGGATGCGGACCGCGCAGGGCGGCCGGATCGTCGAAGAAGGGCGGATTGGCCAGCGCCGCATCGAAGCCCTCGAGGGCCTCGCCCGCCTCCGCCTCGCCGACGTCGCCCAGCCGCGCCGTGATTCGTTCGGCGAGCCCGTTGGCGGCGATGTTGCGGCGCGCCAGATCCAGCGCCTCCGGGTCCCGCTCGAGCCCCACGAACCGCGCCCCCGGCCGGCGCAGCGCCGCCGCCAGCAGGACCGCGCCCACCCCGCAGCCGGCCTCCAGCACCCGCTCTCCGGGCGCCGCGTCACAGGCGGCGGCCAGGAGGGCGGCGTCGAGACCCGCCCGGTAACCCTTGGCGGGCTGCAGGATCGTCGCCCGACCGCCCAGGATGCGGTCGCAGGTAACCGCCTGGCCGGTTTCGTCCATCGCCGGGCGCCTCGCGCTTGTGCTTGCCTTGACGCTCCCCTATGCCGCCACCATTGTCCCCGCAACGGAGAGATCGCCGGGCGGCGCCACGAGGAGCCTTGTCTTGGACGCAGTCAAAGCGGCCATCGCGCGTCCTACCGGCTCCGCCGACCGCCTCTTCCATCTCGCCCAGGCGGACATGCAGGGCGTCGACGCGCTGATCCTGGCGCGGATGCAGAGCCCCGTGAGCATCATCCCGGCCCTGGCCGAGCATCTGATCGCCGCCGGCGGCAAGCGGCTTCGTCCCCTGCTGACGGTGGGGGCGGCGCGGCTGGCCGGCGGCCGGGGCGACGCGGCCCTGAAGCTGGCGGCGGCGGTGGAGTTCATCCACACCGCCACCCTGCTCCACGACGACGTGGTCGATTCGTCCCAGCTGCGCCGGGGCAAGGTCGCCGCCCATCTGATCTGGGGCGCGCCGTCCAGCGTCCTGGTCGGCGATTTCCTGTTCGCCCGGGCCTTCGAGCTGATGGTCGAGACCGGCTCGCAGAAGGCCCTGGAGATCCTGGCCAGGGCCTCGCGGGTGATCGCCGAGGGCGAGGTGCTGCAGCTCACCCGGGCCCACGACCTGAAGCTTTCGCAGGCGATGTACCTGGAGATCATTGGGGCCAAGACCGCCGAGCTCTTCGCCGCGGCCGCCGAGGCGGGCGCCGTCTCGGCGGGCGCCGACGAGCGCCAGGCTGCCGCCCTCAGGGCCTTCGGGCACAGCCTCGGCCTCGCCTTCCAGCTGGCCGACGACGCCCTGGACTACGGCGGGGCGACCGAGACCCTGGGCAAGAACGCCGGCGACGACTTCCGCGAGGGCAAGGCGACGCTGCCCCTGCTGCTGGCGATCGCCAGGTCCGGCCCGCGCGAGGCGAGCTTCTGGGAACGGGCCATCGGGCGCAACGAGCAGACGGAGGCCGATTTCCGGCACGCGCGCGCGCTGGTGGTGGGGGTGGGGGCGCTCGAAGCCACCCTCGACCTCGCCGCCGACCATGCGGAGACGGCCAAGAACGCGCTCGGGGTCTTCCCCCGCGGCGAATGGCGCGAGGCGCTGGAGTCCCTCGCCGACTTCGCCGTCAGCCGCCGGGCCTGAAGCGCCATTCCGACAAACCGGACGCACCCCCTGGGTTGGAGGGGCGGCGCGCAGGTCTCCCACTTCGTCTTCCGGGTCGCCTGGCCAGAGGAAGCCTCACCGCACACCGGACCTCCTGAATTTCCAGCTAGGGTGGAAACCCGCCGACCGACGTTCGAAGTTGGCGAGGCAATGCAGGAGCGACGATCAGCGCGGAGCGCGAAGCTTCACGAAGGCGGCGATCGCTTCGGCCACGCCAGGTGCGAGAGGAAGGCTGGGATCTGTGTATGCGGCGAAATTCGCCGCCCTCTCCAGGGGCGCAATCTTGAGGACGTGGTTCATGCCCGGGACGAGCAGAAGCTTCGCGTCAGGTCGAGCGTTGGCGAGGCGTTGGGCGTCGACCGGAGAAACCTGCAAGTCCGTCTCGCCCTGTACAATCATAACGCGCCCTTTATAGCTCGCGAGTGCAGCAGTAGGATCGAAGTGGAGATCGACGATTAGCTTGTCCTGAACTGCGGGCCGGAACAACGCCATGAGCGGTCCGGGAATGGCGGCCGCAGGAACGTGCTCGCCGCGATCGAGCTTGGACAGAATGGCGTCGGCGGCGGGGAGCAGCGGTTGCAGCTCCGGCGCTGCATGAAGCTGATCCCGCATGATCACGCCTAGCGGACGGCCCGGCGTGGAGATCAATACCAGGCCGCAGATCTGATCCGGGTCTCGGCCGGCGGCAATTGCCACTACACCACCTTCGCTGTGACCCGCGACCCAGATGCAGGAGATGCCTAGTTGCGCCGTCAGCGCGCCCGCCCAGGCGTGAACATCGCGCCCCATCTTCTCGACAGTGGCGCTATTGGCGTCTCCGGCTGCGGCGCTGGCGTACCGCCCGCGCTTGTCGATACGGACGGAAGCCACCCCATGATCGGCGAGCCCTTCCGCAAGCAATCTCAACGGCGCCGCCTTGATCCCGGGACCGTTCTCATCGCGATCGACGTTGCCGGATCCCGGAATCACCAGCACGACCGGCACCTTGCCGCCCGGTGACGAGAGCAGCCCCTTCAACGGTCCCTGCGGACCGGGTGCTTGGACGAACGTCGAGGCGGGGGCGGCGTGCGCACTCGCGACGACCACGCAAGCGGCCAAGACGGCTGCTGCGATCACCCGCCTCATCTGCCCCCCCTACAGTAGTGCCGAAGTGCGTATACACGCCTGAACAGGTGCATTCAATCGAACTACGGCTTCGGCTAAGGGTCGAAGTCCGCCAGCCGCTGGGTCCGCGAAGCCGACCTTCGGCGAGCCGCTCCGCCGAGCGGTCGTTGACTTAATGGTGGAAAGCGGACGTTCCGAGTTTCTCCGAAAGGTTGCGAACGCGGATAGCTGGCGTCACCATAGGGCATGAGACCGGTCTGGCATTCCTTCGTCACGTTGACTGCGACGCTGGCGGCATTAGCCGGCATGCCATTTGGCGTTAGCGGAGCGTTCGCTTCGACGGCTAGAGATTTGGACAGGCCCTACGCATCGTGCAGTCTTATGCCTGGTTCGGTCTCCACACAGGACCGATTGACTGATTTTGACCCCTCCGAAACGTCCAAGCCGCTTTCCGCGCCTACAGCGGACCTCAAAGCTCAAATCGTCATTTGCATCCGCAATACCCTCATCCCGGCTCCCCACGACTATCGCGTGCTAACCGAGATGGGGCTCCCGCTTTTCATTAAGGCCCACGGCAGGGTTCTGCAGCTCGCCACATCTGGGGGACAGCTGCAGGCCAGTATGTTCGATGGGGCGGCACTTACTCCGGTAGAGTCGCAAGCTGTCAGTGTCCGATTGGCGCTGATGGAGGCTTCAATTCGGGCGGGAGCAACGCCATCGGCCTCTGGAGTGGACCTTATCGAGGCTTACGCACCGGCCGATCTCTCAGTGCTGCTTGGCATCATGGCCAAGGCCGGCATCCCGGAAGGTCTGGACTTCGCTGCGCGTCAGATGCCCGAAACCACGTTCGCAAGCTGCGCTGCCGGAACAAAGGCAGCCTTCATTCAAGCGGTGGATGCTCATCTGCAGGATCAAGAGTTCGCGCTCAGGGCAGACATGGCTAGCGGCTTCGAACCCGCCTTCACCCACGGGGAATTGACCGTCCTGGACCACGTCTATCAGCTGAGACCTATGCTTCTTGCACCGACCCCGAACAGCCCGCCGGTCAAGGCACCCACCCCGGCGGAGGAGGCAGAGGCTGATGCATTGGGCAAGAACCCGGTGGTCGTTCGATTCGTAGGCAGCTTCGGAAAGGCGATGACTCCAATGATGGAGCACGTTGCCCAGATCATGACGGCTGCCCTTCATGAAACCTGTCCTGGCATGCAGGACCAACAATTCAACAGCATCGGATTGCATTCGGAAACCAGGGGACCAGGCCTCCCGCCGCCTTAAGGGTGGCGAGATGGCGTTAGAGCCGAGCCACCTCGCAAGGTCCGCTCAGGGTCGAGCGCGGCCGCCGGGGCATCGCCAAGAAGCGGTCGTTGTTGAGTTCAGGCGCTCCAGCGCGCCCGCCGATGTCAGCCCGGCCCGATCATCTTCTCCGGGCGCACGAGCTCGTCGAACTCGGCTTCGGTGACGTAGCCGCCGCCGACCGCTTCCTCGCGCAAGGTGGTCCCGTTCTTGTGGGCGGTCTTGGCGATCTTGGCGGCGGCGTCGTAGCCGATCTTGGGCGCGAGGGCGGTTACCAGCATCAGCGAGCGCTCGAGCGCGGCCTTGATGTTGTCCTCGCGCGGCTCGATCCCGACCACGCAGTTGTCGGTGAAGCTGACGGCCGCATCGGCCATCAGCCGCACCGACTGCAGGAAGTCGTAGGCCATCACCGGGTTGAAGACGTTGAGCTCGAAGTGCCCCGAGGCGCCGGCCATGGTCATGGTGGTCTGGTTGCCGAAGATCTGGGCGCAGACCATGGTGAGCGCCTCGCACTGGGTGGGGTTCACCTTGCCGGGCATGATCGAGGAGCCGGGCTCGTTCTCGGGCAGGGCGAGCTCGCCCAGGCCGGAGCGCGGGCCGCTGCCGAGGAAGCGGATGTCGTTGGCGATCTTGAAGAGGCTGGCCGCCACGGTGTTGATCGCCCCGTGGGTGAAGACGAGGGCGTCGTGGGCGGCGAGCGCCTCGAACTTGTTGGGGGCCGAGGTGAAGGGAAGGCCGGCGATCGCCGCGATCTGTTCGGCCACCTTCTCGGCGAAGCCGACGGGGGCGTTGAGGCCGGTGCCGACGGCGGTGCCGCCCTGGGCGAGCTGCATGAGCTGCGGCAGGGTCATCTCGATGCGCCCGATCCCGTTCGCGATCTGCTGAGCGTAGCCGCCGAATTCCTGGCCTAGGGTGAGCGGCGTTGCGTCCTGGGTATGGGTGCGGCCGATCTTGATGATCCCGGCCCAGGCTTTGGCCTTGGCGGCCAGCGCCCCATGCAGCGTCCTGAGCGCCGGGAGCAGCCGGTGGACAACCTCCTCGGCGGCGGCGACGTGCATCGCCGTGGGATAGGTGTCGTTGGACGACTGGCTCATGTTCACGTGGTCGTTGGGATGGACCGGCGCCTTCGAGCCCAGTTTCCCCCCCAACGCCTCGATCGCCCGGTTCGAGATCACCTCGTTGGCGTTCATGTTCGACTGGGTGCCCGAGCCGGTCTGCCAGACCCCCAGGGGGAAGTGGTCGTCGAGCTTGCCGTCGATGACTTCCTGGGCCGCCGCGACGATGGCCTGGCCGATCTTCGGCTCCAGCTTGCCGAGCGCCATGTTGGCCTCGGCGGCGGCGCGCTTAACGATTCCGAGCGCGCGGACCACCGGCAGGGGCTGTTTCTCCCAGCCGATCTTGAAGTTCTGCAGCGACCTTTGGGTCTGGGCGCCCCAGTAGCGGTCGCCCGGGACCTCGATGGGTCCGAAGGTGTCGGTCTCAGTCCTGGCGGCGGTCATGGATCTCCCCGGCGTGGTGGCAGGGGGTTTAGCCGCCCACCCGGTTCTGACAAGGGCTTGAGCACGAAGCGCCGCCGCTGGCGGGCGCGAAGCCCATCAGCGGCAGCACCGGGCGCAGCGCCGGCCCGATCCAGACCTGCGGCTCGGAGGGGGGCGAGGCGCCGAGCTCGGTCTCGCGCGAGGCAACGCACTGCTGGACCTTCGGGGCGAGGGCCGAGAAGTCGTGGGCGTCCGGGAGCGACTGCAGCAGGCACGCATCGAAATAGGGGTACCTGTCGTTGGCGCCGCAGCCGAACGAGGTGCGGTCCGGGCGGGCCGCGGTGATGATCATCCGGTTGTTCGCCGCCAAGGCCGGGATGAACACGCCCGAGAAGCAGGCCGAGATGATCACCACGGTGGGCCGGTTCCCGCAGGAGGTGCTCACCATGTCATCCATCAGCCGGGGCGGCAGCAGGCTGTTGTCGAGCACCACCCCCTGCGGCGCCCCGTGCGAGGTGAAGTAGACCAGGCAGCCGCCCTTGGCCCGCTGGGCGAGGCTTCTCAGGCCATCGTAGATGGGCGCCAGGTCGGCCTTCAGGGGCTTGGCCGCCGGGTAGAGCTCGGGGCGCACCGAGAACTGCAGCACGTTGCCGGGCGAGAAGCCCTTGCGCACCAGCTCGGCGGCGACGTCCCGGCGGGCGTTGTCGAAGGTCTCGGTGAGGTCTCCGGAGTGGGCGTGGTCGTCGCCGGCCACGACCACGGCGGCCCAATCGGCGAAGGCCGCGGGCGAGGCGCAGGCGGGCCGTTGCGAAAAGGCGCTGAGCAGGGCCAGGAAGATGACGAGCGGCCACTGACGCATCCCCGCCGCCTGCCCCTACTTCTTCCTGAACTGGTCCAGCGACACGATCTTCTCCCCCGAGGCTTCGGCGCCGGGTTGGGCGGGCGCCGCCGCCGGGGCCGCCGGCAAGGCCGGCGCCGGGCCTTTCGTCTCCGGGACGCTGAACTGCAGCCGGTAGCCCACCGCCGGGTCGGCGAACTGGGTGATGGCCGCGTAGGGGATGGAGAGGGTCTTGGGCCGGCCGCCGAACTTCAGGGTGACCGAAAAATAGGTCTCCCCGGGCGCCATATCCGCGAACTGGTGCTGCAGGACGATCATCATCTCGTCTGGATACTGTTCCAGGAGCTCGCGCGGGGCCGAGACCCCCGGCGCGTGGGTCTTGAAGGTGATCAGGAAGTGATGGGCGCCGGGCAGGCCCTCGGGACCGTTGGCGCCCCAGCGCTTCAGCACGGCGCGGACCACCCCGCGCAGCGCCTCCTGGTGCAGCGCCTCATACCCGATCAGATCGTTCTGCCGATCCTCGCCCGCCATGCGCCAAGGGTAGCGCGGCAGGCTGGCGAAGCAAGGGCCGGCGCGGTGCGAAAAAGCCGCGTTCCACAGTCTGAACACTTGCCCGTCGAGGTGAAGTGGGGGGCTTCTGTTGCCAGGCGCCCCCCGAGCCCCGCCTGACGCTGCTAAGACATCAGGACTTTAGGTCGAATCCGACCGCACCGCTTACGCGGCGAGGGCGTATTCTTGAGCGAAGTTATCGTTCGCAGTTAGTAAATGGCCCGAAACGGTGAGCCACGCCGGGAGAAAGCAACGCCTTTAGACGTCTGTCGATGCTGATCGGCCCCATAGGCTCCCGCCGATAACGCGGAAGGGTGTTGGTGGAGCCGCCGGGAATCGCACCCGGGTCCAGTCCGCTTATTACGCGCGCGTTTATCTCCATAGTCCGGACGAGTCCGGACCCGCCTTATATAGGCGATCGTGGTTGCCGATTGAAGAACGGCCCGCTCCGGCCCAACTCAGAGCGTCTCCACGCCTCGCTCGATGGAGAGGACCCCGGTCCGCGACACCTCCACCAGGCCCAGCGGGCGCATCAGGTCGACGAACCGGTCGATCTTCGAGGGGGCGCCGGTGATCTCGAAGATGAAGCTCTGGGTGGTGGTGTCGATCACCTTGGCCCGGAAGATGTCGGAGATGCGAAGCGCCTCCACCCGCTCGGCCCCGGTCCCCCTGACCTTCACCAGCGCCAGCTCCCGCTCGACCCCGTTGGGGTCGCGGCTGACGTCCTGGACGTGGCGGGTGGAGACCATCTTCTGGAGCTGGGCCTCGATCTGGGCCAGCACCTGGGGCGTCCCCCGGGTGACGATGGTGATCCGGCTGGTGTGGGCGTTGCGGTCGGTCTCGGCGACCGTGAGGCTCTCGATGTTGTAGCCACGCGCGGCGAAAAGCCCCACCACCCGGTGGAGCACGCCCGGCTCGTTGTCCACCAGGATGGCGAAGGTGCCGAGCGCCTCGGTCTCGTCGGCGTGGCCCATGTCGTAGGCCGAGGCGGGGGGATCGACGCTCATGGCCGCCTACACAAGCTTGCGGCCGGCCGCGTCGATGACGCCGCCGATGTCGCCCGCGTCCTCGCCCAGCAGCATCTCGTTGTGGGCCTTGCCCGAGGGGATCATCGGGAAGCAGTTCTCGGCCCGCTCGACGCAGCAGTCGAAGATCACCGGCCGGGGCGTGTCGATCATCTCCTGGATCTTGGCGTCCAGCTCGTCCGGCCGGGTGGCGCGCAGGCCCACCGCCCCGAACGCCTCGGCCAGCTTCACGAAATCGGGCAGGCTCGCCGAATAGGAATGGCTGTAGCGCTCCCCGTGCAGCAGCTGCTGCCACTGGCGCACCATCCCCATCCACTCGTTGTTGAGGATGAAGATCTTGATCGGCAGCTCGAACTGGATGGCGGTGGACATCTCCTGCATGGTCATCTGGACGCTGGCGTCGCCGGCGATGTCGATGACCAGGCTCTTCGGATGGGCCACCTGGACCCCGACCGCGGCCGGCAGGCCGTAGCCCATCGTCCCCAGCCCGCCCGAGGTCATCCAGCGGTTCGGCTCCTCGAAATGGAAGAACTGGGCCGCCCACATCTGGTGCTGGCCCACCTCGGTGGTGATGTAGACGTCGCGGTCGCGGGTAAGGGCGTAGAGGCGCTCCACGGCGTACTGCGGCTTGATGAGCTCGCCGGACGGGCGGTAGGCGAAGGCCCGCCGGGCGCGCCAGCCGTCGATCTCGGCCCACCAGGCTTTCAGCGCGGCCGCATCGATGGAGAGCCGGCGGCGCTTCCAGACCTCGACCAGCGCCTCCAGGACGTGGCCGGCGTCGCCCAGGATGCCGATGTCGGCCCGGACCACCTTGCCGATCGAGGAGGGGTCGATGTCGATGTGGATCTTCTTCGATCCCGGCGAGAAGGCGTTGAGGCGCCCTGTCACCCGGTCGTCGAACCGCGCGCCGATCGCCACCATGACGTCGCAGTCGTGCATGGCGTTGTTGGACTCGAACGCGCCGTGCATCCCCACCATGCCGAGCCAGGCCGGATCGCTGGCCGGGAAGGCCCCCAGCCCCATCAGGGTGGAGGTGACCGGGGCGCCGGTGAGCTTGGCGAGCTCGCGCAGCGCCTGGCTGGCCCTCGGCCCCGCGTTGATGACGCCGCCGCCGGTGTAGAAGATCGGCCGGCGCGCCTGGGCGATCAGGGCCGCGGCCTCGGCGATCTTGGCCGCATCGCCTTCCACCCGCGGATGGTAGTTGTGGCTGGAGCGGGCCTTGTCCGGGCCGACGTAGGCGGCGCTGGCGAACTGGACGTCCTTGGGGATGTCGACCACCACCGGGCCGGGGCGGCCGGAGGTGGCGATCTTGAACGCCTCGTGCAGCACGTGCGGCAAGTCGGCGGCGTCCTTCACCAGGTAATTGTGCTTGGTGCAGGGGCGCGTGATGCCCACCGTGTCGCACTCCTGGAACGCATCGGTGCCGATGAGGTGGGTGGGCACCTGGCCGGTGATGACCACCAGGGGGATCGAATCCATCAGGGCGTCGGTGATGCCGGTCACCGCGTTGGTCGCGCCGGGGCCGGAAGTGACCAGCACGACGCCGGGCTTGCCGGTGGAGCGGGCGTAGCCCTCGGCGGCGTGGGTCGCGCCCTGTTCGTGGCGGACCAGGATGTGGTTCAGCCGCGGCTCGTCGAAGAGCGCGTCGTAGATGGGCAGCACCGCGCCGCCCGGATAGCCGAAGAGGTCGGTGACGCCCTGGTCGACGAGGGCGCGCACCACGATCTGGGCGCCGGTCATGATCTCGGCTTGCGGGTCGGTCTGGACCTCGAGGGAGGGATGGGCGGTCATGGGATTCTGCTTCGGCTCAAGGGGTGAGGAGGGCAAGAAAAAAGGCCCGCTGAGGGGGCCTTTGCGGACGCGCGACCGATGGTCGGCTGGGGGTCAGGCCCCCGCCGCTACCGGCCGCCAGCTAAGTACGAGGCGCGCATGGCGCATCGAGCTGCTCCTCACGTAACCGTTCAGCAGATGCCATCCTGAGGGGCAGGCGTCAAGGAAGGGTTGCGTCCTTAGGTCACGGTTTCGGCCAGTGGGCCCGATGGGCGTTGGCCCTCACCAGGATCTGCGGGGGCTGGCGCTCCTCCGGCGTCAGCAGCAGCCCGGCGCGCCGCGCCGCGCCGCCCAGGCGGTTGCTGGCCAGCGCCATGGCCGCCGGAACCGCGAGCGTCAGGGAGACGATCACCGGGCTCATCCAGGCGAACACCGGCCGGCAGGTCGCCAGGGCGACGGCGAGGAGGCCGCAGCCGAACAGGGTGTCCATGGCGTGCAGGCGCAGCGACTGGACCAGATCCGGCCGCGTCGCTTCGCGCGCCTGGGCGGTCCAGCCCGAATCCCGGCCGGAAAGCGCCGCGGCGATCGAGCGGGTGTGGCTGATCATGATCAGCGGGGCGACCAGGGTGGAGAGTAGGGTCTCGGCCACGATGTTGACCGCCGCCAGGGCCGGCCCGCCGAACCTGGCCCGCTCGGCCGGTTCGCCCAGCATCCGCACATAGGCCAGCGCCTTGGGGACCACCAGGAAGCCCAGCGCCACCGCGAAGGTCGCGGCCGCCGCCTGCAGGTCGAAGCTCCGGTCGCCCACGTAGACGCGCACGCCTACGCTCTCGCCCCACTGGGGGAAGAGCGCCAGCAGGGTGGCGCAGGCGAGCAGCATCAGCCAGATCGGCGCCACCAGATAGGCCGAGATCCCCCGGACCAGGTGGAAGCGGCTGATCCAGTGCAGGCCGCGCGCCCAGACGATCTGGGTATGCTGCAGGTTGCCTTGGCTCCAGCGGCGGTCGCGCGCCAAGAGGCCGGCGAGGGTGGGGGGGCTCTCCTCGTAGCTGCCCCGCAGCCGGGGCGCCAGCAGCACCCGCCAACCGGCGCGGCGCAGCAGGGCGGCCTCGACGAAGTCGTGGCTGAGCACGTGCCCGCCGAACGGCTTCGGACCGGCCAGCTGCGGGAGCCCCGCGTGGCGGGCGAAAGCGGCCACCCGGATGATGGCGTTGTGGCCCCAGTAGTTGCCTTCCGAACCCGACCACCAGGCGACGCCATGGGCCAGCATGGGTCCATAGAGGCGGCTGGCGAACTGCTCGGCGCGGGCGAACAGGGTCTGGCGGTTGATGATCGCCGGCGCCGTCTGGATGAGGCCCACGTCCGGCGCGCGCTCCATGGCCCCGGCGAGCCGCACCAGCGTCGCGCCCTCCATCAGGCTGTCGGCGTCCAGCACCACCATGTGGTCGTAGGCGCCGCCGAACCGGCGGACCCAGTCGGCGATGTTGCCGGCCTTGCGGGCGACGTTCTCCCGGCGGTGGCGGTAGAAGACCCGCACCGCTCCGCGCAGCCGCAGACGGAGGCGGCGGTAGTGACGGTATTCGCTCGCCTGGACGGCGGCGTCGGTGGAGTCGCTGAGCACGAAGGCGTCGAAGCTCCCCGCTTCGCCGGCCGCGTCGATGGACTCGCAGATCGCCCGGAGACGTGAGAACACCGGCTCGGGCGCCTCGTTGTAGATCGGCATCAGGACGGCGGTGCGACGCTTCAGCTGTGGCAGCGGCGCGTTCTCGTCGAGGCCGAGAGGGCAGGGCGCGCGCCCGCCCATGGCCAGGAATCCCGCCACGGCCGAGAGGAAGGAGAAGGCGCCCCAGGCGAAGAGCAGGCCGACCAGGGCGAGGATCACCACGTCTAGCGCGCTGAAGGAATCCGCGCCCAGCAGGGCTCCGATGGGAAGGAGGGCGAGGGCGGTGAGCGCGAGGGTCGCCAGGACCAGACCGCCCAGCCTGACGGCGGCGACGGACTTTAGCGGCCGGGCGTGCCCGCGACGCCGCAACGACTGCGCCGGCATGTCCAGCGGCGCATCGTCAGGGAGATCGTCGAAGAACGCCGAATCTTGGTTAATAAAATCGGCAAGCGCGTCGGGTAGCTTGGCCAGCGCGTTCATGTGTCTCTGTGTTTTACCGGAACGATCGCGAGCGGCGACCGAGTCCGCACCGTGAGCCCGACACCAAACGCGGGCCGCAAGACCACTCAAAATTTGGGCGAATTCGCGGCGCCACTTTCGGTCGCAACATTTTCTCCCCGCGGCGCCCGTTCAGTACTCGCTTCCTAGCGTCGGAACAGCTGGTAGGTCCAGGTTTCCGTCAAAGCTTCGCCATTGCGGCGCAAGAAGGCCCGGATATCGGTCGAATCCGCATCGAGAATGGTCACGTCCATCATCAACCTCCAGGCCGAGGTTCCCACTATTGGGTAGGCCGCCGCGTCCTCGAGGCGCCCGCGCGAGACGCTGACCGCCGCCTCCACGCCGCTCGTGCGGCCAAGGCCGCCGAGCGCGCCGCCGTCGAAATCCACCACCAGCTTCTGCACCCCGGCCCGGGGCGGCTGGCCGGGCCGTCCGCCCTGGCCGACGCGGGTGGCGACGGCGCGCGCCACGCCTGGCGGAGCGGGCTCCTCGGCCGACCAGTGCAGGCGGTAGCGATAGGCGCGCGCGTCCCCCGCCCGGACCGGCTCGGCCGGTCTCCAGAAGGCGACGACGTTGTCGCTGGTCTCGTCGCCGGTGGGGATCTCCACCAGCTCGACCGTCCCCGCGCCCCAGTCCTCCAGCGGCTCGACCCAGGCGCTCGGGCGCCGATCGTAGAAGGCCCCGTCGTCCTCGTAGTGGTCGAACGTCCGGTCCCGCTGCAGAAGACCGTAGCCGCCGGGGCGCCGGTCGGCGAAGCCGTTGGTGACCACCCGCGGCGGATCGGCCAGCGGGCGCCAGATCCGCTCGCCGGCGCCGGTGAGGATCGCCAGGCCGTCGGAGTCGTGGATCTCCGGGCGCCAGTCCCGGCGCAGGCCCGGATCGTTCTCGCCGTACCAGAACATGCTGGTGAGCGGCGCGACCCCGAGCCGCTCCACCGCCTTGCGGAAGTAGAGGGCGCATTCGATCTCCTGGACGAGGCCAAAAGGGCCACGCCGGCAGGCGATGCGGTAGGCGCCGGCGACCTCCTCGCCCTCCAGCGCCGCATTGACCGTGAGCTCGCCGGCCGCGCTGCGCTCAAGCCAGAAGCTTGTGAAGCGTGGGAAGGACTCGGGGCCTGGCCCGCCGGAGTTGATGGCGAGGCCACGGGCGGAGAGGCCATACTGGTTGAACGGGTCGGCGCTGCGAAAATAGGACGCGCCCTGGAAGGCGAGCCAGTCGGTCCGCCGGTCGCCGTTCATGGCCCGAAAGCCGGAGAACCCCGGCGCGAGGGCCAGCATGCGCGCCACCTGCGGGTCCGACACCTGGAAGAGCTGGCCGGCGTAGAGCGTCTGGCGGGCCTGGCCGTCCTGCACCGCATAGATGTCCACCGGCTCGCGCGCGTACTTCCCGCGCGGAAAGAAGCGGATGCCTGCATCGCCCGGCAGGCTTCCCCAGAGCGTGGCCTCCGGACGATAGCTGATCGCCCCCACCGCGTCGTAGTCGATCCCGGCCGGGTCGCCCCGAAGCGACGGCGGTGCGTAGGGCCGACGCGCCGACGCGGCCGCGGCCGCCTTCAGCTGGGCGAAGGCGAAAGGCCGCGCGGGGCCTAGGGCGGGAAGGGGGGCGGCGGCGCCTCGGCCGGCGAGGGGGATCAAGGGCGAGGCGAGGGCGGCGCCGACGAGGGTCCGCCGGCTGGGAGATAGGCGCGTCACGGGGTCTCCCTTAAGCCAGCCGCGCCATCCGGGCCAAGTCGCGCCACTGCGCCTCGGCGTCGAGATCGACGATCCGTGGCCAGCCCGGGGTCTGGTTGCGGAACCAGGTGAGCTGGCGCTTCACGAAGCGGCGGGTGGATTGCTGGGCGCGCGCGAGCGCCTCGGCCAGGGTGGCCCGGTCCGTCAGAGCCTCGGCGAGCTCGCGCACGCCCACCGCCTTCATGGCCGGCAGCGAGGGCGAAAGGCCGCGCGCCAGCAGCGCGCGCACCTCCTCCAGCGCGCCTGCCTCCACCATCGCCGCCAGCCGCGCATCGCAGCGGGCGTAGAGCGCCGCCCGGGGCGGCTCCAGCACGACGCCGGCCCAGGTCCCGGGCGCCAGGGCGGGGCGGGTCTTGCTCCGCCGCACGCTCGAAGTCTCGCCGCCGCGCGCGGCCACCTCGTGGAGGCGCGTCAGGCGCTGGCGGTCGCCGGGCGCGATGCTGGCCGCCCCTTCGTCCGCCGCCATGAGCCGCCGGCGGAACTCGGCCTCGCCGAGGGTCTCGAAGAGCTGCTCCGCCGCGCGACGCGCCGCCGGGTCGGCCGCCGGCGCGTCGGCCAGCCCCCGGGTCAGGGCCGTGAAGTAGAGGCCGGTTCCCCCAACGACTATGGCCGGCCGGCCGCGCGCCCCGATCTCGGCCAGCAGCGGCGAGACCGCCCGCAGCCAGCGGCCGACCGACCAGGCCTCGCCGGCGTCGGCGATCCCGAAGAGGTGGTGGGGCGCGGCCGCCTCCTCGGCCGGGGAGGGGCGGGCGGTGAGAAGCCGCAGGTCCCGATAAAGCTGCATGGAGTCGGCGTTGACGAGCTCGCCGCCCACCGCCTGGGCGAACCTGAGGGCCAGAGCCGATTTGCCGCTTGCCGTGGGCCCGGCGATCAGCCAGATGCGGGGCTCAAGGCGTTGAGGGGCCATGCAGATTGTCCTGACTGTCGTCGCGCCGGACCCTGAAGTCCTGCAACAGGCCCTGCCGAAGGCGTTGGAAGCGGTCGCAGCCTGCGGCGCGCCCGTCAAGCAGACGCAGGCGCTGGGGCCGGGGGCCGCGGACGTCTTCCTCGAGCACGACGACCCCACCATCATCCGCGCCGCCGCCGAGACGGCGCTGGAAGGAAAGGCGGCGGACGTCTGCGCCCAGCTCGCCGGCCGGCGCAGAAAGCGGCTGCTGATCGCCGACATGGACTCCACCATCATCGGCTGCGAGTGCCTGGACGAGCTGGCCGACCTGGTCGGCATCGGCCGGGAGGTGGCGGCGATCACCGAGCGGGCCATGCGCGGCGAGGTGGAGTTCGAGGACGCCCTCCGGGAGCGGGTGGCGATGATCGCCGGCCTGCCGCTGGCGGACCTGCAGCGATGCTTCGACGAGCGCGTGCGGCTGAACCCCGGGGCGCGGACGCTGGCGGCGACCATGGCCGCGGACGGCGCGCGCTGCGTGCTGGTCTCGGGCGGATTCGACTTCTTCACCAGTCGCGTGGCCCAGGCCGCCGGCTTCCAGGCCAGCTGGGCGAACCGGCTGATCGACGACGGGGAGGCGCTCACGGGCCGGGTCGCCGAGCCGATTCTGGGCAGGGAGGCCAAGCTGGCCTGCCTGAAGGCCGAGGCGTCCGGGGCCGGCGTGGCCGTGGCCGACACCCTGGCGGCGGGAGACGGGGCGAACGACCTGCCGATGATCCAGGCGGCCGGGCTCGGGGTCGCCTACCGCGCCAAGCCGATCCTCGCCGGCCAGGCCGACGCGCGCCTAGACCACGCCGACCTCACGGCGCTGCTCTACTTCCAGGGATACCGCGCCGACCAGTTCGTCACGGACTGAGGCGAACGGCCCTATCTGATCCACGGGCGCCCGAAGTTCGGGTCGAAGCAGGACGCCAAGGACTCCAGTGTGGCGGATCAGAAGTTCGCCCCGCGCCGAGGGCGCCCGCTTTGGCCGCAAACTCATTTACTGGCGCGGCTTGATGTCTCAGGCATTGACCCGATGGTCAGGTCAGCCCGCTCCATGCTTGATGGGTGTCGCCTGACGGGCGAGGGCGTCGTCGCGTCCATTTTCTTCCTAGGCGTTGCAGCACGGGGGATTTGTGTCTGGCGGCGCGCGCACCATCTGCCGTCTCGGTCGCCGACGCCGTCTGGCGCCGGCCTCCGGCGTCCTGGGAGGATGAAACTGCCGAACCGCAGCGAAGGTAGCGTCGCGCTGCTGTCCCTCGAGGGCGGCGGGGAGGACGTCAGTCTGCTCGCTTTCGTGCGGCGGCTCTCGAGCGCCAAGTCGCTGGAAGAGATCATGGCCATCGCCAGCCAGGCCGTGCGCGCGTCACTGCGTGCCGACGGGGCCACCTTCGTCCTGCGCGACGCGGATCGCTGCCATTACGCGGACGAGGACGCCGTCTCGCCGCTGTGGAAGGGCCGGCGCTTCCCGATGCGGGCCTGCATCTCCGGCTGGTGCATGATGAACCGGCAAACGGTCGCCATCGCCGACATTTACGAGGACCCTCGCATTCCGGCTGACGCCTACAGGCCCACCTTCGTGAAGAGCCTTGCCATGGTCCCCGTGGGACGCGACGCGCCCGTCGCCGCCCTCGGCGCCTATTGGTCCGAGAAACGTCAGCCGCAGCCTGAAGAACTGATGCGTCTCCAGACCATCGCCGATGCGGCGGCGGTTGCGGCGGCCAGTGTGCGCCAACGCGCGGCGCCTGCCGGTCCGCCCGCCTCGACTCCGCGCGAAGAGCGTGTCCCGCCGCCACCGCGCTCGGCGCTCGGTCGCTTCTCATTCCGGGCCTGCGCCGCTCTTGTGCGCCGCCATGGCGAGCGCTCGCTCGAAGCGTACGGGTTCGCGGTGCTGTGCGTGGTGGTCGCCACCCTGGTCCGGCTCGCCGCCAAGGCGACGGGGGTGCATGGGCTTGTCATCTACTCCACCTACTATCCCGCCACGGTGGCGGCGATATTGGTCGGCGGCCGCCGCGCCGGCGCTCTGGCCGCTGTGCTTGGCGGCCTGGCCGCCTACTCCTTCTTCATGCCGCCGCTGTACGCTTTCGTCTCGGTTACGGTGTCCGACGTGCTCAACGTCGCGCTCTACGCCGGCTCGTGCGGGCTGATCATCGTCGTCATCGACAGGTACGAACGGGCGGTGTCCCGGCTGCGGGAGGAAGACGCTCGCCACCTCACCATCGCGCGCGAAGAACATCACCGATTGAAGAACGCCATGTTCGTGGCTCAGTGCATCGTCAAGCAAAGCCTGAGCGATATGCCTGAGCGGGCCAGAACCATCAGCCAGAGGTTGTGGGCCAGCCAACAGGAGATCGGCGATCGGGTCGACAACCGGGCGGTCACCTTGCGCGACCTGCTGATGGCGGAGCTGCAGGCCTATGATCTCACGAAGTTCAGCCTGGAGCTTGAGGATGGGCGGGAGCTTTCGCACAAGGCCGGCAGCATTCTGTCGCTGGCCGTCCATGAGCTGACGACCAACGCCCTGAAATATGGCGCTCTGTCGACGCCGAACGGGCGCGTGTCGGTGGCGTCTCGGAACGTCGGCGGACGCATGAGCCTGAGATGGCGCGAAACTGGCGGTCCGCCGGTCCAGCCGCCAAAGCGGCGCGGCTACGGGACGGTTCTGCTGCGGCGCATCGTCGAGGGCGCTGGCGGCGTGCTCGCCGTCGACTATTCGCCGAGCGGGGTGACGGCCGAGATCTCGCTCGCGGTTTGAAGGCAGGACCGCTCCCCGCAACCCATCGTGGGGCGTCGCCGACGAGCGTTCGCCGCCAGCCGCCTTTTCTTCCGCTCCAGCCCGCTGTACGGCTGTCCATGGTCTTCCCCCGACCGATTCGCGCCGTCGTCTTCGACATGGACGGGCTCATCGTCGACAGCGAAGTCCTGATCCGAGACCTGATGATCAAGCTGGCGCCGGCCTACGGCGGGGCGCTGCCCGAGGCGGTCTTCCAGCAGATGGTGGGGCTGCCGAGCGCCGAGAGCGACCGGCTCGCGCGGGCCCACTTCGGCCCCGCCTTTCCGCTGGAGGCCTTCTACGCCGACGTGGACCGGCGCATCCACGCCGCCTGCGAGGCGGGTCTGGACCTCAAGGCCGGGGCGGTCGAGCTGCTGGACCATCTGGACGCCCGCGCCGTGCCGCGGGCCATCGCCACCTCGTCCTCCCACGCGGCGGTGCGCCGGACGCTGGGCCCGAGCGGGGTGCTGCCGAGATTCCACGCGGTGGTGGCGGCCGGCGACTACCCGCGCGGCAAGCCCAGCCCCGACCCGTTCCTCATGGCCGCCGAGAGGCTCTGCGTCGCGCCGGCCGACTGCCTGGCGCTGGAGGATTCCCACAACGGGGTGCGGGCCGCCCAGGCCGCGGGCATGATGACGGTGATGGTCCCTGACCTGCTGGCGCCCACCCCCGAGATGCGCGCCCTTTGCGTGGCGGTGATGGAGACCCTCCACGAGGTGCGCCACGCGCTGGCGCCGGCCGGCGTCTTGTAAAGCGCCGACCGGACGCGGATATGAAGCGGCAAGATGGCCGCTCGCCCATGAACGCTCCCGCCCCGCCCGACCGCGACCAGGTGCTGGCCGCCCTCGACACGGTGATCGATCCCAAGTCCGGCCGCGGGCTCGTCGCCGCGGGGCTGGTCCAGGGCCTGATGATCGGGGAGGGCCGGGCCGGCTTCATCCTGGAGGTGGCGTCCGAGGACGCCCGGCTCTACGCGCCCGTGCGCGATGCGGCCGAGGCGGCGCTGAAGCGGGTCCCCGGCGTGGCCAAGGCGCAGGTGGTGCTGACCGCCGCCTCCCGCGCGCCGGCGCCCGGAGCGACGCGGGTGCGGCGCGGCGCGGCCCAGGTGGCGCCCGATCCCCAGGCCCGGCCGGTGGCCGCCGAGGCCGAGCGCCCGGCGCACGTGAAGCGGGTCATCGCGGTGGCCAGCGGCAAGGGCGGGGTCGGCAAGTCCACCGTGGCCGTGAACCTCGCCTGCGCGCTCGGCGCGCTCGGCCTCAGGGTCGGTCTGCTGGACGCGGACGTCTACGGTCCCTCGGCGCCGCGCATGCTGGGCGTCGACGAGGATCCGAAGTTCGAGGACGGCAAGCTCACCCCGATCAGCGCCTGGGGGCTGAAGGTGATGTCGATGGGCTTCATCGTCGACGAGGGCCGGGCGATGATCTGGCGCGGCCCCATGGCCTCGTCGGCGGTGCGCCAGATGATCGCCGACGTCCGCTGGGCGAGCGAGGCCGAGCCGCTGGACGTACTGGTGGTGGACATGCCCCCGGGCACCGGCGACATCCAGCTGACCCTGGTGCAGAAGCTGAAGATCGACGGGGTGGTGATCGTCTCGACGCCTCAGGAGATCGCCCTGATCGACGTGCGCCGGGCGGCGGCCATGTTCGCCCAGACCCAAACCCCGATCGCCGGGGTGATCGAGAACATGGCCTATTTCCCCGACCCGGCCAGCGGGGCGCCGATCCCGATCTTCGGGCGGGGCGGCGCCAAGGCGGAGGCCGACCGGCTGGGCGTGCCGCTGCTGGCCGAGATCCCCATCGACATCGCCCTGCGGCAAGCCTCCGACGAAGGTGCGCCGCTGACCGCCGCCCAGCCGGAGGGGCCAGTGGCGAAGGCGTTCCTGGCGGCGGCCAGGGCGCTCGGGGCTTAGACGAGGCCGGGACCCTCCGGCTCATCGCGCCTCGCCGACGTTCGTCACCCCCGGGCGAAGCGCGGCGTAGACCCGGGGCCGGACGCGCCGGTTCATTGACGAAGGTCAACTCGGCTGGGGCGCTTCCGGCCCCGGGTCTGCGCCGCTTCGTGGCTCCGCCCGGGGTGACGGCGCAGAGGTGGCGGCGGTAGCGCTCTTCGCCGGGGAGAGCGGGACTACAGGACGCGTAGATTCGCCTAACCTCGATGCGCGGCGTCCTGTTCATCGAGCGCCTGGCGGATCGCCGCGTGGCGCCGGTGGTCGAGCTGGTAGCCGACGAGGCTCGCCGCCCCCAGCATCACGAAGCTGATCGGCCCGATGAGGAACACCAGCTCGAGACCGCCGATGGCGCCGGCGGTATTGGCCGCCCCCTCGCGCGCGTCGTAGCCGATGAGCGCCAGCACCCCGAAGGTGAGGCCGATGCTGAGGGCGTTGGCGATCTTCTCGGTGCTGGTGAGGAAAGCGAAGAGCAGGCCGATCCGGTTGCGGCCGGTCTCCAGGCGCACCGCATCGCCGACGTCGGCGGTCATCGCCCGCACCAGAACGACGAAGCTCGAAGAGAGGAAGCCCATGGCGAACATGAAGCCGAGCATCGGGGCGAAGGCGCCTTTCGGCACGAAGCTCAGTCCCGTCAGGCCCAGCGAATAGCCGGCCGCGCTGATCATGAGCGTGCGGTGCTTGCCGATCCGGGTGGCCAGCCAGCTCAAGACGCCGGCGCCCAGGATGCCGGCCACCACGTAGAGGGCCAAGAGATAGCGCGACTGGGCGTCGGTGAAGCCGCGCGCGTCGTGGAAGTAGAACAGGTAGATGGCCGACATCCACTGCGGCCCGAGCGTCAGGCAGGCGTCGCAGAGGACGATCCGGCGCATGTCCGGCCGGGCCAGCATCTCCAGGTAGTCGCGGACGCGAAACCGCTCCACCCCGACGTCGGGGGTGATCCGTTCGGCGGTGGCCGAGGCGGCGAGCGCGATCCCGAGCGGCGCAGCCAGCGCGATGAACCAGCCCATCGCCTGGACGTCGCCGGCCCCGCTGCGGCTCCCCACGAGGCTCGGGATGACCAGCACCAGGGTGGCGGCGATGACGCTGGTGATCTGGATTGCGCCGAACACCCGCGAGCGCTCGTGATAGGACGCCGCCACCACCGAGGCCCAGGACATGTGCGAGAGCGTCACCACCGAGCCGCCCACGTAGAAGATCAGCAGCCAGCCGACCAGGTAGGCGTAGCTCACCGGCCCGGGCGGGATGAACAGCATGACCACGGGGATGGCCAGCAGCGGCGCGCCGGCGATCAGCCAGGCCCGATAGCGGCCGACCCGCGTGCGGGTGCGGTCCATCACAGCCCCGATCACCGGGTCGAAGAACATGTCGATCAGGCGCACGCTCATGAAGGCGGCGCCCACCGCCGAGAGGCCGAGGGCGAAATGGGCGGCGTAGTAGCGCGGCACATAGACCGTCATCGCCACGGCCAGGCCGCCGATCGGCACGCCGGGCAGGCTGAAGGCCAGAAGACGGCCGAAGCTGAGGCGCTGGGCGTCCGGCCCCATCGTGCAGGCCCGCGGCCGTTTCAGACCGTCGCCCGGCGAGGTCCCTGGTTCATGCCCCGGCGATGTGGCGGAAGTACTTCTGGACCATTTCGCCGCCGTTGGCGAAATGCTTCTGGCCGGTCTCGTCGACGATCCTGGCCCAGTTGTCGCGGACCGCCTCGGGCGTGGGGTGATCGCCCAGCAGGGCCCCCTCGGTCTCGTAGAGGCGGGCGACGGAAAAGACCCCGGCGGCGGTGGTGAGGACGACGCCCGAGGGGGCGTCCTCGGAGCAGAGGTAGAGAACCCCGGGCGAGATGAACTCCGGGCTCAGCCGCTTCAGGATCTCCGGCGGCATGATGGTCTCGGTCATCCGGGTGGCGGCGATCGGACAGATGGTGTTGACGCGGATGTTGTTGCGCTCGCCCTCGATCTTCAGGCTGTGCATGAAACCGACCAGGCCGGCCTTGGCGGCCCCGTAGTTGGTCTGGCCGAAGTTGCCGTAGAGGCCGGTGGGTGAGGTGGTGACCACGATCCGCCCGTAGTTCTGCTCGCGCATGATCTCCCAGACGGCCTTGGCGCACTTCACCGAGCCCATCAGGTGGACGTTCAGGACGAACTCGAAATCGCTCATCTCCATCTTGGAGAACGAGCGGTCGCGCAGCACGCCGGCGTTGGCGATCAGGATGTCCACCCGGCCCCAGGCGTCCATGGCCTGCTTGACCATCAGGGCCACGCCGGCGTCGTCGGTGACCGACGAGCCATTGGCGATCGCTTCTCCGCCGGCGGCCTTGATCTCCTCGACCACCTTCCCCGCGGCCTCCGACGAGCCCCCCGTGCCGTCCATGGCGCCGCCGAGGTCGTTCACGACCACCTTCGCGCCCCGGCGGGCGAACTCCAGGGCGTGCTGGCGGCCGAGGCCGCCGCCGGCGCCGGTCACGATCGCCACTCTCTCGTCGAAGCGGATGTCCGCCATGGGCTGCTGCTCCTCCTTCAAGGTCGGCGCCTTTTGCGCGGGGGCGCAACGAGCGTCAAGCGGCCGGGCTTGGGCTGCAAAGGCGCGCCGCGGCGAAAGCCTTACGCGCCGCTCGGCGCCCGCAGCGCCTTCTCCACCGCCTCGGCGAGGTCCTCCATCCGGAACGGCTTTCTGAGCACCTCGGCGTCGTGTCCGAGGACGGCGGCCAGGGCCTCGGAGTCGGCGTAGCCGGTCATGAACACCACCCGAAGGTCGGGACGTTCCTCCGCCACCAGCCTGGCGGCCTCGGCGCCCGTCATGCCGGGCATGGCGTAGTCCATCAGCACCAGGTCCGGTTTGGCGCTGCGCACCGCATCGACGCCCTGCTGGCCGTCCGTGGCGCCGATGACGGCGAGCCCGAAGGAGTCCAGGGCGCCGGCCACGAACTCTCGCACGTGGTTGTCGTCGTCGACCACCAGCACGAGGCCGCTCATCCGTCGGCGCCGGAACGGCTTGGCCGGCCGGACCACAGGCGGCTGGGAATCGAGGGTGGCCGGCAGGAACAGCGAGACGCACGCGCCCTCTCCCGGCAGGCTCTCGATACGGGCCACGCCGCCGGCCTGCTTCACCACGCCGTACGCCTGGGCGAGGCCGAGCCCTGTCCCCTGGCCCACCGGCTTGGTGGTGAAGAACGGATCGAAGGCGTGGGTGCGCACCTCAGGGGTCATGCCGGGGCCGGTGTCGACCACGCTGAGCTCGACATAGAGCCCCGGCGCCAGGTCGGGATCCGGCATCACCACCTCCAGCTTGCGGGTCCTCACCACGATCCAGCCGCCGCCGGGCATGGCGTCGCGCGCGTTGATCACCAGGTTCAGCAGGGCGAGCTCCAGCTGGGTGCGGTCGGCCTGCACGCAGAGGTCCTCGCTTCCGAGGTCGAAGCGCAGGTCGATGAGGCTTCCGGCCGCCCGGGCGACGAGGTCGCGCGTCCCCACGATGAAGTCCGAGAGGATAAAGGGCTCGACCTTGAGCTGCTTGGAGCGGGCGAAGGCCAGAAGCTGGGCGGTGAGGCGCGAGCCCCGCTCGGTCGCCTCGATGGCGTTCTCGGCCAGTTGCTGGACCTTCACCACGTCCGCCGCCCGCCGCTTGATCAGCTCCAGGGAGCCCTGCACCGCCTGCAGCAGGTTGTTGAAGTCGTGGGCCATCCCCCCGGACAACTGGCCAAGAGCGTCCATCTTCTGGGATTGCAGCAGGGCCTGCTCGGAGCGCTGGCGCTGCGCCTTCTCGTTCTGCAGCTCGGCGATGGCCAGGTCGCGCTCGGCGATGCTCCGGCGAAGCTCCTCGTTCACCGCCCGCAGGGCGGCCGGGGAGGGGAGGCTGACGGCCAAGGGGATCAGCGTCCAAAGGGCGATCGCCGTGCCAATCGAGGCCACCGCGGTCACCGCCTTCACCAGGGCTTCCAGGCCGTAGTCGGGCCGCCAGAGGGTCCAGATCCCCATCAGGTGGGTGAAGCCGCAGGCGGTGATGAAGAGCGCGAAACACATCACCATCCAGCCGAACGGAACATCGCGCCGCTTGTGGATGATCACCCCGAGCGCGGCCGGGATCGTCATGTAGGCCGCGAAGATCAAGGCGTCGGAAACCACGTGCGTCCACAGGAGCTCCGGCCGCCACAGCAGGCAAAATCCGTGCGGCGAAAGCGTGTGCGTATCCAGCAGACGCGAAAGGTACTCCAGCATCACCCCCTCCCCCGAGTTGGTGTTCGGAAAAGTGGGCCGCTGCGCGGCCCCGATCAATGTGGCGCCCCGCCTCCGTTCGTGAGCGGGCCGAGGCCGGTCGCCGCCGATCCGGCGGTGGATGCGGCCCGCCTGCAACTCAAGTGGGGGCTTGGCGGTTTATAAGGTCAGTTCCCTTGTACGGCGGCGCGAGGCTAAGTCCCGCGCCGCCCCTAGATAAGGAAGAGACGATGAAAAAAGCTTTTGCGGGGACGGCGATTATCGCGTTGACGGCGTCGATCGGCTTGGCGGGAGTGGTCGCCCCGACCCTCGCGTCCGCTCAACCCTATTACAACGGGCGCGATTACAACGACTATTGCCAGCACAGGCGGGCCGGCAACGCCGTGGCGGGAGCGATCATCGGCGGCGTGGCCGGCGCGGCGATCGGCAGCGCGGCCAGCGGTCACCACAACAACGGCGCCGGCACGGCGGTCGGAGCCCTGGCCGGCGGTTCGGTCGGGGCCGGCATCGGGGCCGGTTCCACCCACTGCTACAACCACGACACCTACTACGACCGCGGCTATCCCTATGACGACCGCGGCTACTACGACCGGAACGGCTACTACGACCGCGAGCCCGGCTACCACGGGCGTCCGTACGGCGGCGACTACGACGACGACGATCGCTGACGGGAGGCCCGCGCCGTAGGTGGCGGCAGGGGCTGGAAGGCCGCCCACGACTGACGGGCTTCGCGCCTGCAGGCCGATGGACGGGCGGGGCGAACGGCGCCAAGACATGGCGGAAGATGATCCGCAATTGCTTCGGCGCGGCCCTGGCGGCATGGATCCTCGCGCTTGCCGGGCCGGCCGCGGCGGACGAGGGGATGTGGCCCTTCGACCAGGCGCCGGTCGTCCAGGTGCGCCGGACCCTGGGGGTGACGCTCGACTCGCGCTGGCTCGACCACTTGCGGGCCGCCTCGGTGCGCCTGACCAGCGGCTGCTCCGGCTCGATCGTCTCACCCGAAGGGCTGGCGCTCACCAACCATCACTGCACCTTCGCCTGTCTGGAGCACCTTTCGGGGCCGGGCCGCGACCTGGTCCGCGACGGATTCCAGGCCGACCGGCGCGGTGAGGAGGCGCCCTGTCCAGGGCTGGGCGCCGAGATCCTGGTGTCGATCAAGGACGTCACCAGGGCGGTCTTCGAGGCCGGCCGCGGCAAGACGGGCGGGGCCTACGCCGACGCCCGCCAGACGGCGATCGCCGACGCCGAGCGGGCGGCCTGCGGGGCCGACCGGCGCTATCGCTGCCAGGTGGTGAGCTTCTACGACGGCGGCCTCTTCAAGATGTACAAGTACCGGCGTTACGACGACGTGCGGCTGGTCTTCACCCCGGAGTTCCAGACCGGCTTCTTCGGCGGCGATCCCGACAACTTCAATTTCCCCCGCTACGATCTCGACTGCGCCTTCCTGCGGCTCTACGACCGCGGCCGCCCCGCGGCGACGCCCGACCACCTCGACTGGTCCACCAGCCCTCCCGGCGCCGGCGAGCCGGTGTTCGTGGCGGGAAGCCCGGGGGTCACGGAACGGCGCCTCACGGTCGCCCAGTTCCAGACGCTTCGGGACGTGGCCGTGCCGCTGCTCCAGGCCCAGAACGCCGAGCTGCACGAGAGGCTGACGGCGCTGGCCAGCCAGGGGCCGGAAATGCGCCGGATCACCGCCGGCCCGCTGTTTGCGATAGAGAACACCCGCAAGATCCTCGAGGGGCGGCAAGCGGCCCTGGGCGATGCGGCCTTCATGGCCGCGCGCCAGCGCGAGGAGGCGGAGACCAAGGCGCGGCTCGCGGCCGATCCGCAGCTGGCCGCGCAGGTCCGCGACCCATGGACCGAGATCGAGGCGCGCCAGGCGGCCTACG
>Ga0213876_10000410_pt1 | contig 35997 bp, 17 predicted proteins | sample BarmaccomBMRX_R9_FD_160113 | JGI IMG/M metagenome (GOLD analysis project Ga0213876, IMG submission 160113) | Root-associated microbial communities from Barbacenia macrantha in rupestrian grasslands, the National Park of Serra do Cipo, Brazil - RX_R9 | ecosystem: Host-associated > Plants > Roots... | reverse complement strand
GCTCGGCACGTCGCTCCTCAGGGTTCGACGCCACCTTCCGCGCCGAGGATGCGCGGCTGCCGCACGTAGCCGAACGGCCCTTCGCCCCGCCAGGCGCGGCCGTCCGGGTAGCGCAGCTCGATGCCGGCGAGCGCGTCCGGCTCGGCGAGGAGCATGTTGACGCCCATCACGACGTTGCCGAACTTCGCCGCCGCGGCCGCCGTCAGGACGAAATGGGTGGTCGCGCCGCAGCGCGGGCAGAAGCGCACCTCGGCATTGGGCTGCACCTTGTCCGCCCGGCAATAGCCCTTGGTCTCACCCGCGACCGTCACCTCGGACGGCTGGAAATAGCCCCAGCGCGCGCCGGTCTTGCTGCACAGCGTGCAGTTGCAGGCGTGGATGAAGTCCGGCCGCTTGGCGAGCGTGAGGCGGATGTCGCCGCAGAGGCAGGAGAGGGTCGGCATCGGCCGCGGATATAACAGCTCGCTCGGCGCCGGACAGGCTTGCGCGTCGGCCGGCGCCGGGTCATCCTCCCCGCCACGCGAGGGGAGGGGCTCTGCTGGTCGAGGCGCAGGATCTCGAGGCGATAGGGACGGCGTTCGGTTGCGCCGGCGAGACGGCGGCGCGGATCGGCGGGCGCGGACGGGTCCGTCACTATGCGCCGCGTGCCTCTCTCGTGCGGCAGGGCGACCGCTCGGCCACCGCCTTCCTGATCGTGCTCGGCCGCGCCCATGCCCTGCTCTACGGCGCCGACGGGCAGCTGGTCCTGCTCCACGATTATGGGCCCGGCGATCTCTTCGGGGCGCTCGGGGACCCCGGCGGCGGCGAGGAGGAGGCCGACGTCGTCGCCGTCGAAGCGGTGCGCGCCTTCCTGCTCGAGGCGGCGGCGCTGGTCGAGCTCGCGGAACGGCACGGGGCGATCGGCCTCGCCTTGTCGCGGCTGCTGCTCAGGCGCCTGCGGGCGACCGCGGCCCGCGTGTACGAGCGCTCGGCTCTCTCCGCGCCGGGCCGGGTGGCCGCCGAGCTGCTGCGCCGCGCGCGGGCCGGGGACGGCATGGCCATTCGCCCCGCGCCCGTCATCGCGGAGCTGGCGCTCAAGGTCGGGACGACGCGGGAGACGGCGTCGCGGACGGTGAGCGCGCTCGAGCGGCGGGGAATCGTGCGGCGCGATGCCGGCGCGCTGGTCGTCGTGGCGCCGGGGCGGCTCGAGGCGGAGCTCGTCTAACCAGTCCACACCGCCATGATGGCGTAGAGCTCGACCGGTTCCTCTCCGGGCGCGGCGGCGAGCTCGCCGACCAGTTCGGTGCGCAGCCCCGTCTCGCCGGCGGCGGCGAGCGCGGCGGCGAAATCGGCGGTGACGCAGACGACGCCCGCCGGCGCCGACGCGGCCGCGCCGGCGGCGAGCGCGGCGGGGTCGCCGACGATGCGCGGCGCGGCGGCGAAGGGATCCGCGATCGGATCGGCGATGCCGTAATGGCCGCCCACCGCCTCTTCCCGGGCGGCGAGCGCGAGCGCCGCGCGGGCCGCCTCGGCGGGCGCCGCATAAGCGAGCAGGATCTCGCGGCCGGTGAACCACGGACCGAGGCGCGGCGGGGGGCCGGCGGCGATCGAAGCAGCGGCGGCGGCGAGGCGCGCCTCGACCTCCGCTCCCGGCGCCACGGCGACGGCGAGGAGGGCGTGGCGCGCGTGCGGCGCCGGCATGAGCGGCGGCGCGGGGGCGGTCTCGCGCGGGGCGGCGAGGCGGCGCTCGCGCCACGGCCCCGCGGCCGGCGAGGGTCTTTCCTCCGGCGCCACCAGCAGCCGCACGGCCTCGCTTTCCAGCCGCCGGGCGTTGAGCGCCGCCGCGCCCATCGCCACCTCGTCGCCGAGCGCGACCATCTCGGCGTCGGGCGGCGCGGCGGCCGGGCGGACGGTGCGCACCGTCTCTGCCCTGGCGAGCAGCGCGTCATAGCGCCGCCGCCAGCCCCTGCCGAACGGATCGACCGACACCGCGGCGAACGCCTCCGGCCCGCCCGGCAGCACCGCATGCAGTTCGGCCCCCCGCGCCACCAGCGCCTCGGCGACGATGATGTCGGCGCCGGCGGCGAGCGCCCCATAGCCGAAATGCACCTTCTCCTCGTCGAGGATCGCGGCGATCCGGTCCTCGAGATGCGCCCTCCGCGCCACCCGCGCGTCGAACGACATATGGCCGGCGAAATGGAGCGAGCGCGGGGGGCGATGCGCGTCGAGCCAGGCGGCGTCGCGTCCCTGCTCGGCGAGGATGAGGGCGAATTGGCGGAGGGTCGAGGCATGGTCCTCCCAGGCCCGCGGGGCGAGCGCGACCGCCTCGGCGAGGGCGGCGCGGGCCTCCGCCTCGCGGTCGAGGAGGAGCAAGGCCTCGGCGCGGGTGGCAGCGAGCCAATAGGGAGTCTCGGGCTCGTCGGGATTCGCCTCGAGGCTGGCCAGGACCTCACGGGCGTAAGCGGCGGCCTGGCCGGGCTCCCCGGCGAGGAGCGAGAGGGAGGCAGCGTTGATCAGGGGGTAGGTCCCGTCCGAGGCGGCCGCTGCGCGATACCAACGGACCGCCTCGCGCAACGCAGCCCTCCGCTGCGATCCCGACAGGGCAAGCGCGCTGTCCTTCAGCAGTCGTCCCTTCAGTAACAGTTCCGCCGCCTGAGTGGACGCGGGCAGGGAATCAAGGATGCGTCTCGCCTGTGCGTTCGCCCCGGCGCGGGTCAGGGCAAGGACCTTCGGCAGCGACTCGGATGTGCCGCTCAAGTCAGGGCCCTCCCAACACGGGCGCTTCCGACATCGCTCATGTATGGCCGCCGGGGTAGCCAACATCGGGATCGAATACGAAAGGAATCAGCCGTAGGTCACCGTTGGCGGCCCGCTGTCTCAGGTTTAAGTAGATATTGAAAGCTGTTCTGGGTTGCGGGCGGTTTTGGTCCTGGAGGTCGCTTTCACAGTCTGCCGCGAAAGCTGTCACTTGGCAATATGCGTGGAGGTCCGGTCTTTCTGCTACCGTCGTGGTACGGAGGATTGGATCGTCCACCCACGCGCACCGCCCGTATGTGTAATATCTCTCTCTGCCATCCGCTATCGTAACGGCATCCAGACCCTCGCTGGCAAACTGCAGATTGGCATCCGCTATGACTATAACGATATAAATATTCTCGTTGCTCCTAATTGAGAGGCTCGTCGTGTCAGGAGTTGGGTCAGGTTCCTGCATTGGCTCCCATGGAATGTGGATTACGTTCAAGGCCATATTTCTAAGGTAATCCTCGATGGTTACACCTTGATCCATATCGAAAATGTACTTGCCGGTGTAGCCAACGACCGTATCTCCGGCAGGGTCGCTCCAAAGGTCGAGTCTAAACGCCGCAATCTTGCGCGGCGTGCGGACGGGATTCTTGTCAAGTGCATGGGTTGCACGAGCCAACACGGTGCGGACGTTCATTTCGATTCTCCTTTGCCTGATGGCGTATTCGCAATCCGGGTCTGCCACGCGCGCCAGCGTCGATTGGCGGGGTCGAGGGCAGTCAGGTGGTCGGCGAGGATTTGCGCCTGCTTTCGGTAGGTCTCGCCCTCCGCGGCCCTTCCGTTGGCCGAAAGGAACTCAGCGGTCGTCATGAGCGCACGCATCAGTTGATCCTGGACGTCGGCCTCGCCCGGATAGCGATCCCCTAGCCGCTGAAGCTCGCCAAGGTAGGCGCGTTGCGAGGCTTCGGCGCGAGCAATGTTGCCGACGCCGGCCCACGCGGCGGAGGCCCAGGCGTAGCGGTTCGCGACATCCTGAACCGGCTTGCGCTCGCGAGGACGAAGGCGCCGAACCCGCTCCATGTCGGCGAGCGAACGAAGGCATTGCGGCAGCGCCGCGCGCGGCGCCTTGCGAGCGAGATAGAGCGTGCAGAGATTGCCCTCTGCATATGCGAGCTCCCGCACCCAATCCGCCTTGGCGGCGTCGAGCGCGGTGAGCCGCTTCGCAAGGCGCTCGTAGCCGAGCCAATGAAGGCCCGCGCGGGCCCAGTCGTCTTTCAGATAGCCGGCATAGCCGACCCAATATTCGCTCTGCGCGTGCGCGTAGATCCGCTGCGGATCGCGCGGCTCCGCTCCGAGGAGCGCGGACGTCGTCCGATAAGCCTCGGCGGCATCGGCCTCGAGCTGATCGGGGCGACCGAGCTGATCGTCGTCTTCCGCCATGGTCTGCAGGATGCGGGCGCGCCGCTCCAGCGCGTCCGCGTCCAGTTTGGCCAAGTCCTGCCGATGATAATGGTCGAGCGCCCGGCCGTTGACCGCCTGCATGGCGTCGAGCCGGCCCACCCCCTTCAGCCTGTCGCGCAGATCCGTCAGCATGAACTCGACAAGTCCTTCCGCTTCGGCCCGCTGGCGCTGCGCCTCGCGGCGCGCCTGGAGGGCAACGAGGGTCAACACGGCCATCGCTACGACCGCCGCCAACGCCACACCCGTGACGGCCGTCACGCGGCGCAATCTTCGTTGCGCGTCGCGCTGGACGAGGGCGTCGAGGCCGACGCCGGAGAGGCCGGCGACGAGCTTCAGGAAGCCGAGCCGGCGGCCGTCGCGGCCGGGCCGCAGGTCGGCGGCGAGCGGCTCGACGCCGCCGGCGCAGAGCGGCGGCGGGAAGGCCTCGGCGGGCTCGCCCTCCAGGATCGCGGCGATGATCGGGCGGCCGGGGTGGAGGGCGCGGAAGGTCTCGATCTCCTTCCCCACCCACGGCGAGGCCGCGGCGGCGGGCGAGCAGAGGATGACGAGCGTGTCGGAGACGGCGAGGGCGGCGCGGACGCGTTCGCTGAGGTCGTCGGCGGCGGGAAGCTCCTCGCGGTCGCGGAAGATCGGCGTCAGGCGCGCCGGCACCGGCCCGCGCTCGCCTTCGCCGCCGACCAGCCGGCGCGGCAGGCGATAGGATTCGAGCCGGCGGTGGAGCGCGCGCGCGGCGGCGGCGTCCCTGTGGCTGTAACTCAGGAAGGCGACGTAGCGCCTCTCCGGTGCACGCGCGTCCGACCCGGCCATCCGCACCCCCCTGCGGCCCAGAAGCGGCGAGTGTAGCCCATTGCCTCGAAAGGGGAAGCGGGTTCGTCGCGCGGGGCCGGCGGAGAGGGGCGGGGGCGGCGAAGTTGACGCTCTCGCGGCCCGGTCCTATCCGCCGCGTCGCGAAGGAGAGGCGTGTGAGCGAGCGGCGGGACTATGACGACCGGGACGGGTTCATCTGGTTCGACGGCAAGCTCGTGCCGTGGCGCGAGGCCAACATCCACGTTCTTACCCACGCCCTCCATTATGCCTCCTCGGTGTTCGAGGGGCAGCGCATCTACGGCGGCGAGGTGTTCCGCCTCACCGATCACAGCCGCCGGCTCAAGCGCTCGGCCGCCCTGCTCGGCATGGAGCTGCCGTGGAGCGTCGAGGAGATCGACGCCGCCTGCCGCGAGGTGGTCGCGGCGAACGGCATGGATGACGGCTACATGCGCCCGCTCGCGTGGCGGGGCTCGGAGCAGATGGGCGTGACCGCGCTCGACGTCCCCGCCCACCTCGCGATCGCCTGCTGGCCGTGGGGCGCCTATTTCGGCGAGGAGGCGATCCTGAAGGGGCTGCGGCTCGACATCTCGCCGTGGCGGCGGCCGGCACCCTACACGGCCCCGACCGAATCGAAGGCGTCGGGCCTCTACATGATCTGCACGCTCGCCCGGCTGGAGGCGGAGCGGAAGGGCTATGACGACGCGCTGATGTTCGACTGGCGGGGGCAGGTGGCGGAGGGCACCGGCGCCAACGTCTTCTTCGTCAAGGACGGCGCGCTCCACACGCCCACGCCGGACTGCTTCCTGAACGGCATCACCCGCCAGACCGTGATGGACCTCGCCCGCCGCCGCGGCATCGAGGTGGTCGAGCGGGCGATCTGGCCCGAGGAGCTCGAGGGGTTCGAGCAATGCTTCCTGACCGGCTCGGCGGCCGAAGTGACCCCGGTCAACGCGGTCGGCCCTTGGCGGTTCGAAGTGGGCGACCTCACCCGCCAGTTGCGCAAGGACTATCTCGACCTCGTCAACCGCCGGCTGGCGAACGACTAGAGCCTGATCGTCCGAGGTCGAAGCGCTTCGCGCTTCGGCCGATGGCGTGAATCAGGCTCTCCATTCATAAGCGAGACCAGATTCACGTTTCAGGCAGTTCAGCCTGAAAGATCTTGGTCTAGCCCTTTCGCAGCGCGCGGCGACCGCTATAAGCCGCCCGCGCCTGCTGGGGCGTCGCCAAGTGGTAAGGCACCGGTTTTTGGTACCGGCATTCGCAGGTTCGAATCCTGCCGCCCCAGCCAGTTTTCCTGCTCATTGCAGAACTCGATCCGCAGGCGGCTGGTCAGCCGGAGCTCGGCGGCAGACGGTGGATCCTTGCACCCGGGCAGGCGGGGGGCTAGTTGGTGTAACCGGTTACATCAGGAGCGCTGGTGCAGGAAGCTGCGCGGAGGTCGGGCATCGAACGCCGCAGGGTGACGATCCGGGACGTCGGACGCGCCGCGGGCGTCTCGGTGGCGACGGTCTCGCGCGCGCTGAACGGCAGCGAGAGCGTGACCCTCGAGACTCGCGCCCGCGTGCAGCGCGTGGCGAAGGAGCTGGATTTCGTGCCGCACGCCGGCGCGCAATCGCTTTCGCTGCAAAGGACCGACACGATCGGAGTCATCCTTCCGGATCTCCACGGCGAGTATTTTTCCGAGCTCATCCGCGGGCTGGATCTGGGCGCGCGCAATTGCCGGCGAAACCTGCTCCTCTCCGCTTCGCACGGCGACATTTCGGAAGCGATCGGGGCGCTGCGCACGATGCGCAGCCGCGTCGACGGTCTCGTCGTCATGTCGCCCTTCACCGACGGCGATCTCCTGGTCGACGCGGTCAACGGCGCGGTTCCGCTGGTCCTGCTGTCGACGCGCGCGAGCGCGGGTGCGGATGCAGCGTTCGGCGTCGACAATCGCGCCGGCGCCGCGGCCGTCACCCGCCACTTGCTCGACGAGGGGCATCGGCCGATCGCCTTCATCGGCGGACCCGCCGACAATCTCGATGCGCAGGAGCGACTGCGCGGCTTTCGTGAGGCGCACGTCGAGGCAAGGGTGAAGCCGGGACCGGTACTGCGGGGCAATTTTCGCGAGGAATCGGGCTTCAGCGCCGGGCTGCTGCTCCTTCAGAAAAGGCTTCCGGATGCGGTCTTCGCCGCCAACGATGCGATGGCGCTCGGCTGCCTGCAGGCGTTGCGCGAGGCCGGGGTGCGCATTCCAGAGGATGTCGCGCTCGCCGGCTTCGACGATATTCCGCTGGCGCGGTTCCTCGACCCGCCGCTGACCACGGCCGGGGTTCGGATTGCCGAGATCGGCAGGCAGGCGGTCGAGTGCTGCGTTGGCCTGGGCGAAGGCAGAGCAACGGCTCCGACCCAGAACCTCTTCGCGCCGACGCTCGTCGTCCGCGCCTCATCGCTCAACAGAAGGAGGGCGGGCCCGCCGCCTTCTCCAACAGGAGGGACGACATGATGACCAGGAAGACACGGGCCCGCACGATGCTGCGCGCGGCGCTGCTCGCAGGCGCGCTCGGCTTGTCGGCGCCGGCCTTCGCCCAGCTCACCACGGCGACGATTCGCGGCACGGTCGGGGCGGCCGCCGCGCAGGGAACGACGGTGACCGCCGTCAACGTCGAGACCGGCTTTCGTGTCACCGCCCAGGCGGGGCCTGACGGAACCTATGTTCTCTCGGGACTGCGGCCCGGAACCTACGACATCAGCGCGCCGGGGTCGGCCACCCAGCGCGTCGTCGTTTCGGTCGGTCAGACGGCGACCCTGGATCTCGGCGCCCCGGCCGCGGCGCAGGGGACGCCGGAGACCCCCGGATCGGAAGGCGCGGCAATCGTCGTCACCGGCACCCGCCTCGCGGAGACCCGCACCTCCGAGGTCGCGACCAACGTCACCCGCGAGCAGATCGAGAACCTGCCGCAGAACAACCGCAACTTCCTGAACTTCGCCGCCCTCGCCCCCGGCATCCGGGTGCTGCAGACGGACTTCCGCCAGACCTTCTCCGGCGGCGGAGTCGGGGCCGACCCGAACGGCGACAGCTTCGGCGGACCGCAGGTCAACGTCTTCATCGACGGCGTCAGCCTGAAGAGCAACGTCAACCAAGGCGGCATCGTCGGCCAGGACGTCAGCCGCGGCAATCCCTTCTCGCAGCTCGCGGTCCAGGAGTTCCGCGTCGAGACGTCGAACTACAAGGCCGAATATGAGGACGCGGGCACCGCGATCATCACCGCCGTCACGAAATCGGGCACCAACCAGCTGCACGGCGAGGCGTTCGGCACCTATCAGGACCAGAGCCTGATCGAGCGCGACTATTTCCAGAAGAAGAATAACCAGCCCAAGGCACCGATCAAGCGCTACCAGTACGGCGCCGCGCTCGGCGGTCCCATCATCAAGGACAAATTGTTCTTCTTCTTCAACTACGAAGCCAACCGGCAGGACCGCAACTCGGCCGTGAATCCGGGCAACGCGCCGGCGACTGCCGTCGCCCAGATGGGCTTCGACCCCAACACCTATCGCGGCACCTTCGTCAGTCCGTTCCGCGAGCATCTCGGCTTCGGCAAGCTCACCTGGCAGATGGCGCCGAACTCCGTCCTCGAAGTCTCCGGCAGCATCCGCAAGGAATCGGATCTGCGCGACTTCGGCGGCCAGGCGGCGCGCGAGCGCGGAACCTTGGTCCACAACGACGTCTACACCGGCAAGGTCGCGCACACCTATACCGGCGACGGCCTCGTCAACGAGGCGACCTTCGACTATCTGAAGTCGAACCTGCGCTTCGGCGCCGACTTCTCCGCCGGCTTCGGCCGCATCTACGACGGCGTCATTCAGGTCGGGGGCCGCGCCGATTTCCAGCAGGTCGAGCAGGAAAGCTTCACGCTCCGCGACAATTTCAGCCTCACCCACTTGCGGTGGAACGGCGAGCATCTCGTCAAGATGGGCTTCAAGGTGTCGCGTCAGAACTACCATGTCGGCGGCTCGGGGCCGAACGCCAACCCCCAGTTCGAGTTCTCGGTGGACCCGAGCCGCAACCTCGACTTTTCGCTGCCGGCACAGGTCAACTTCGGCGGCGGCAACCCCAATGTGAAGGCGAGCACCACCCAGATCGGGCTGTTCCTCCAGGACGATTGGGCGGTGAACAGGAACCTCCTGATCAACGCCGGCATTCGCTGGGACTATGATTCCAATGCGAAGAACAACAGCTTCGTCACTCCGCCTGCACAGGTGGCGGCGCTGCGCGCACTCGGCGCAGATCCCCGCGTCCAGGGCGGCTTCTTCAACGTCAACGATTACATCTCGACCGGGCATCGCAAGGCCGAGATGCACGACTTTGCGCCGCGCCTCGGCTTCTCCTATGACGTGTTCGCCGACCACCGCACCGTCTTCTTCGCCGGCGTCGGGCGCTATTACGACCGGGCGATCTTCCGGAGCGCCGCGGAAGAGACGTTGCTCTCGCAATACCGCTCCGGCCAGCTTCTCTTCTCGAAGGACGGCCTGCCGCGCAACGGCCAGCCGACGATCAAATTCCAGCCAGCCTACCTCACGCCCTCGGGATTCCAGGCGTTGCTGTCCAGCCTCGCCACCGATCCGACGTCGCCGGGAACCAGCGAGCTGCGGGTGATCCCGAACAACTTGAAGACGCCCTACACGGACCAGTTCAGCGTCGGCATCCGCCAGCGGCTCGGCATCTTCCGCACCTCGCTGACTTTCAACCACACGATCGGCAAGAACCAGATCGGATACGCACCGCTGAACCGCTCGCTGGTGCCGAACGCCGGGTCCGGCTTCTACGACTACATCCCGCTCACCAACGGATTCAGCAACGTCGTCGCCGCATTCAACACGCGGCAGACGAAGTACGACGCGCTCTATCTCACCGTCGACAAGCCCTACAGCAAGCAATCGGGCTGGGGCTTCGGCGTCGCCTATACGCACGTCTTCCAGTCCAAGGAGCGCGGCTACGCCTTCAACTTCGACTATCCGAACATCTCGGCCGACCCCTTCTACCCCAATGCGGGTTACGAGAAGGACCGGGCGGTGATCAACGCCATCGTCGACCTGCCCTGGTCGATCAAGCTGTCGGGGCTCGCGACGATCGGTTCCGGCCTTCCCTTCAACGTCATCGACGCCAGTCAGGGATTCCAGCCGGGCAAGATCAAGATCGGCTATTTCAACCACCTGCCGATGTTCGTGCAGGTCGACCTCCGGCTGCAGAAGGCGATCCGCTTCGGCGAGGGCAGGGAGATCACCCTGTCGGCCGAGGTGTTCAACCTCTTCAACCGGGCGAATTTCGGCGGGGCGGATAATTTCTTCGGCCCCGGGGACGACCCGACGGTGGTGCGCCCGAACTCGCTTGCCGGCCCGCCGCGCAGCTTCCAGTTCGGCGCCGCGATCCGGTTCTGACGAAGAAGGCGGCCGTTCGTGCGGCCGCCTCTTTCGCCTTCTTGAACAAGGTGGACGTCAAAGACGTGATCAGCCGGCGCGCCTTCGTGCAAGCAGCGGCCGCCGCCGCGGCCCTCCCCGGTCGCGGCGCGAATGCGGGCGCCAGGCGCGCGGGCTTCCTGGAGGATCTCCAGCGCCGCACGTTCCGCTTCTTTTGGGACACGACCAATCCCGCGAACGGGCTCGCTGCGGACCGGTGGCCGACCAAATCCTTCGCCAGTATCGCGGCGACGGGGTTTGCGCTGACCGCTCTCGCCGTTGGCGAGACGCGCGGGTTCGTCGCGCGCGCGCAGGCCGCACGGCGCGCTTTGACGACCTTGCGCTTTCTCCATGACGCGCCGCAGGGCGATTCCGCGGCAGGGATGACCGGTTATCGCGGCTTCTTCTACCACTTTCTCGATCCCGCCACCGGCCGGCGCTTCGGCCGCACCGAGGTGTCGACGATCGATACCGCGTTGCTCCTCGCCGGGGCGCTGACGGCGAAGCAGCATTTCGACCGCCCCGGCGAGAAGGCGATCGGAGAATTCGCAGACGCCCTGCTCGCGCGGGTCGACTGGGCTTGGGCAATGCCGCGGCGGCCCCTGATCGCGCTTGGCTGGCATCCGGAGAGCGGTTTCCACCCGCAGGACTGGACGGCGTACAACGAGGCGATGCTGCTCTATCTGCTCGCGCTCGGCGCGCCGGAGCAGCCCGCGCCGGCGGAAAGCTGGAGCAGCTGGCTCAAGCCGGCGGAGAGCCACTGGCGGACCGTCGAGGGCATACCGCACCTCGCCTTCCCACCCCTCTTCGGCCATCAGTACAGCCACGTCTGGATCGACTTTCGGGGGATAAGGGACAGCTTCTGCCGTACCCACGGACTCGATTATTTCGAGAACAGCCGGCGCGCCGTCCGCGCCCAGCAGCTTTACGCCGTCCGCAATCCGCTCGGGTGGAAGGGCTATGACGCCCGCCAATGGGGTCTCACCGCCTGCGACGGGCCGGCGGACGTGACGCTCGGCGGCCGCGCCTTCCGTTCCTACTCGGCGCGCGGGCCGGGGGAGTTCGACGACGGGACCATCGCGCCGACGGCGGCGGGCGGCGCGATTCCGTTCGCTCCGGAAATCTGCCTCCCAACGCTCGAGGCGATGGCGACGCGCCACGGTCCCGCGCTCTACGACCGCTACGGGTTTGCCGACGCTTTCAACCCGAGCTTCGACGGGGTCGTCGCCACGCCGTCCCGCGGGAAGGTCATTGCCGGCCACGGCTGGTACGACAGCGACCGCCTCGGCATCGACCAGGGTCCGATCCTCGCGATGGCCGAAAACCACCGCAGCGGGCTCCTGTGGCGCCTGATGCGGGGCGAGCCGGTCATTCGCCGCGGGCTCGAGCGGGCGGGGTTCGAGGGGGGCTGGCTCGCGTGACGAAGGACAGGCTAGGAAGACAGACGGGGGTGAGCGTTATGGAGCCACAGGGGCTGACCAGACGTGCGATGCTGAAGCTCGCCGGGACGGCGGCCATTGCCGCGCGTCCTGCGATCGGCCTTGCCCTCGGTGCGTCGTCGAGCGCGCTAACCGGCGACGTCGAAGCTCTCCTCGCCAAAATGACGATCGAGGAGAAAGCGGGCCAACTGACGCTGATGGCGTCAGCCCGTGGTGGCGCGGCGGCGAGTGCGCTCAATCCGCTCAACCGGAACGAAAGCGAGCAGCAACTCGCCGCGGCGCGGGCGGGGCAGCTGACCGGCATCTTCAACGGCGCCGGCAGCGAGTGGCACCAGGCGCTCCAGACGGCGGCGCTGGAGAGCCGTCTCAAGATCCCGCTCCTGTTCGCGGCGGATGTGATCCATGGCTTTCGCACGGTCTTCCCGGTTCCGCTCGGGGAGGCGGCGAGCTTCGAGCCGGCGCTGGCGGAGCGCACCGCCCGGGCCGCGGCGGTGGAGGCGGCGGCCGCCGGGATCGCCTGGACCTTCGCGCCGATGGTCGACATCGCGCGCGATGCGCGCTGGGGCCGTAGCGTCGAGGGCGCCGGCGAGGACGTTCTCCTCGGCCGCCTGTTCGCCGCGGCGCGGGTGCGCGGCTTCCAGGGCGCGGCGCTCGACCGCGACGACAGCGTCGCCGCCTGTGCCAAGCATTTCGCGGCCTACGGCGCCGCCGAGGCGGGCCTCGATTATAACGGCGCCGATGTGTCCGAGCGGACGTTGCGGGAGGTCTATTTCCCGCCGTTCCAGGCGGCGCTCGAAGCGGGGGCAGGCACGGTGATGGCCGCTTTCAACGAGATTTCCGGCATACCCGCCACCGCCAACCACTGGTTGCTGAGCGACGTCCTGAGAGGCGAGTGGAATTTCCGCGGCCTCGTCGTCTCGGACTATACGGCCGACGAGGAGTTGATCGCGCACGGCTTCGCCGAGAATGGCCGCGAGGCCGCCCGGCTCGCCTTCCTCGCCGGCGTCGACATGAGCATGCAGAGCGGCCTCTACCTGCGCCACCTCCCGGCCTTGGTGCGGGATGGCGCGGTGCCGCTCGCCCGCCTCGACGAGGCCGTGCGACGGGTCCTCGCTCTAAAGGCGCGGCTCGGCCTCTTCCGGGCGGCGTTCGGCCGCATCGTGCCGGCGCGCGAGCGCGAGCGCGTGCGGACAGCGGAAGCGCTGCGCCTGGCGCGGGAGGCGGCGCGTCGGTCCGTGGTGCTGCTCAAGAACGAGCGCGACCTGCTGCCACTGCCCAAGATCGGAAGGCGGATCGCCCTGATCGGTCCCTTCGCGGCGGGCGCGCACGATCTCATCGGCCCCTGGAACGTCTATGGCGACGACAAACAGGCGGTGGACCTCGCGACGGGCGTGCGCGCCGCCCTGCGCGATCCCGCGCTGCTCACCGTTACCGCCGGGTGCGGCGTCGAAGAGCCGATAGCGGGCGGCCTCGGGGCGGCGGTCGCGGCGGCCCACGCGGCGGATGTCGTCATGCTCGCGCTCGGGGAGAGCGCGCGCATGTCGGGCGAGGCGCAGTCGCGCACCGCCATCGTCCTGCCCGCGCCGCAGCAGCAGCTCGCGGAGGCGGTGGCCGCGGCCGGCAAGCCGACCGTCGTCGTCCTCAAGAACGGTCGTGCGCTCGCCCTGGAGGGCGCCGTACTCGCGGCCGATGCCATCCTCGTCAGCTGGTTCCTGGGTTCCGAAACGGGAACGGCGCTCGCCGACATTCTCTTCGGCGACCACGCGCCGTCCGGACGCCTGCCGGTCAGCTTTCCGTTCGAGTCGGGGCAGGAACCCTATCATTACGACCATAAATCGACCGGGCGACCGAACCCCCCGGGAGCGCCCGAGGAGTATAAGGCGCACTATCGAACCGCGCCCAATGCCGCGCGCTACCCGTTTGGCCATGGCCTTGGTTATGGCAGGATCGCCTATTCGGACCTCCGGCTCGACAGGGATAAAGTCGCCCCGGGCGGCGCCATCGGCATCAAGGTAACGGTGCGGAACGACGGCGCGCGAGCCGCCGAGGAAGTGGTCCAACTCTACGTCCACGACCGCGTGGCAAGCGTGACGCGGCCGGTCCGCGAGCTCAAGGCGTTCCGTAAGGTCGCGGTCCCCGCGCATGGCGCGGTCGAGGTCGATTTCACGCTGCGCGCCGCGGAGCTGGGCTTCCTTGGGGCCGACACCCGACTTCGGCTCGAGGCCGGCAGCTTCGATCTGTGGATCGGACCATCGGCTCAGGAGGGCCTCACCGCTTCCTTCACGCTGATGGCCTGAGACGGCGGGGGCGCAGCGGGGTGAGTGCGATCGCTGCCGCCGACGCGAGTAGCGCGAGGGCCGGCACCAGCGTCATCGCGGCGGTCAGCGCGGCCAGCGTCTCGGGACGTTGGGGCAGGTTCGGCTGGTAGCCGGCAGCGCTGAGCGCGACGCCCACGAGAGCGGCAGCCGCCCCGAGACTGGCCTTCTGAAGAATCGCCGCGATGCCGAACATGCCGACGTGCCGCCCGGCATTGTCTGCGGTGCCATATTCGATCGCGTCCGGCAGCATCGCCCAATAGCCGAATGCGAATGCCGAAGCGGCCGCCTGGAACAGGATCAGGAACAGGTCCATGGACGCGGCGCTTCGCGGCTGCGCCGCAGCGAAGCCGGCGATGGCGGCGATGCCGACCGCCGCCCCCGCCAGCCACTGGGCGCGAACGCCCCAGCGCGACGCGACGGCCATCCACACCGGCACGAAGCCGACGCCGGCGAGGCCCATCAGCGCCAGCGCTGTGCCGCCGCCCGCTTCGTCGCCGAGCGCATATTTGAAATAATAGAGAGTCGACTTGGTGATCATCGTCACGGCGAGGACGGAGGCGATCATCGCCGCGTTCAACGTGACGAAGGCGCGATTGCGCCATGGCGCGGCATGGAACTTGACGGGGGATCCTTCCAGGTCGCGGGCCCGGAGTGGACGGGGCGCCGCCGCTCGGGCCACCGCGAGCAGGAGCATTGTTGCCGCGCATGCCCATATGGCCGCGGCGGTGAGATATCCCGCGGCGCTCGCCGGCGTTCCCGTAACGGCGCTCGAGATACGCTGGGTGCCGCTCCCGACGATCGTCGCGGCGGCGGCACCGAACAGCATGCGCAGGCCGGCGAGGCGCGCCCGCTCCGGCCCCGAGCCCGACATCTCGGCGAGCAGGGCGACATAGGGAATGTTGGCGGCGGCATAACAGGTCCGAAACGCGAGGTGCACCGCGAGGACGAGGAGGCCGAGGAGGGTGCCGCGTGCCGGCGGCGCCGCATAGAGCAGCAGGAAGCTCACCGCCAGCGGCGCCGCGGCCCAGGCCACGAGGGTGCGCGACATGCTGTGAGGGCCCGTCCCGCGGTCCGCCAGCAGGCCCACCAGCAGTCCGACCAGCCCATCCCATACCAGCCCCGCGAAGTAGATGAGGCCGGCGAGATAGGGGGCGAGCCGGAGCACGTCCGTGTCGAAGAATAGGAGGTACAAGGTCGCCGACTGCCAGTAGAGGTTGCATGCGAAATCGCCGCTGGCGAGGAGCGCGGCCCTTCCCCAGCCGAGCCGCTTACCCGCGGGCCGTTCAGAAGCCATGCAATCTCCTACCGCCGTCCGCGAATGTCGGGAATGCTACCCCACCCGCAAGACCCACGCCCGCCCATGCCCCTCCGGTCACACGCGAGCCATGCATTCCACAACCCGAAAGCAACGACGGGCGCACAGCCTCCGTCATGGCGACCGCGGCGCTGCCATCCCCAGCAGGGGCCGGCCCGAGAGAAGAGGGTCCGGTCGCGGTCATTTCTGGCCGATCCCTCGAGCGCCGCTTGCAGTCATCGGCAGGGCCGTGGGAGCCCAATGGCGCAGCGGCCGCTTCGGATCGAGGCGGTCATTTACGGGGTGCGCCGCTCCTTGGCCGATGGACGGCGGACTGCGGCGCGGAGTGAAACGGCGGCTTGAGTGGTCGTGAGGCCGGCGGGGACGGCGAGGCGCACGGCCTCACCACGAGCCCTTTGCGGTCCTTGGGAACGGTGCTTACGCTCCCTACCGCGCGAAGGGCGACGGCCGGGGCCGCTACCGGGTCTTCGACGAGGACATGGACGCAAGGATCAAGTTCCGGCGAACGATCGAGGAGGATCTGCGGCGCGCGCGCGCCGGCGGTCGAGCTCGATCCGGCCGAGGTCGAACTCGAGGCCATGCCCGACATTACGCCGGATGCGGTGTCGATCGATTCGGAGCCGGTCACTTCGCGCGCCCCGAGCCTCTTCGAGCGGATGGCGGAAGCCGCGCGCTCCGGCCAGGTCCACGCCGTGCTCGCCGCCGATGCCGCGGCGCGCCGGGCCGCCGCGCCCGACCGGCTACGGGTCGCCTGACCAGTTCCCGAGCGGCACACAGAGGGGCCTTACGGCGTCGAGCCCCGTCGGGGCGCCAGCCGCCGCTCAGGCGGGCTCGGCCTGCGACATCCTTTGCACGAGCGCGCCGTCCTCGATCTCGGCGCATTGCAGGGCCCAGTCCCCCGTCACCACGCCCTTCGAATTGAGCAGGTGCCCGTCGAGGCCGGTGGCGATTTGGGCCGACGTCGCGATGTGATGGTGGCGACCGACGCCTTCCATCGGCTCGACCGAGACGATCTCGACGGGACCGCCTTCGGCCGAGGTCAGCCGGTCCCGCCCCGGCACCAGCGACGCCGCGCGGGCGAGCCTGCCACCGGCGAGCAGGAAGACGTGGTCGGCGGTCACGGCGAGGGCGGCCTCGCCGCTCGCCAGCCGGTAGCGGACCAGCACCATCGCCGGCCCCTCTTCCTCCCCGGTTTCGGCGCCGTCGCTGAACTCGACCGGGCGCGCGCTCCAGTCGAGATCGCCGCCGGCCGCGAGCACCTGGTCGCCGACGCGGAAATCCTCGACCGGCCTCGCCTCGCCGTCGGGGACCGCGACCGGCCGATAGGAGGCGACGTCACGGCAGCAGCAATAGCAAAGCTCGCCCCGCGGCCCGTAGACCGGGACGGGAGAATCGGGACCGTAGGGGCACGGCTTCTGCGGCGGATAGGGCGGCAGGCAGTTGCAGAACGCATGGACGTGTCGGCCCATCTGCGCGCACAGCGATTCGTCGCACAGCTTCGCCTTGGGATCGAGCTTCCGCGCATTTTCCAGGCATTTCCCACGATCGCTCATATTTCCCTCCCATCGCTCCTCGACTCGCCTTCGTGCCGGCGGCTGCTCAGCTTCGGGCCGGCTCGCCCCAGCGCGTGTAGCCCGGCCGCTCGGGATGCCGGTCGGGACAGGCCTCGGTCGACATCCGCGCCTTGCGCTGCACCGGGCAGCCGCACAGGCCGCACACGCCTTTCTCCCCGGACCCGCCGGCGAGGCGGTAGGCCAGGGTCGACGGCGGCTGGCGCAGGTTCGGGCAGGAGGCGCAGGCGTCGAGCCTTCGCTCCTGGGTCTCCGCGTCGGCGTGGGTGAAGCCCGTCGCGCCCCAGCGGGCCAGCGACAGGGCCGCCTTGCCGAGCAGGGCGAAGCCCGACTCGTCGCGCGCCTCCTCGACTTCCGCCGGCGACTCCGGCGGCGCGTATTTCGCGTTCGCGGGATCGTCGAGCAACGCGTTGAGGAAGCCCGGGGCGTTGCGCGACACGAGCAGCCGGTGAGCGAAGGTCGAATCGACCATCGCCCGCCTCAGCACCGCCGCCGGAAGCGGCCGGCCGACTCCCAGAATGTCGCCGAAACGGGCCTGCGCCTCGTCCCAGCTCGACAGAGCGGGCTGCGGCGCTCCGGCCGCGACGGTTTCGGTCAGGGCCTCATGCATCGTCTTTGCTCCAGGTCACCTCGGCGGTGCCGACATTGTTTTCCAGGGTCGATTTGTCGGCGGCGATGACGTTGCGGACCGCCACCTGATAGGCCTCGCCGGGAATCAGCCGGGCGTTCACGGTGACGGCGTCCGGATTGGACTTCACCGGCAGGGCGCTCACCACCTCCGCCTCCGGGTTGAAGACGTAATTCTGCCGGTGCGATGCCGAGGGGAGATCGAGCGGCATGTCGAAGGTGAGCTCGACCGCCACCGGGTCCTCCGGCGTGGTGAGTGGGCCCGCGACGGCGCTGCTCAGGGTGAGATAGGTGATTTCGGGCCCGCCGGCGCAGGGCGGCAGCAGGTCCATGTAGAGGCCGGCGCGGAACGCCTCGAGGCGACAGTCGGTCGACAGGCCGTCGCAGGTCTGGCCGGGCACGCCCTTGCGGTTCTTGGGGTCGATGAGGTCGAACAGCCTTGCGACCCCGTCGACGCCGGGCGGCGCTACCGTCGGGTAGTTGACCGCGGTGAGGACCCCGCGAAGCACGCCCGCGGTGGCGGAATAGTCGGCTTGGCCCTCGCAGGAATATTCGCCGTCGCCGCTCAGCGGCGGGCCGCCGTAGAGATGGCCGAGCTCGTGGGCAAGGATCACCGTCAGGGTGTTGAGGTCGACGCCGTCGGTGCGGACGAGACCGCCGTTCACCACGACGAACGGAACGCCGTAGGTCATCCACGAATAGGCGTTGGGAAGGATCGCACCCCATTCGAGCCGGAAGTTGACGTCCGGGTAGAAGCCCTGGAACAGCCGGAACAGATAGGCGCAGGCGTCCTGGCCGCGGTTCGAGCTGACCGGCGCCTGGACCGAATTGGCGTAGATGTTCTCAGCCTGCTTCTCGGTGACGAAGCGCATCGCATGCTCGGGCACCTGCGACATGCCGCTGGTATAGGGCCTGAACTCGGCGTGGCGGGCATGCGCCCATTGCGCGCCGGGCACGGCATGGGCAAAAATGTCGCCTTCGAGGTGGTCGTGCTTCTCGACATAGGCCTGGGTGGCGGCGAGGACCTTGCCTTCGGTCGCGCTTGCGTGCGCGCCGTGGACGGCGCCGCCTTCGAAGTCCGCCATCTGAAGCGCCCAGTCGCCAGTGACGATGCCCTTGGAGTTGAGCAGGTGACCCTTGATCTCGGTGGCGATGGCCTCGCCCGTCGCGATATGGTGGATTCCGCCGAACCATCCGCCGGTCTCCATCGCCAGCAGGTGCACCGCCTCACCTTCGGCGGACATCAGCTGGTCGGTGCCCGGCACCAGATGTTCGGTGCGCTTGAGGGAGCCGTCGGCGAGGAGGAACACATGATCGGCGGTCACCACCAGCGAGGTCACGCTCCCGGCGAGCTCGAAATAGACCGAGAACATCGTCTTTCCATATTCCTCGCCCGGCGGGATGCCCTGGCTGAACTGGACCGCATAGGGGACCCATTTGAGATCGGTCCCCGCCGCGAGCACGGGGTCGCCAATGACGAAGGTCTGGATCGGCTTGGGTTCCCCCGCCGGAACGGCGATCGGCGTATGCCAGGCGAAGCAGGAACAGCAGCACCAGCAGACGTTGCCCTGCTTGTCGTAGGTCGCCACGGGAGAATTGCCTGAATAGGGACAGGGATTCTGGGGAGGATAGGGCGCCTTGCAGTGGCAGAAGGCGTAGACCTGGGTAGCCTTGTCGGTCTGGCACATCCATTCGTCGCACAGGACGGCGTTGGGATCGAGCATCTTCGCGTTCGCGAGGCAGGTAGATCTATCAGCCATTGTCTTCCTCCGTGATCTGTTGGTCGTTCAAGCCCAATCCAATGTGCCCTCGTAGTAGACGACCATCGCCACGTTCAGCAGCTTGGCCGGGTCCAGGAAATCGCCGTCGGTAATCGTCGAGGGAGCGCCGCCGACGCCGAGCGCGAAGCTGAGCTTCCAGTCGCCCGGATAGCGGGTGACGCGCTTGGCGACGCTGCCGCCGTTGGTCTCGCCGATGGGGATGGGGGTCGGCTCGGACTCGCCGGGGAAAGTGATGGAGAGATAGTCTCCGGCCGCCGACTTGCCGTCGCGGACCTGTAGCCATAGCGACACCGAGACGACCGCGCCGACCTCGACCTGGGGCGGCGCGATCGGAGTCACCAGCGGGATGTCCAGCACCTGCTTCGCCGGATCGGTATGGTCGCTCATGAAGGCGAACCAGCGGTCCGACCATTGCTGGGCGAGCGGGTAGACGGTCACTCCGGAATAATTCTTGACCGGCGCCAGCTTGACGACGTCCTCGCGCAGCTTCTCGTCGCTGGAGGCGGTGTAGCGAAGCTGGATCACCACGTCGGAAATGGCGTTGTAGTCGATCCGGTTCGCCGCCTTGGGCATGGCGAGGCGCCAGGTCGAGACCGCCCCCGTGCCCTCGAACGGCAGGTAGCGCGGATCCTGGAAATCCAGCACGAACAGGCCGCTGTCGTCGACTCCGCTGGACAGCGCGACCTGCTGGTTGACGAGCCAGTCGGTGCGCAGCCGTTCGGGCCCCGGCACCGGGCCCTGATCGACTCCGAGCAGGTAGCGGACGGTGGCGAGATCATGGGTCAGCGCGACCCGGTTGCTGGTCTGGGTAAGGGTGGCCTTGATGTTCTGATAGGGGCCGACGATCGCCGGGAGCGAAACCGAGACCGTCTTGATCCGCCGCGCATAATGGCCGGGATAATCCTGGTCGAACATCCGCTCGCTCAGCTCGAATTGGCAGGTGCCGGTCTCGCGCAGGTCGAGCACCGCCTTCGGATTGAGCTGGAGCAAGGAGACGGTCTTCTCGATCTCGAGCGAGCGCGTCGCCTTGGCCGTGGCGGCGGAATCCATCTGGTTGAGGCCGAGCATCAGCCCTTCGCCGGCCAGCAGCCCCTTCCTGAGATTGTCCCAATAGCCGAAGTTGATGAAGCTCTCGTTGGTGTTGTACTCGAACTGGTAGGCGCGCTGGGCCGCGAGGGCGATCTCGACGGCGAGGGAGTAGGTCTGGAAATAGACCGACGACAGCCGCCCGGCGAGCCACTGGTAAAGCTCCTGGCTGGTGAACTTGCGCTTGAGGAAGGCCTCCATCTCGGCGTTCTGCGCGATCGATTTCTGGTGGATGACCAGCTCCTGGTCGGCGATCTGGGCCTGGATGTCGCTGGCGGCGATCTGGGCGTCGATCTGCTTGACGTCGGAATCGGCGAGATCAGCCTGCAGCTGCCAGTCGGCGGCGCGGCGGTCGTAGCTCGCCATGGTCAGGCTGCGGTCGGCGACGAAGGTCGAGACGGTCGCCCCGATCTCCGCCGCTCCCGAGAGGGCGTTGAGGACGGCGCCGAGCTGCTGGCCACCGTAGGTCATCGCGAACGGGGAGCCGAATTGCGGCACCGCATAGCCGATCGACGAGGCGGTGCGGGCGATGCCGGCGATGACGTTGAGCGCCATCGCCGCGGTCAGCGCCTCGAGATTGGTGCGCTCGCCCGGCGTGAGGCCGACGGCGATCAGTTTCTTGTAATAGTTCGAGCGCAGCACGGCGGCGGCCCGGCTCTCGACCAGCGCCTGGCGCTGCGCGGCGACCAGGGCGATCTGGTCGGTGCGCAGCTTGGTGGTGAGATCGAGGATCGCCCGCTCCTGGGTGTTGCGAAGCAGGGCGAGCGCCTCGGCATCGCCGGCCTGGAGCGCGGCGAGGAGCGAACCGCCGAGCCCGATCAGGCCCGCCGTCAGCGACTTCGCCTTGTCGATCATCACCGCGTAGCGGAAGTTGGGAACCGCCTGCGACGTCGGCGACACGACCGCCGGGGCAAGGTTGCCGGTGGCGGCGGCGCGGACCAGGGCGCGAACGTCGAGCGGCGGCTCGAACAGCGCGAGCGGGCGGACGACGCCGTGAATGTCCATGCAGTGGCGAATCTTGTAGAGGCGATCCTCGATCCGGTCCCAATACGCGACGAACTCCTGGTTCTCGGGAATGCAGAAATAGGAATCGATCGCGTTGAACGGCGCCTCGTCGAAGCCGCCGGCGGCTCGCGACGCCTCGCCAACCAGGGGCACGGTCTCGAGCTCGATGAGGAACTGCGGGATGCCGGACATCGCATAGGTCGTCGTCGTGTCGGGCACCGTCGCCCACGGCGCCACCGTCGCCACGCGGGTAGCGCCGGCATAGTTGAGCACGGTCCGGGCCTGGCCGGCGCCGGTTCCGCCGGTGAGGGTAACGGTGAGGCCGTTATAGAAACTGTCCTTGGACGAGGCCTTGGCGTCGAGCGTGATCGAGGTGGCGGAGCCGCCGGCCGCGGTTCCCGTCTGGGCGTAGGCCGCGGCGATCTCATCGTAGCTGAGGCCGACGGGAGGCTCGAAGTCGCCCATGTCGATCGGGCGCGGCCCGAGCAGGTCGGCGGCGAGGACGTAGAGGTTGGTGGCCTGGGTGATCGCTTCGCGCGTGTCGAGCGCGTACAGCCGGTCGCCCCATTGGATCAGATTGTCGATATAGTGCATGACGATCGACTTGGGGTAGGCGTCGGCGCGAAGCCGGGCGATGGCATGCGGGTCGAACGGATCGTCGTTGTAGACCGCGATCTGGGCGACGCTGGTGAGGATCTCCGTCAGCGAGTCCCAGGTGAGGTTGCGGAACGGCAGGAAGCGCCAGTAGCGGTCGGTCGAATCGTCGCCGGCGACCGGCTCGGCGGTGGGATTGAAGATATATTCGTACCAGGCCTTGGCCTCCTCGTGGCGCTGGTTGGACTGAAGCCCGTCGGCGATCAGGAAGACGGCGTGGAAGAAGACCTCCCAGAAATAGGGGCCGTAGGCGCCGTTGAAGTCGAGGCGGTCGGTGGTGGTGTTGACGACCTGCGGCGGCGGATCGTTGGGATCGGCGTAGAAGCGGCTGAACGGAAGCTCTTTCGCCTCCTGCGATTCGATGGTCAGGAGCGCGTCGATGCCGCCGGTGAAGAGGGTCTGGCTGAGCTGGGCGACGGTGTGCGTGCCGAGCCGGGTGAAGGCGTAGACCTGCTCGGTCGGCGGCGGCGCCGGAACCGTCGTGTAGGAGCTGTTATAGGCGGCGGTGATCCCCGCCGGCAGGCCCGGAACGACGTTGGACAGCACCAGCGTCTGGTCGACGGTCCGCAGGATCGAGGCCTGCCAGGTGCCGAGGAAGACGTCGTCGCCATTGTCGAACACGAACCAGCCTGGCTGATTCTTGACCGTGATCACGGCGGTGTTCGCCGGGGCCAGGTTGACGAGCAGGACTCCCGGGACATTGGCGGTGGGAGCCGGGCCGGGCTCGGCGAGCGTCTGTGAGGCGACCAGGGTCTGGGCGACCAGGTTCTGCTGGGGGCTGACGAAGCTGTCGGCCCAATATTCGCCGTCGAGGATGCTCGAATATTGGCCGACCTTGAGGAGCCTCGCGTCGATCTGGCCGGTGAAGTCGCGCGGGCTTTCGATCAGGCCGGGATAATAGTTGAACAGGGCGAGGTAGAGGCCCTGCCGGGTGAGGTTGGAATCAACCGCCATCGAGGCCTTGGTGAGCACCCGGCCGGCCGGCAGCGAGGCGACTGCGCCGAGCGCGGTGGCGCGAAGCGAGGCCTGGTAGATCTCCTGGTTGAGCCGGTCCATCTCCGGAAAGGCGCTCGGGTCCGGCGGCGCGAGCGGCGGCGGAGTCCCCTGATAGGCATAGGCGGTTCGGGGGCCGTAGAAGACGAGCAGCTGCTCCCCGTTGCTGAACGGCGCCGTCCCGGCGTAGCGGTTCGGCGGGACGTGGATCACCGCCACCTTCTGCCAGAACAGGTTGGTGGGGTCGTAGAGGCCGGAATAAGCGGAGTTGTCGAGATAGGGGTCCGGCTCGAAGTCGACGATCGAGTCGCTCGAATAGGTTTGCGGCTCAACCCATTCGCCGCGGAAGTTGAGGAAGGAATATTTGATCCGCGCGGTCCAGGCCGTGTGGTTCTCGGATTCCTGCTGTGAGTTGATGATCGAGTTGGTGGTCTTCTCGATCTCCACCCAGAAGACCATCAGCCGGCCGAAGGCGTAGACGGGGGTCAGCCAGGCCGAGGGGATCGTCACCCCCATGCGCCGCCAGGGTGTCCAGAGCGCCTTGGTGGTGGGCTGGCTGCCCGCCGTCACCACCGTCAGATATTCGCACTTGCGGTGGTAATAGATGTAGGGGCTGGTGCTGGTCCGGGCGAACAGGAAGAGGGTGTCGACCGCCTTCTTCGTTGTCGGATCGACCACCGTGCAGCGGTAGCTGGACGCGATCCTGAGGTTCGCGAGCTGCGCGAAGTCGTCCATGTAATTCTGGTAGACCTCGGCCGCATAGTCCTTGGTGACGTCGTTCTGGAGCAGTTCGTCGCGCAGCGTGTCGAACTCGGCCGAGGCGCCCCGGCGGAGACTCGGCTCGATATAGTTTTCGGGATAGAGGAAGATCTTGCGGTTGGCCTCCCACAGCCGGTAGCCCGAGATCCACGACCACCAGCTCTCGTCGATCGGAAGCTCGGTCACGCCGGGCTCGAGGTTCAGGCGGCAGCGCTGCAGGTAGAGCTGGAGCGAGGCGTGGCCCTGGGCGATGAAGGAGATCGAGTCGCAGCTCGTCATCTCCACGTCGATCAGAAGATATTGGTAGAGGTGCGACGGCCCGGTGACGGTGGGCACGGACTTGTGGATCTGGAAGATGGCGAAGCCGATGAGAGCGTCGCGCTTCTGCTCGACGACCTTGTCGGAGACGGCCTTCAGCACCTCGGTGAGGTCGGGCTCGGTCCACTTGGCCGCGAGCGCGTTGAGGGTCGCGTTCGCACCGGACTCGTAGGTCGCCCAATTGGCCGGCACGACGGCCCCGTCGACCACTGCCGGGAGGGTCGCGAAGCCGTAGAGGAAGATCAGCGACTGGACGTCGAGACCGCTTTGGGCGGCGGTGTCGAAGACCGCCTTCAGCCGGGCGACGCCCTGGGTGGTCGAATAGCCGTCGCTGCCAGGCCAGAAGCGGTCGACGAGAGTGCCGATCTGCGCCGGCGGCCAGCCGCTGAGGCTCGCCAGCGCCGCCAGCTTCGCCACCTTCTCCGCTTCGGTGGCGGAAGGCATGGCGAAATAGGCGAGGAGCCGGTTGGTACCGTCGTGGAAGGCGGCCGTCAGGGCCTTGAAGGTCCATAGCGCCTGGACGTCGTGGACGGTCGGCGTCGAGGTGTCGACGATCCCGAAGTCGCTCGGGTCGGCGATCACCGCGGCCATCTCGACCGGCGTGAGGTCGAGCTTGTCCATCAGCATGAGGGTGCGCGCGAGGATGGCGATGAGGGTCGGGACCGCCGGCGGCACCGAGCCGCCCGGCAGGAGGGGGGTGAGAAGCGCCTCGAGATAATCGGTGAGGTCGGCCTTCCCGGCCGAGAACGGGATCAGCACCTGCATCGTCTCGGCGTTGGTGCCGAGGAACTGGGCCAGGCCCTGCTCCGCATTTTCGTTCTGGAGCTTGAGAGTCGAGGCGCTGACCGAGACGCTGTGGTCGACTGCCCCCTTGTTGGTGTTCAGCACGGCGCGCACCTGGTCGCGCTTCTCGCCAGCGTTGGGCTGGCCTTCGAACAGGAAGTCGAGCGAGGTGGTAGGCCCGAAGGCCTCCGCGATCGGCCCCTCGGTCGCGCCTTCGGCGGCGAGGATGATCTGGTGGGTGATGAGGAGCGCGAAGGCCTGCTTGGCCTCCGCCGCGTCGATTTGCGAGGTGACGAGGTCCGCCTCGTGGACCGGAAAGGCGGGGGCGATGACCGCGAAGGTAACCGGGATCGTCTTGAAGATGCCGATCGGTGTCACATAGGCGACCGTCGCCGGCGGGACCGCCCGCAGATAGTTGAAGATGGCGGTGGAGGCGGCGGCGTCGATCGTGTCGAAGACGAAGCTGGCGGGGCCGAGCCGGGCGCCGGCGGAGATGGTCGCCAGGCTGTCGATCAGCGGGCCGATATCCGCCTCGCGATAGCCAGGATCGACATAGCCGTAGCCCTTGCCGGTGACGATGTAGGACAATTCGTAGGCGTTGAGGTCGGCGAGACGCAGCCAGCTCGCCATGCGGGACTGCTCGAGCGCGTCGGCGATGGTGGCATGCTGATTGCCCTCATCCCCCTCCCCCGGGGACGCCGGGGGACCGTAGAGCAGGGTCAGCATGAGCAGATATTCACCCATGGTGACGGCCGCGGCGCGGGCGCTCCCGGCGAGACGGTAGAGGGACGAGAGGGTCGGCAGATTGGTGGTGAGCTTGGCGCCGCTGCCGGTGATCAGGGCGAGATATTCGGCCGCCGCCGTGAGGTCGTCGTCGGAGACGAAGAGGGCCGCGCCCAGTCGCGCCCTGATCTCCGCGTCACCGAGGCCGGTGCCGCGGATCGTCCACTCCTGGGGGCGCGATGGATCGAAGGGGACGTGCTCGGCGGGGTTGTAGGGGTTGCGGCCCTTGAGCAGCTGCGGATTGTTGAAGACCCGGTCGAAGAGGTCGATCCGCTGGGCGGTCTTGTCGCCGATGCCGATATTCTTCACCAGATACCAGAAGCCGGCGAGCTGATCGACCTCGAGGCCGGTCAGCTGGACCAGGCGTTTGATCCCGGCGAACGGCTCGATGCAGTCCGCGATGCCGTCGGCGTCCACCGACTTCATCGCCCAGTCGAGATTCGCGAACGACCAGCCCAGCGGCATTGCGAAGCGGACGAAGCGGTTGATCCGATCGAGCCTCTTCAGGGTGAGGCCGGCGATGCGCTCGAACACCTTCTCCGGATCGGTCCGGTCGAGCACGATCGTCATGAACGCTGCGACTCCGCTCTCGCCGGTCGCGTTGATGAAGAAGCCGGGCGCGACCGATGGGCGCTCGGCGGCGGACGTCTCCTGGTAGAGGAGGGAAACCAGCTGCTCGCGGGTCAGCCCGGTGCGGGCGAGGAAGGCCTCGACATGGGCCAGCTCCTCGACGACCTCGGGGGTGATCGCGGAATAGCCGTAATAGGGACCGAGGCCTTCGGGCGTCGTCTGCTCGGTCGAGACGACCCGAAGCTGCTCGATCGACAGGCCGACATATTCGCGCGCGGTCGCGAACGCGTCCGTCGCCAGCGCTTCGGCATCGCCCGCGGCGAGAAGGGCGTAGATTTCGGCCAGCGAGGTGCGCAGCCCGCCGAGGTTGTTGCGCATCTCGACGAGGGGAAGGTTGAACGGCAGGTTGAACGGATAGGGCGCGGCCGCGAGGATCTGCCAGGTGTCGCCTTTGACGACCGCCTCGATATGGCGCGCCAGCACCCGGTTGACGACCTCGAGATAGGGCACGAGGCGGTCGGTATTCTCGCAGGTGAGTTTCAGCTCGAACAGGTCGGGCCGCCGAGTGCGGAGCAGATATTCGTCGGGAATGTCGTCGCCGCCCGGTTTGTCGGTGTTGGGCGCCGTGACATAATCCTCGGCGATCCGCATCAGGTCGAGGAAATAGGCGGACGGTCCGAAGATCGACTGGCAGTGCTGGCAGGTGATGTAGTTCAGGCTGCCGAACAGGTCCTGGTAGCTCGGGATCGACTCGGCGGTCTCCTCGACGCTGGCATCGGCGTTGAAGGCGCGGGTGGCGCGGAAGTGGGGATCGCGAAGCTGGTTCTTGAGGTTGAGGAACAGGTGCTGGGTGGCGGCCTGGACGCTGACCGCGCGAGCGTGGAGCGCTCGCGCCGTCTCCTCGTCCAAGCCCGCTCCCACGGCCTGTCTGACGAAGGCGGGCCGCGGGGTGGCTGCGATCTGATGGGCGCTCCGCCAGCCCTTGCCGAGCAGGACGTCCGCCGCGTGCGGATCGTGCGCCAGCTGGGCGATTCGGCGCTGCGACTTGAGCTCTTCGATCGCCTCGCCGCGGGTGCGGTCGCCGAAATCGAGCGCGGCAACCGCCGTGGGGTCGCTGAAGTCGAAGTCGAGAAGGTCGAACCCGGGATTGCGGCTAAAGACATCCGCCAGCGCGCCACCCTGCAGCGAGGCATAGCTCTCGGCCATCGCGCTTCGTTCCCCCCTCTGTTCGAAGCTCCGAACGCATACGCACACCCACGTCCTTGGGATCGTTGCACAATCCCAAGTCCTGCATCGTAGTTACTGGCGTAATGTCGCTAATAAACCCAGTGGGTGCACTTGGAGCTTACCGTGCGAGTTTTGAGTCTGTCAACGCGAGCTCCGGACGATTTCCATCTGAAGACGTGGATGGAAACCTCCATTACGGACCTAATTTTCTGAGCGGACTGTCACATCCGCAAAGCCTGTAGAAACGGGCAGACCGCGCCTCCCGGTACACTTGACTCTCTGTACTCTGGATTCATTGTCGTCTTCAGCTCGCCTTAGACTTAACCGTCCGGGGATTTTGGAGGGAGCCGGCATATCGTGGCGCGTTCACCCGATGGGCCGAACAACGGCGTCGCGCTGCCGAAGCTCGGTCAGCCGAGCGGCGGCGGCAGGAGCGGCTCGCCCGCCACGACCTATGCGATCGAGGAGAATTTCGGCAGCGGCAGCTTGCCCTTCCCGTTCGATCTGCCGACGGCCCGCGAGCTGAACCTCGAGCTTTCGATCGTCTATTCGAGCGGCGGCGGCAACGGCCTGTTCGGGATCGGCTTCGCCGCCAACATCCCCGCCTTTTCGCTGAACCTGCGCTTGGGCATTCCCCGCTACGATGGCAGCGATCCCGTCGCCTTCGCCGGCGCCGACCTCGTGCCCTCCCTGGTCGACAGGGACGGCGTCTGGGTGCGCGATGTTACCGAGCGGAGCGAGGACGGGATCGACTGGCGCGTCACGCGCTACCAGCCGCGAGTCGAAGGCGACTTCACGCTGATCGAGCATTGGCAGGAGGACGGGGCCGGCCCGGGCCACTGGCGCACGACCAGCGGCGAGAATGTCGTCTCCTATTATGGCCGCAGCGGGGAAGCCAGGGTGGCGGATCCGGCCGAGCCGAAGAAGGTCGTGGAATGGCTGATCGAGGAGAGCCGCAACCCGAAGGGCGAAAGGATCCTCTTCCATTATCGCGAGGAGAACGACGTCAACGTGCCCGACCGTCCGGCCAATCGCGGCCGCAGCGTCGGCGCCAACCGTTATCCGGACCGGATCGAGTACGGCAACTATCTCGACTCCGACGGGGTCGAGCGCTTCGCTTACCGGGCGCGGTTCGACTATGGCGAGCTCGACCTCGCCGACCCGGCGGCGCCGCCCGTTCCCTGGGCCTGCCGCGCCGACCCTTATTCGACCTACAATTCGGGCTTCGAGCGGCGCTGGTACCGGCTCTGCCGGGCGCTGCTCGTCGAGATCTGCGTGCCGGAACTGTTCGGCGGCCGGCCGACGATCACGCGCGCCTACCGGTTCGGCTATCAGGATCAGCCTTTCGGGGCGCTGCTCACCTCCATCGCGACGATCGGGTTGCGCTGGGACGCCCAGGGCGCGTTCACCGCCGCGACGATGCCGGCGCTGAGGCTGGCCTATTCGCGCTTCCGCCCGGAGGACGGGACGTTCCGGACGCTGCGGGCGGGGCAGGGGGTGCCGGCGGCGCCGGGCTACCTGGCCCCGGGAAGCTTCCAGTTCGTCGACCTCGACGGCGACGGGTTGCCGGGGGTGCTGCAAAGCAACGCCGCCTCGACCCTCTACTGGCCTCCCGACGGCGACGGGCGCTACGCCCCGCCGGAGGCGCGGCCGTTTCCCATCGAGCACGATCTCGGCGACTCCGCCCTGGCGCTGATGGACCTCGACGCCGACGGCAGCCTCGACCTCGTCGTCGAGTCGCCGATGCGCGGCTCCTATCCCAATCATGACGGCACCTGGGGTCCGTTCCGGCCGTTCGCCGCGGCTCCGACCCAACTCGGGGAGCCGGACGCGCAATATGCCGACCTCGACGGCAACGGCCTCGCCGATCTCGTGCTGTTCGCCGGCGCCGAAATGGCGATCTACCCTTCGCTCGGCACCCGGGGCTATGCCGCCGCGAGCTTCGCCGCCCGGCCGTTCCCGCTCGCCCCGCCGGCCGATCCGGCGATGTTCACCGGCTTCGCCGATCTGTTCGGAGACGGGCTTCAGCATTGGGTGGTCGTCGAAAACGGCCGGATCCGGTGCTGGCCGAGCCTCGGGCGCGGTCGCTTCGGGACGCCGGTCGCTTTCGACGGCTCGCCGCAATTCGGCGAGGAGTTCGACGCCCGCCGGATCCGGCTGGCGGACACGGACGGCTCGGGATGTGCCGACATCCTCTACGTCCGGCCGGACCGGGTCGATCTCTACCGCAACCGCAACGGGAGCGGCTTTGCCGAGCCTGTGCCGATCCGGCTGCCGCAGACCTTCACCGAGCTCGATCGGATCACGACGGCCGACGTGCTCGGCAGCGGCTGCTCCGGGCTGGTGCTGACCGAGGCGGCGCCCGAGACGGTCCAGACCTTCTACGATTTCGGCATCGACGGCAGCGCCGCGAGGCCCAAGCCCTATTTGCTGACGGAGGCCGACAACGGCCTCGGCGCGCTCACCCGGATCGCCTATCGAAGTTCGACCCGCGACTATCTCGAGGACCGGAAGACCGGCCGGCTCTGGCCGACCCGGCTTCCCTTCCCCGTTCAGGTGGTCGAGCGGATGGAGGTGCTCGAGCAGGTTTCCGGCCTCCGCTTCGTCAACACCTACCGCTACCATGACGGCTATTTCGATTCGGCGGAACGGGAGTTTCGCGGCTTCGCCTTCGTCGAGCGGCGCGACAGCGAGGATTTCGAGACGTTCGTCGAAGGCGCGTTGTTCGCGCGCGCCGAGTTCGAGCCGGTCGGCGCGGAACTGCACCAGTCGCCGACGCTGACCCGCACCTGGTACGACGTCGGCGCCTACGATCCGACCGGAGCGCTCGCGCGAGCCCGCGCGCTGCAATATTTCCGGGGCGACCCGGACGCCTATCGGATGCCCGGCAACCGGCTCGATCCGGCGATCTGGGACCAGGCGAGGCCGCTGCTCCGCCAGGCGCAGTCGGCGACCAAGGGCCGGGTCCTGCGCGAGGAAATCTATGGCGAGGACGGGTCGGACAGGGCCGACCTGCCCTACCAGGCGACCCAGACCCGCTTCCTCGTCCGGCTGCTGCAGCCGGACGGGCCGAACGCCTTCGCTTCCTTCTTCGTCGCCGATTGCGAGACGATCACCTACGATTACGAGCGCGAGCCGCTCGACCCGCGCGTCGCGCAGACCTTCGCGCTCGAGATAGACGGCTATGGCAACGTCCGCCGCGACTGCGCCGTCTACTATCCGCGCCGCTCGGTTGCCGGCGATCCCGATATCAGCCGGGCGCCCGAGCAGGAGGTGCTCCGCGCCAGCGCGACGCTGGACGACCCGATCGACGCCACCCAGGGGATGCGCTGGATCGGCCTGGCCTGCGAATCCCGGCTGTTCGAGCTTCACGGGCTGCAGCCCGGCCCGTCGGGCTATTTCAGCTTCGAGGAGGTCGAGGCGCAGGTCGCGCAGGCGCTCGCCGACCCGGTCAATTATGCCGCCCCCTTCGCGCCCGGCCGGCTTCAGGCGCGGATCCAGCGCTGGGCGCGAACCTACTATTGGAACGACGCTCAAACGGACGTCCTGCCCCTGCACGAAACGGGCAAGCGGGCGCTCGTCCACCATGAGGCGCAGGCGGCGTTTCCCGACGGCCTGTTGGGGGCGCAGGCCCTGTTCCCGGCCGACGCTTCGGCCATTCCCGAGCTCAATGCCGCCGCCCTCCCTCAGTCGCTGCGCGACCATTTCGCGGCGCTCTCGATCGCGCTGCCGGAGGGGAGCCGCGCGGAAGTCGCCGTGATCGCGCCGGACCTGAGCTGGACCGTCACCGACCTCGATACGGGTCAGATCTACCCGATCGCCGCGGGGGAAGCGGCGCTTCTGGTCTCGCGCCAGGTCTTCGGCGGGCTCGCCGACGGCCTGGCGGCGGCCGCCGGCTACGGCCTCGAGCAAGGCTATTGGTGGAATCGCGGCGACGTCTCTGTCTATTTCACCCAGCCGGCCGGCTTCTTCATGCTGTCGGAGACTCGAAACCTGTTCGCCCAGGCGGAGTCGCCGCTCGATTCGCGAACGGTGCTTAGCTACGATCAGGGCTTCCTCTTCGTCACTTCCACGACGGAATGGCTGAGCGAGGCGCAGCAGAACGTCACCCGCGTCGAGATGGACTATCAGGCGCTGCTCGCGGCGCGGGTCACGAGCCCGAACCTGATCGTCGCCGAGAGTCTCTACGATCCGCTTGGGCGCACCCTGGCGACCTCGCTGCACAAGGGACCAGTCGGCGACTTGCCGTTGAGCGATTATGTCGTCCGGCCCGACCCCACGTTCGACGACGTCCTCGCGCGGCCGGCTTATTATCTGCAGGGCGCCTCGACCTTCGCCTATGAGGACCCGTTCGCCTGGCTGACGTCCGGCCAGCCGGTCTCGGCGATCACCCTCACCCGCGAGACCCGGGTCAGCGAAGAGCCGGACGGTTCGAGCACGGCGATCCAGATCGAGATTGCCTTCCGCGACGGCCTCGCGCGCGAGATCGAGCGTAAGAAGGTCAGCGATCCCGGCAAGGCCGTGATCCGCTCGCGGTCGGGCGCGCTGCGGCTCGATACGGACGGAGTCCCGGAAGTCGCGGAGGTGGATCTCCGCTGGTGGGTCAGCGGCCGCACGGTCTACAGCAACAAGGGGCTGCCGACGGCGGTCTACTTGCCCTATTTTTCGAACCTTCCCCAGTTCGAAGACCGCGCCGACGTGGCCGAGGCGGGATTGCTGCCGCCGCCAACCACCGTCCGCTACGACCCGCTCGGGCGGGCGACCCGGGTCGACACGCCCAAGGGCTTCTTCGAGCTCAACGTCTACAAGGCCTGGAGCCGCTGGCTCTACGACGAGGACGACACCGTCACCCGCTCCGTTTATTATCGGGACCATATCGACGATCCCGACCTGCCGCCGCCCGAGCGGCAGGCGCTCGAGCAGGCGGCGGCGTTCGAGGACACGCCCAACGTGCTGGTGCTCGATCCCGAAGGCAATCCGGTGCGCAAGGTGCAGATGCTGGTCGAAACCGCCGGCGGACCGGTCCACTACCTCACCACCCGCCTCACCCTCGACGCCGAGGGCAAGGTCGCGGCGATCGCCGATCCGCGGCTGATGGCGAGGACGCCGCCGGTCGACAATGTTCAGTATCTCGCCGACATGGCCGGCTCCAAGCTGCTCGAGGCGGCGGTGGATTCAGGCAGCCGCGCCCGCCTCGCCGACATTTACGATCGGGAAGCGCGCCTGTTGGACGGCCGCGGGGTCGAGGTCGCCAAAGCCTACGACCGGCTTCAGAGGCTGGTCGAGATCAGGACCCGCGCCGGATCGGGCGCGTGGCGCTCGGTGGAGCGGATCGTCTACGGCGAGGGCCAGCCGAACGACGTCGCCCTCAACCTGCGCGGCGAGGTCTATCGCGACTTCGACCAGGCTGGGATCGCCACCTATCCGCGCTACAACATCCAGGGCCAGGCGCTGGCGTTGGAGCGGCAGCTCAGCGTCGAAACCGGCGAGATCGACTGGAACGGCGCCGCGGAGGGAGCGGTCGAGCCGCTGCCGCTGGTGACGACGTGGAGCTTCGACGCCCTCGACCGCGCGGTCTGGGAGCAATGCCCCGACGGCCGCCGGCTCGTCCCGGCCTATGGCGCGTCGAGCCTGATGACCGCGCTCGCAGTCGGCGAGGGCGAGGCGGTCCGGCCGGTCGTCACCGAAATCGAGCACGACGCCTCCTACCAGCGCGTCCGGATCGCGCTCGCCAACGGCGCCGTCTCGCGCTTCACTTACGAGCCGACCACCCTGCGCCTGACCCGCATCCGCACCGACGGGCCGTCCGCCTCGGTCCTGCAGGACCGCGGCTATGCCTACGATCCGGTCGGCAACGTCACCTGGACGGGCGACGACCGCCGCCCCACCGTTTTCCACGCCGGGCAGGAGGTCTCGCCGGTCAGCGCCTACGCGTTCGATTCCATCTACCGTCTCGTCAGGGCCACGGGCGCGCAGCAGCCCGGCCTCGCAGTCGCCTCGAGTCGCTCGCCTCGGCCTCACGACGCCCGCAATGAGACGGAGGTCGAGAACTATCTTCAGACTTATGCCTATGACGGTGCCAGCAACCTCACCGAGCTTCGCCACGTCGCCGCCTCGGCCAGCTGGACCCGGCGGATCGCGATCGCGCCGCTGTCGAACCGCGGCAAGCCCGAGGGCGCCGCTGCCGGCTACGACCGCAACGGCAACATGACCGATCTCGGCGCTCTGTCGGGGATGGACTGGAGCTGGCGCAACGGCCTGCTGGGAGTGGCCGCCGTCGCCCGCGAGGACGGCGAGGATGACGACGCAGCCTTCCAGTATGACGGCCGCGGCCGCCGGCTCCGCAAGACCGTGCGGCGGAAAGTGTCGGCGAGCGAGACCGAGGTCGAGGAGACGGTCTATCTCGGCGCGTATCAGAGGCGGCGGATCCTTCGCGTCGTCGACGGCGCCTCGACCCTGATCCTCGAGCGCCACGACCTTCGCGCCCTCGACGACCAGCGCTACGGCGAATCGGCGGCGGTCGACGACGCCCCGGCCAATCGCGACGCCCATGGCGGCAACGAGCTCGTCCCGGCGGTGCGTGCCGACGGACGCCGGAGCTTCGCGACAGAATATCGCTGGACGGTGGACGCCCGCGGCCGGGAGACCGACAGCCTCGACACCCCGCTGACCCGCTATCCGCTCCAGACCCTGCTCGGCTCGCTTACCCTCGAGCTCGACGATGCGGCGAAGATCGTCAGCGAGGAGGAATATTATCCCTATGGCGACACCGCCATCTGGTCTGCCGCCTCGGCCGACGAGCAGACCCTCAAGGTCTACCGCTATGTCGGCAAGGAGCGCGATTCGACGACCGGCCTCTATTATTACGGCGCCCGCTATTACGTCTCCGCCTTCGGACGCTGGCTGAGTGCCGACCCGGCCGGGTTCAACGACGGCACCAACCTCTTCCTCTATGTCGGCGGCAATCCGGTCACGGCGACCGATCCCACCGGCCTCGGCAAGACCAGCAAGACGACGACCGGTCCGCCGAAGATCGCGGGAATGACTCTCGGGCAAGCGAAGGGCGCACTGGCCAAGGCCGAGAAGCGGGTGAAGTTCTACGAATCGCAGGTCAAGAAGAGCCCCGGCGTCAAGATCTGGCAGACCAAGCTCGCCTCCGCCAAGAAGGAGCGAACGACCCTCCGCGGCCGGGTCACCCGGCTGACCAATCTGCAGGCCACGAGCAAGGTCATCCCGACCAAGCCCGCCTACCACAATCCGGGCGGGCCGCTGGTGCTGCTCATGCCTCCGACCCACCCCGGTCCCAAGTCCGGAACGATCGTCGCCTCGCCGCCCGGAACCGCCTATATCGCGGACCTGCACAGCACGTCGCGCAGCTCCCAGGTCGAGAGCGACGTTCGCAACTACACGATGATGGCCAACCGCTACATCCAGTCGCTGCCGTCCAAGCAGCTGGTCTGCGTCGCCACCAATCGCAAGACGACCGGCTCGATCGGCTACAATGCCGGGCAGATCGCGACCAAGGAGCGCAGCCTCGCCAATACCTCGTCGCCGGGCACCTATTCGTCGACTCAGGTGGTGGGCCACGTCCCCGACGTCGGCGCGACCGGCGTCTCCTACTCGCCGATGGGCTGGTTCGCCCAGGAGAAGGTCTCGAACAGCATCGTCGGCGGCGGCCTCTATGCGGGCCGCGTGATCACCGTCTATCTCGTCAAGGAATCGGACGGCAACGTCTACCAATACGATTAGTGCGTTGGGCGATTGCTTGGCCGCGGCTCGTCATGCCGGACTGCCCGATCCGCTCCTCGGCGGCCCGGCTCAGTGGGTCCGGGCGGAGCCCCAGACCGGGCGCAGGCGCAGACGGCCCTCCCGGTCGGTATAGTTTTCGAGGCCGTGAAGCCCCTCCAGCGAGTCGAGATGGGCGAGCTGTCGCCACAGGTCGCCGTTGACGATCATGTGGGCCTCGGCGCGCATCGGCATCAGCTGCTGCACGTCGACCCGGCCTCCCGCGAGGAGCGGTGAGGGCATGTAGGCGAGGTGCTGGTCGAGGTCGAAGCCGCCGAGCTGCTCGCGGGCGGCGGCGATGCGGCGATGATAGTCGTCGTCCATCACGCCGTTGAGGAAGCCGCCGTCGAAGAAATGGACGAAGTCGCGATACTCGCAGAGCGGCTCGAGGGTAACCGCATAGAGCTCGAACACCGTCGCCCTGCCGCCCGCCGCCAGATCCTCCTCCCGATAGGCGAACTGGTTGCCGAGGACGGATTCGCCGAAGCAAAGCCAGGGGGCGGCATGACCGGCCCAGGCGAACTTCCACCGTTCGGCCGAATTCCAGTCGGGTATCGC
>Ga0213876_10000409_pt1 | contig 36093 bp, 35 predicted proteins | sample BarmaccomBMRX_R9_FD_160113 | JGI IMG/M metagenome (GOLD analysis project Ga0213876, IMG submission 160113) | Root-associated microbial communities from Barbacenia macrantha in rupestrian grasslands, the National Park of Serra do Cipo, Brazil - RX_R9 | ecosystem: Host-associated > Plants > Roots... | reverse complement strand
AAGGTCCACATAACTGAACAACGATCCAGAACGCTCGTCGCTTCCACGCATCGCCCATCCCTCGGCCGAGCCAGCACAAGGGAATCACGATCACAAACGATCCGCCAGAGACTTCTTCAACAGCCTGCTAGAGGTCGATTCCTAAAGGTCGGGCAGGTCGGTCGAATCCGGCGTGCCGTTCCTGATCTCGGAATTGCGGAACTGGCGATAGAGGCTGCGCTGGGTCGCGTAGTAGTCGACCGACGACCGCTCGATCGCTTCCAGATCCTCGACGTGGCGCGCGCGCAGGTCGAGCACGCCCATGCCGGCGCGGACATAGGTGAAGGTCCAATAGCCGTCGAAGCGCATATAGGTGAACGGATCGAGGAAATTGTCGGCGACCTTGCCGGCCAGGTCGCGTGGCGGCGCGGGGCCCAGGAACGGCATCACCAGATACGGGCCTTCGCCCGATCCCCACACGCCGAGCGTCTGTCCGAAGTCCTCGTCGTGGTCGGGGATGCCCATCTTCGTCGCCACGTCGACCAGGCCGCCCAGGCCCAAGGTCGAGTTGACCGTGAAGCGTCCGAAGGTCTGCAGGCCGCGGTCGGGCGAGCCTTGCAGGATGTCGTTGGCGAAGGTGACCGGCTTGCCGAGATTGTCGAGCACGTTGTGGATGCCGTCGCGCACCGGCTCCGGCACCGCGTGGTTGTAGAACTTGGCGACGGGTGCGGCGACGTGCTTGTCCAACCCTTGGTTGAACTCGAAAATCTTCCGGTTCGTCGGCTCGTAGGGGTCGTTCTGCGCCAGCGAATCGGGATTGTTGGTCGACGCGCAGCCGCCGAGCGCGGCGCCGGTCACGAGCACTGCCAGAAGTGTAGCCGAACGGAACATGCCCTCGCTCGATTATGCCGAATTGTTGAAACGTCTAAAGGCGCGATTCGATGCTCGTCTTAATATCGGGCGGGAACATGACGCCTACAAGACCCCCGAACGGATGTGTGCACATGGCCGGCATGCGCCCGCTTTGGCAGCGGCCTTTGATTCCGTTGACGTTTTCCATGGCCTGAAGCTTCCCTGAGGCGAACCGGCGCACCGTGATCGGTGGACCACGGCTTTCCGGCAACAGTTACGTCGAGGTAACCGGAAAGTTTCAATTCCCCACCCAGCCCTGGGCGCGCGCCGCGTCGTCGCGCGCGCGCTCCGGCCCGCCGAGCGTCTGGCGGTTGAAGCCGATGCGCTTGAACCAATAGTGCAGACCGACCAGGTCGGTGAAGCCCATGCCGCCATGGACCTCGGTCGCGGTGCGCGCGACGAAGGGGCCGATCTCGGATGTGTGCGCCTTGGCGTGCGCGGCGAGGCGGCGCGACTCCCCCGGCAGCGCGTCGAAGCCGTAAGCCGCGTACCAGACGAGCGCGCGGCAGGGTTCGAGCTCGGCCGCCATCTCGGCGCACATGTGCTTGACCGCCTGGAACGAGGCGATGACGCGCCCGAACTGCTTGCGCTCCTTGGCATAGGCGACCGCCTTCTCCAGCATGCGCGTACCCGCGCCCAAGGTGTCGGCGGCGAGTACGATGCGGCCGGCATCGATCATGCGCTCGGCGGAGCCGCCGAGCTTCTCGGCAGGCGCGTTGTCGAGGTCGATCCGTGCCACCGACCGGGTCGCGTCGATGGTGGCGAGCGGCACGACGGCGGCGTCGCGGCGCTCGACGAGATGGAGATCGCCGAACTTGTCGGCGACGACGAAGACGTCCGCGGTATCGGCGTCGAGCGCGAAGAGCGACGTGCCGCTGAGCCTGCCGTTCTTCGCCGTGATGCCCGCGCCGTCGCGCGCGCCCGCGGCATGCTCGCTGACGGCGACACCGGCCTTGATCTCGCCGGCGGCGAGCTTCTTCGGATACGGCGTGCCGGCGAGCGCCAGCGGCGCCATTACGGCGCTGGCGAGGAACGGCGCGCGCGCGACGTGGCGGCCGAGCTGCTCGGCGACAAGCGCCGCATCCAGCAAGGTGAGGCCGAGCCCGCCCTCGCGCTCCGGGATCAGGATGCCGGGCACGCCCAGCTCCAGCAGCGCGTCGAAGGCGCTTGCGCCCTTGCGCACCGCGTCGAGCGGCGAAACGCGCTCGAGCGTGCGGCCGACGCTCTCCTGCATCATCGTCTGGTCCTGGGTGAGCCCGAATTCCATCAGCTCGCTGCCTTCGGCTCGCGCGGCATGCCAAGCCCCCGTTCGGAGATGATGTTCTTCTGGATCTGCGCCGTGCCGCCGCCGATGATCAAGCCCAGATCGAACATGAAACGCTGCTGCCATTCTCCGTGGGCGCGCAGGTGCGGGCTGTCGCCATAGAGGATGCCCAGCTCGCCCAGCATGTCGTTGGCGAAGCCGGCGAGCTGGTGGTTGATCTCGCAGCCTTGCAGCTTGACGATCAGCCGCGCGATGCCGGGGTCTTCGCCCTTCAGGCTCGCGGTGAGCAGGCGCAGGCCGTGATATTCCATCGCCATCACGCGCGCCTGCAGCTTGAGCAGGCGGTCGCGCCACACGGGATTGTCCATCAGCCGCCGGCCGTCGACCGTCTCTTCGCGCATCATGTCGACCAGCGCCTTGAAGCGCGTGCCGGCCTGGTTCGGATCGCCCAGCATGCCGCGCTCGTGCTTGAGCGTCGCGTTGGCGACGAGCCAGCCCTGGCCGCGTTGACCGACGATGTCCTTCTTCGGCACGCGCACGTCGGTGAAGAACACCTCGTTGAACTCGGCGCGGCCGGTCATGGTGACCAGCGGGCGCACCTCGATGCCGGGCGTCTTCATCGAGAAGATGAGGTAGGAAATGCCCTCGTGCTTGGGCTTGTCGGCTTCCGTGCGCACCAGGCAGAAGATCATGTCGGCCTGCGCCGCGGTCGAGGTCCAGATCTTCTGGCCGTTGATGACGAAATCGTCGCCGTCTTCGGTGGCGCGCGTGGCGAGCGCGGCCAGGTCGCTGCCCGCGCCGGGCTCGGAATAGCCCTGGCACCAGATCACCTCGCCGCGCAGGGTGGGCGCGATCCATTTTTGCTTTTGCTCTTCCGTCCCCAATTCCAGCAAGGTGGGAACCAGCATCGAGATGCCCTGGTTCGCCATGCCCATGGGCAGGCCGGCGGCGATGAATTCTTCCGCGATGATGCGGCTCTTCAGGATGTCCGGCGCGGCGCCATAGCCGCCGTATTGCTTGGGGATCGTGCGCGCGGCGTAACCGCGGCCGATGAGCAGCCGCTGCCAGCTGCGCATCTCTTCGCTGAAATAGGATTTGGGCGCGCGCCCGCCGTATTCTTTGGCGAACGCGCGCACCTCATCCCGGAACGCTTCGTATTCGGGACCGTAGGAGAGGTCCATCAGAGCCTTTCGACGATCGTGACGTTGGCGAGGCCGCCGCCTTCGCACATGGTCTGCAGGCCCCAGCGCTTGCCGTTCTGCTTGAGCGCGTTGACCAGCGTCGTCATCAGCTTGGTGCCCGAAGCGCCGAGCGGGTGGCCGAGCGCGATGGCGCCGCCATGGACGTTGATCTTGTCCGGATCGGCGCCGGTGTATTGCAGCCACGCCGTCGGCACCGAGGCGAAGGCCTCGTTGACCTCATACAGATCGATGTCGCCGATCTTCATGCCGGACTTCTCCAGCGCGCGCTTGGTCGCGGGCAGGGGCGCTTCCAGCATGATCACCGGATCGCCGCCGATGACGGTCATGTGATGGATGCGCGCCAGCGGCTTCACGCCCAGCGCCTTCAGGCCCTTCTCGTTGACGATCATCACGCCCGAGGCGCCGTCGCAGATCTGGCTCGAGGTGGCCGCGGTGATCGCGCCGCCTTCGCGCAGCAGCTTCACGCCCTTGATGCCGTCCAGGCTGACGTCGAAGCGGATGCCTTCGTCGACCGTGTGCTCGACCTCGCCGCCGTCCTCGAGCTTGATCTTGAGCGGCACGATCTCGTCCTTGAACTTGCCGCCTTGCGTCGCCGCGATCGCTTTCTGATGGCTCTTGAAGCCGTATTCGTCGAGCATGTCCTTCGTCAGCTTGTACTTCTCGGCCATCATCTCGGCGCCCATGAACTGGCTGAACTGGATGCCGGGATAGCGCGCCTGGAGCTCGGGGCTCATATAGGTGCCCATGCCCTCCTTCATCGCCAGCATCACCGAGGCGCCCATCGGCACGCGCGTCATGCTCTCGATGCCCATGGCGATGGTGCAGTCCATCGCGCCCGACATCACCGCCTGCGCCGCGAAATGCAGCGACTGCTGCGACGACCCGCACTGGCGGTCGACGCTGGTCGCGGGCACGCTTTCGGGCAGGCGCGACGCCATCACCGCGTTGCGCGCGACGTTGACGGCCTGCTGGCCGACCTGCATCACGCAGCCGCAGATCACGTCTTCCACGGCCGCCGGATCGATGCCGCTGCGGTCGAGCAGCGAGTCGATGACCTGCGCGCCCAGATCGACCGGATGCCAGTCCTTCAGCTTGCCGCCCTTCTTGCCGCCCGCGGTGCGCGCCGCGGCCACGATGTATGCTTCGCCCATGCTAGTCTCCTCGATATTGCCGGGGCCATTATCACCGCCGCCGCAGCCGCAACAAGCGAGAGTTATGAAGCTAACGTAAGGGTAGGCCTATGAAGAACGAGACATTGGCCGCGCAGGGCCTGGGCTGGGTCGACGAGGCGACGCGCGCCATATCGCCGCCGCTGCACGCATCATCGACTTACCTGCGCGACGTCGACAACGGCTATCGCTCGGGCCGCGCCTATATCCGCGCCGACAATCCCGCCTTCGACCAGCCCGAGGCGCTGCTCAATGCGCTGGAGGGCGGCGCGGGTGCGGCGCTGTTCGCGTCGGGCATGGCCGCGGCGGTGACGGCGTTCTTGAGCTTGGGCAGCGGCGATCACGTGATCGCGCCGAAGACGATGTATTGGGGCTTGCGGGGCTGGCTCGCCGAATGGAGCGCGGACGTCGATCTCGTCGACATGAGCGATCCGGGTGCCGTGCGCCGCGCGCTCAGGCCGAACACCAGGCTCGTCTGGGCGGAGACGCCGGCCAATCCGACCTGGGACATAGCCGATCTCGCCGCGCTGGCCGAGATCGCGCATCGCGCCGGCGCGCGCCTCGCCGTGGATTCGACCTGCGCCACGCCGGTGCTGACGCAGCCCATAGCGCTCGGCGCGGACCTGGTGATGCATTCGGCGACGAAATACCTGAACGGCCACAGCGACCTGATCGCCGGCGCGCTCGTCACCGCGCGCGACGACGACTATTGGCAGCGCATCCTCGGCAATCGCGCGCATATGGGCGCGGTGCTCGGCTCGTTCGAGGCATGGCTGTTGCTGCGCGGCATGCGCACGCTGTTCCCGCGCGTTCGGATCGCATGCGCGAACGCGATGGCGCTGGCCGAGCGGTTGTCGGCGAACCCGAACGTCGCGCAGGTGCTCTATCCGGGCCTGAAAGGATTCAAAGGTCACGACATCGCCGTGCGCCAGATGAAAGGCGGCTTCGGCGGCATGCTGTCGATCCGCGTGAAGGGCGGCGAGCAGGCGGCGATCGGCGCTGCGGCGCGGGTGAAGATCTGGAAGCGCGCCACCTCGCTCGGCGGCGTCGAGAGCCTGATCGAGCATCGCGCCTCGGTCGAGGGACCGGACACGCCGTGCCCGCCCGACCTGTTGAGGCTCTCGGCCGGCATCGAGGACGTGGACGACCTCGTTGCCGACCTGGAGCAGGCCTTGGGTTAGAGCCGGCTTCCCAGGATGAAGCCGAGCAGCAGTGCGATGATGGAGGCCAGGACCGGGTTGTCTGCGACGAAGCTGCGAGCTTCGGCGAAGATTTCGGTTTCGCTTGTATCGTCGGGTGTGAGAGGCATGGTGGTCTCGAGCGCCGTGGGCCCGGGATCGCCGGGCCCACGCGCAGTTCACGAATAGAGCTTGCGGTCGGTCTCGATCTGGCCGGCCGTGTAAGGCGGCGCGTTTTCGTCGAACCTGGTCCAGCCGGTCTGGCGATAGGCCGTGGCGCGCGCCGCGGTGTCGACGGAGGACCGGTTCAAGACCTCTTGATACCGCGCGCCGTCGTCGTCGGCCACGCGCGCGATCAGCAGCGCGCCGCCGCGCCGGATGGCTTCGGCATAGATGTCGGCGTCGTCCTTGCTGACGCCGGATTCGACCAGCGCGCCGACGATCCCGCCGGTCACGCCGCCTGCCACGACGCCCGCCAGCGTCGAGGCGAGCCAGCCGGCCGCCACGATGGGCCCGATGCCCGGAATCGCCAGCGCGCCCAATCCGGCCGCCAGACCTGCCGCGCCCGCTGCGACACCGCCGACGGCAGCGCCGGTGCGCGCACCCTCGGTGCGGTCGTCGACGCCGTCGCGGTCCTCGTCGTGGCGCACGTCGACGGTATCGACGCGGTCGTCCTTGTAGCGGCCCTCGACGTTGTTCGCGACGATGCTGATGTCGCCGTTGTCGACGCCCGCCGCCTCGAGTTCGCGCGCCGCCTGACGCGCCGCTTCATAGTCCGGATAGAGCCGGGAGATCTTCGCTGTCATGGGATGTTCCTTGCTTTTTGTTTGTCCGGCAGGTCAGTCGGCGTTCACGTTGCCCTGATAGTCGAGGCTGACATGGACGCGGTGGCCGCCCTTGGTCGCCGTCGCGCGCCACACGCCGTTGCCGTCCTTCTGAAGCCCGCTGACATGGCTGTAGCCCATGGCGGCGATGCGCGACTGGGCTTCGGATTGCGTGTAGCTGTTGGCGCCTTTGACCGGCGCGTCGGAATTGTTGCCGCTGTCGGTCTTGACGGCCGGGTTCTGCGGACCGCTCTGCGCGGGCGTCTGCGCGCCGGCAAGAGTGGTCGAGGCGGCGAGCAGCGCCGCGGATATGGCTAGCGCCATCATTCGCATGGGGGTCTCCGATAGGTGGATGCCCCGCAATAACTCCGGCGGACGCGAGGTGTTCCTCGCGCCCGGGAATTAGGATCGTATGGTTGCTGACAGTCGGGGCGCGGGCTTCAAGCCGCGGCGCGCTTGTCGCCGTTGCCGCCGCGGTGGCGGCGATGACGGAACTTGCGCTTCTTGGCGTAGTCGCGCATCGGCAGCGGCTGCTTGCCGTCGGGCCGCTTGGCCTGTTGCTGGGCAGGCGCGTCGCCGATCGCCTCGATCTTGCGCTTCACCAGCCGCTCGATGTCCTTGAGGAAACCGAGCTCGTCCGGCGAGACCAGCGAGATGGCGATGCCTTCGGCGCCGGCGCGCGCGGTGCGGCCGATGCGGTGCACGTAGCTCTCCGGGTCGTTGGGCAGCTCGAAGTTGATCACATGCGTGATGCCGTCGACGTCGATGCCGCGCGCCGCGATGTCGGTCGCCACCAGCAGGCGCGAGCGCCCGGCGCGGAAGTTCTCCATCGCGCGGACGCGTGCGTTCTGCGACTTGTTGCCGTGGATCGCGTCGGCGGCGATGCCCGCCTTCTCCAGATGCTCGACGACCCGGTTGGCGCCGTGCTTGGTGCGGGTGAAGACGATGACGCGTGCCAGCGCCGGATCGGCGAGCAGGTTGACAAGCATGCGGCGCTTGTCCTGCATGGCCACGTGGTAGAGCTTCTGGACGATGCGGTCGGCGGTGACGGTCGGCGGCGCCACGTCGACGCGCACCGGATCGTGCAGCATCTCGGCCGCCAGATGCGCCACGTCGTTCGGCATGGTGGCCGAGAACAGGAGCGACTGGCGCTTCTTCGGCAGCGCGCCCACGATGCGGCGGACGTCGCGGATGAAACCCATGTCGAGCATGCGGTCGGCTTCGTCGACGACCAGCATGGCGACCTTGTCCAGGCGCACATGCTTCTGCGACGCGAGATCGAGCAGGCGGCCGGGCGTGGCGACGAGGATGTCGACGCCGCCTTTGAGCGCGTTGACCTGCGAGAACTGGTTCACGCCGCCCAGGATCACCGCCTGGCGCAAGCCGGTGTGGCGGCCATAGATCTTCAAGGATTCGCCGATCTGGATGGCGAGCTCGCGCGTGGGGCTGAGGATCAGCGCGCGCACGCACTTCGGCTCCAGCTTGACGCGGTCCTTCGCCAGGGTCTGCAGCAGCGGCAGGCCGAAGGCGGCGGTCTTGCCGGTGCCGGTCTGGGCGATCCCCAGCACGTCGCGGCCCGACAGGATCAGCGGAATGGTCTTGGCTTGGATCGGCGTCGGCTCGGCGTAGTTCTCGGCTTCGAGCGCGCGCAACAGCGGCTCGGCAAGGCCGAGCTCGGAAAACTTGGACAAAACGGTACTCCTCACAAATGAATGCACGACGGCATGGTGTTGCCTGCCACGCACATCTGGGAGGAAACGGGATTTTGCGACGAATGCGGGCCCGAAGGCGCGCCTGGTGCGATCGCTTGATTTGCACCCTATATCGGGGCGCCCTAACAATATGTCAACCGGGACGGGGCGATTTCCATGGCCAGCGACACTTTCGGCTTCCTTGTCGACCAGAACACGCTGATCGCGGTCATTCTGGGCGCGGTTCTGGCAACAATCGGCGGCTTCACCGCCACCATCTTCGAGCGCCACCTGGACAAGCGCGAGCGCGAGCGCAACGCGGCGCTGTTCTTCGGCGAGATCCTGTCGTCGCTCGCCATCATCCTGCGCTTCGCCGACGAGACCAAGAAGATCGGCGAGCCCTATGGCCCGGTCACCATGCGCATGCTGCGCTCGGCCAGAAGCGAGCTCGACATCTACGACCGCAACCGCGAGAGCATCTTCGACCTGCGCGACGCCGAGCTGCGCGCGCGCATCCAGACATTGCTCATCCGCATCTCGATGCCGATCGACGGCGTGATCGAGGCGAGCGACGACATCAAGGCGATGCGCGACAAGCTGCGCGGCATGAGCGACGCCCCCGCGCGCAAGGAGCTGGAAGAGCGCGTCGTCGTCGACGAGCGCCGTCGCGAGGCGGGCTACGAGTTCATCATCACCACCGCGGCCGAGCTCAAAGGCGTGATCGACGGGCTGGCGCCGGTGGCCGGCCAGTCCTTCGAGCGGCTCGACCGCGTCGCGAACTCCTGAAAAGAAAAAGGGCGGCCCCTTTCGGAGCCGCCCCGTTTCCAGTCCGGTTTCTGGCCGTCCCTGGCGCTTACTGCTGGCCGGGGCAGGCGTGGGTCATGTCGTCCGGGCCGTGCAGCGCGTACCAGCCGTTGGCCGAGGTGCTCGTCGGCGCGCCGAAATACGGCATGAACACCAGCGACTGCGGGTGATAGGTGAAGCCGTTCAGCGCCGCGTCGAACACGCCATAGGCCTTGGCCCTGATCACCAGCGGGTCGCCGTTCTCCATGATGGAGTTGTCGGTGCAGAAGACGTGGTTGTTGGTGAAGGGGTCGTCCTGCCACTCGCCGATCTCGTGGCTCGCCGCCGCGATGTCCTCGGAGAACACGCCGTCGGAGTCGTACTGGTCGACATAGGTCGTGTAGCCGTAGGTCTGCGTGCCGCCGCGGACGCTGTGATAGCCGCCGATGCAGCAGCCGCCCGACGTCAGATAGACGTCATAGGAGACGAAGAACGGGAAGGTATCCGGCGTGATGTCGGCCGCATGAGTGGTCATGTAGGTCCCGAGCTTCACGTCGAAATTGTTGATCGGATAGGTGCCGACCAGCGCGGTTTCGGACGACGTCGGGTTCTGGATCACCGAGCCTTCGGAGGCGGAGACGTTGACGACCAGCGGCTCGAGGTTCCTGTTCTTCGTGTAGTCGAGCACGGTGTGATAGGCCGTGTTGGTCGACACGCTGCTCCAGAAGTTGCAGCGCTGATAGACGTCGATGTACTGGCCCGTGCCGCAGTTGATCTTGCCGCTCTTGAACTTCTTGCCGTTGTCGAACAGCGGCGAAGCGAGCATGTTCTTGATCACGTTCTTCTTGCCGTTGACCTTCGCCTTCGACGGATCGAACGTCATGTTGCCGTTCGACGCGCCATAGACGAACACCACCGGGATGATGAAGGTCTTGATGTGCGTGTCGGTGTTCGAGGTCGCCGGGTCGGCGCCGACCTGGTGATAGTTGACGGTGTGGCCCTTGAGGTCGGTATAGCTGCCGGCCCAGTTCGCCAGCGTGCCGACAGGCTGCTTGCCGTTCGGATAGTTGAGCGGCGCGTGATCGGGGATCACGACGAACCGCGGAACCACCGGCTTCCCATTCCAAGTCGGCTCGGCGCTGGCGTTGCAGGCGAGCACGACGGCGCTGGCCAAGGCGGCAAGCGACGCTACGCTTTTGATCATGGACTTTACCCCTGAGATTTTGGCGATGGACCACCCATCAGCGCGCGGCACGTTACAGGGGGGAAAGGAAAGGCGTAAAGGACAAAACCGCAATGTCCCACAATATCTTAGAATGCGACAAAGCTCGGACTGCGAAGCATTCGCATTCCTGTTGCGCTGCACCTAAGCGTCCGGTCCAAGCAGCCGCGCCTGGCGTGCGAGCTTGGTCATGAGCCGGTCGAAAACGCGGCGCTCCTCGGCGCTGAGCGCGGAGAGGAACAGCTCCTCCAGGTGCAGCGCCAGCGGCACGATCCTGTCGTAGATCGCGCGTCCCTGCGGCGTGAGCGACAGGCGCGTGACGCGGCCGTCGTGAGCGTCGCCGCCGCGCGCCACACGTCCTGCGCGCATCAGTCCCGCAACCGCACGGCTCACCTGCACCTTGTCCATCGCGGTGCGATTCGCGACCTCGCGCGCCGCAAGTTCCGACGTCCCGCCCAGAACCGCCATCACGCGCCATTCGGGGATGGTCAGCCCGAACTCTTCGGAATAGTGCCGCGCGATCGCGCCCGACACGCGGTTCGACAGCACCGACAGGCGATAGGGCACGAAGCCGTCGAGGTCGAGGCCGGGAGCTGTCGCGGGGCGCGGCTTCGGCTCATTCGGCATCGGGCTGGTTCTTGGGCAGCGCCGCGTCGAAGGCGGGATGGGCCAGCGCCGCGGCTTCGATGCGCGCGAGCGTGGGATAGGGCGCAAGATCCAGCTCGACGCGCCGCGCATTGGCCATCTGCGGGATCAGGCAGACATCGGCCATGGTGGGCGTGTCGCGGTGGCAGAAGGCGCCCGTCTCCTCGTCGCGCGCGAGCTGAGCCTCGAGCGCCGCGAAACCTGTGGCGATCCAGTGGCGCTGCCAGGCCGCGACCGCCGCGTCGTCCTGGGACAGCGTCCGCTTCAGGTATTGCAGCATGCGCAGGTTGTTCAGCGGATGGATGTCGCAGGCGATCTGGTAGGCGATGGAGCGTACGCGGGCGCGGCCGAGCGGGTCGGCCGGCAGCAGCGGCGGTTCGGGCGCGATCTCGTCCAGATACTCGATGATGGCGAGCGACTGGGTGATCGTGTGGCCGTCGTGAACCAGCGCGGGGATCAGCTCTTGCGGGTTCAGCGCCTTGTATTCGGCCGCGTGCTGCTGGCCGCCGTCCTTGAGCAGGTGGACGTAGCGCGTTTCCGGCGCGATGCCTTTCAGGTTCAGCGCGATGCGCGCGCGGAACGCGGCCGAGGAGCGGAAGTAGCCGTAAAGCACGACGCGAGGAAGCGCTTCATCGCAGGACACGAGCTCAGCCATGGCGCGCGACTTTCTGGTCGATGGCGCCGAAGATCGAGGCGCCTTGCGCGTCCAGCATCTCGATGCGGATGCGGTCGCCGAACCTCATGAACGGCGTGACCGGCTTGCCTCCGGCAATGGTCTCGAGCGTGCGCTTCTCGGCCAGGCAGGCCGAGCCGACGTCGCCGTCCTTGTTCGACACGGTGCCCGATCCCACGATGGAGCCTGCCCCCAGCGCACGCGTCTTGGCCGCATGCGCGATCAGCTCGGCGAAGGAGAAGGTCATGTCGGTGCCGGCATCGGGATGGCCGAACGGCGCGCCGTTATAGGTGACGGCGAGCGGCAGGTGCAGCTTGGCATCGCGCCACGCGTCGCCCAGCTCGTCGGGCGTGACCGCGACGGGCGAGAAGGCGGACGCGGGCTTGGATTGGAAGAAGCCGAAATTCTTGGCAAGCTCCGCCGGGATCAGGTTGCGCAGGCTGACGTCGTTCACCAGCATCAAGAGCCTGATATGGCCGCCCGCTTCGTCCTTGCCGCAGCCGTAGGGAACGTCGCCGGTGACGACCGCGACCTCGCCCTCGAAATCGATGCCCCAGGCCTCGTCGGCCGCGACGATGTCGTCGCAGGGCCCGATGAACGAATCCGAGCCGCCCTGATACATCAGCGGATCGGTCCAGAACGACGGCGGCATCTCGGCGCCGCGCGCTTTGCGCACCAGCTCGACATGGGTGACATAGGCCGAGCCGTCGGCCCATTGATAGGCGCGCGGCAGCGGCGAGGCGCAGGCCTTGGGATCGAAAGGCCGTGCCTCGATGCTTCCCCGGTTGAGCGCGCGATAGACCGGCCCGAGCTCGGCTTCCGCCGCTTCCCAGTCGTCGAGCGCGGCTTGCAGCGTCGGCCAGGCATTGTTGAGGGTGCAGGTCTTCAGATCGCGGCTGACGACGACGAGCTTGCCGTCGCGGCCGCCCTTCAAGGATGCGAGTTTCATTTCAAATCGGCCTTGTCGGAAACGATGAGCGGGTTGGGCAGGGACAATGCGTCGCGCGGGTCGGCGAACAGCGCATGGGTCGCTTCCACGATCCGGTCGAGCTCTTTGCTCATCTCGGGATCGAGATCGCGACCCGCCGCCAGCCCCGCTTCGGGCGTGAAAGGCTCGTCGCCGTATTTCGAGTGGCGATGGAGGTAGACGTCGTCCCGGATCGCGGGGCTCTCGCTCGCCTCGCCCGGCAGCTCCAGGAACCGCCAGATGCGGGCGATCGTCTCGCGCGGATTCGACAGGAAGGTGCGGCTGTCGAGCGAGGCGGCGCGGTCGCCGAGGCGCTTCAGGTCCCTGGAGAACCGCGCGACCTGCAATTGCCATGTCAGGCCCGCGATCTCCAGATCGGTCAGGCCGGCCACCGCGCCCGGCGTCCAGCGCTGCGCCGTCTCGTCGTCGCCCCGGATCTCGTTGAACAGGCCGCGCACGAAACGCCGGCGGTTCTCGCCATAGCGCATGCAGGCCAGCAGGAAGCTGCGGCAGTCGCTGGCGAGGAAAAGCATCTTGCCGTCGGTCTTGGCCGCCGCGTCCGCCACCAGATAGTTCGACGCTGGCGCCGGCTTCAGCGTGACCGCCGCGCCATCGGCCCGGGGCCGGCTCAACAGGCGAAAGACCGCGTCCGAAAGCCAGGATATGTCGCCGCGATGCGTCCTGTCGGCGCGGCGGCGCATCTGCGCCACCCGGGCGAGGATCTGCGGCTCGAAGAGAGAGCGGTTGCGGCCCGCCACGTCGAGTGCCGCCGCGATCGCCGTCGAGCAGCAATAGGCCGAATGCCAGATGAAGTTGATGCGCGGCCGGGCGGAATCGTCCGCGACGAACCTGAAGGCGGCGGAAGCGGAAAGGCATCGCTGCGCGAGCAGCGTCTTGTTGCCTGCGCCGACGTCGAGGAGGTCGTGCCATCCCGGCCCGCCGGCGCCCACATCGGCGAAGCGGATCGCGCCCGTCTGCTCGTCGAGATCGATCGGGAACCAGCGCGGCTCGCCGATGATGGCGGCCGCGTCCGGATCGAGTTGCCGGTGCTGCCTCATCCGCCATTTGTAGCGGAGCGAGGACGGCGCCCGTTGCCGCAAATGTTTGAAACTTTGTCGGCGATGAGGGCTTGCGAGACACGTGGATACCGATCGCCGCATCATTTGATCGTCCAGCTCTCGGCATAGCTGGGGACTTCGGTCGCGACCGCCGCGGGGGCGATGTCCAGCGGATCGCGCGCGTCGATCATCACCGCGACCTCGTCGGTCATGGTCTTGGCCGCTTTGGCGCCCGCGGCGAAGGCCTTGGGATGCGGGCCGTGCGTGAAGCCGTTGGGATGCCACGTCACCATGCCGGGATGGATGTTGTCGCGGCTGAAGAACTCGCCCTGGTGATAGAAGATGACTTCGTCATAGTCGTCGTTGGAGTGGTAGAACGGCACCTTCAAGGCGCCGGGATCGCTTTCGATCGGGCGCGGCACGAAGGTGCAGACCACGAAGCGGTCGGCGACGAAGGTCGAATGCACCGACGGCGGGATATGATAGCGATGGCTCATCACCGGGCGGATGTCGCGCCAGTTGAGCTTGAGCGCGGTCAGGTTGCCCTTCCAGCCCACCGCGTCGAGCGGCGACTGCGGATAGGTGATGGTCGAGATCTCGCCGCGCCGCTTGACGCGCACGCTCCATTCGCGCGTCTCGTTCGCCTGCGCCTCGAAGGCGTCGTCGAGCCTGGGCGTCTCGAGCGCCGCCGGATCGAACAGCGCATGCGGGCCCAGGATTCCGCGCTCGGGCAGCTTGTAGGCGCCGTTGGTGGATTCGACGACGAGCGCGATCGTCGGCGTCTTCGGCGAAAGCCGCCACATCGTGCCGCGCGGCAACAGCACATAGTCGCCCTCGCGGTAGGTCATGTGGCCGAAGTCGCAGAACAGATCGCCGTCGCCCGCGTGGATGAAGAGCAGCACGTCGCCGTCGGCGTTGCGCGCCAGATGCGGCATGGCTTCGGGAAGCTTCCAGATGCCCAGCTTGCACGAAGCATTGGACAGCAGCATCACCTGCTTGAACGGCTCGTTGGCGGCTTCCGCCGCTTCCTTCGCGTCGAAGGCGCGCGGGCGCAGCGGCCCCTCGAACTTCACCCAGCCCGTCGGCGGGCGGCGATGGTAGATATGCGACGCCGGCCCGAAGAAGCCGTCGCGCCCGATCTCGCGCTCGAAGGTGCCCTCCGGCAGGTCGGCATGGGCTTGGCGCGAGGTCTTGCCCTCGACGCGCGGGAACTCGATCCAGTTCTTCGCGCTCATGCACCAAGGCCCTTCGTGTCGTCCTTCAAGACGCCGCGGCGGATCTGGTCGAGCTCGATGCTCTCGAACAGCGCCTTGAAGTTGCCTTCGCCGAAGCCCTGGTTGCCCTTCCTCTGGATGATCTCGAAGAAGATCGGGCCGATGGCGTTCCTGGTGAAGATCTGCAGCAGCAGGTCGTCGCGCTCGCCGTCCATCAGGATGCGGTCGCGTCTCAGCCGCGGCACGTCCTCGCCATGGCCCTTGATGCGGTTGTCGAGGCGCTCGTAATAGGTCTCGGGCGTGTCCTGGAAGTCGACGCCTTGGGTGCGCAGCGTCTCCACGGAATGGTAGATGTCCGACGACGCCATGGCGATGTGCTGGATGCCTTCGCCTTTGTACTCTTCCAGATATTCGTGGATCTGCGACTTGTCGTCGGAGCTCTCGTTGATCGGTATGCGGATGTTGCCGTCGGGGCTCGTCATCGCGCGGCTCTTGAGGCCCGTTAGCTTGCCCTCGATGTCGAAGTAACGGATTTCCTTGAAGTTGAAGAGCTTCTCATAGAAACCCGCCCACTGGTCCATGTTGCCGCGGAAGACGTTGTGGGTGACGTGGTCGACATAGGTGAGCCCCGCGCCGTCATGCGCGAAGCCCTTGGACGGATCGGTCGGCACGAAGTCGACGTCGTAGATCGAGCGCTCGCCGTAACGGTCGACCAGATAGATCGCGCTGCCGCCGATGCCCTCGATGGCGGGGATGCTGAGCTCCATCGGGCCGACCTGGTTCGCGAACGGCTTGGCGCCGAGCTCGACCAGCTTGCGATAGGCGAAGGGCGCATCCTTGACGCGGAACGCCATGGCGCAGGCGCTGGGGCCGTGAGCAGTTGCGAAGCGCGCGCCATGGCTTCCCGGCTCGGCATTGACGACGAAGTTCGCGTCGCCCTGGCGATAGAGCGTCACGTCCTTGGAGCGGTGACGGCCCACGGCGCGGAAGCCCATGCGCTCGAAGAAGTCGTGCAGCTTGTTCACGTCGGGCGCGGTGTATTCGACGAACTCGAAGCCGTCGGTGCCGATCGGATTGTCCCACAGGTCGGTCATGGCGTTCTCTTTTTTGGCGGATACGAAAGTAGTTTCATCTGAAACTATCTTGCGGTCAAGCGAACCCTGAGGGGGCCGCGCGCGTTATTCACAAAAGAGAATCCGGAAAAGACGAGCCGGAACCTGAAGAAGAAGAGAAGGAGAACTTCCATGCGTTTCGCGATCCTGGCCGCCGCCCTCGCGGTGAGCGCGCCGGCTTTGGCCGATCCCGCCGATTACACCGCGCCGGACCGTCAGGCATCATACGCTGCGGGCAGCGACCTGATCGACACGCCGGGCGCGCATCCGCAGCTCGACGCCTGCGAGCGGCTGATGGAACGCGCCTTCTATCTGCCGGATCCGGGCAGCCTGGAGCGCGCGATGGACGCGCGACACGAGATGGAGCTGGCGCGCGACGCCTTCCATGAAGGCAACGAATTCGCCTGCAAGCGCCACGCGATCCACGCGCTGGAGGATCGTACCTGAGGCTGGCAAGACCGCAGACCGGAACTCACGGCGGCCCCCAGTGACCGCCGTGTTTCTCTGCCAGGAGTTTCTACAGGCTGTAGCTGGTGACGAACTTCAGCGCGACGGGCGCGATCAATTGATTGCCGTTGACGGTCTGCGCCACCGGCACCTCGACGTCGGTGTAGAAGCGCCAGGTGCCGAAATCGACCTTCAGTCCCGGCGAGATCAACAACCGCGTGTAACCGGTATTCGCCGGATCGCCGATGCCGCCGTCGCGGCCGCGCCATGACACGATGGCCTGCAGCACCGGCGCCGCCGTCGCGGTGCCGAGCATCCAGCCGCCGTCATAGGACACGCCCGTCGCCGCGTTGAACTCGTCGCCCGGCGTGTAGTCGTGCTGGGTGGCGATCACGTGCTGCCAGATGCCCTGGCCGTAATAGCCCCATTTGCCGTCCTCGGTCAGGTTGCCGGAGTGGTAGGCACCGAGCAGGAGATCGGTGCTGCCCGAGCTCACCTGCAGGTCGGGATCGAAGCCGGCGAACGTGGAATCGCCGGTCGGGAGCTTCACGCCCACGGTGATGCCGGTCGACATGTCGTCCGACAGCCCCGACCAGTTGACCATCAGGCGCACGTCGCCGAGCGCGGTGTGGTCGGTCTCTTCCGGCGAGCCGCTGTCGGTCGACAGCACGCCGCGATGGGTCACCGGCACTTCGAGCATCGCGCCCCAGTCGTTGTCGAACATGTATTGCGCGCCGACCAGCATGAAGTCCGAGCGGATCTTCTTGTCGTCGTTGTTGGCGCCGGGCGCGGCGCTGCCGCCGTGCCAGTTGGTCGTCTGGTTGAGGAAGTCGTATTCCATGAACAGCGTCGCGCCCGGCCCGTTGGGGAGCAGCGACGAGGTGCCGACGTCGAAGATCGCGCAGCCGCAGGCGCAGGCGGAGGCCGCGCCGGGAAGTGCTGCGATGGCCAGCGCCATCAGCGCCGGCTTCGTGGGAAGCTTTGTCATTGCGGTCTCTCGAAGAATGAAGAAGCCTAGGGGCGAAAAAGGCTCAGGCGAGAGACGGCGGCGCGCGCGCGGCGTTGGGACGATAGGGCGATACGCCAACGAAGCGGACGGACGCGGTCGCATAGGCAGCGTCGCGCCATGCGGGCGCCGAAACGTCGGCAGCGCAAAGGGGCGACGCGAGCGACACGTGTCCGACCGCCGCGCAGGCGCAATAGGTGCTCTTGGCATGATCCGGCGCCGGCTGCCGATCGTGCTTGGCCGCGTCAGGCATCGCCATATGGGGCATCGCCATATGGTCCATGCCGGGGCAGAGCATGATCGGCGAGGCGTGGTTCTCGGCCGCGCCGCTCGGCATCCAGCCCGCGGGCAGCAGCGCGCGCAGGAGCATCGCCACCAAAGCGAGATGCACGGCCGCCTTGTTGAGAACCCCTCGCATTTGCAAGTTCTCGCGCGGAAGGACCGTCGCCGTCAATTGCGTGCACGGACTCATGCCAGCTCCAGCCGGAAGACGTGCACGGGCGAGGGCGCCGGCGCCTCGACGGGGGACAGCAATATCCCGTTGGAAAGCTTGGTGAACTGGACCTCCTTGCCCGTCGCCAGCGCCACGGCGCGCTTGATCTGCGGCAAATCCACGCCTTCGAGCAGGAACTGGCGCGTGTCCGGCAAGCCCAGCAGGTGGGCGTAGAGCATGCCCGGCCTGGCGGTATAGCGCACCGCGACGCCGTCGCCGGTGACGCCTTCCGCGCGCCTCCAGGGCCGCGTGCCGTGGATGCCTTCGCCGTTCGCGGCCAGCCACGCGCCGAAGCCCGCGAGGCGGTCCAGCTGCGCTTGCGGGATCTGCGCATCGGTGCCGCGCGGGCCCACGTTCAAAAGCAGGTTGCCGTTCTTCGACACCGTGTCGACGAAGCTCCGGACCAGGGCCTCGACCGAGAGGAAATCGGCCTCGGTGTCGCGCGCGTTGTAGCCGAACGAGAAGCTCATGCCGCGCGTGGCCTCCCACTTCTTGGTCTGCGCGGTGGAGAAGGTCGTGTATTCCGGCGTGCGGAAGTCGCAATGCGGCGGCAGTTGCGGCATGACGCCCGCGACCGGGTTTCGCTTCAGGTACCGCTTGGCGAAGAAATCGAAGATCGCCTGCACCACGGGCCTGCGCAGAAGCGCGCCGATCAGGCTCGCCGGCACCCAGCGGTCGTTCACCACCGCGTCCGGCACGGTGTTGTAGTAGCACGCGAAGAGATCCAGCTCGGGCTGCCTCGGCGCCGGCCACGCGATGTCGTTCCACACCACGCTCGGCCGGTAGCGCGCGATCAGCTCGCGCACCTGCGCGTCGGCATAGGCGGGATAGTCGCCCGCCGGCACCGAGCCGATGAAGTTGCCCAGCGTGCGCAGCGGTGTGGGATTGAACGACCAGTCGATGCCGCCCGAGTAATAGACGCCGAAGCGCATGCCCTTGGCGCGCACCGCCTCCGCCATCTCGCCCACCAGGTCGCGCTTGGCTGTCCAGCCGGACCGGTGCGGGTTGGCGACTTTGCTCGGCCACAGGCAATAGCCGTCGTGATGCTTTGTCACCAGCACCACGTAGCGCGCGCCGGCCGCGGCGAAGGCCTCGGCCCATTCCGCGGGGCGCCAGCTTTCCAGACCCTTCTCGAAATGGCTGCGGAAGTCGGCATAGGGCGCGCCGTGCCAGACCTCCTGGTGATGCCTGGCGCTCTCGCTCTCGGGCACCTTGATCGCGTTGCAGTACCACTCGGTATAGGGCGTCTCGGCGACGGCGGTGTCGTAACGCGTCGCGAATACCTCGGCGATGGTGCCGTAGCGCGAGGCGAAGCCCGGCACGGAGTACAGGCCCCAATGGATGAAAATGCCGAACTTGGCGTCCTCGTACCAATCGGGCACGGGATGGGCGTTCAGCGACTTGAGTGTCGGTTGGTATGTCATGGCAGCCCCCGCGGCCTGCCATTATGGGAAATCTACCTTAGATAGTCCACTCACGGCTTCAGCTTGAACACCGTGCCGTCGCCGGCGGCCCCGCCGGTATTGGTGATGCCGTACAGCGTGCCGGCGGCGTCCAGCGAGACCGCGCCCAGCGGCTCGCTGCCGTCCGCGCAGCCGCCGCCGGCGCAGAAGAAATGGAGCACGCCGAACTGGAAGCCGCTCTTTTTGTGCTTGAGCTCGAAAACCGTGCCATAGCCCGGCAAGCCCGCGCCGCCGAGCCCGCCTTGCGCGGTGGTGCCGAAGAGGTTTCCTTTGGCGTCGATGGCGAGAGGGCCGCCATGCGGCGCGGAGCCGTTGTCGAAATCGAACTGGTGCAGCACCGTCATCGCCCATTTGTCGCGCTTCACCAGCTCGTACGCCGTGCCGCAGCCGTTGAAGCAGCGCTGGTCGTATGTGCCGCCGGCGAGGGTGGCGCCGTAGAGGTTGCCTTTGGCGTCCAGCACCACGCCGCCGACCGGGGCGCGGCCGTCTCCGTTCAGGCCGGTGAAGACGTGCAGCACATGCTCGTGCCAGACCCCGTTCGCCTGGAACAGCTGGAAGACGACCCCGCAGCCGCCGGGCTGGCAATCGAAATCGCCCTCGTCGCTGGCGATGCCGTAGAGATGTCCGGCGCCGTCCATCGTCAGGCTGGCGTTGGGACATGCGCCATTGGCGCCGCCCGTGAAATCGAACAGCGCGGCATAGGTCCAGGCGGTTTTGTCGGCGTTGGGAGTGAGGCTGTAGAGCTGTCCCTCGTGATGCGCGCCGCTCGAGCAGGCGAGCCCGTACAGCACGCCCGTCGCGGGATCGGCGAGCGGCGGCGAGGACAGGTCGCCGTTGCCGGGATCGTGGACGACGCCGAAATGCCAGGTGCCGCGGTCGCCTTGCGTCAGCGCATAGACCAGGGACGTGGTCCCATAGAGCGTACCGTCGCCGTCCAGGAACAAGGGCTGCAACGACATCGCCGGCGTGCCCTCGCCGCGCTGGGTATCGAAGGCATGCACCACTTTGGCGGTCTTGCCCGCGGGATCGACCGCGACGATCGTGCCGCAGCCGTTGTCGCAGTGGCTGTTCCCGCCATGCAGCAGCGTCGCATAGAGCCTGTTGCGCGGCGCGTCCCAAGTCAGCGTATAGGGCGAGAAACCCGTCGCGAAATCGTTCTGGTGGTCGAAGCTGTGCAGCACCGTGAAGCTGGGCGTCGCCTGCGCCGCACCGAGCGCAAGCGCCGCCATGGCCGCCGCGGCCAGGATCGTCCGTTTCATGCCATGAACCCTTCGATGCCCCGCCCGCACTCTAGCGGGACGAACGGGCCACGGCATGCAAGCTCAGGCAGAATCAGCGCGTCACGTTGTGCAGCAGGTAGGGCCGGCTCTTGTTGATCCTGGGATCGTGGCCCCACACGAAGGGTTCGAAGCCCGGCGGCAGCCCGGCCGCGAGCTCCGCCGAGGTCAGCCCGGTGACGCCGTCGAAATCGTGGCCGCCGACGCCGAACTCGGTGCCGCTGGTCTCGGTATCCCAATAGGTGTCGCGGATGGGTTTGAGCGAATGCCCCACCAGCCCGCCGACCTGCGCATTCTGGCCGCCCGAGACGTGGCCGGTCGCATAGGCCTTGGAGACATGGCCGCCGTTGAAGCCGACAAGGCCGCCGACGTCGGTCTGGTCGCCCGCGATGACGCGGCCGAGCGCATAGACGTTCTGCACCTTGCCGCCGTTGCTGCCGATCAGCCCGCCGAAATCGCCGCCCTGCGCGCCTTCGACCGAGACGTTGGTCCAGCTGTCGACGATCGTGCCGCGGTCGCTCTCGCCGACCAGCCCGCCCAGCACGCCGTGGAAGTCGGTGCGCACCGTCCCCTTGTCGACATAGCTGTCCGCGATCAGTCCCGAGTTGATGGCGACCAGCGCGGCGGCGACGTTGTTGAAGGTGTTCTCGGAAAGCACGTTCACCTTGGTCATGCGCGCGCGCAGGATGCGGCCCTGGCCTTGGAGCTGGGTGAACAGCGCGACGACGTTGTCCTGGGTATCCCAGATCGAGAAGTGCGAGATGACATTGCCGAGCCCGTCGAAGGTGCCGTTGAACGGCGTCTTGACCGGCGCGCTGCGCACCTGCCCGTCGGGGCGCGCGTCGTAGTCGTTGGCGAGCGCGATCATGCCGCCCGGATGATGCGCGACCGCGTCGGCGAGCCCGGCGATCGAATTCACGAGGATGTACGCGTCGCCGTCGATGGTGAGCCTGGCCGTCGCCGGGTCGGCGAACTTGATCGCGCCGCCGCGTCCGTAGAACGGCCCGCCGCCGATCTTGATGTCGAGGAACGAGCCCGTCCCCAGGACCGAGATCGGCGCGTGCAGGAACATCGCGTCGGTGCCCTCGATGGTGAGGCCGTGGCTGCTCGCCCAGGCGATGGGCTTCTGCACCTCGACGTCCTGGAAGAATAGCCCGTCGGTCTCGATGCGCATGTCCGAGGTCTCGAGCATCGTGGTCAGCTCGTCGATGTTCATCACCGCGTCGGCGTCGGTGGCGATGCAGACGCCCGGGTCCGAGCAGTCCATGTTCTTCGTCGGCTTGAAGGAGAGCTGCAGCGTGGCATGAGCCGGCACGGAGGCGAGCAGGAGGGCTGCGGCGATGCCGAGAATTCTCATGGATGTTCCCCAAAGTGTCGCTATCGAACGCCATGGAAACATGACGCGCATGTAATGACCAGTACCAACGCTTTGATAAGGCGGGAAGAATTTTGTCCTCGAACGACATTCGCTCGGCTTTTCGCGCCAAGGCTTGTCGAACGCGGCCGGGGCGGCCGTAAAATGTCTTCATGAAAGAGCGAGACGAAAATTCGTCTTTTCGAGCGAACAATTATGTTGCGCGGCGGGCGGGGGCAGAACAGTCTCCCGCCCGCCGTGCCGGCGCGCCGCGGGGCAACCGCAATGCCTATAAGCATGGCATGCGCAGCGCGAAGACCGTCGCGTGGCGCAGGCGGGCGAGAGAATTCCGCCGCTGCATGGATGCACTTTCCGCCATGGTCCATGCGATGCTGGACGCCGGCGTGCATCCGGACACGCAAATCGATCTGCTGTTCGCGATCTCCGGACTGAGCTTGCCGCTGCGGCAGGTGCGAATTGCCAAGCCACTGACAATTCATCAGGATTGCGCAAAACAAAAAGACGACCGGGAGCGTGGCGATGAAATTCACCTGGTTCAACCTGATGCCCTGGCCCTACCTGCCGGACGACTTCCGGCAGAACAACCGCTCGGTCTGGGTGGACATCGACCAGCGCCTGTTCGATCCGGTGAAAGCGCACTCGGTCTACAACACCTATATGGACCTGCTCGAATACGCGTCGACCCTGGGCTTCGACGGCATCGGCGTGAACGAGCATCACCAGAACGGCTACGGCATCATGCCGTCACCGAACATCATCGCGGCGGGGCTGGCGCGCCGCACCAAGGACGTGGCGCTGGTCGTGCTCGGCAATTCGATCGCGCTCTACAATCCGCCGCTGCGGGTGGCGGAAGAGTTCGCGATGCTCGACTGCATCTCGGGCGGCAGGCTGGTGGCGGGCTTTCCCGTCGGCACCTCGATGGACACAAACTTCTGCTACGGCCAGATCCCCGCGCTCACCCGCGAGAAATACCAGGAGGCGCACGACCTCATCATCAAGGCGTGGACGACGCGCGACCCCTTCGCCTTCAACGGCCGCTACAACAAGCTGCGCCACGTGAACATCTGGCCGCGGCCGATCCAGCAGCCGCATCCGCCGATCCACATCCCCGGCGGCGGCAGCGTCGAGACCTACGACTTCTGCATCGACAACACCTATTCCTATTCGTATCTCAGCTTCAGCGGCTATATCCGCGCCAAGGCCTTGATGGACGGCTATTGGAAGCGCGTCGCCGAGCGCGGTGCGCCTGACGACTCGCCCTATCGCGCCGGCTTCGCGCAGACGATCTGCGTCGCCGAGACCGACGCCGAGGCCGAGCGGCTCTATTCCAAGCACGTCAGCTATTTCTACAATCGCTGCCTGCACGTCTTCGCGGGCTTCGCCGACGCGCCGGGCTATCGCACCATCAAGACGATCCAGACCGGGGCGCTGTCGCAATATGCCCCGCCCACCGGCTGGGGCGAGATCACCTGGAAGGAGCTGACCGAAGGCGGCCACGTCATCGCCGGCTCGCCCGAGACCGTGCGCCAGCGCATGGAAGAGCTGGTAAAGACGCTGCGCGTCGGCAACATCTTCTGCCTGATGCATGTCGGCGACATGCCGGCGGAGAAGTGCATGTATTCGTCCAAGCTGTTCGCCGAGAAGGTGATGCCCAAGCTGCGCGGTCTCTATCCCGAATGGGAGAACGACAGCCGCTTCTGGTGCCATCCGATTCCGCAGGTCGCGCCCGGCTCGCTGCCGCGCGACGCGCGCGTGGCGGCGGAGTAGCGGGATGGAACTCAAGACCATCGCCACGCCGCATGTTCCGGTGCGGTATTTCGAGTGCGGCACCGGCCGGCCGCTGCTGTTCCTGCACGGCGCGGGCGGGCTGACGGCTGAGGACCCGTTCCTCAATGCGCTGGCCGCGAAGCATCGCGTGCTGGCGCCGCTGCTGCCCGGCTATGGCGACAGTCAGGAATGCGCGCAGCTGCGCGACATGCTCGACATCACCTTGCACACGCTCGACGTCGTCGACGCGCTGGGCCTCGACGACCCGCTGCTGGTGGGCCACTCGATGGGCGGGATGATCGCGGCCGAGATGGCGGCGCTCGACAACCATCGCTTCTCGCGCCTCGCCTTGATCGCGCCCGCCGGGTTGTGGCTCGACGACCATCCGATCCCGGACATCTTCTCCCTGGTGCCGTACGAATATCCGCCGCTGCTGTTCCACGACGTGGAGTCCGGCGCCAAGCTGATGACGGCGGGCACCGCGTTCGACAATCCGGAATGGCTGAAGGGCTTCCTCATCGCCAATGCGCGCCAGCTGGGCATGGCGGGAAAGATCCTGTTTCCGATTCCGGAGCGCGGGCTGGCGCAGCGGCTCTATCGCGTGCGCGCCAGGACGCTGCTGGTCTGGGGCGACGGCGACAGGCTCATTCCGCCCGCCTACGCGCAGGCCTTCAAGAAGGCGATCGCCGGCGCCGAGCTGGTCTCCATCCCCGAGGCCGGCCATATGGCGATCTGGGAAAAGACCTCCGCGGTGGTGACCGCGCTCGAAAGGCTCGACTGATGGACTACGATCTGATCCTTCGCGGCGGGAACATCGCCGACGGCAAGGGCGGCGCGCTCTATGAAGGCGACGTCGCGGTGAAAGACGGCAGGATCGCCGCGATCGGCGCGGTCGCCGGCAAAGGCGCCGACGAGATCGACGCCAAGGGCATGCTCGTGACGCCGGGCTTCGTCGACATCCATACCCATTACGACGGCCAGGCGACCTGGGACCAGCGGCTGGCGCCGTCGAGCTGGCACGGCGTCACCACGGTGGTGATGGGCAATTGCGGCGTCGGCTTCGCGCCGGTGCATCCCACCGATCACGCGCGGCTGATCGAGCTGATGGAGGGCGTCGAGGACATCCCCGGCGTCGCGCTGCACGAAGGTTTGAAATGGAACTGGCAGTCCTTCGGCGATTATCTCGACGCGCTGGAGCAGGTGCCGCACGACATCGACGTCTGCGCCCAGCTCGCGCATGGCGCGCTTCGCGTCTATGTGATGGGCGAGCGCGGCGCCGCCATCGAGCCTGCCAACGACGACGACATCGCGAAAATGCGTCACCTGACCAAGGAGGCGATGGAGGCCGGCGCGCTGGGCTTCACGACGTCGCGGACCATCCTGCACCGCTCCGTGAAAGGCGAGCCGACGCCCGGCCTGCGTGCCGAGGAGGCGGAGCTGATGGGCATCGCGATGGGCATCGCCGACGCGGGGCGCGGCGTGATGGAGCTGATCTCGGACTTCGACACGCCCGATCCGATCACCGAGTTCGGCATGATCCGCCGCCTGGTCGAGCGCTCGGGCCGGCCGCTGTCGCTGTCGCTCGCGCAAGCCGGATCGTCGGCGGACGGATGGCGCGGGTTGCTCGGCCTGATCGAGCAGGCCTCGAAGGACGGCTTGCCGATCCGCGGACAGGTGGCGCCGCGCCCCATCGGGCTGCTGCTCGGCCTTCAAGGCACGATCAATCCCTTCATCGCGCACGAGACCTTCGCTGAGATCAAGGACAAGCCGCTCGCCGACAAGGTGCGCATCATGCGCGATCCCTCGTTCCGCGCACGCATGCTGGCCGAGACCGAGGCACGTCAGACCCATCCGCTCGCGCGCCGGGTGATGGCCTTCGAGCGCATCTTCCCGCTCGGCGATCCGCCGAACTACGAGCCGCCGAAGGAGACTTCGCTGGCCGCCATGGCGGCGCGGGGCAACCGCGAGGCGCAGGACATCGCCTACGACATGCTGCTCGAGGACGAGGGCCGTGCCTTCCTGTTCTCACCCTTCGCCAACTACACCGAGTTCAATCTCGATTGCTGCCGCGACATGATCGCCCATCCCGACACGGTGCAGGGGCTCGGCGACGGCGGCGCGCATGTCGGCATCATCTCGGATGCGAGCTTCGCGACCTATCTTTTGACCCATTGGGGCCGCGACCGCGGCCACGGCAAGTTCGATCTCGGCTATCTGGTGAAGCGCCAGACCGCCGACACCGCGCGCGCCGTGGGCTTGATGGACCGCGGCGTCATCGCGCCGGGCAAGAAGGCCGACCTCAACGTCATCGACTTCGACCGGTTGCAGGTCCGCGCGCCGCGCATGGCCTTCGACCTGCCCGCGGGCGGCAAGCGCCTGCTGCAGGGTGCCGACGGCTATGTCGCGACCATCGTCTCGGGCGAGATCGTCTATCAGGGCGGCAAGGCGACGGGCGCGCTGCCGGGCAAGCTGGTGAGAGGGGCGCAGGCGTGAAGCCGCTCGAGACCCACATCGCCTGGACCTCGGCCGACGTCGCCGATCCGCGCGTGTGGACGGTCGAGCTGACGCCCGCAGACCATCGCGAATTGGATCACGCGCTTAACGCTGCGAAATCGGTGTCCGACAACCTGCTCGATCTCGGCCGCGAGCACTTCCCGCTCGACGGGCTGGCGCGCAAGCTCGAAGGCATCGAAAGAGAGTTGATCGACGGCCGCGGCTTCATGCGCATCTCGGCGCTGGACGCGCAACGCTATTCGGCCGACGATCTCACCATGCTCTATTGGGGCATCGGGCTGCATCTGGGCGATCCCTGGCCGCAGAACGCCAAGGGCCACGTCATGGGCGACGTCACCGACCAGGGCAAGCGGCTCGACGATCCGACCTTCCGCGGCAACGAGTTCGGCCAGGTCGCGCTCGACTATCATACCGACGGCGCCGACCTGATCGGGCTGATGTGCTTGCGCAAGGCCGCGCGCGGAGGGCTCTCCTGCGTCGCAAATGCGGTCGCGATCTATAACGAATTGGTCGCCACGCGCCCCGATCTCGCCGAAGTGCTGTTCGCGCCGCAGCCCTACGATACGCGCGGCGAGCAGGCGCCGGGCACGAAACCGTTCTACCTGTTCCCGGTCTTCACCGAGCACAAGGAGCGCTTCTTCATCCGCTTCATCCCGGCTTACATCCGCGCCTCGCAACGCCACGCCGAGGCGCCGCGCCTGTCGCCCAAGGTGCTCGAAGCGCTCGACACGGTCAGCGCCATGGCGCGCGATCCGCGCTTCAACGTGTACATGGACCTTCAGCCCGGCGAGATGCAGTTCATCAACAACTATCATGTGCTGCATGGCCGCACGTCTTACGAGGACGCGCCGGGGCAGAAGCGACATCTGAAGCGGTTGTGGCTGGCGACGCATTACCTGAAAGACCGTCCCGCGCATTTCCGAAAGAACGTCGATCACCACTGGGCGCAGAACCGCTCGGTCAGCAGGATACCGGCCTGATGCCCTGGAACTACGGCGACCTTCTCGAAGCTGTCTCGAACACGGTGCCGCCGGAATGGCCGGCCTTCATCCATGGCGAGCGCACCGTCGCGTGGGGCGAGGCCAAGCTGCGGATGAACAACCTGGCGCGGGCGTTGATCGAGCGCGGTGCCAAGCCCGGCGACAAGGTCGCGTTCTATCTGCGCAACTCGATCGAATATACCGAGGCGCTAGGCGCGTGTTTCCTGGCGCGGCTGACGCATGTCAACGTCAACTACCGCTACAAGCCGGACGAGGTGCGCTACATCCTCGACAATTCCGACGCGCAGACCCTGATCTATGCGCCCGAGTTCCGCGACGCGGTGCGCCAGATCCACAACCAGCTGCCGAAGGTGAAGACGACTATCGAGGTCGGGCCGGAATACGAGCGGATCGCGACCGCCGGCGACGGTTCGCCGCTCGGCATCGAGCGGTCGCGCGACGACCAGCTCTTCATCTATACCGGCGGCACGACCGGCATGCCCAAGGGCGTGATCTATGCCCATGGCGATCTGATGCAGCTGTGGTTCGTGCGCCTGCACCGAACCACGGGCTTCATGCCGGAATCGATCCCGATGTTCTGCGCCGCGGTGAAGATGGCGCCGTTCCAGCCGCGCACCATCCCGGCCTGTCCGCAGATGCACGGCACCGGCCTCATCACCTCGATGACGACCTTCCTGTCGGGCGGCTGCGTCATCACCGTCGAAGGCGCGACCTTCGATGCGCATGCGACGTGGCAGGCGGCGGCGCAGCACCGCGCCACCGGCATGGCGATCGTCGGCGATCCTTTTGCCAAGCCGCTGCTGCACGCCCTCGACGAGGCGCCGGGCCGCTACGATCTCTCCAGCATGGTCGGCATCACGTCTTCGGGCGCGATGTGGAGCGCCGAGGTGAAGGAGGGCCTGATCCGCCACATGCCGCAGGCGATCATGACCGACAGCTTCGCCTCGACCGAGGCGATGGGCATGGGCATCTCGATGTCGACCAAGGATGGCGGCACCAAGACCGCCGATTTCGTGCTCGGCGAGAACGCCATCGTCATCGACGAGAACGACTTGCCCGTGGAGCCGGGCAGCGGCAAGGCCGGCCTGGTCGCGTTCGGCGGCGCGCTGCCGCTTGGCTACTACAAGGACGAGGAGAAGACCGCGCGCACCTTCCGCACCATCGACGGCAAGCGCTATTCGATCCCGGGCGACTATGCGGTGGTGGAGGCCGACGGCCGGCTGACCTTGCTCGGCCGCGGCAGCAACTGCATCAACACCGCCGGCGAGAAGGTCTTCCCCGAAGAGGTCGAGGAGGCGCTGAAGACGCATCCCTCCGTCGAGGACGCGCTGGTGCTGGGCGTGCCCGATGCGAAATGGGGCCAGGCGGTCACCGGCGTGGTGGTGCTCGCGGGCGGATCGCGCTTCGACGAGGGCGATCTTCGCGCCCATGTGCGCTCGCAGCTCGCGGGCTACAAGACGCCCAAGCGCATCCTGGTCGCGGGCGTGAACCTGCGGGCGCCGAACGGCAAGGCGGACTACAAGAGCGCTGCGGAATTCGCGCGCACGGCGCTCGGCATCACCTGACTATCAGGATCGCGAGCTCTTTAGGGCCATGCGCGCCGAGCTCGAGCGTCTGCTCGATGTCGCCGGTGCGCGACGGACCGGTGACGAGGTTGACGGTCGGGGGCAGGGGTCCCCGGACCGCGTTCTCGAAGGTCGCGACGATGTCTTTCCCTTGCAGGATCGCGATCTCGAAGCCGGGCCGGAAATGCCACGACGCGGGCGAGCCGGGCCGCGCGTACTGCACGAGCGTTCCGGTTTCGGCGATGCCGCACGAGACCAGTGTCACCGCCGTATCGTCCGGTCCCGGCGGCGTGTGCGCCGTCTCGACCGGCAGAGCGATGTCGCTGCCGGGCGCGACGTGGACCCGTGCCGCCAGGTTGCGCGTGCGAAGGATGTCGGCGATCGCTGTCGGGATTTCGTCTTCGGCGACCACGCGTACCTCGGCATGCACGGCTCGCGCTTTCGCGGCGAAGGTCGCGACGAGATCGTCCACCGCGAACGGCGCGCGATAGGGGTCGGGCGCAGGCGCGGCGGCACGCGTCCGCGCGCGGATGCCGCCTAAGATGTCGTCACGCGCGTTCACGCCACTGCTCCTGGAACGTCTTGCCCTGCGGCGCCGGGAAGTCGCGCACCGCGAACCAGCCATTCATCAACGGCATCGCGTGCACGGCGCCGTTTCTGCCCGTCAGCTTCAGCAGCCGCGCCATGACGCGCGCGCCCAGGCGATACAGCGCCGGCCGCTTCGCCGCGAAGGCCCAGAGCGACAGCCCGGCCACCGTCGCTTTCGGCTGCAAGCCGTCGGCATATTCCCTCGCGCGCCAGTGACGCATGATCCTGGGCAGCGGGATCTTCACCGGACAGACTTCCGCGCAGCGTCCGCAGAAGGTCGAGGCGCCCGGGTGGTTGCCCAGCGCCGATCCGATCGGCCCCGGATAGGTCGCGCCATAGGCATGTCCGCCGATCGCGCCGTAGATCGGGCAGTGATTGAGACAGGCCGAGCAGCGGATGCAGCGCAGCACCTCCTGCGCCTCGGTGCCGATCAGCTTCGAGCGGCCGTTGTCGACGAGCACGACGTGGAACGCGGCCCCTTCGCGCTCGCCCGTCGGTCCCGACATGATCGAGACATAGGACGAGATCTCCTGCCCCGTCGCCGAGCGCGTGAGCAGGCGCAGCAGCACCGCGACGTCGTCGAGATCGCGCACCACCTTCTCTATGCCGGTCAGCACGATATGGGTGGGCGGCAGAAGGCGCGTCAGGTCGCCGTTGCCTTCGTTGGTGACGATCACCGCGGCGCCGTCCTCCGCGGAGAGGAAGTTGGCGCCGGTGATGCCGGCATCCGCCGCCTCGAACGACGCGCGCAGCATGGTGCGCGCTTCGGCGACCAGCGCCTGGCGCTCGCTCAAAGAGCGCGCCGGATCGAGCGTGGCGTGCGCGGCGCGGAAGGTCTCCTCGACCTGCTCCTTGTCGAGGTGGAAGGCCGGCGCGATGATGTGGCTGGGCGGCTCGTCGCGCAGCTGGATGATGTATTCGCCGAGGTCGGTCTCGACGGGCGTGAGGCCGTTGGCTTCGAGATAGGGGTTCAGCGCGATCTCTTCCGAGACCATCGACTTGCCCTTGGTCACGGTGCGGGCGCCCGCTCCGTTGAGGATCGCGAGCACGACCTCGCGCGCCTCCTTCGCGTCGCGCGCCCAATGCACTTGGCCGCCGCGCGCCGCGACGCTGCGCTCGAAGGTTTCGAGCAGCGTGTCCAGGTTGGCGATGGCGTGGTCGCGGATGCGCTTGCCCGCCTCGCGCAGGCCTTCGAAGTCGCCATAGCGCTCGACGGCTTCCTGGCGGCGCAGCGCGAAATGCGTCTTCAGCCGGGCGAGCGCGTTCTGCAGCCGCGCGTCGGCCAGCGCATCGCGCGCGGCGGCGTTGAAGCTCATTCCTCGCCCGCCAGGACTTCGGCGACGTGGCGCACGACGAGCGGCTCGCCTTGGCGGCGCATGCGCCCCTCCAGATGCAACAGGCAGCCCAGGTCGCCGCCGATCAGCATCTCGGCCCCCGTCGCCCGCGCGTCGGCGATCTTGTCGTCGGCCATGCGCTCGGAGATCTCGGAATACTTCACGCTGAACAACCCGCCGAAGCCGCAGCACACGTCGCGGTCGGCCATTTCGACGACCGCGCCGCCCAAGAGCTTGCGCGGCTGCGCGCGCACGCCGTTCTCGCGCAGGGACGAGCAGCTGTCGTGATAGCAGGCCTTCGTCGGCGGCACGGTAGCCACGGTCATGCCGCGCACGTCGACAAGGAACTTCGTCAGCTCGTAGGTCTTGGCGGCCAGCGCCCGCGCGGCCGGGTCATCCTTGAGCACTTCCGCGTAGTGCCGCTTGATCATGCCCGCGCAGGAGCCGGACGGCGCGACGACATAGTCGAACTCGGCGAACACCTTGACGACCCGGCGCGCGATGGCCTGCGCGTCCTTGTCGGCGCCCGCGTTCCAGGCCGGCTGGCCGCAGCAGGTCTGCGCGCGCGGCACTGCCACCTCGCAGCCGGCCTGTTCAAGCAGCTTCACCGCGGCAAAGCCGATGCGCGGCCTGACGAGATCGACGAGGCAGGTCACGAACAACCCGACGCGCGGCTTCGCGTTTGCGCCCTCCTGGCGCGTGCGCGTGGTCATTTCTTCTTCTTCGGCGCCGTGCGCGGGCGCTTGAACTTGGGCTTGGCGGCCTTGGGCACGCCTTGGCCGAGCGCGTAGGTGGTGGTCTTCAGGTGATCCATGAACTTGTGCCGGTCCGGGATCGTCGAAAGCATGTCATAGGGGATCAGGTCGCCCAGCCGCACGTGCAGCTCGCCGCCGATCTTGTCGTGCACCTCCTTGAACAGCAGAGACAGCCGCAAGGTCATCGACACGTGGCTGGCCAGCTGGAACAGCCGGCTGTTCTGGCCGGCGAAATAAACCGGCGCCACGGGCGCCTTGGCTTGGGCGATGAGGCGCGCGGTCAGCGTCTTCCATTCGCTGTCGACGGCGGCCTTGTGCCACATGCTGGGCGTCGTCGACACAGCGCCGGCCGGGAACACGACCAGGCATCCGCCCGCCTGCAGATGCGCCTTCGCCTTGGCGCGGGTCTTCAAGTTGGTCTGTAGCGCCTCCTCGGTCTCGGCGAAATCGACGGGCAGCAGGAACGGGCGGATCTCCTCGGCGCGGTAGAGCACAGAGTTCGTCAGCACCAGGAAGTCCTTGCGCACCCGCGAGACCAGGTGGCAGATCACCACGCCGTCGAGCACGCCGAAGGGATGGTTCGAGACCACGACCAGCGGCCCCGTCTTCGGCCACTGGCCGAGCTTGTCCTCGTCGAGCACCAGGTTGAGCTCGAGCCTGCGGATCGCGCTGTCCCAGAAGGTTTCGCCCGGGACGGGATTGTTGCGGAAGTCCTCATAGAGCGAGCGCAGATAAGGCTGCCCGCTCATGCGCTCGATCAGGCGGATGACGAAGCGCTTCAGCCGCGGGTCGTCCGCCGAAGCGTAGGAGAACGTGTCGAGCGCGTCCGAGGTGTCGTCGGCCATGACCGATCTTCGCTCAAGCCTCGCGAAGAAGGAAGCACTGCTTATCCTCCCCCGTTCACGGGGGAGGTGCCGAGCGCAGCGAGGCGGAGGGGGCCCCCTCCCGGCTTCGCTTCGCTACGCCGCGGCAAGGAGAAACACCCTGGCACGCCGGAGCTTCAGCGAAGGCGGCCGTCTGCGCCGCTGTCGCGGCGCATCCACCTCCCCCGCTTCGCAGGGGAGGATAAGTGCTAACCGAACCGCTTCTTCAGCCAGTCGATCATCGCGCGGCTGGTGGCTTGCGGCTGTTCCTGCTGGGTCCAGTGGCCGCTGTCCTTGATCAGCACGCGCTCGAGGTCGGGCACGAAGCGCTCCATGCCGTCGGTCAGCGAGGGCGGCAGCACCACGTCGTCCTCGGCCATGATCATCAGCCCGGGCACGCGCACCTTCTGCTCCATCGTGCCCGACTGCTCCCAGTTGCGGGTCAGGTTGCGGTACCAGTTGATGCCGCCGGTGAAGCCGCTCGCCGTGAAGGCGTCGACGAAGACCGCCATCTCCTCCGGCGTCAGCAGCACCTCGCCGCGCCAGCCGCTCTCGGGCTCTTCCAATGCCTTGACCAGCTCGAAGTTCTTGGCCTCCTGCGGCAGCGCTTCGAACTCCGCCGCTTTCACCGCACCCTTGCGCATGAAGAAGCGGAAGGTTTTGCCGACGTCCTTGGCCAGGATCGCGTCGGCGACGCCCGGCTTCTGGAAGAAGACGACGTAGTTGTTCTCGCCGCGGATCGCCCGCAACCCCATGATCGGATCGATCGGCGGCCGCGGCAGGAACGGCGTGTTGACGCCGATGACGCCCTTGACGCGCGTCGGGTGATAGACGGGCATCTGCCACACCACCAGCCCGCCCCAATCGTGGCCGACGAAGATCGCCTCCTTGATGCCGAACGCGTCCAGCATGCCGGCCAGGTCGCCGGTCAGGTGCGCCATGTCGTAGCTCTCGACCGGCTCGGTCCGCGTGGTGCGGCCATAGCCGCGCTGGTCGGGCGCCAGCACGCGATAGCCCGCTTCCGCCAGCGCCGGAAGCTGGTGGCGCCAGGAATAGGCGAGCTCCGGGAAGCCGTGGCACAGCACGACGGGAAGGCCGTCCTTCGGTCCGGCCTCGTACACGGCCATGTCGATGCCGTTGGTCTTGATCATGGTGGGAAGGGGAAAGGTCATCGCGAACTCCGCAGTTGCAATCTTTCGAGCATCTCGGCGCGCTCGGGGCCGAATTTCGGCGGATAGAACCCGCGTTCGCGCTTGATGCGTTCTGGCGTGGCCCAGAAGCCGAGCAGGCGCGCGACCGTGCCGGGCTTCTTCCACCACTCGTTCGGGTCGTCGATCATGTGGAAGGCGCGGGAGAAGGCGCGAAGCGTGCCGATGTCGCCGCGCGTCGCCGGCCCGATCGCGTCCTCCACCAGGCTTTTGATCGCGCGCGCGCGGAACGACGGCTTGTAGTGCGGATCGCGCTCGTTGGCGGCGCGGCGGATGGCCTGTTTGTCCTGGCGCACCATCGAGTCGTAGAACGGACGCAGCGCCTTGCGCGTATCGATCTCGAACTTGGCGGCGCGGGCGAGCGGGTTCTGCACGCTGTCGAGAACCTCGCGCAGGATATGCGCATGCACGATGCCGGCCGAGCAGCCGCGGCCATAGAGCGGGTTGGTGCGCACCGCCGCGTCGCCGATGGCGAAAAAGCCTTCGAGCCTGGGGTCGAAGCGCCGCCAGGTGCTCTTCAGGTTGCCCATCGCGAAGACCTGGCTCGCGGGGCCCGCGCGGTCGCGGTCGATCCAGCGCGCGCAGCCCGGGATCGCGTCGCAGATCGCATCGAAGACCTCGGGCTTCATCACCGCCATGCGCAGCTCGGTCTCGATCTCGGGCACCGCGAGCGTGATCGAGAAGTGCCGGTTGTCGGCCGGGAAGACGCCGAACTTGATATAGCCCAGGTCGCCCGCGCCCGGGGTGCCGTCGCGCACCGGCTCTTCCGCGCCGTCCTTCAGCTTGTAGTGCCGCGTGAAATAGAGGATGCCGGCCGGCCTTTCCTCTTCGCTGATGCTGAAGCCGGCCTCGCGCAGCCAGTCGGGGAACGAGGTGTTGCGGCCCGTGGCATCGACGATGACGTCGGCAAGCATGTCTTGCGTCGTGCCGTCGCGCTCGACCTTCAAGCCCAGCACGCGAGTGCCGTCGATCGAGAGTCCACGCACGCCCGCGTCGTTGAGGAACGTGACGTTGTGCTGGCGCAGCACATAGCGCCGCATCACCAGCTCGAGCGTGGTGCGGCGGCTGAACAGGATCGACAGGTCCTCGTCGCCAGGGCTGGCGCTGTAGCCGTCGCGCAACGGCGGCGGCAATCCGTCCTCGAAGGTGAAGACGCGCGCGCCGGCCTCGGTCAGGTCCTTGAGGAGATCGGGGTAACGTTCCTGGATCAAGGTCGTCAGCCGCCCCAGGAACACATGGCTGTGGCGCAGCTGCGTGGCGCCGCGGCGCTCCCAGTGCGCGAAGGCGTCTTCCGCGTCGCCGCCCGGCGCCGCGCTGTCGCGGTCGACCAGGGTCACGCGCCGCGTGCCGCCCAGCGCGAGCGCGGCCCCCAGCCCCGCGATGCCGGAGCCGGCGACAAGGACGTGCTCGCTCATGTCTTGATCCTCGTCGCGGCGATGGCGAGCATGATCCAGCCGGTCAGGAAGGCCGCCCCGCCCAAGGGCGTCACGAAGACGAAGGCATGCTCGCCCGTCAACGCCAGAAGATAGAGCGAGCCCGCGAACAGCACGATGCCGATCAGGAACGACCATGCCGACCAGCGCGCGGCGCGCGCCGCCTCGCCCTGCATGGCGAGCGCCGCCAGGCCCAGCGCCAGCGCGTGGTACATGTGGTAGCGCGCGCCGGTCTCGAACAGGCCCAGCGCATGGCTGTCGATGCGGCCGCTCAAGCCGTGCGCGGCAAAGGCGCCGAGCGCGACCGCGAGCGCACCGTTGAGCGCGGCGATGACGAGCCAGGTCCTCACGCGCAGCCGCATCCCGCTTGCGCGTGGCCATGCCCGTGCCCATGACCATGTCCGTGATCATGGCTCGCAAGCTTCGCGGACGCTTCCAAGGCCGCCTTGGAGAGATCGGCGGTGGCGTCGAAATCGCTCTTCACGCGCCCGAGGAACGCTGTGTCGCCCATCAGGTCGAGCGCGGTCATGGCCAGCGACTTGGCGCCGTCGATCACCGCCTGGTCGCCTTTGTCGGACACCGCATGCCGCGCGAACTCGGCGTTGTGGATGATGACGTTCATCGGCGCAACGCCGAGGCAGGGATGGATCGAGGGCAGGCGGTGGCTGACATTGCCCATGTCGGTCGAGCCGGCATAGCCGGGCGGCAGGTCCTTGACCGGGAAGAACTCGCGGCCCAAGACGACCGCGTTGCGCTCGTAGGATTGGGCGAGCGGCCAGTTGGTCTTGAGGTCGAGATAGTCGCTCTCGCCCCATTTGGTCTCGACGCGGCAGCCGGTGGCGAGCGCGCCGGCTTCGAAGCAGGCCTGCACGCGTGCCTTCAGCGTCAGAAGTTCATGCGCGTCCAGCGCGCGGACATAGAAGCGGCAGGCGGCACGCTCCGGCACGATGTTGGGCGCGAGCCCGCCCTCGGTGATGATGCCGTGGATGTGCTGGTCGTTCTTGATGTGCTGGCGCAGCTGCGCGATCGATTGGTACGCGGTGACCACGGCGTCGAGCGCGTTCAAGCCGCGATAGGGCATGGCCGAGGCATGCGCCGCGCGGCCATAGAA